>Ga0315289_10012144_pt1 | contig 12160 bp, 9 predicted proteins | sample YL17G11_40_MG_FD_203452 | JGI IMG/M metagenome (GOLD analysis project Ga0315289, IMG submission 203452) | Sediment microbial communities from Yellowstone Lake, YNP, Wyoming, USA - YL17G11_40 | ecosystem: Environmental > Aquatic > Freshwater > Lake > Sediment | place: USA: Wyoming | collected...
CCGAAGGCTTCGAAGTGATCACCGCTCAGAACGGCGAGGAGGCGATCGAAAAGGCGCGCCGGGAACAGCCCGATCTCATCATTCTCGACATCATGATGCCGAAGATCGACGGCTATGAAGCGTGCCGTATTCTCAAAGCGAATCCGCTCACGAAGAATATCCCCGTCGTGCTCCTTACGGCGAAGGGGCGGGATATCGACAAGCGGCTCGGCATGGAGGTCGGCGCAACGGACTACATCGTGAAGCCGTTCAGTCCGAACAAGCTGGTCGAGAGGATTCACCAGCTCCTCTCCTGCCACAAGTAGCGGTTTTGGGTTGCGGGGAGCGGTGGGCTCCCGTATTGTGATCCGGTATGGGAGCCGTGAACAAACCGCCTTCCCTCATCGACGTCGCCGTTCCATTTCCGGTCGACAAGCTCTTCACGTACGTGGTCCCGGAGGCGCTCCGCGGCCGGGTGCGGCCGTTTGCGCGCGTGCTCGTGCCCTTCGGCCCGCGGCGCGTCACGGGATACGTGATCGCCGGGCGGGGGAGAATCCCGGGAACGGTCAGGCTCAAGGAGGTCGCGGGGCTCATTGACGAGGAGCCCCTCCTCACCGGCGAGCTCATCGATCTCGCCCGCTGGATGTCCGGTTACTACCTCCATCCCCTCGGCGAGGTCCTCAAGGCGGTTCTCCCCTCGAGCATCAAGGGAAAGGGGCGGCTGAGCGTCGAGGATGAGACCGAGGGAAAATTCCCGGTCGAGATCGAACGCCCCGCGCTCACCCCGGATCAACAGACGGCGTTCGACGCCGTCCGCGGCGCGCTCGCGTCGTCGACAAGCGCCCGGTTTCTCCTGCACGGCGTCACGGGGAGCGGGAAAACCGAGGTCTACCTCCGCTGCATCGAGGAGGCGCTCGGCATGGGCAGGAGCGCCCTCGTCCTCATCCCGGAAATCGCGCTCATCCCCCAGTCGACGTCCCGCTTCAGGCGGAGGTTCGGGACGAAGGTAGCCGTGCTCCACAGCCGCCTCACGGGGGCGCAGCGCGCCGCTCTCTGGCGGGGCGCTCGGAGCGGCGAGATCCGCATCGTGATCGGCGCGCGCTCGGCGGTCTTCGTCCCGCTCGAGAATCTCGGGATCATCGTCGTCGACGAGGAGCAGGACTCCTCGTTCAAGCAGGAGGACAAGCCGCGGTACAACGCCGTGCGGGCCGCCCGCTTCAGGGCGGAGCACGAGGGCGCCGTACTCCTCCTCGGTTCGGCGACACCGTCACTCGAGACGTACGAGGCGGCTCGCCGGGGGGAGACGGGCTACCTCACGCTGCGCTCGAGGCCGGGAGGGCTCGAGATGCCGCGCGTCGACATCGTCGATATGCGCGGACGCTATGAGATCTTTTCCGAGGAGCTGCTGCGCGCCCTCGAGGGATGCCTCGCGCGCCGCGAGCAGGCGGTCATCCTTCTCAATCGGCGCGGCCACGCGAATTTCGTGCAGTGCCGGAGCTGCGGCTGGATCGAGCAGTGCCCCAACTGCTCCATCTCGCTCACGTTTCACAGCCGCGGCCAGAAGCTCCTCTGCCACTATTGCGGATTCAGGGATGACGTTCCCGATGCGTGTCCCCGTTGCGGCGAGTACACGATCGTCCACCGGGGCACCGGCACCGAGCGCGTCGAGATGGAGCTCATGAACCTCCTGCCGGGCGTGAAGGTCGCCCGGATGGACCTCGACACAACCGCGGGCCGCGCCGGGCACCTCGCCGTGCTCGAGAAGTTCTCAAGCGGCGAGAAGGAGGTTCTCCTCGGGACGCAGATGGTCGCCAAGGGGCACCATTACCCGAACGTTACCCTCATCGGCGTGCTTTCGGCGGACCGGGGGCTGCATTTTCCCGATTTTCGCGCGGCGGAAAAAACATTCCGGCTCCTCTTCCAGGCGGCGGGGAGAACGGGGCGCGGGGAGAAAGGGGGATTGGTCCTGATCCAAACCTATGCGCCCGAGCATTTCATCTACCAGTGTCTCGCCCGGCACGACTACGAAAGGTTTGCGGCCAGCGAGCTCGAGATACGGGGGACGCTCGGTTACCCGCCGGCAGGGAGGCTCATGCTCTTCACCGTCTCGTCCCGCTCGCGGGAGTCGGCCGCCGGAGCCGCCGCGGAGGTCGCCGCGGCGCTCGAGAAAACGCTCGCCGGCGCGGCTCCCGGGGTTCTCGGGCCGACGCCCGCCTTGATCGAGCGCCTCCGCGGACGCTACCGGTTCCAGATTCTCGTCAAGGGGAGCCTCGATGAGCCGCTGCGCCGGAGGCTACTCGGCGCGGCGCGCGAATCGCTCGCCGGTGCGAAGTCGATCGACCTCCAGTGGGACGTCGACCCGATCGCGCTCTCGTAGCCGGATAATGCTTGACACCGGACGGCGCGACTGATAGTTTTCAGCAAAGGATTATACCACCTCTTTTATGATCAAGAATACTTGATCGCGCTTTACGTTTTCCAGGAGGAACTCCCCGGGCATATCAAGGAATCTCCCGCAATTTCTGGGGTCCTGGAGTGCGTACAGTTCTACCGGCGATTCTATGTGGAAGGAGGCAACAGGCAGATGACAAAGAGAACGGCGATTCTTGCGATCCTCGTGGTTTCCCTCTTCGTCGTGTATGCGTGCAAGAGCGTCGAAACGACGAGCGCAATGCTCCACAACGAGCACGGCAACTACGATAAGGCGATCGAGATGGCCAAGCTGGCGCTCCAAAAGAACCCCGACGATCCCGAAGCGCACTTCCAGCTCGGCGTTTCGTACAGCTTCACGGGCGACATGAGCGGCGCGTACCGGGAGTTCATGACGGCGGCGAAGCTCGACCCCAAGAAGGCCGCGGACGCCGAAATCGATATCAAATCCAACTGGGCGAAGCATTTCAACAACGGCCTCAGCGAGTTCCAGACCGATAACCTTGCCGGCGCGGCGCACGAGTTCGAGCTCACGACCCAGGCCGACCCGAGGCAGGTCAAAGGGTGGCTGAACCTCGCGAAGGTGTACTACAGCCTCTCGCTCAACGATTCGACGTACCTGGTGCAGACCTACGCGACGGTCGACACCCTCATCGCGAAAGCGAAGGAAGACGACGAGTCGTATGCAAACATGCTCGCGCTTTCGGGGCAGATCATGGTCAAGCGCGGGATGAAGGATGAAGCGCTGAAGATCTTCGAGAAACTCCTCCTCGAGGACCCGGCGAACTATGAGGACGTCGAACGCGCCGGCGGCGAATACCTCTCCGAACGGGATTGGGAGACCGGGGCGCTTTTCCTCCAGATGGCCTCCGACGCGCGGAAAAAGACGAGCTCGGAAGATTTCGAATCGTACTACAACCTCGGCGTCGCCTATTTCAACGCGAAGGATTGCCCCAATGCGATCGAGTCGTACCTCGCCGCCCTCGAGATCGATCCTGAGAGCAAGCAGGGCAGCTACAGTCTCTTGCTGGCGTATTACCAGTGCGAGATGTACGACGACGCGATGCTGCAGGGACAGAAATACACCGAAAAATTCGCGGACGATCCGAATGGCTGGCGAATCCTGAGCCTCTCGTACGTCAAGAAGGGCATGAAGCTCAAGGCCGAGGACGCGGCGAGGAAATTCCAGGAACTCGCTCAGTAGCGTTTGTCTTCGAGAGGGCCGGACCCCGACACCCGGCCCTCTCCTATCGAAGCGTGCGACCGGACTTTGGAACGGGTTTTGCAACGTGCAAGAATCGGGGCGCGGTCCCATAATCCTTGACAGAGGGAGCGGTCTGCAGATATATTGAGATGGCCTGAGAATAGCAATCATCCAATTTATTCATCCTTCTTCAGTATGCGAGCTGAAGGGTACTGTTCCGAGGCAGGATCCTTTTAGAATATCCAGGTCAAAGCTCAACCAGTTAGATGCGTTCCGTGTTTGATACTCTGGCCGGTTTTTATCAATGACAAAGGAGTGGTCTGGCCGTGACGGATATAGCCGAATTGAAATCGAAGAAGATCGAGGAGCTCATCGACGTAGCGTCGACGCTCAACATCGAGGGGCTCTCGAGCCTCCGGAAGCAGGAGATCATATTCAAGATACTCGAGGCTCAGGCGCAGCAGAACGGGCTCATATTCGCCGAGGGGGTGCTCCAGGTCCTGCCCGAGGGGTATGGATTTCTCCGCTCATCGACGTACAATTATCTGCCGGGGCCCGACGACATCTACGTCTCCCCCTCGCAGATCAAGAAGTTCGATCTGCGGACCGGGGACACCGTTTCCGGGCAGGTTCGCGCCCCGAAGGAATCGGAGCGCTACTTCGCGCTTCTCAAGGTGGAGATGGTCGACGGCGAGCATCCCGAAGAAACCAAGAAGAAGACCCTTTTCGACAACCTCACCCCGCTCTACCCGAACGAGATCATCAACATCGAGAACAACCCCGATGACCTTTCGACGCGCCTCATGAACCTCCTGACCCCGATCGGCAAGGGGCAGCGCGGGCTCATCGTCGCGCCGCCGCGGACGGGGAAGACGATTCTCCTGCAAAAGATAGCGAACTCGATCACGGCGAATCACCCCGAGATCTACCTGATCGTGCTCCTGATCGACGAGCGCCCCGAGGAGGTCACCGACATGGAGCGCTCCGTGAGGGGAGAGGTGATCAGCTCCACGTTCGACGAGCCCGCCGACCGCCACGTCCAGGTGGCCGACATGGTCATCGAGAAGGCGAAGCGCCTCGTCGAGCACGGCAAAGACGTCGTCATTCTTCTCGACAGCCTCACCCGTCTCGCGCGGGCGCACAACGCGGTCGTGCCCCATTCGGGCAAGATTCTCTCGGGCGGCGTCGACTCGAACGCGCTCCAGCGCCCGAAGCGGTTCTTCGGCGCGGCGCGGAACACGGAAGAGGAAGGAAGCCTCACGATCATCGCGACCGCCCTCATCGAAACGGGAAGCCGCATGGACGAGGTCATTTTCGAAGAGTTCAAGGGAACGGGCAACCTCGAAATCGTCCTCGACCGGCGCCTTGCCGACAAACGGATATTCCCCGCGATCGACATCTTCCGGTCGGGAACGAGAAAAGAGGAGCTGCTCCTGCAGGATAAGGTGCTCAGCAAGGTCTATATCCTGCGTAAGTTCTTGAGCGACAAGAACGTCGTCGAAGCGATGGAGTTCCTTCTCGAGAAGATGTCGAAGACGAAATCGAACCAGAAATTCCTCCAATCGATGAACGCGTAGGTGCTTCCCCGGCGGAGGAGGCGCGGCAGACCCACGCGAGACCCCCGCAAAATACCGTTTGTGTTTTCGAATGTACGCTATTACATTTAGCACGCTTTCTGTGTTAGACTGTACCGATGCGCCGGATTTGCGGGCGCGTGCATGACGAGGACAAACGGGGAGTCGGCAATGAAAAAGGAAATCCATCCCGAATACAAGAAAACGAAGATCACGTGCATCTGCGGGAACGTGATCGAGACGGCGTCCACGTCGCAGGACATCCACGTGGAAGTCTGCTCCCGGTGTCATCCGTTCTACACGGGCAAGCAGAAGCTCATGGATACCGCCGGTCGCGTCGAGCGCTTCCAGCGCAAGTACGGCGACTACCGCAAGAAACAGACCGATAAGGACACGGGGAAGTAACGCTCGCCTTACGACCCTCGGGCTTCGCTCTTTGAGGGGTTCATGTCCGAAAAGGAAACAAGAAGGCGCCTTCAGGTGGGGGGGCAGGCCGTTATCGAGGGCGTGATGATGCGTTCCCCGGGCTGCATCGCGACCGCGGTGCGGACTCCCGACGGCGCGATCATCGTGCAGAAAGAGCCCTTCGTGAGCTTCACGAGGCGCCACCGCTCGCTCAATGTTCCCATCATCCGCGGCGCGATCTCATTCGTCGAGACGTTCGTCATTGCGATCAAGGCGCTCTCGTATTCCGCCGAAAAGGCCGCCGTGGAGGTTCCCCGCCCGCCCGCCGCCGGGACGGCGGGCGAGCCCGATGCGGCGAAGAGGAAGGACAGGAGAGGGCTCTCGTTCTTCCACATCTTCATCACGATCGTCGCCGCATTTGCGCTCGGTTTCGGTCTCTTCTTCTACCTTCCCCTCTTTCTCACGGAATTGACCGGTCTCACTCAGGGTTGGCTCTTCAACCTCATCGATGGAGCGATCCGCCTCGTCTTTCTCGTCCTCTACATCGTGCTCATCACGCGCTGGAAGGAAATGCGGCGGATATTCGAGTATCACGGCGCCGAGCACAAGACGATCTCCGCGTTCGAGGAGGAAGGAACGGCGACCCCCGAAAACGTCGGCGCCTACTCGACGCTCCACGCGCGGTGCTCGACGAGCTTTCTCCTCCTCGTCGTGGTCGTGAGCATCGTGGTGTTCATGATGCTCGGGCGGCCGACGAGCGTCTCGGACAAGATCGTCAGGTTCGCGTTCATCCCCGTCATCGGCGGCGTCTCGTACGAGCTCCTCAAGCTTTCCGCGAATCCCCGCGTGCGCCCGTATATGGCGTTTCTCGTATGGCCGGGTCTCTTCCTTCAGAGGCTCACAACGAAGGAGCCGTCGAGCGACCAGATCGAGGTCGCCATCGCCGCGCTCAACGCCTGCCTGGGCGACAAAACAGTGGCATCCTAGCCTCGTATTCATTACAGTATCGGCGTGCCGGCGCGGACGGGCGCTTCCCCGCGGCGTCTCCCGGCGTTTCCCGGCGTGCCGGCCGTCGAACGGAGGATCGGTGGAGTCGAACAACCGGTATGAAAACGTTCTGAAGCGCTTCGATCAGCTCACCGAAGAGCTTGCAAAGCCCGAAAACATCAGAAACCAGCAGCTCTATCGCAAGCTCGCGCGCGAGCGCAGCGAGCTCGAGAAGGCCGTGCTCATAATTCGCAGATACGTCGACTGCGAGAAACGATATGCGGAGGACCGCGCGGTCGTCAAGGAGGGGAGCGATCGCGAGCTCGTCGAGATCGCGCGTTCCGAAATGGGGGAGCTCGAGAGACAGATGAAGACCGAAGAGGAGAGCATCAAGATGCTTCTCCTGCCCCGCGACCCGGACGACTCCCGCAACACCGTGTTCGAGATACGGGCCGGAACGGGTGGGGACGAGGCGGGGCTCTTCGTCGCGGATCTCGCCCGCATGTACCGGCTCTACGCGGAGCGGCACGGCTGGAAGATCGAGGACCTCTCGAGCAGCCCGACGGAGATCGGTGGCTACAAGGAAATCATCTTCCTCGTATCGGGGGAGAACGCATACGGGAAGCTCAAGTTCGAGAGCGGGGTGCATCGCGTGCAGCGGGTGCCCGTGACGGAGGCGGGGGGCCGCATCCACACCTCGGCCGTTTCGGTCGCCGTGCTTCCCGAGGCGGCGGAGGTCGATATCCAGATCGACCCGAAGGATCTCCGCGTCGACGTGTTCCGCTCGCGCGGCCCCGGGGGGCAATCGGTCAATACGACCGACTCGGCGGTGCGGATCACGCACATCCCGACGGGCATGGTCGTCCAGTGTCAGGACGAAAAATCGCAGCACAAGAACCGGGCAAAGGCGCTCAAGGTCCTCATGGCCCGCCTCCTCGAGAAGGCGCGCTGCGAACAGGATGAGAAGATCGCCGCGGCTCGGCGCGTCATGATCGGCTCGGGGGACCGGAGCGACAAGATCCGCACGTACAACTTCCCCCAGGGGAGGGTCACCGATCACCGGATCGGGCTGACCGTGTACAATCTGAAAGGCGTCCTCGACGGCGACCTGGGGGGGATCGTCGACTCGCTCGTTCTCGCGCACGTCGAGGAGCTCCTCAAGCGCGAAATGGAGGCGGCCAGCCGCGCGGGAGGTGCGTGACATGCCGACGACGGGGAGCGCGAAGAAGGTGAAGGTGCTGGAAGCGGTGCGGCTCGCGGAGAGATATCTCGCCGGTCGCGGCGTCGAGGCGGCGCGGCTCAGCGCCGAGCACCTCCTCGCAAAGCACATGGAGTGCTCCCGCCTCGATCTGTATCTGCAATTCGACCGTGAGCTGGCGCCGGACGTGCTCGGGCGATACCGCGAGGATCTCAAAGTCCGCGGGACGCACTATCCCCTCCAGTACATTCTCGGGGAGATCGAGTTCATGTCGCTCCCGTTCAGGATTCGGGAAGGGGTTTTCATCCCGAGGCCGGAAACGGAGCTCCTCGTCGAATGGATCGACGAGCTCGTCGGGGGTGCCCCGACGCTTGCGTTCGTCGAGTTCGGCGTGGGCTCAGGCGTCATCGCGGGCAGCCTCTGCCGCCGGCACCCCGGCTGGAGGGGACGCGCGATCGACGTCTCCGCCGCCGCGGTCGCGCTCGCGAAGGAGAATTTCGAGGCGCTCGGCGTCTCGGACCGGATGGATGTTCTCGTCGCGGACGGCCTGCACACGCTCGGCGCGGAGCCTCCATTCGAGCTGCTCGTCGCGAACCCTCCGTACGTCCCGGCCGCGGAGATTCCCGCGCTCGAGACGGAGGTCTCGCGGTTCGAGGCTCAAACGGCGCTCGACGGCGGCGCCGAGGGGACCGATTTCTACCCCATGCTTGCGCGCGAGGCGAGGCGCCTTCTCGTTCCGGGCGGGCTCGTCGCGTTCGAGATCGGTCATGGACAGGCGGCCTCGACGCGGGAGATCTGTGCGCGCGCGGGGCTCGAGAGCATATCGATGCGCAAGGACTACAACGGTCTTGAGCGGATGGTAACGGCATTCGTGCCGGATGCGAGGGATGGGGGCGATGGATAGCTTTGTGATCAACGGGCCATGCAGGCTCGACGGACGGGTGACCGTGAGCGGAGCGAAAAACGCGGTGCTTCCCCTCATGGCCGCCTCGATGCTCACGGGGGGTGTGTGCACGCTCGACAACGTCCCCGATCTTCGGGACACGCGCACGATGATGCAGCTCCTCGAGGGTTTCGGGGTCGCTTCGTCGCTCGAGGGGGAGAGACTCGTGATCGACGCCTCGCGAATCACCTCTTTTGAGGCGCCCTATGATCTCGTGCGCACGATGCGGGCATCGATATACGCATTCGGGCCGCTCGTCGCCCGCTTCGGTAAGGCGCGGATCTCGATGCCCGGAGGGTGCGCCTGGGGGCCGCGTCCCGTTGATCTGCATCTCAAGGGCCTGAGCGCCCTCGGGGCGAAGCTCACGATCGAGCACGGCTACATCAACGCGTCCGCCGGCAAGCTCCGGGGAGCCGAGATCACGCTCACGATTCCGAGCGTCGGCGCGACCGTGAACGTGATCATGGCGGCGGTGCTCGCGGAGGGGCGGACCGTGATCGAGAACGCGGCGCGCGAACCCGAGATTGCAGAGCTCGCGCGGGCGCTCACGAGCGGCGGCGCGAGGATCGAGGGGGAGGGGACCTCCCGCATAACGATCGACGGCGTGGCCTCCATCGCTCCCTTTACGCACCGCGTCATTCCCGACCGCATCGAGGCGGGCACGTTCGCGGCGGCGGCCGCGATAACGGGCGGCCGCATCGAGATCGCCGGCTGCGATCCGTCCCATCTCGGCGCGGTCCTCGAGAAGCTCGAGGCGTGCGGCGCCCGGATCGAGCGCGCAGGCGGCGCCTTGACGGTGACGGGCCCCGCGCGGCTCGAGCCCGCGAACGTCGAGACGGGATTTTATCCATCCTTTCCGACCGACATGCAGGCCCAGATCATGGCGGCCCTCTCGATCGCGCGGGGGACGAGCACGGTCGTCGACCGCGTCTATCCGGACCGGTTCACCCACGTGCCGGAGCTCTGCAGGTTGGGCGCGAAGATCGCCCGCGACGGCAACGTCGCGGTCATCACGGGAGTCGAACGGCTCGAGGGCGCGCCCGTGATGGCGACCGACATACGGGCGAGCTCCGCGCTCATCCTCGCGGCGCTCGCCGCCGAAGGGGAGACTACGATTCTTCGCGTGTACCATATCGATCGCGGGTACGAGCGGATCGAGGAAAAGCTGCGCTCGATCGGCGCGGCGATACGGAGGGTCAGGGACTGATCTGCCGTCGCGGGGCGGCCCTGGGGAGCGAGCGAATTGCGCAACCTCATCATCGGCACGTCGGGACACGTCGATCACGGAAAGACGGAGATCGTCAAGGCGCTCACGGGACGCGACACGGACCGCCTCCGGGAGGAGAAAGAGCGCGGCATCTCGATCGTTCTCGGGTTCGCGCCCCTCGATCTCGGAGACGGCGTCATCGCGGGGATCGTCGACGTTCCCGGGCACGAGCGCTTCGTCAAAACGATGGTGTCGGGGGCGGTCGGCGTGGATCTCGCGCTCCTCGTTATCGCCGCCGACGAAGGGGTCATGCCCCAGACCGAGGAACACTTCGAGGTGCTCCGTCTTCTCGGGGTGAAAGACGTCGTCATCGCGATTACGAAGGTCGATCTCGTCGACACGGAGCTCGTCGGGCTCGTCGAGGAGGAGATACGGGGCCTCGTCACGGGGAGCCCCTTCGAGGGCTCTCCGGTCATCAGAACGTCCGCGGTGACCGGCGAGGGGCTCGCCGCGCTCAAGGCTACGCTCAAGGCGCGTGCGCTCGCCCTCGGTGAGCGCGAGGCTTCGGACTTCTTCCGCATGCCCGTCGACCGGGTATGGACGAAGAGCGGCATCGGCACGATCGTCACCGGAACGGCATGGAGCGGCGAGGTGCGCAAGGGGGCCGAGCTCGTGATCGAACCGGGCGCAAAGGGGGTCCGCGTGCGCGGCGTGCAGAGCTTCGATCGATCGCTGGAGGCGGCGACTGCCGGCATGCGCACGGCGCTCGCCCTGCACGGCGTCCGGGTGAGCGAGGTCGAGATCGGCATGCAGGTTCTCACCCCCGGCGTGCTCACGCCGTCGAATATGATCAACGCCTTCGTCGAGGCGAGCGTGCTCGCCGGCCAAGGAATCAAGAACAGGCAGCGGCTGCGCCTTCACCATGCCGCCTCCGAGATTCTCGGACGGGTGATGATCCTCGCGGGGGAGAAGATCGCCGCGGGCTCGGGGGGCTACGTCCAGCTCAGGCTCGAGAAGCCGGCCGTCGCGCGGCGGGGGGACCGTTTCATCCTGCGATCGTACTCGCCGCAGCACGTCATCGGGGGAGGAAGGATACTCGAAGCGAACGCGGCGAAGCTCACGGCGCATTCCGCGCCGCTCGCCATGGACCGCCTGAGGGCGCTCGAGGCCGGAACGGCGAAAGACGTGATCCTCGCCTGCGCGGCATCCGGCGGCACGCGGGGCTTCCCGCTCGGCGAGCTCGCCCGCTACGGGCTCACGCGGAGCGAAATCGCGGAGGCCGTCCTCGCGCTCGAGAAGGCGGGGCGCCTCGTGGCGATCGAGGAACGGCTCTTCGAGGCAGGGTCCGTGCGGGACACGGAGCGCGCGCTCGTCGCGATGATTGAAACGATGTCGTCGGAGAACAAGCTCCTGTGGGGCGTCGATCGCGAGGAGCTCAGGGAACGCTCGGCGCTGCGCGAAGGAGCGCTCTTCGATTTTCTCATGGAAAAGGGAATGAAGGAAGCAAAGCTCTTCTTCAAGGGGGGGCGCGTGCGCGCGGGGAGCAGCGGCGAGAGGGATCTCTCGCCTGAGGACGAGAAGGCGCTTCATGCGCTGGAGGCGCGCGTCCGCGAGGCGGGTTTCGAATTCGCGACGAAGGCGGATCTTCTCGCGATCGTGCGAAACGAGAAACGCCTCACGTCCTACCTGCATATCCTCGCGGACCGGGGTTCGGTCGTGCGTGTCTCGCCCGACGGTTTCATGCACGCGGAGCGCCACCGGGAGCTCCTCGAGAAGGTGAAGGAACGTCTCGCCGGGGGCGGGACCGTGTCGGTCGGAGGTTTCAAGGAGATGTTCGGTTTTTCGCGCAAGTTCGCCGTGCCGATTCTCGAACACCTCGACCGGGAGGGCTACACGCGGCGGGAGGGGGACGCGAGAAAGGCAGGCCCGAAGCTCGGATAAACGTATGATAAGAATAGCGAAGCGGAGGAAAACAAGAACAGTGCTGTACCGGGGCGTTCCCGTCGGGGGCGCCTCGCCGATCACCATCCAGTCGATGACGACGGCGCGCACCGCCGACACGCGCCGCGCAATGCGGGAGATCCGCGCGCTCGCGCGCGCCGGATGCGAGCTCGTCCGCGTCGCGGTGAAAGACCGCGAGGACGTCGCGGCGCTCCCCGCGATCTGCGGTGCGAGTCCCATCCCCGTCATCGCCGACATCCATTTCGATTACCGCCTCGCCGTCGCCTCGGCG
>Ga0315289_10012146_pt1 | contig 12159 bp, 11 predicted proteins | sample YL17G11_40_MG_FD_203452 | JGI IMG/M metagenome (GOLD analysis project Ga0315289, IMG submission 203452) | Sediment microbial communities from Yellowstone Lake, YNP, Wyoming, USA - YL17G11_40 | ecosystem: Environmental > Aquatic > Freshwater > Lake > Sediment | place: USA: Wyoming | collected...
CCATAAACTCCTTGCCGTTCATTGCTCCGATGGCTTTTTCTGCTTCATCTTTAGAGGGCATTTCAACGAATCCGAATCCTTTTGATTCGCCGCTGAACTTATCCACTATTAGACGAACCTCTGTGACCTGGCCAAATTCTGCAAAAGCCTGACGAACCTCATCCTCGGTTACCTTATGCGGCAAATTTCCTACATAAATATTCATTGTGTTTATTCCTTTTCTTTTAAGACAACTCTTGCCGGAACTACCGGCGTTCAATAGTTACGTGCTGTTATGTTATTCGCTCCCCTGGAAAGAATCAAGCATTAATTATAATTATAATAAATCCCGCCCCGTCGGGACCGCAACCCGCAATTCCTCGCCAATAATCAATAATCAATTCGAACGTGTCCGCCGCAGCCGGCTGTCAGGCAAACGATGAGTAGCGCTGCGATTCGACATATCCGTTTCCGGCTAACCGTAACCATAGGGATAACCGCCCAAAAAAGGCCATAGTTTAAGCCTATCAGCTCGTCTCAAATATTACGCCTTTACCGCCCTTCTGTCAACCTGCGTCCAGATCAAAGCCTGCCCCGAACTAGCCGTAGCCCTGAGTTTAGTCGAAGGGGCAGCCCAAGTGTCGAATGGGTCGAGGGCTTCTACCCATGGCACAGGTTGCTCAGGATTTACCGGAACATGCTGCCTCACCGGCGCAGCTTATTCGCGTCTGCTGCATGGGATTGTTGGCTTGCCTTATCGACCTATTTCTTATCAAGGAGAGCCAATGTCTCTTTGATGAAGTGGGCTGGCACGACGACCGCAAGTCTGAGTCTTTCACGATTCTCATTTACCTCGTATCGCGTTCTCTCGGGTTGAACCTCTATGAGCTTGACGGAACTCTGAACGTAGTATTTTTGTTCCGTTATGACACCTGCAACAAATTGAATGGTCTCTCCTATGTGGGCGGTTCCAGCGTACGTTCGTCCATTGTCCACGAAGTAGACTGGGCCTCCGCTGTTGCCGTTGAAAATCTCGAAATCAAACAAGAATGACTTTGTGTCTTTGGCCGGAGTCAAAGGGTAGGATGCGATTTTCCCACTGCGCAAGATGGAGAACCCAGAAGCGTTACCTTCTACTCCAAAAGGGTAGCCAAGACACAGGAGTTGGTCTCCAGGATGTATTTCAAATCTCTCCATCATCTCGTCATCTGCGAGCATGTCGGTTGAGAGGATTGGAATCTCTTCGGTCTGTTTAGAGAAGAAAACAGGCAGGCTTATCTTCATGACGGCTACATCGACAGTGGGATGACGGACCCAAAGTGGCTTCTTGCCCTTGCGAATTTGCAGGACGTGGGCGACTTTCTGGAATTTGCCATCGGCCATCTTCTCTCGCACATTAATAGTTGCTGCTTCTCCCGAGATTCCTTCTAAAACATGAGCTGCGGTTACCAGAACAAACTGACCCTTGCCTGGTCGATTGGCGTCCGGAATTCCCATCACAAAAACCGTCCCGTATGTCACCTCGTTCGGTTTTCCTGTAGGGCTTTCTATCCGATATGTGTAGTGCATCAGCGTCGTATTGATCTCGATCCCTGCAAGAGCTGTCCCTGACAGTAACGCGATCACAAGAATGCTGATAAGTAGTCCTGTTCTCATAGGTATGTCCTCCTTGTACAAGCCAACAATGATTATACAGTTTTATACGCCTCTGGCGTACTGTATAAAACGGGAAACACAGGGTGTTTCTGCCTGTATAAGTATAAGAAGTTCCCGATGCTTGTTCAATACTTATCCAATCTTTTGCATTTCAATGAATTACGCCCTTTCTGTCATTTCGGTCAACGCCGTCCCTCTCAAGCCGGATGTTATGTGATTTCTTCCAAATTAAACGAAAGCTGATATTTTACTAGCTTTACATTCGGCAGCCCCTTTGCTGCGCAAATAACCCGAGTATCAAAACTAGATGCTACTAAAATACCCCTGACTTTTGGTTGTTCATTAGATGATAACAGGCAGCCCATGTAACCAAGTAGCTGACCAAGAGCGCTGTCTTTGGCCTTACCTGCCTTTATCTCTATTGCGACTAATCCCCCCGTTTGATCTTTTGCCAATATATCGATTCTGCCTACTTCTGTTTGATACTCCACGCCACCATCTACAAGGATTAATCCTGGTTCGATTTCTGACAGCCTTGTTGTCAACCAATTATGCAAATCGCGTTCAAGGGATACGCTCGCTTCGATCGATTCTTCGATATTAGATTCAATATCAGAATTCTCCTTTTCGTCAGGAACGTTTCTCTCAAAACCAGATACCTCTATTTTCCCTGTCTTTATTTGAGATTTGTACCATGAATAATGCGACTTTTGCCATTTGCTATTTGGAAAATTGGCTTTAACAAGTGATGTCAACTTCTCATAGCTTGGAAGCTCGCCTTCCGACATGTAGGTGTCAATTACAAGATCCTTGATGGATTGGTAGGCGCTCATAAATCTCCTTTCGCCAGCTCATACATTCCGTGCCCGCTGTCGCGCAGTTTGCCCTGCCGGCACAATTCCTCCCACACCTCGCGAGGAAACTGGCTGGGTGGCTGTATCGCAAAAACGCCCATAGGCCCGCTCGAAAACGGCCCGCGTCCAAGATTCGAATCGTCATCCAGTGCAGTGAGTTTGAGCCGCTTCTTGAACGCCTTCATCGCGCTCTTGAGCACCGCCGGCGTTATGCCCCCACTTGCCTGCCCCGGCGTAGCCTTGGCGAAGTCGGGTCCTTGTTGTTCCTGTTCTGTCATAATCTGGCTCCGTATTTACCCTAAAATCCAAAATCTTGCCGGCCTACCTCGTCATTTTCGCTTCCAACCACCCAATAATCAATCCGACTTCGCTAAAGCTACGCCGGACAAGTCATCAATACTTGTCCGCCGTTCTTGTGGCGGAATCAATTTTCTGTTCCGACCGGCAGGTCGCCTGCCGGTTCGTCGATTCATCCTTCGTAGTAGCCTACTACGGAGAACGGAGGGCTTCTTGCTCAAAATTCACTGGAACACTGCAATTAACAGGCGGCGCAGCGAAGCAAGCATATCGCGTTATGTCAGGTCATTGTTTGTCTTCTCTAGCCCCTCGTCCCCACAATCGATCTCATTTATCATACGGTGGGGGTGCAAAGAAATAGCAGTACAAGAGGCCAAACGGGCCAAGCAGAAACAGAAGTCCAAGGACTAATCGATTCCTAATCTTACTGACCCTCGTTGGCTGCAGAATTGCAAATATCCCGAAAACAAACCAAACTAAGACCATCATGTCTGTAACTCCCTTTTCTGCTCCTGTGTGTTCAACGTGCTTTTTTGGAAACTACAGCGAGGGAGTCAAACATCCCCTTCGCGTCCGATTCAGCTTCAGCGCTGCGGGTCGGACGCAGACCAAGTTGGAGCACACTTATGACGCCGGGCGCATCGGATGACCAGTGATAGAAATTGATGGATTTAGCACCATTAACCCTATCGAGATCCACCTTTACCACGTCGCCACCGCTTACCTTGACGATCTCGCACATACCTGCCTTTATCTGGCCTTGTCGGCGAGACGTCTCCACGTTCGCCGCCTCTCCAGCAAGCATCTTGCTGAGGAAATCCTTTTGCTCGGCAATCCGAATGGTCCACGCCACAAACATTCCGGAGTTGTCAGGTAACAAAAAATACTCGAAGGATTCCAAGGTCGCTGGACCAGCATACCCGGGCTTGATCAGTCCTTCGTACTCGCGCCGCGCATCCCGCAGATCGGCTGCGGAAAGAGGCGTCCAGGTTGCTGGCACGATGAACCGTAATGTTCCCACCGTGCGACTGACTCCAGCAGTTGGCGTGGATTGCCCGGATGCAGACAGCGAAGACAAGATATGGTCAAGCTCTCCCTTGTACTTGTCGAAATTCGCCTTGTTGTTGACGATCAAAGAGAACTCCAACAGTTTGCCTTCAGCAAGGACTTTGACGGTGCAACCCCTGGCGCCGTTGCTTCGCTCCACGTCCTCACGGACTGCTGACCATTGGTTCACCTTGACTTCTGAAAGAGCATGCACCTTTGTTACGTCGCCGGCTTTGGCCGCATCCTCATGAACTTTCTTGCGTTCCGCCACCACACTCTGAATTGTGATGGAGGGTTCGGGGTCTGCCAAGGAGAAGAAGAAACCCACCTCCTCATTGTGAGAGATATACATCTCCAATACCTTGAGCGTTCGGTTGTACTTCCTAAGTTCACCGGCTATTGACGATTTCATTTCCGCCACATAATCTCGCGGGAAGCTTTTCCATTCGGCGGGATATTCAAACGACATCCCGGCAGACTCGTATTTTGTGTATTTTTCAGCGCCCTTTTCTAAAAGGAACTTGACGATTTCTGGATAGCCATTTCGTGCTGCCCACATCAGGGCCGTTACGCCATCGTTATCCTTGGCATTGACCTCAGCGCCGGCAGCCAGAAGAGTTTGCACAGCCTGGAGGTTGCCATCTTTTGCGGCCTGGAGCAATTGAACGTTCTTGTCTGATATGCCCTTGTCAGCACAACCTGCAAATATTAGAGAAATACACACTATAGAAAACAGGATTCGTTTCATAAGATTCTCCTTTTCTTGCCCAACAATGATTATATCCGCCCGAGGCGGACATAAAACGCCAAAGCTTGTCCCCGCATGCCTCTGGCGGAGAACAGACCGTTTCTGTTAGCATAAGAAGTTCCCGTTGCTTCTTCAATACGCATCCAATCTGAAGCGCCTTGTTAGGAGTTCTTTATCCATTTTCTCATGATCGGGAAGATGAGCAGCAAAAGCCAAAATGCCGGTAATACGATGGTAAAGATGGGGCGGAGGGGATGATAGATCAAGTAGGGATTCCCGAAGTCTGGTCCTCCAGCTTCTGGCCCCAAGGTATGCCAAAAGGTGTCGAAGGCGCCAAAGAGCACTGCCAAACCAAGAAGTGCCACGACTCCATAGATCAGTTTTCTCTGCGGGGTGATGATAGGTGATATGGCGAAAAACAGTGTAAACATGTAGAACGTGAGACCAGACCAACCCGTGTAAGGGATGATGGCCGCATTTAGCGGGGGTGCATAAAACACGCTAAAGAATAAGACTGAGGCGACCAGCGCGAAAACGACATAGGCCCGAAGAATCAGAGGCGCTTGGGTGAATCGGAACCAGGAGCTGACGATAACTGTGGTATTCATACTCTTCTCCGAACAATGATTATACAATCTGCATAAAACGGGAAACATAGAGTGTTCCTGCCTGCCAAGCCCAAACAAGCAGGCACCCTACCTTACATTTTCAAACTAAAAACCCAGTGAAAAACCCCTCCTTTCTAAAAATATCTTTGTTTTATTTTCACTCCAATAACCACAGCCAAAATCACAACAGCCACACCAATAACTATCCAAGCCGTAGTGCTCATTAAAAGCATATTAGGCCTCCTTTTCCACCGAACAATGATTATACAGTCTGTATAAAACGGGAAAGCTTGTCCCCGCATGCCTCTGGCGGAGAACAGACTGTTTCTGTTAGCATAAGAAGTTCCCGTTGCTTCTTCAGTTGGCCAATGAGGACAGGCCGCTATATCACTTGAAACAGAAGCATCACTCGCGACCTGCCCGGGGACATTCAACTGCAATACCGAGTAAAGGCCATAAACGTATCATCTCATGCTGTTTATGCGGATATGCCTCCTTTCTTCATTTTCTTCTCAAGCCGTTTCTCTTTTAACGTTTTTTGTGCTTTCTTCTTTACATCTTTTTTGGCACCATGACTTTGGGCCATACATTATCCTTTCCTAAATACCTCGTATTCTATAGTTTCCTAAAAATTCTGGGGACACCATACTTATGCTACTCTGCGAAGCGTTACGTAGCACGAGTTTCGATTTTTTCCTGCGTTTTCGGCCTGGCTTGTTCGGACATAGGAACCGGCCAAGTGTTTTCTCAAGTTGCTCCACGAACGTCGGCTCGCCCAAAGGTCTGCTGGCGAATCAAGGGAGACTCTCACCACCACTATTGCTATTATTAATGGGATTGTCAGAAAAACGCAAGAAAAAAGTACATAAGAGCACAAGAGCGTAAGACCATTTAGCGACCAGCGGTTAGGGATTAGAGACTCGGGAAATACGCGGCACGAGCCACGCTTCACAGTTTACGCCTTCAATGAATTCAGCGCAGTCGAATGGGCATTTACCGATCTATGGGCTGAAGGTCCGGCCCCTTCATTGCATCCAGCGCCTGTCCCGAACGTGTCGGAGGGCCCTGCCCACGGAGCTTGTTTTATTGCTGACATCTGTACAGAAAAAATGTTGCAGTGACGGGTAACAACAATTATTATGCCACTATGGTCAGTTTCAATGAAATTGAAAATGTCGCTAAAAAAATCGGGCAAGAAATCGATGCCGAGGCAGTTATTCTTTTCGGCTCATATGCCCGAAACCAACCGGGAAAACATAGCGATGTCGACCTGCTGGTGATTGCTGAAAGCGATCTGCCAAGACATAAACGCAGCCGGAAATTGCACCTCATGTTCAAGCCATATCCTTTCCCGATGGATATTCTTGTTTATACTCCCAAGGAAGTTGAAAAAGAGAGTGAGTTCGAGCTTTCGTTTATCTCCACCGTGTTACGGGAGGGGAAAAAGCTGTATGGATAAAAAGCTCGAATATGCCAAACGATGGTTCGATAAGGCGAAAAGTGATTTATTAAATGCCGACAATAATCTTGCTGCTGATAAGGTGCCTTATGATACGGTTTGCTTTCACTGCCAACAGGCTGCCGAGAAACTGCTTAAAGGTTTCCTTGTTGCACAAGGCTGCGAATACCCGATAACGCATAACCTGTTTGTGATATTGGACAAGGTTGTTGAATATGAAGGGTTTGCAGAATCCTTACGTGAGACGCTTGCTTTGCTGAATCCTTACGCTGTAGAGGTTCGCTATCCTGGGGATGAATTGACTTTGACGATTGAAAATGCCGCTGAAGCAAGACAAGCGGCCCAGGAGGTCCTTGAGTGGATGAAATCAAGGTTTGGCCAGTTTTTCTAATGACGTTAAACAACCATCCCGAAGGTCTGTGGCCTTGAGCCTGCCGCCCGCCAATAAAAAGAAATTGGTATGGCGCCCCCCAGATTTGAGCCAATACGAGCGACGAAATACGCATCCACGCATTAGAGCCTGCCCTGAATTAGCCATAGCCCTGAGCGCAGTCGAAGGGTTTATCCGCCTTCTGCCCCAAAACTAAAAACTCCTCCGCCTCCCAAATGCGTTACCTTTTTAATTTGTTATAAATAACTCGTTCAGTCTTTGTTGCCATTCATCCTCGGCGATGACGAGGAAAGATATTTTTTTCGCAGGAAGCTTGAGCCCAAGCTCGGTAAGCGTCATTTCGCGGGCACGTTCATTGCAGAGGTTAAAGAGTTTTTTCTTGTAGTCCGTATCCTCACTTTGTTTTAGGTGAATTCCTTTGGTTTCGACGACAAAGACACGGTTAAAGCCGTTGCCGTTTGAGTTGGTGTCGGTGAAGATGAAGTCGGCATAGACGCGGTGCTTTTGCCAGCCCTGAACGCCATAGTCCTCTTTAGGGACGTTTCGATACCAGAAAAGAAGCTTGTTTTGGTCATCGAGGTACCAAGCGACCTGCCGTTCGGTCTCGTTGAAGTCATCCGCGGATACGGGGTCGAAAAGAGAGCGTTCCAACGGGGCGGCGGTCTTCTTTGTAAGGTAAGGAGCGGTAACCTTTTTGGGTTTTGGTTTTAGAAGTTTGTAGCCGAGTTTGTTGGCGATTACGAGGAAGTGCATCTTGTCCTGTGAAATCATATCGCGCAAAACCTTTTCGGCAAGTCGGTCTTTTTCGCCTGCAAGGTGTTTACGAAGCTCTTCGATAATGAAGACGAAGTTATTGATGACAACCTTTTCAGGGAATTTGGTGAGCAGTTTATTGAGGAGGGTTTTGCCGAATTCGTAGGCAATCCATGGGTTGGGGACAATATCGAGCAAATGGCGGGCAAGAAAGACAGGGTCAAGGTGAAGGGCTCCTGCTTTAAGCAGTTCGGACTGCCTGAGTTTAATGACTTCGCGCTGGTCATCGGAGAGAGTTGCAACCTGTTCGACGTCTTTTTCTTCGAGCATCGAAAGATTAAGCGAATTAAGCGGAGACAAGTCGGCCCTGTCCCAGGGGATTTGACTTGCGATATCCATATCGTAGTTGACTTTTCGCCAATCGGCGCCGTCGCGGATTGCGAAGACGGGGAGAATGACCTGGTCGGCGGCTTTTTTGAATTTCTCTCTAACCTGTGCGGTAACTTCCTCGTGTTCTTCGCCGGAAGTTTCGTCATCCATAGCGATGCGACCTTGAAGGTCGCCGAGTCCTTCGCCGCGGAAGCCGCGTCTTATTTCTTCGAGAAGGTCTTGACCTTCTTGTTGATAGCAGAAGACGTAACTTTCATCGAGTTCCTTTAGGCCAGTCTTTTTTGCGAACGGCTGGCGGAGGATACGCCCGACCAGTTGAGTAAGGGCGGTTTTTGAGCCGGGGCGGGTAAGGATTGCAAGGACATAAGCAAAAGCACAGTCCCAGCCCTCCTGAAGGGCCTGCTTGGTGATAATGTAGCGGATTCGGCAGTTCTCAGACATCAGGCCGCCAATATCGTCTACTTCTTTTAGCTCGTCTTTTTCGCTTGTTTTGACGGCGACTTCTTCCGGCTGTAAACCAACGATATTTATGAGGTGCTCACGGACGTCTTCGGCGTGGATGAATTTTTTGCCGCGTTGTTCTTTGCCTGTACGTTCGACCTGAATAAGGCATATCGGGCGGATGTATTTGCCGGTGTTTGCATGGTATTCTCTGGCTTTGAGCTTTAGCATTTCAAGGTGGTTATGTGCCTGGAGGAGCGTTTCTCTCCAGTCGGGGTTTGCCTTGTTAAATATATGCAGGTCGAACTTTATCATTTCTTCGCGATTTAGCTCTATGCCGGTTATGTCAACGAGTTTATTGCTTTCCTCTGGCGGTGTTGCGGAAAGCTCAACGATTATAAAAGGGTTAAAACCCTGGAGAGTATCCTGAGCGATTGGGCTGTATGCCTTGTGGCCCTCGTCGAGGATGATTACAGGATTGAGCAGACGCAGGGTATTGCCGAGAGAGGATTTGACCTGCCTTCCCCAAAAGCGGGATTCTTTTTCGAAGGTGTCGAGGTTCGGGATTTTTTCCACCAGGTGTGCGTTTGCCTCGAGGTCGTCTTCGGGCGGGAAAAACTCCGCAAAGCCGCTGCTATCTTTGAACATACGCAGGACATCTTTTGTTTTACGGTTAGCGGAGGGTAACATAAGCATAAGGACGACGAGATTTTCGCGAACATCCAAAGGTGAGAACAAATCGGCCTTTTCGCGGATAAGGGTTCTGCCGCCGCTTGCGATATCGAGGTGCTGTCGATACGGGTGGTCACGGTTTCGCAAAGACCTGATTGTTTGATTGTATATCTGGGTTGTGGGGACAATCCAGAGTACAAGGCCGGTGTGGGATTTACGATAAACGGTATTTATCAAGTCGATGGTTTTGACAGCGAGGAATGTTTTACCGCCGCCTGTGGGGATTTTAAGGCAAAAGCAGGGAAGCGGCCGTCCGAGTCCGTCACGGCGTGAAGAATAACCCTGATAAAGACCTTCGATCTTCGCCCATGCCTTTGCCGGAAAATCAATTGCGGCGTCGGCGCCGATATCCTTCACGACCTTTTCATTCTTCAGCTTCCACTCGAAAAGAAGGTCGAGGTATCGTTTGACCCGATTGAGCGTCTTTATTTGAAAATCTCTCGGTTCCATCCGTTATTTGACGAGTTTATAAATTTCAAAGGGCAGTTGGGCAAAGTCGATTCGCAGTTGGTCAAGGTGGTCCTGGTCGAGATACTTGGTCGGAGCAAAGACGAGTCGGCGTTTATCCTTATATGGGCCGAGTGCATTGGCCCTATCGAGCGTCAAGGCAGTAGCCTTCAAGTAGTCGATGTCGGGTTTGTAGAAGAGATAAACAAGATATTCCCTGCTTTCGCCGATAAAGTTTCCCTTCTCATCGATGGCCTTTTCGTCAAATTCTTCGCCCGTAGCGGTGTAGAAGACGTAGCGCGCGAGGTCTTTGTAGGAAGGTAAATCATCGCCGGATAAGATACTTTCCATTTCAATGGGTGGACCAAGGTCGAAATAACTGAATGAACTGCCCAAACCTTTTTTCAGATTTTCGTCTTTCGCGCCTTTGACGCCTTTTATCACACGCCGAACGCGCTCGGCGGTAATCTTGTCCGCATAATCTTCACACTCGACCAAGATAAACCGCCGATTCCCACCGTCCTCTTTGTTCAACGCCAAAATTGCATGAGCCGTAGTGCCTGAACCGGCAAATGAATCGAGAACCAAAGAATCCGCGTTTGAGAAAATGCTAAGGATTCCTTTTATTAGACGGGTCGGTTTAGGATTATCGAAAGTAATTCCTAATTCGTTCAGTTCGGCAGACGCTTCCTGATTGGAGCCAAAGTCCTTGTGGTCCCAGAAATTATGCGCGCACTGGCCTTCTATCTCCCTTTCTGACTTAAAGTATTTTTTCCGGGGCAAGGCGTCCTTGTTAGAGAAATATATCCGTTTGTCCGCTAGCAATTTTTCATACGTTTGTTTAGTCCCCAGCCATTCTTCTTCAATAACCTTGCCAGATGGGGTTTTGATCTTGTATCTTGTGCCGGTCTGGCCGGTGCCCGACTTCCACGGTTTGGAAGCCCAATCTCCTCGGGAGTCGCTATCTGGATTAGAGAACTTTCCTGTCAATGGAATACCATGAAATCCTTTGGTTTTTTTCAGATACTCAAGGTTTTTCGCATAAACCACAACAAATTCAGCAACCTTTGAAATAGGTTTAGTTTTATCGTTCGGCTGATTGTGCCTTCTCCGCCAAGCTACAATTTCCTCCTTATTGTGTTCGCCAAAGATTTCGTCCATCAACGATAAGAGTTTGCCTACCTCAATATCGTCAATGCTGATGCAAATCACACCATCTTCTGAGAGAAGTTCGCGGAGTAGTTTCAACCGTGGCGTCATCATACAGAGCCATTTATCGTGGCGTGTGAGGTCTTCTTTATCGACGACCTTGTCGAGCCAGTCCTGCATCATGGGGGAGTTGACGTTGTCGTTATAGGCCCATTTTTCGTTGCCGGTGTTGTACGGCGGGTCGATGTAGATACATTTTATTTTGCCGGCGTAAGTTGGCAGGAGGGCCTTTAGGGCCTTGAGGTTATCGCCGTGGATTATGAGGTTGTCGTGCAGAGAGACCTTGTCGGTGAGGGATTTATCTTTGCGAGGGATAAGCTGATGGTATTTGACCTGCAAATGGTAGTTCTGAACAAATGCTTTTCCCTTGAAATTGAGCACGGCCATCGGTCTATCTCCTCAATTCCAGCGATATGACCAAAATGATACGCAAAATGGTGAAGGCGTCAAGGAGGAAGTTTGGGGATTTTGGGTTTAGATCCAACTTACGATTCCTGACTATCAAGTTCGCCATAGAATAGTCTGTTTTGAGCTCGTGCTTCGCAACGAAGCGCCGCTTCGCAGAGTAGTGTTAGAAGCGGCATTGCATATTCCTTCCGCCAGAGGCGGATGAACCCGCCACAGAGACAGCGGGCAAGCTTGATATTCCCGCCGGAGAAAATGATAGAGGAAAGTTGATTCCGTGTCAAGCACGGAACGACAATCGGCGTAAGCCGGTGAGAGATACCCTGCACGAGCGAGGACCCACACGGATCATTCGCCCATTATTTGGCATACGACGGTTCTTTTTCTTGGCCTGGTGTCGAAATCGACTAATATTATTTGCTGCCAGGTGCCGAGCGTAAGTCGGCCATCCACCACCGGCACGGTCAAAGAAGGACCCAAAAGTGCTGCCCGGACGTGCGAATGGCCATTATCATCATCCCAGGTCTTTTCATGCTCATAATGCCCGTTTTCCGGTGCGATTTTCTCGAAAGCCGCCTTTATATCGTGATTGGCCAGGCCTGGCTCATATTCAGTGGTCGTTATTCCGGCGGTCGAGCCGACGTTGAAAAGCGTAACGATGCCATCTTTAACCCCTGATGCGGCCACAGCGTCGCTGACCAGTCCGGTAATATCGTGAATATCAGTGTTGCCTTTGGTTTTGA
>Ga0315289_10012147_pt1 | contig 12159 bp, 10 predicted proteins | sample YL17G11_40_MG_FD_203452 | JGI IMG/M metagenome (GOLD analysis project Ga0315289, IMG submission 203452) | Sediment microbial communities from Yellowstone Lake, YNP, Wyoming, USA - YL17G11_40 | ecosystem: Environmental > Aquatic > Freshwater > Lake > Sediment | place: USA: Wyoming | collected...
ACGCGGTCCACCCCGAGAGGCCGTCGGCGGACGTGGCGACCCCGATCGACCTCCCGCCGTCGGCCGCCACGCCCTCGTAAAACATGACCCACCGTTTGGACGCCGTGTCCCGCACCACGTGCCGGGCGGCCGCGCCGGCCGCGTCGAACGTGGAACCGCCGCCCGCAAACGCCACGCCGCCGCGCGCCCACTTGAGGCCGTCGGGCGACGCCGCGACGCCCACCGTCCACTTGCGCGTCGCTTCATCGAACGAGTGGTAGTACATGCGCATGTCGCCGGGGCCGGCGGCGACGAGTTGCGGCGCGGCGACGAAGTGCGCGTCCCAAGCCCCTGCATCCCCCGCGTCGAGCAACGCGCCGGTGTGGTGGTCGGCCTCCACGCGGGCCCAGTGGGTGCCGTCCTGGGACAGGGCCAGGCCGGGGCGGGTGCTGGGGTGGGGGGGAGGGGTGGGCGCGCGGTTTCGGGCGCCCCGCCGCGCCCCCTCGCCCCCCTCGTGCCGCACCGCAGGCTCTCCACCTCTTGCCCCGCTTCCAGCCCCGCGAGTCCCGCGGGCGCGAGCGCGGCCTCGAAGCAGGCGCCGGCGTAGAGCATCCAGTAGACCCCCCCCCCCGCCGCGGCCACCGCGCCGCTCGACAGAATTTGGACGTCCGACACCGCGACCGCGGCCGTGTCGTGCGTCCACCAATCGTCCGACGGTTGGAACACCGGGGCCGGGGCGCGGGACCAGGTGACGCCGTCGGCGGAGGTGGCGACGCCTGCCGCGCCCGCGCCGTCGGCGACGGCGGCGAGGGCGCCCGTGGGCGGGGTCGCCGCGGCGGAGTACCACATGAACCAGCGTTGTTCGTCGTCGCCCACGTAGCACCGGACCTATGGTGGAGGGGGGAGGGAAGACGAGGGTCGGTCGGCGAGGGTCGCCGCGCGCAGTCCCTCCGCGCCACCACTGCCCATTCTCTACCCACCACGGGCGCTCCTAGCCCCCCGGCATCCCAGGCGCCGGGCGCGGGGCCGAAAACAAGACCCGCCGTGGGCTCGGCCGGCTCGGCGCTCGCGCGGGCGCGCAATGGCGCCCAACCGCGGCGCTGGGCGGTGACGCGCGGGCGAGGTAGGAGTCGCAGGGCCGCCATCGGGGCAGGGCTCGCGACTCTGCCCGCCGCCGTCGCGCGCCGGCTGGCCACTGCGCCGGGCGCGAGCCCGACACCCCGCCGACTCGGGTGCGGGCGACCGCCGCTCCCCACCCGCGGCTAGCAGGCCGACGCGGCGGCAGGGGCCGCTGGGTCGCAGCGCCGACCCGAGGCGAGAGCGCGCGGCTTGCGGCGACCGCCGCTAGCTCGCCCGCCTACCTGACTGCGCACTCTCCATCATGGTGCGTGCCGTGGTACCGGGGTGGGGGCATCGGCCGTGGAGAGCGTGCCGGGAACGCCGCGGCATGCAGGCCGGCGGACGCCCCCCCCCCTCGCCCCGCCCGCCCCCCCACCCGCACCCCCCCCCCTCCCAGGCCGACATCGCCACCGCCCTGACCGCGGCCGCGGCGGCGGCTGCCGCGCTGGGCGCGGTCGCCGACCCACGCGCCGCGCCGCGCGGCGAGGCCGGCGCCGCGCTCGCGCGCGCGCTCTGGCGGTGAGGAGCGAGTTGGCGGGTGGTGGGCGAGTCCGCAGGCGCTGGCGCGTGGCGGCCGACACCCTCCCTCTCCCCACAGCGGCGGCCCGACCGCGCTCGCGGCCGACCTCGAGGCGCTCGCGCCGCCCCCCGCATCCGCCGCCACCCTCGCCGCCGCCCTCGCCGCCGCCGCCCTGGCCACATCCCTGGCCGCCAAGCGGGTCGGCCTGGGGGCGCTGCGCGGGCCGGAGCGGGACGCGGTGGCCGACAGGGCCGCGCGCTGCGCCGCGCTCAAGGTCGTGCTCGTCGCCGCGCTCTCCCCCCCCGGCGACGGCGCCGCCCTCGTCGCGTGGGCGTTGTGGCTCGCGCTTTCAACGTCAGCCTCCTGCCTGGCCGCCGCGGGGCGCGCGCGCGCGGAGCGCGTCGCGGCGGGCGGCGGCGCGCCGCGCGCGGGGGGCGCGCGCGCCGCGGCCCTCCTGGCCGCCATCCTGGCCGCCATCCTGGCCTGGGCGCCCGCCCTGGGCGGCGGCGCCGCGGCCGCGTCGGGCGTGGGCGGGTGGGCGGGGGCCGGGCTGTGGGCGCCAGACGCCGCGGCGGCCGCCGCGGACGCGCTGGCCGGCCTCGCCGCGCTCGCCGCGTCCGCCGCGGCCGCCGCGCTCCCCCCCCACGCCCGGGGCGCCATCCTGTTCCACGCCGAGCTGGCCGCCGACGCGGCCGCCCGCGCCGCGTCGCTCGCGCACGCGCTCTCGGTCTGGCGCGCGCGCGGCGCCGGCGTCACCCTGCTCGACGCCGCGCTCGCCGTCGACGCGCACGCCGCGGGCGCGGGCCTGTGGGCGCGCGGCGGGGCGTACGCACGGTACCGGGCGGCGGTGGCGGCGGTGGAGGGGGCGTGCAGGGGCGGCCGCGCGCGCGCCGCGCGCGCGCCGTCCACCGACTGCCCCATCTGCCTCGACCCCCTGGCCCCCCCCTCCCCCGTCGCCACGACCGCGTGCGGGCACGCGTTCCACGCGCGCTGCCTGCGGGAGTGGCTGCAGACCGGGTGCGCGCGCGGCGGCGCAAACGGCGCGTTTCCGTGCCCGCTCTGCCGGCGCCCGCTGGGCGGGCCGGTGGCGGCGCCCGCCGTCAAGCCGGGCGACGGGCGGGCGGCGCGGCGGCGGCGGTTCCGGGGGCTGGCGGTCGCCGCGCGCGGCGCGGCGGCGGGGGTGGCCGCGCTCGCGGCGCTCTGGGCGTGGGTGGGGGAGCCGGACCCGCCGCGCCGGCATAGTCGCGGGCGGCGCCATGAGCCGCCCCTGACGCGGTCGCGGTCGCGCCGGCTGGCGGCTGCGGCGTGAGAGAAGAGACGGCGCCGGCCGACCCCCGCCCCCCGCCCCGACCCTGACCACCACCTTTGTCGCTCCCTGTTGCACCGTGCGCCCCCCTTTCCCTCTCGCCACGTCTCTTCACTCGCCCTTGTTCTCCTTGTCGTCGGACGACACCGCCGGCGACGGCGGCCGCCGGCCGAACGCGGCGACGGGGCAGCGCCCCGCGCCGAGGCGCGCGGCGGCGCCGTGGAGCGCTTTCAGGGCGCGGGACTGGGTGCCCGGGTTGGCGGCGATGACGGCGGCAGCGACGGCGAGCAGGAGCACCAGGAGCAAGGCCGCGCGGCCGCCGCCGCCCCCGCTCCCGAGCGGCGCCGCTCCCGGCGGCGTCGCCGCGCCCAGCGCGGCCAGCGCGCGCCCCGCGGCCGCCACCGCGGCGTCGTCGCCGCTGGCCAGCGCGATCGCGGCGGCGTCCACGCCGCCGGCCGCCCAGGCGGCGACGGCCGAGAGGAGGTCGCTGCGCGCGGCGACCGCGAGAGCGTCGGCCGCCGCCGCGCGGGCGGCCGGCGAGACCGCCGCGCCCAGAGCGCGCGCGGCGATCTCCGCCAGGCCGTTGCCGCGGGCGGCGGCCAGGGCGTCGGCGTCGAGGGCGAGGGCGATCGAGGCGAGCGCGCGCGCGGTCGCCGCGAGCGCGGCGTCCGGCGGCGTCGCCGACGCGAGCGGAGGGAGGGCAGCCCCTTGGCCGGCGGGCACGTCGACGCTCGCCGCCTTGACCAGGCGCCAGCCGGCGGCGCCTGCGGGGCGGGCGACCGCCGAAGCGCGCACGAGCGCGGCGAGGCCAGGCACGCCCCCGACAGGCGCCAAGGCACGCGCCACGCTGGGGGAAAGCTTGCGCTTGCGGTGCGCTTTGTCCAGGCTGGCCACGGCCGCGGCCGAAGCCCGGCGCGCCGCGACGCGCGGCAGCCCGCGCGCCGCCGCGGCCGCCGCTTCCAGCGTCGCCACCAGGGCCGGCACCGCGCCCGCGGCCGCCAGGCCGGCCGCCGCGCCGGGCGCGCCGGCCACCAGGTTGGCGGCGGCGGCGGCGGCGGCGGAGGAGGCGCCGGGGCGGGCGGCGCCGGTGTGGTCGGTGGGGGAGAGCAGCGGCTGCAGGAAGCCGCCAGCGTGGGCGGCGGCCGCGGCGATGGCGGCAGGCTCGGCGCCGGGCGGCGCCAGATAGGCGGCCAGCGCAAACGCCGCCGAGCGGCCGCCGTCGTGCGACGCCTGCGCCGGCCCCAGCCCGCCCACCAGGCCGGCCACCGCCTCGTCCACGGGCAAATTGGCGCGCTCTTGTGGCGTCAAGCAGGCCAGCGCGCGGGCGAGCGCGGCCTGGGCGGGCGCCGCTGCGCTCCGCGCTCCGCGCGCCGACGCCGCCAACAGCGCGGTCAGCGCGCCGTCGCTCACCGCGCCCGCGCCCGGCGCGCAGATGAGCGTCGCCAGCAAGGCCGCTACAGGTGCTGGGTCGGGCGCGGCAAACAGGGCCGCGGTCGCGGGCCCGGTCGCCCCCGCGCGCGCGACGCGTGCCGCGCCCGCAACCCCCGACGCCGCCGCCGCCTCCAGAAAGCGGGCCGCGGGGCCGGCCGCGGGGCCGGCCGCGGCCAGGGCGGCGACGGCGCGGGGGGTGAGGAGGGCGGCGAGAGGGGGGAAGGCGGTCGCGGCGCGAAGGGCCGGTTTGGCGGCGGTGGCGGCGGCGGCGGCCAGTGCGAGCAGAGCAATGCGTTTGGTTGGCGACGGCCGCTTCTTGGACGGACGCGCGCGCGCCGCGGGCGCGTGGGCGGCCATTGGGACGCGTTCAAGTGTGCACGATGAGGATGCAGTGCGCGCGACGCTCTTCTCGCCCCCCACATCGGCCCGCCGGCCCTCCCACAGGCCGCGCCGCGCTCGCCTTGATGCCCACGCCCGCCCGCCGCCGCTCGGCGGGCTCCCCCCGCGACATGCTCCTCTCCCCCCTGCGCGATGCCGCGGGATTCGCGGCCTCCCCCCTCGTCGGCTCGTCCCCGGCCACGCACGCGTCGCCCGCGGGGACGGCCGCGGCCGTGGGCTGCCGTCAGCCCGTCCGGGACTCGCCCGCTCGCCGCGGCGCGCTCGACCTCGGCCCGCTCGCCGCCGGTGCCGCCGCCCGCGGCAGCGGGGAGGCGGTGGACGAATCGGCGTCGTCGACGCCGCGCTGGGCGGCCGCCGGCGGCGTCGCTGGCGCCTCAACCGCTCCCCCCCTCCACCCTCTCTCCCCCGCCGCCCCTTCCTCCGTCGCCTCTGGCGTCCTGGACGCCGTCCTGGAGGACGCCCGCGCCCAGCGCGCTGCCGCCGAGCGCGCGCTGGTCGCCGCGAGCCGGGAGCGGCGCGACGCCGACACGCTCGCCGACCAGGCCGCGTCCGAGGGGGCCGCGATCGCGGGCGCCGCGCGCGCGGCTGACGCGCAGGCGCGGCTGGAGGACGCGTTGGTCGCATCCGAAGGGCGGGTGGCGGCGCTCGAGGCGCGGCTGCGGTCGGCGGGCGTGCCGCTGCCGGTCGGCGCGGGGGCGCCGCCGCGCTCGCGCCCCAGGCCCGCGACGCGCGCCACGCCTCCGGCCGACCCTTTCGACGACGAAGCAAGCGACTCCTTTGCCCACGGCGACGACGGCGACGGCCTTGCCAGTCCCGCGGCCAGCTTCTGCCTCGCCGCGGCCGACGACCGCCTGAAAGCGTCGGTCGAGGCGCGGCGCAGACTCTCGGTCAAACTGGCGCGCGAGCAGGTGCGCACCGCCCGGCTGCGCACCGAGGCCGGGCGGCTGTCGACCGCTCTGGCGGCGGCGGAGGGCGCGCGCGCGGCGGCCGCCGCGCGCGCCGACGCGGCGGCCGAGGCGGCGAGCGGCGCGGCGGCCGACGCGGACGAGGAGTCCCGGTCGGCCGCGTTGGAGGACTTGGTGGCCGCCCTGCGCGACCAGGTGGCCGCGCTGGGCGGCGGCGAGCTCGGCAAGCGGCTCGAGGCCGAGGCCGTCGCGCGCGGCGCGGCCGAAGAGCGCGCGGAGCGCGCGGAAGCCGCCCTGGCTCGAGCCAGTAGCGGCGCGCCGGCGGCCGCCACTCCCCCCCATGCTCTGGCCGAAGTCTGGGCCCACCTGGAGGCCGCGCGCGCGTCGGCCGACGCGCAGGCGCGCGCGGCGGCCGACGCGCGTGCGGCGCTGGAGGCGCTGCAAGCCGCCACCCTGGCCGGCCGCGGCGGCCCGCTTGTGGTGGAAGTGGGCGGGCCGGCGCCTGCGCCGGCGACAGGGGCGGTGCGCGTCACGCTGAGCCCGAGCAAGGGAGGCGAGCGCGGCGGCGGCGCGCTCAAGCAGCTCTCCCCACCCGCGCCCTCGCGCGCCGCCGCGATCTTCGCCTCGCTCGCCACCTCCGCCCTGCGCGCCGCGCTGGCCACGTGGAGGAGCGTGCAGGGGAGTGGGGCGGGGCGGAGTGGGGTCGGGCTGGTCGCGCTCGCCCTCGCGCTGGCGGCGGCGCGCTCCCGCTCCAGGCTGTTGTTGCGGGCCGGAGGGGTGGGGCGCATTGCCGGCCGCGTGTAACGGCGGCGGGAACAGAGACTGTGTGTCGGTGGCGTGGCCGTTGCAACGACCCGGCGCCCCGCGCGGCTCTCCCTCCTTCCTCTCCCCTTCCCTCCTTCCTCTCCCCTCCTCTTCTCCCTACGGCAGCAGCAGCAGGGCGCAGTCGACAACTTTCTCCCCTCCTCCCACCTTCACGGCAGCAGGAGCAGGGCGCAATCGACAAATTCGGCCAGCAGGTTCGCGTCGACCGCTTTCGAGTGGATGGCGTCGGACGACAGGACGAGCAAGTCCGCGGCCGTGACGTCGACGGAATCGCCGATCGCGGCGGCGGCGTTGTGCGTGCTTTCAGCGTCGAGCCCCTTCTCCAGGAAATCCAGCCGATCCCCCGGCACAGAGTCCGACAGCGCCGCCGCGATGGCGGCCGCGCGCGCGGCGCCGCCGTCTGCGGGGGCGACCGCGTCGACGAGGAGGACGGTGACGCGCGAGCCGTGCGCGCTGGCCAACCCGGCCGCCGCCGCGAGCGCGGTCTTGGACCCGTCGGACAGCGCCGTGGGCGCGGCGTCGACGAGGGCGACGAGCAGGTGGTCGTACTTGAGCGGGCCGGCCGCCTGGAGAGAAGGTAGAGGGTCGAGGGGGTGGGAAGGGAGGGGTCCGGTCGTCGACCCGGCGCGACCCATCGGTCGACCGCCGCGCCCCGGGACGCGCTCCGCTCTCCACCCACACACACCCCCCGACACGAGCGCTCGTCAGACCGCCCCCCACGCCAACCCCAGCCCCCACCTCGACCGCGGTCGCGGCCGCGGTCCAGCGCAGCGCGCGCCGCGGCGCCGCCCGGGCGCCGGGCGGGCGGACGCCGACGCGGGCGCGGGGCAGGAGCGGCATGGGTGTCGGGAGGGCGGCGGGCGTCGGGTCGATGGCGGGTGTGCGCGGTCGCTCGCGCCGGCGAGCGAGCCCACACCCCGCCGCGGCGCGCCGCGATGGCGGCCCCGCCGCCGCCGCCCGCCGCCCCGCGCCGCACCGTGCGGGTGAGAGATGGAGCGAGAGAGTCGAGAGCGGCGCACGCCGACCACGCCGCGCCGCCGCCGCCGCCGCCGACCCCTCCCCCCCTCTCAACAGGTCGCCATCGAGGGCTGCTGCCACGGCGACCTGGACCGCATCTACGAAACCGTGACCGCGATCCAGGCGGCGGACGGGAGGCGCGTCGACCTGTTGCTCATCTGCGGCGATTTCCAGGCGGTGCGCAACGCAGACGACCTCCTCTGCCTCGCGTGCCCCCCCAAGTACCGCGCCCTCAAGAACTTTCACAAGTACTACTCCGGGGCGGCGGTGGCGCCGGTGCCGACGGTGTTCATCGGGGGCAACCACGAAGCGAGCAACCACCTGGCCGAGCTCGCGCTCGGCGGGTGGGCCGCGCCGTCGATCTTCTACCTGGGCGACGCGGGGGTGGTGACCTTTGGGGGGTTGCGCATTGCTGGCTTGTCCGGCATCTACAACGAGCGGCACTATCGCGCGGGGCGGTACGAACGGCCTCCGTACGACGCGTCGACCATCCGCTCTGCCTACCACGTCCGCGCCCTCGACGTCCACCGCCTCGCCCGCCTGACGGGGCCGATCGACATTTTCCTGTCGCACGACTGGCCGGCCGGCATCGCGGGCCACGGCGACCGGGAGAGCCTGCTGCGGCGCAAACCGTTTCTCGCGCGCGAGGTCGCCGACGGCTCCCTCGGCTCCCCGCCCGCCGCCGGCCTGCTCGCGTCCCTGCGGCCGGCGCACTGGTTTGCGGCGCACATGCACACCAAGTTCGCGGCGGTCGTGCCGCACCCGGCGAGCGGCGGCGCGCGCGGCGACGGCCGCGCCCCGGTCACCCGGTTCCTGGCCCTGGACAAATGCCTGCCCGGCCGCCCCTTTCTGCAGGTGCTCGACATCGAGCCCGCTGGCGGCGTGCCGGCCGGGCCGCTGCGGCTCGCGCACGACGCGCAGTGGCTGGCCATCCTCGCGGAGACGCACGCGCTCCACTCCACCTCGCCGCGCCCCCCGCCGCTGCCGGCGGACGCGCCGCCGCCCGCGCAAGCGACGGTGGACCGCGTGGTGGCCGCGGTGACGGCGGCGCGGGGGTCCCTGGACGTCCCCCCCAATTTCCAGGTCACGGCCGCGCCGCCGCCGCCGGGCGCCGACCCCGCCGGCCGCGGCGGGCGCATGCCCGAGGCGCGCCGGTCGCCGCAGACGGTGGAGCTGCTGCGCGTGCTGGGGCTGGAGTACAATTTGGATGCCGCGGCGGGCGGGGGAAGGGGTGGGGGAGTGGGTGGGGGTGGCGACCACCACCACCGCCACCACCACGCCGAGCCTCCCCGCGCCGCCACCGCGGTCGACGCCATCGTGGCCGCCGCGGCGCGCGTGGCGGCGCTGGGCGTGGTCGTGCCGCCGGGCGGTGCGGCGGGCGACGGCGGCGGCGGCGACGCTGCGCCCGGCGACGCCGCACCGCCCACCGTCGACCCCAACGCCATCGACCTGGACGACATTTGAAACCGGATGCGCGAGGGAGAGGGGCAGCAGCACTGTCGCGGGCGTGCAACAACAGCAAGGCCGCAGAGAGCGCGCCGCGTCGCCCGCGCCCACTCCCCCTCTCCCCTTCCTCTCCCGCCGCCCGCCGCGATGCGGGCCATCCCCATCCTCCTGCTGGCCCTGGCCGCGACCGTGGCGGCCCGCCCCGGCGCCCCACGCACGCGCCGCGACGGTGCCCATGCCGGCCCGCCGCTCGTCGCGCGCTCCGTCCACGTCTCGCCGCGCCTCACGACCGCCCCCATCACCCTGCGCACGACATCCTCGCTCGCCGACGGCGGCGGCGAGGGCGGCGGCGGCGGCGACACCCCCCCGCGCTTTTCTGGCTTTTTCAAGCTAAACCGAACCAGCGACGCGCACATGTTTTATCAATTCTATGGTCGGAGTGAAGAAAAGAGGGCGGCGGCGGCGTGGGAAGGTGGCGACGGGTCGGCGCCGACCCTCTCTCCTTTCCTCCTCTCTCAGGCTCGCGCTCGCGCACCGCCGACGCCGACCCCCTACTCCTCTGGATGACGGGCGGCCCCGGGTGCTCGTCTGAGCTGGCGGCGTTTGTCGAAAACGGCCCCTTCACGCTGCAGAAAGATGGGACCCTGGTCGACAACCCGTACGGCTGGGACCACGGCCACCACGTCATCTACGTCGACCAGCCCGTCGGCACCGGCTTCTCCTACTCGAGCGACCCTTCCGACGACGTGACGTCTGAAGCCGCGGTCGCGGGCGACGTCCTCGATTTCCTCCTGGAATTCCTCGACGCCAACCCGTCCTTCCTGGGGCGCGACCTGTACGTCACCGGCGAGTCGTACGCGGGGCACTACGTGCCCGCTGTGGCGGCGCGGATCGCGGCGCACAACGTGTCGCCCAAGAGGGCGACGGCGGCCATTCCTCTCGCCGGCATCGCCATCGGCAACGGCCTGACCGAGTGCGTGGGGAGGAGAGGGTGGTGGGCGCGTGCGGTGGCGTGAAGGGCGAGGCGACAGCGCTGACCCATCCTCACCTCAACCCCCTCCTCTTTTCTCAGCCCCGCCGTCCAGTACGGCGCGTACGCCGACTTCGCGGCCTCCAAAGGCCTCATCGGGGCCGAGACGCGGGCCGCCATCAAGGCCTGGTTCCCGTGGTGCAAGGTGTGGGGAGAGACAGGGTGGGGGAAGGGTCGCGTGTGCGCTGCTCTCCCGCCCAGACCGCACGCCCGCCCACCCACCACACATCCTGCCTCCCCCCCCAGTTTGGCATCGACATGTGCAACGGCGCCCTGGGCTTCCCCTTTGTCTGCCAGCTCGCCCTCGGCTTTTGCCAGGCGACGGTCGTCGGGCCCATCATGGCGGAAGGAGGCAACTTCAACATCTATGACGTCCGCAAAAAGTGCGAGGGTCCCCTGTGCTACGATTTCCAGTATTTGGACGACTACATGGCGCGCCCCGACGTGCGGGAAGGCTTGGGCGTCGCGGCCGACGCGCGCTGGAGTGAGTGCGACCCGGACGTGAATGCCCGGCTGCTGCCCGACTTTCTCAAGAGGTATGAGAGATTGGTGGGGGGTAGGGGGGGTCGAGAGTGGGAGGTGCGCCTGTTTCGCCGCGCCCTCGACCGCTCTCCCTTTCCTCCTCTCTCCCAGCTACGCCCCCAACGTGGCCACCCTGCTCGACGACGCCAAAGCGCGCGTGCTCATTTACGTGGGGCAAAACGATTTCATCTGCAACTGGTTTGGTGAGCGGGGAGAGAGGCGCGGCGCAGAGAGAGGGAGGGGTGGAGGACGCCGCGCGCGAACCAGGCCCACGCCTCCACCCCACCCCACCCCAGGCAACCTGCGCTGGCTGCTGCGCCTGCAGTGGTCGGGCCTGTACGCGTTCGAGGACGCGCCCTTCGCCGACTGGCGCGTGCGCGGGGTGACGGTGGGCGAGGTGAAAAACGACGGCGGCGCGCTGACCTACGTAAACGTCGCGGGCGCCGGCCACATGGTGCCCATGGACGCGCCGGCGGCGGCGCTGGCCATGATTCAAGGGTTCACGCGCGGCGAGCGCATTACTGGCGGGGAGGAAGGGGAGGCGCGCGCGGCGGTCGCGTGACGCGCCACGGCGCGCTCGCCTGCCCCTTTTTTCCAGCCACAGTGTAATCGCCCCTGCTTGCCTGCTTGCACACCGCCGAGAGAAATCAGTCGCCGCCCCTCCCTTTTCTCCTCAACCGCGCCGCGCGAGCAAACTGCCGATCTGGCCCACAGCCGCCTGCCGGCTCGCGATCACTTGTCCGATGTCGTCCAGGCGCTCCCTGCAATAGTCGATCTTGCGTTTGCAGTAGTCGGCGCCGCGGGAAGCGGACATCCGAACATAGTAACCTGTCCCAACGTCGATGAGCACCTTGTCCGGCGACGCCAGCGTGCCCGGGACATGCATGGAGGACGTGAGCGGGACGAGCACGGGTTGGCCTGGGGAAAAGAGAGCCGTCGGGGCGGCGATGCGGGCGCGCTGCCTCCCCGCCTCCCCTCCTCCTCTCTCCTCACCTGCTTCCTGCTCGGCCAACCGCTCAATGGCGCGCCCCGACCCGCCATACTGGGCCGCCACCTTTTGCAGCGCGAGCGACCGCTGCGCCAGGCCGCGCACCTCCTCGGTCAGCGTGTCGCGCAGCGACGCCAGCTCGCGGGGGGGGAGGCGCGAGATGTCGATGCGGCGCTCGGAGACGCCGGCCATGGTGGCGGGGGGAGAGGGGGAGAGGGGTGGGAGGCGAGGGTGTGAGCGCCGCACTGCGCGCCGTCCGCCCTCTCCGCTTCTCCAACGCTCCCCTCCTCCCTCTTCTCACACCTTGCTCGCGGCCTGCATGCGCAGGAAGGCGGCCTCCGCGCCCGCGACGACCGCCGCCGCCCCGTCGGCCGGCAGCGGCAGGCCGCCGCGCCCAAACTGCACGGCCGGCCGCCCGTCCGTCCGGGGCGGCTTGTATGTGGAAAACCAGGAGATGACGCGGTCGAGCTCGCCGGGGAGGGCGGCCTCCAGGGAGGGGACGTCGACGATGGCGGGGGCCAGAGGGGAGGAAGCGTCGATGGCCACCACCTTCCAGTCCAGCTCCCCGCCGTCCAGCATGGCCAGAGCGGCCACGATGCGCACCCGGGTGACGGCTCCCAGGGGGAGGGGGGACGCGGACAGCTCCACGGCGTCGACCGGGTCGCCGTCGCC
>Ga0315289_10012150_pt1 | contig 12157 bp, 11 predicted proteins | sample YL17G11_40_MG_FD_203452 | JGI IMG/M metagenome (GOLD analysis project Ga0315289, IMG submission 203452) | Sediment microbial communities from Yellowstone Lake, YNP, Wyoming, USA - YL17G11_40 | ecosystem: Environmental > Aquatic > Freshwater > Lake > Sediment | place: USA: Wyoming | collected...
GTCTGATATTTGTGGACATTCGGTCACTCCGATCTGAACCAGCAGTCAGCACCATTCAGTCGTCAGTTATCAGTCATCAGTCACCAGTCGCCGGTGATCAGTGATCAGTGGTGCCGGATGCCGGAAATTGGACGTCGAGAATTCTTCGCTGATCTCGGCTCTGAGCCAATCGCCCCGTCTCCCTGTCTCCTCGTCGCCGCGTCGCTTATTCCCTCCCCAGCAACTGGTCCTTCAGGGAAGCCAGGTATCCTCTCACGCTCCCATCAATGACGGTGTCGCCGATCCTGAGGACAAGCCCGCCGATGAGGCTCCCATCTTCCTCGAGCTGAAGTTCGACCCTTTTCCCCGTGAACTCTTCGAGCCCCGCCCGAAGCCTGGCTCGTTCCTCGGAAGTGAGCGGGACAGCGCTGGCGCCGCTCACCGGCATAACCCCTCGAAACTCGTTTGCAAGCCGGACATACTCGCGCTCGACCTCCTCCAGTATCTCTTCCCGCCGCTTGTCAATCAACAGGTCGAGGAAGTGACGCGTGACGTCCTGGATCCTGCTCTTGAATACCTCCGCGACGATCTCCTTTTTCCGGCCGGCGGGAATCAGCGGATGCGACAACACCTCTCGCAGGCGCGGCATCGTCTGGAGCGAGTAGGCTATCAGGCCCAGGTCGCTCTCGACTCTGTCAATGGCGTCCGCATCCTTCGCGGCTCCGAAAAGGGCGCCCGCGTATCTTCTTGTCAGGATCGTCAGCCTCATTGTGTGGTACCGATCCTGTCTATGAAATCGCTTACCAGCTTGCGGTGCCTGGCTTCATCGAGCGACTCCTCGATGAGCTTGCCTGCCGCCGCAAGGGAGATGTCAACCACCCGTTCTCTGAGTTCGGCGAGGGTCTTTTCCTTTTCGCGCGCCAGCTCGTCCTGACCCCTGTGGAGTATGTCTTGGGAGCGGCTCCTGGCCTCCGCCAGAATGTCGTTCTTGGCGCTCTCCGCGTCCTTTACCGCAGCCTGAATACGGGCACGCGCCTCTGCCTCGATGCCGGCCAGCCGCTTCTCGTAGTCGGCCCGAGACTCTTCTGCGCTGGCCCGCTCCTTATCAGCGTCCTCGTACGCCGACTTTATGTCCTGTTCGCGGGCGTGCAGCAGAGCCAGCACCGGCCTGAACAGAAACTTCGCCAGGACGATCCAGAGCAGTATGAAGCCCGTGACCTGGGCCGCCATGACTTTCGGATCTATGCCCAGAAGATGCAATAGTTCCGCCATGATCCTAACCTCCGCATGCACAAGCCGAACAGCGGAGCTGCGAGCTGCTCCGCCGCCGGACAAGCTCCTTTGCAGCTCGTCCCTCAGCCCTCACCCTGGCCGAAGGCCAGGGTGAGGGCCACGCAGTGGCAGTGCCAGCTTCCACTCCGGCCCATTTTATCCGACGCCTGCTAGTGCCCGTGCGACTTGTATGGCCTAGAATCCCAGGAATGAATTCCTGGGCTACCCTCGAGCAAAACCCTCCGGGTTACAGTCGTTTCAGCCCGGCAGGGCTTTGCCCGGGTCTAGCCCAGGGTTTTCAACCCTGGGCCGGAGTGCGGCATATTAAGTTGCAGAGGCACTAACCCCCGCCGATCGCTCTTAGAATCGCCTTCGTGTCAGGCAGCCTGATCTGGAGCACGAAGAACATTAGGAGCGCGTAGATGACCAGCGACTCGATCAGCGCCAGGCCGATGATCATGGCTGTCTGGATCCTGCCTGCCGCCTCAGGCTGGCGGGCAATCCCATCCAGCGCCGTGCATGCTGTCCGTCCCTGCGCCGTGGCTGCAGAAAGAACCGCGAGCGGCAGGCCGAACCCTACTACCAGTGCTAGTGCGACAAAGTAACTCAACTGTCATCCTCCCTTCGGTAGATCGCAGACCCGGGACTTCAAGTCTTAAGGCTGTGACGGGCGCTTCCAGGGCCGGCTCTGACTTTGATCTCTGGAATCCCGCGCTTACCGACCCCGCCACGCCGCTCTAAGCATGCTCCTCGTGGCCTGCAATCGCCACGGCGATATAGATTGAGCTGAGCATCGAGAAAACCAGGGCCTGGACGAAGCCAATGAACACATCGAAAACCATTATCGGAAACTGGGTCGGTATGCCTATAACGTACGGGACGATCACCACCGTCATCCCGGCAAGTATCACGAGGATCGTCTCCTCGCCGAAAATGTTGCCGAAAAGTCGGACTGAGAGCGACAGCGGCCTCGCCAGCTCGCCGATCAGGTGTACGGGAAGCATCAGCGGCGCCAGCCATAACGGCTCTCCCGCGAGGTGCTTCAGATACGGCACAAATCCTACCTCAAGTATGCCTGCCACATTGTATGCCGCGAACACCACCAGCGCCAGGGATACCGTAATGCTGAGGCTGCTGGTCGGGGCTCTGAATCCCGGCACCAGCCCCAGCAGGTTCATCGCGAGAATGTAGATAAACAGCGTGCCGATAAAGGGGGTGTACTTCTCCCCCTTCGGTCCGATGATCCCGACCACGAAGCTGTTCAGCGATTCGACCACCAGTTCGATCAGGGTCTGCCTTCGCGAGGTCGGCATCTTCTCAAGCCGGCGGGTCGAGAGGATCGCGAACAGGCTCAGCCCGATTATGACCAAACCCGACATGCCAAACAGCAGCCAGGGGCTGACCTCGTGTTCCAAACCTAGCTCTCCTTGCTACAAATAACCGAGTCGGATATGGCGGTCGTACTTCCCCGCTCTGAACGCCGTTCCACCATCCTGATCCCGGCGACCTTCGCGAAGATCGCGAGATGAACCAGGAGGATGCCCCCGCAAAAGGCTGGGAGGCTGATGCTGTCCCATCTCACGAGCCCGTAGAGCATCGCACCGATCAACGGGAGCTTAATCAGCCCAACCTTGAGAAGCGCCCGGCCCGGCTTCGCCGCTCCGGGGACAAATGCTTTCCTTATAATCCACTCGTACGAGGCGAGCACCCCGGTTCCCAGAGCCATCCCCAGGGTGATGCTCAGCGCGATCCAGGGTTTCTGGAGCGCCAGCGCCCAGGTCATAGCGATGGCCCAGACCAGTGCGATTGACCGATATACCTTCCTGACGAACTGCTCGTCCATCACCCCTGATCCTTGTCCTCTTCCTTCGAGATCTGCAGGACTATGCGGAACATCTCGATGAATCCTGCCGCTATGCCCATCACGGTGAACAGAAGCATCAACCAGGGCTCTGTCCCGAACTTGCGGTCAAGCCACGAGCCGAAGACGTACCCGATGGCTGTGGATATGACCAGCACGAGGCCCACGATACTTCCGAGTCCCCAGCCCCTCGCGTGCCGCATCCATCCGGATGGATTCTTCTCCTGCATCGCGGTTGTCCCTGGCCGTTCAAAACAATAGCGCCCTTCGCGGGCGCTCCACCTTCCGCCGCAGCCGCGAAGCTTGACACCCTCACTCCACAGCGCGGTCGCGGGAATCTAGGATACACCCATCCTGGGCATTTGCGCAACGGCGATCCTTGCCCCACATACTCTATAATGGCATAAAACCTGTTAAAACTACATACCCCCGCCGCCACTAAGATATTATCCCTGCCCGGATCAAACTCCTTGTCCATGGGGACAATCACGGGCCCGGCGCCAGCGGTCAGAGGCAGAGAGCTCTCGGCCACCCTGTGCGCTGGCCTATCCCATGTTGTCAAAGGGAATGGCGCCGGCTGACATCGTGTGAACATCATGCAGGGATATGAGCTTCGCTCGGGGAGGGATTTCCGGCTGTACATGGAGGAGACGTTGAGTCGAAGTCGGAGAGCAGGGCGGCGTGCGGCGTGAGTGCGTTTAGAGAGGTATCGAGACCAGGTCATCCTCCGACCTGGGTCTGATCGTTGGCCTCAGCAGCTCGTTCTCTGGAGTGTAGCAGCTTACACCGGTCACGACAACGAAGGTGCCGATCTGGGGCATGTCGATCGGCGAGGTCAGGTTCTTGAGAGACACGGTCACTTCCTGGAGCCCTTCGTTCATGAACTTGAGGCTTCCGTCCGATATGGCGAATTCCTGCTCCCCAGTCTGCACGACGCGGCCCCACGTCTTCACCAGCAGCCCGACGTTGGCCAGACCGTATATCAGCATGGAGTTCTCAAACCCCGTGGCCGATCCGGTGTTAGCGAGGAAGCGGTTGGGCATCGCAAGAGGCTTGAACTCATCGGAGGCGCTCTCCGCACGCATCAGCGTCGCAGGGGTCACGGAGACCGCCTGGATAGCCCGCTGACCGTCTACCTCGACCAGTTCGCCCGTGACGGTCACTAACGAACCGGTGGCGACCTCGAAAGCGCCCAGCACCCGTATCCCGGATGAACGGTCCGGCTCGCATATGTAAAACCCATCGGTAAACGCATCGCTTCCTGCGATGACCGGTTTGGAGGCCAGTCTGACGAGTCTGCCTTCCTGAAGCGATGCCAGCCCACCGATATTCGAGACATCCAGGACCGTGTTTATCACTTGGACGGTCAGCTTCGCGGCGGCCTGCGTGTAAACGATTGTATTCTCGTAGGCTATGGCCTCCAGCAAGTGAGTGCCGTCAGCGCACTGCGTGGTGTCCCATGAGAATTGGTACGGCGGCGCGGATATTGTCGCCGCCAGATTGTCATCCACGTAGAATTCCACCTTCGCGATCCCGGCGCCGTCAGTTGCATTAGCCGAGACCACCACGACGCCGTGCGCGATTCTCTCCGGGTCAGGGCTCGTGATGGTTACTGCCGGAGGCGTTGCATACGGCGCCATGAGCGGATCGCCGATCGTGGCGGCTTTCCAGTAGAGCCGGGGGGTGGCTGCGAAGAAGCTCTCGCCCATGTTGTAGCCCTGAACGTAACGGCTGAAGAGCACGTTCGGATAGCTCGAGTAGCGGACGTCCGGCTCCGAGACGTAACCGTTGCCGGCCGACAGCCCCTGAGGTATCAGGTCGGGCAGAAGCGACTGGCCGTATGACGGCGGATACGCGAACGATCTGACGCTCGAGGAGACGAAAGTGTCGGCGATGGAGCCCGGCAGGAAGTAGTTCGACGTATAGGCTTCGAGCGTGTAGGACGATTCATTGCTGCCCCAACTGAAGTAGCCCGTGACGTTTTGCTGGCCGCCGACGAAATCGTTGATCATGGAGTCGAACGCAGTATCGTCGTAGTAGGTAGCATGACCCGCTGCCCGCAAGTTGTGGTTTGCCTGGCGGAGCCGGTCATTCGCCTTGTAGGAGTAGGACGTAGGATCGCTCTCATATCGGCCGTCCATCAGGAACAGGCCGTTCTGCGGGCGGGCGTTCAGAGAGTCGTCTATCATCCTGTAGACCTGCTGCTCCGTGTACGCGTCGAGCCGCGTGACCACGTAGTAGCTCTTGCCGCTGAATACGAGCTGATGCGTGAAGTATTGCTCCGGCGCCAGGGGATAGGCCGTCGGGCCATACGGATTGTTGCAGGGATTGACGATCAAGGGCACGCCGACGCACGTGAGCACGCTGGCCACGGATACTACGCCATACCAGCCTGAGTCGTTGTAACTTGCCCTGAGGGGCATCCCCTTCGTGAGGACGATATAGTCAATTCGGTTGTGGACTCCGGAGTTCTCTATGAAGCTCCGAATTGGGCCGACGATTGTGCTCTCGCAATCAGTCTTCGAAACCCACTCGTCCGTGGAGCATTGTACGTGGCAGAGGTTGCGGTCAGGTATGCCTCGCTTGGCCTTGTAGTACGATGCGATGGATTGGGAAACGGGGCTGTTGTCGTTGACGACGAGAAGCACGTTCTTCGGGCCGCCGCCAGCGAACGAATACTCGCGCGGTACGAAACTGCCCAGCAGGACAAGAAACGGTACCAGCCAGCAACTCCGCCTCATCCGTGTCTGCTCCTTCCCCAATACCCACGCACACGGGAGTCCTAACGCCCGGTTGGATGCGACTGCACGCAGACGCCGAACGCGGAAACAGAGGACAACCCCGTTGTGACGCGAACAACTCCAGCGAGGAAACTGCTGGCCCGGTATCCGAGTCTCTCGCACCAGCTCGCTCGGATTACCAGGTCACTTCACTTATTAGCACAAATAACTGCTTTTGTCAAGACTGTCAAGCGGCGAAAGACCCAAGGTCTGCTTGTTTGAACCGGAATCTGCGAAAAACTGGTACTATTACCAGTCCGCTGCGTATGCAGGCGCGGCTTCAAGCAGGCTTTGCGCTTGTTCCCAATGGCCCTGAGGGCCTCAGCGGTTGCCGAACGCGGGTACAAAGCAGGTAATTTTACCGGTTTTTCGCGGTTTTTCGGCATTTTTTCGAAAAAGGGCTTGACACGGATGGCTGACCGGTGGATAATGCTGGTAATGATTGGGGGGTCGCTAGAACCCCGTAAGGTGACATAGAGTCACCACATAGGAAGGGAAGGAGGAAGAGGAATGAAAGTTTGCCGCGTACTTGCTGTACTGCTGCTGGTGCTGTTCGCGACCGGCGCTCTCTACGCAGACGACCCGCCAAGCGCTGAGCTGGTCGAGTCGGGCACCGTAGGAACCTGGCAAACAAACTACGCAGGCTCCAACTCCGTTTTCACCTGGACCCCGGGCTGCTACGTAGACTGCACTGCAACCCTGGCCATCTCCTTTGGTGGAGGCGCGGGAGGCGGCGCGTGGTTCGAGTTGCTGCTCCCGGGCGAAGAGGATCCTCTCGTCACCCAGACGGTTTTCAATGGCAGCCAGACCACGTGGCTCGACTGGCACGTGGACATCCTGCATGGCTTGATAAGCAGAACAACGGATTACCCAACGGTCCACAAGGTGGAGGCGGATTCGAGCAACTGGCAGATTGCCTTCCTACACAACCCCGGCTATACGGACGGGTTTGGAGCAAAATGGGTCGGTGGCAACACCGACGTTGAGCCGGGGAAGAATCTGAGCATCCGATTCAGATGGTCGCCGGACGGAAGCGGACTGCCCGTCACCATTCACCAGTATCCTACCTCTACCGGTGAGTTCATCCCCGAGCCGAGCAGCCTTGCGGCTCTGAGCTCCTCGCTGGTTTGTGTTGGCTTTGCGTTCTATCGGCGCAGGAGACGCTAGAGACGATCTTGGTCGGCGGGCGCCGCATGGAGGTGAGCGACCATGGCTAGACTGTTGATTCTGGCGGCCGTTATCTGCGCGTTGCTGTTGGGGACTATCCCAACCGCCAACGCCGACGCGTGGATGCGCTGGAAAGACCAGAGTATCGCAAGGTACATGGATGCCATCGAGGTCGTCTACCCGGACCCGGGCGCTAACGAGGGATACGTCTGGCAGTACGGATTCGATTATGCGAACCCGGGTCCCCTGCTGGACGACTCCGGCACGAACTTCCACAACTGCGACTTCCCCCAGCGCCTGAGGGTGGTCGGCGGCGGCAGCGGGGCATGGATGCATGAGGGGATACCCATCTATGTGCGGCTGATCCTCAATGTCAAGAACGTCGGAACCGAGGACTGGGTGGATTTCCACCTGCGGACGATAAGCGGTTGTCACGTCTACAAGTATTACGGCGCATGGTCCCCGTACTGGAACTACACCGGCTTTTCCGGCGGGTGGGACTATGTGATGGATCCTTTGGAGTACTGGCCGGTGTCCACCAACGACTCCCTGTCTTCGGAAACGTGGATACAGGTAACGGATCCGGACGGGAACTTTGAAATAGAGCTTTGGCCTACCGTGCCCGAGCCCGGCGGATTGCTCAGCCTGGGGATGGGCGCGGGAGGTTTGGTGGTTTCCATGCTGCGCCGGAGACGCGCGCGGTAGTTTTTCCGTCGAAAGCATACAGCAAGTACATGAGGCCGTCCTACGGACGGCCTTTTTCCATGCCGGCCGCGAAGCACATCCCCGACCTCCGAGTTGACGAACGTGTGCCCAGCGTTTACAATAGTATCTGCTTGCCGACAGCAAGTCCCCAGCGAAATCGTGATCACAAGGAGTTTTGCATGGCCGTTTCGAGAAAGCGAACCCCGGTTCCCGATAAGAGCCGCGATCCGGGCAGGGAACAGCTCGCCGATTACCTGCGCCAGATGTACGAGATACGCTTCTTCGAGGAGAAAGTCTCCGAGCTGCTCAAGATGGGCGTGATCAAGGGAGCGTCTCATCTATACGCGGGCGAGGAGGCGGTGGCGGTCGGGGCAATCTCCGCGATCACCGAGGATGACGTGATTGCAAGCACCCATCGGGGACACGGCCACTGCGGAGCCATCGGCGTCAAGCATGCCCATACCGAAGAGGAGCGCCAGGAGCACTGGAACAAGATGATGGCCGAGCTGATGGGCAGGGCGACCGGCTACTGCAAGGGGCGCGGCGGCTCCATGCACATCGCCGACGTCCAGAAGGGCAACCTCGGGTCCACCGGCATCGTCGGCGGCAATATCCCCATCGGCACGGGGGCGGCACTGGCCGAGAAGCTCAAGGGCACGAAGAACGTCGTCCTCTGTTTCTTCGGCGACGGCGCGAGCAATACCGGAAGCTTCCACGAGTCGCTGAACATGGGCGCCAGCCTTCTCGGCGGGCTGCCTATTGTCTACATATGCGAGAACAACCTCTACGGCATGTCGGTTCCTTTCCACGAAAAGTCCGTGCAGGACGCGGGCCGGGCGTCGAGAATCCAAGACGTCGCCGACCGCGCCTCCGCTTACGGCATTCCCGGCGAGATAGTTGACGGCATGGACGTCCTGGCTGTTCGAGAAGCCGTTCTGAGAGCCGTGGAACGCGCCCGCCGGGGCGAGGGGCCCACACTCATCGAGGCAAAAACCTACCGGTGGTTCGGGCACTCCATCAGCGACCAGCGTATCTACCGCACGAAGGACGAGGAAACGGAGTGGCAGTGCAAGTGCCCGATTCTGTGCTTCCGGAGGAAGCTCCCGGAGCAGGGCGACTTCACCGAGGCCGAACTTGACATAATCAAGGAAATGGCGTTCGAGACTATCGAGGCGGCGACGAAGTTCGCCACGGACAGCCCCTACCCTGACGTGAGCGAGCTGCACGATGATGTCTACGTGCCCGCTGACGGAGAGCGCCGGGAGGCTGAGAAGCTTCGGGAGAAGCCGCTCGCGCAGAAGATCAACTCCATCGAGGCGGATATCCGGCGCTTCACCCGGGAGCAATCGGGCGGAGCACCAAAGGCGGCGCTGCCCAAGCTCAACAAGGAAGCCGCCTCAAAGTTTGAGGAGAAGTGCGGCCTTCCCATCATCACCTACGGGCAGGCAGTTGTGGAGGCCCAGCGCGAGGAGATGAAGCGCGACGAGCGCGTCTTCATCATGGGCGAGGATGTCGGGCTGTACGGAGGCGCGTACGCGGCCACTCGCGGGCTTTACGCGGAGTTCGGCCCGAACCGCGTGATTGACACGGCCATCTCCGAAGCGGCGATTGCCGGTGCTGCATCCGGCGCCGCCATGCGCGGCATGCGCCCGATCCCTGAGATAATGTACATTGACTTCGCCACCATCGCGTCCGATCAGATAATCCACAACATGGCCTACAACCGCTACATGTTCGGCGGCAAGACGAAGGTCCCATGCGTCCTGCGAACCGAGGGCGGAGTCGGCCGATGCATCGCCGCGCATCACTCCGAGAGCCTGGAGGCCTGGTTCGTGCATATCCCCGGCCTCTACGTCGTCATGCCCTCGACGCCATACGATGCGAAGGGCCTCTTAAAGGCATCCATCCGCGACGACAACCCGGTGATCTTCATCGAGCACAAGGTCCTTTACAGCGGCGTCATGGGTCCAGTGCCCGCGGAGGACTACATCGTTCCTCTCGGCGTCGCGGATGTGAAGCGTGAGGGAACGGATGCGACGATAGTGGCCTACTGCCGCATGCTCCACTTCGCCATGGACGCGGCCTGCGAGCTCGAAAAAGAGGGCATCAGCGTCGAGGTCATTGACCCGCGCACGCTGAACCCGCTGGACGCGGAAACCATAGCGAACTCGGTTCGAAAGACCGGGCGGCTCATCACGGTATCCGAGGGTTACCCGCGCTGCGGACTCGGCCCGGAGATCGTGCGCCAGGTCATGGAGTACCGGTTCCCCGATGGAACGCTCGGCTTCGACTGCTTCGACGCGCCGCCTCAGATAGTGGCCGGCAAGGATGTCCCGATTCCGATGAGCGAGCCGCTCGAAGACGCCGTCGTCCCGACCAGAGACGACATCGTCCAGGCAGTGAAGTTGGTGCTGTAGGATTAAGACAAAGCGAATGGGAGAGTGGGAGAATGGGTGAATGGGGGATCTGCTGATTCAGATTCTCCCTTTCCTCCTTTCCCCCATTCTCCCGTTCTTCTTATAGGAGGTCGGCGGTTGAAAGAGAAATACGTCCTGATCGGCGCCGGGAGCGCGATGTTCACCCGCGGGCTCGTCGCCGACCTGATCCGGCGCGGGCAGGAATGTGACCTCGCGCTGGTGGATATTGATCCGACCGCTCTGGCCGTCGCCGAAGGACTCTCCCGCAAGATGATCGAGGCGAGGAAAGCTCCCATCAGGCTGGCCGCGTCCACGGATCGCCGAGAAGTGCTGGCCGGCGCGACCGCCGTCATCTGCACGATCGGAGTCGGCGGAAGGAGAGCCTGGGAGCAGGACGTCCTGATCCCCCGCACGTACGGCATCTATCAACCTGTGGGCGACAGCGTCATGCCGGGCGGCACATCGCGAGCGCTGAGAATGATCCCCGCCATGGTCGCCATCGCCGAGGATGTGCTCGATCTCGCGCCGACCGCGCTTTTCTTCAACTACGGAAACCCGATGGGCCCGGTGTGCCGTGCCGTGCGCAAAGCCACCGGCGCGGAGATGGTCGGCCTCTGCCACGGGGTCTTTCACGTCGGCCATTTCCTGGCCGATGTGCTGGGAGTAGATCGCTCGCGCTTCGATTACACCGCCGTCGGCATGAACCACCTGACCTGGTTCACACAAGTTCGGGTTGACGGCACGGACGCCATGCCGAGACTTCAGAGAATCGCCGCCGAGAAGCTTTCCCGGCGGGATAAGGTGCCGCCGGAGGAGCTGAACCCGTTCAGTTGGGAGCTGTTCCGACTGTTCGGCGCGTTCCCGGCAGCGATGGACCGGCATGTGAGTGAGTTCTTCCCTCAGTTCTTCGCCGGCGGAGAATACTACGGCAGGAAGCTCGGCGTGGATGCGTACAGCTTCGAGGACACCATCGCCTGGGGCGACAGGATCTTCGAGGAGATGAAGGAGGTCGCGTTCTCCGACCGGCCCCTCGACGAGGATTACTTCGAGCGCATTAGCGGAGAGCACGAGCAGGTGATAGAGATCATCGAGAGCATCCGCACCGACGCCGGTCGCATATACTCGGCCAACCTGCCGAACCGCGGACAGGCGCCTAACCTGCCTCCGGAGGCGATCATCGAATCTCCGGCGGCGGCAGGTCGCTCAGGACTTCGTCCCATTGACCAGCCGCCACTTCCTTCGGGGATCGCCGGTGCCCTGGCGTCGAAGTTCGCCTGGGTGGAGACGACGGTCGAGGCGGCGCTGGACGGCAGCCGCGAGAAGTTCATCCAGGCGCTCGTGCTGGACGGGTCCGTGAAGTCGCTCGATATGGCGGCGGAGCTCGGCGACGAGCTTCTGGCCGCACAGGCGGAGTACCTGCCGCAGTTTGGCAGAGGCCGGGCCTAGATCGGCCAGGTCTTCACTCCAAAGGAAAACCAATGCTCAGCCAAGTCCTGACGAACGATCAGATCCGCCGCATCCACGAGGCGTCTCTGGCGATCCTCGAGCGCACCGGTGCTCAGGTGCCGCACGAGGAGATACTTCGCCGGTTCGCGGATTCCGGCGCCCAGGTGGACTGGCATCACCAGCGAGTCCGAATCCCGGCCGATCTCGTCATGCGCCTCCTGGATCGGGCCGGGAAGAAGTTCACGATCTACGGGCGCGACCCGTCCCGCACGGCGGAGTTCGGCTGCGGAAGGCGGAACTACAATACCATCGCCGGTGAGGCGTACTGGGTTGACGAGCTGCACAAGGACCGCCGTTTCGCCGCGCTGGACGACGTGGCGACCGCCTCGCGCTTCGGCGACGCGCTCGATCACCTCACGATCGTAGGAGCCATGGCCGATCCCCACGAAATCCCGGCGGATTACCGCTGCGTCGAGGTCATGGCGGCCATGCTGAAGAACACGACCAAGCCGATCACATTCTGGTTCCAC
>Ga0315289_10012151_pt1 | contig 12156 bp, 11 predicted proteins | sample YL17G11_40_MG_FD_203452 | JGI IMG/M metagenome (GOLD analysis project Ga0315289, IMG submission 203452) | Sediment microbial communities from Yellowstone Lake, YNP, Wyoming, USA - YL17G11_40 | ecosystem: Environmental > Aquatic > Freshwater > Lake > Sediment | place: USA: Wyoming | collected...
TCACGCCCACCATCTTGAGGACGCGGATCGCGCCGGTCTCCACGTCCACCTCCACCTCCGCGAACTGCGTGGCGGCGAGATCCTGGCGGACGGTCTCGAACTGCCGCTTGCGGTCGGCGAGGCAGGCGATGACCTCGCCCGGCATCTTCTGCGCCGCCTCGCGGAACGACACCTTCCTGTCCGGATTCGCGGCCACGAAGATCTTCCCGTCCGCGAACTCCAGCTCCTCCGGCTTTGCCTTGAGGAGCGGGGCGGCCAGGGCCGCGATCCGCATCCGGGCCTTGTGCGCGGCGAGACGTGCGGCGGGCCCCGAAGAGTTGGTCGTCGTGCTCCCGCCGGAGGTCCCCCCCGGCGGGAAGCGCGTGTCGCCGACGTGCACCGTGATGTCGGCGGGCCGGAGGCCCAGCTCTTCGGCCGCGATGACGGCCAGCGCGGTCCGGATGCCCGTCCCGAGGTCCTGGGCGCCATGGAACAGCTCGACGCTGCCGTCCCGGTGCACCCGGACCTCCGCGGCGACGGCTTCCCGGACCAGGACATACCAGTTGCCGTTCGCCATCCCGATCCCGCGCTTCTTCGGACCGGGCGCCTCCCCCGGGATCTTGTTCCGACGCTCCCAGCCGATGGCCTTGGCGCCGAAATCGTAGTAGATCTTCCGGAACGGATGCGACTCGTTCTTCCGTCGGAGCTCCAGCGGATCCATGCCGAGGCGGTGCGCCAGCTCGTCCATGGCGCACTCGATGCCGAACGCCCCTTGCGGGTGCCCTGGGGCCCGGAGTGGACAGGCCGGCCCGGCATTCGTGAAGACATCGTACTCCTCCAGCTTCACATTGGGGCAGTGCTGGTACAGGTTGCCGGCCGGGCCGCCGGTCCGGGAGCTGGGGCCGATCCCGCCTTCCGCGAAAACACGGTAGTGAATGGCCGTGAGCGTCCCGTCGGCCTTGGCGCCGAGCCGCACCGTCATCAGGGCCCCCGGGGCGTTGCCGGTGCAGAGCTGCTCCTCGTGGCGGTCGAGCATGAGCTTGACCGGCGCGCCCGCCGTTCGGGCGAGCCGGCAGGCGATCACGGCGAAGGCGCTCCCGACGGCCGAGGGGGACAGCTTGCTCCCGAAGCCGCCGCCCATGTGCTCCGTGATCACGCGGACCTTCTTCCGGTCGAGGCCGAACGCCTCGGCCAGGCCGGCGCGGACCATGAAGACGCCTTGCGTGGAGGTGTAGACGGTGAGCTGGTCGCCCTCCCAGTGGGCCACGATCCCGTGCGTCTCGAGCACGGAATGGGTGTGGACCTGCACGCGGTACGTGGCCTCGTGGACGGCCTCGGCCTCGGCAAACCCTTTCTCCACGTCACCCCGGCTGCCCCCGCGGGCGGGGACGGTCGGCGCGGGCACGATCGGCCCGGTCACGTTGCCCTTCCGGGGGGCGTTCGGGGGGGCGGGGGCCTGGCCCTCCGCGTACACGAGCGGGGCATTTGGCGCCATGGCCTCCTCGAGATCCGTGACGAAGGGGGCCGCCTCGTACTGGACGTCCACGAGCCGTGCCGCGTCCTCCGCGATCTCTTGGGACACGGCGGCGACCGCCGCGATGTCCTGGCCCGCGAAGCGGACCAGCTTTGCGTCCGTCGTCCAGACGGCCTTCACGCCGGGCAGCCGCTCGGCCTTCGTCGTGTCGATCCGGACGATCTTGCCGGCGGGAATCGGCGCCCGGACCATCTTGGCCCACAGCATGCCCGGGAGCCGCACGTCATACGTATATTTGGCCCGGCCGGTCACCTTTTGCGGGGCTTCCAGCCTGGGATGTCGGCCCTTCACGGAACGGAGGCGGGAGTCGAGATCCCACGGCCTCAGGTCGCCCGCAGCGGTGTGGACCTCCAGGGTCACGGGGTTTTCGGCGGGTCCGACTTTGACCTGGAACGTGTTGTCGCCGGTGGAGTCCTGCTGCGCCATGGGTCACCCCCTCCGTCTGGCCGCCCTTTGGACGGCTTCGAAGATCCGGGAGTACGTCCCGCACCGGCACAGATTCCCGGCGAGGCCGTTCTTGATCTGTTCCAGCGTCGGATCGGGATGCTTCCGGAGGAGGGCGGTCGAGGCCACCACGAATCCCGGCGTGCAGAAGCCGCACTGGAGGGCGTCGCACTCCACGAACGCGGCCTGGACCGGGCTCATCTTCTCCGGCGTGCCGAGGCCCTCGACCGTCGTGATCTCGTGTCCCACGGCATCGGCCGCCAGCATGAGGCAGGAGCAGACTGGTTCGCCATCGAGGAGGACCGTGCAGCCGCCGCAGGCACCGCGGTCGCACACCTCCTTGGCGCCCGTGAGACCCAGGTGATTCCTGAGGGCCCGCAGGAGCGTGACCCGAGGCTCCAGGGTCACGGTGTGCACGACGCCGTTCACCTTGAGGCTCAGGGACACGGCGCCGGGTCCCAGGATCTCCGCCTGGGCCGGGCGGGGGACCGCGCCGACGAGACCGCTGGCCGCGGCCCCGACGCCCACGGTCTTGAGGAAGGTGCGCCGGGAGACGCTCAGGATGTCAGGAGCATCTTCGGGTGGTCGCTTGGCCATGATGCACCTCGCGGGAGGCCGGCACTTCCGCGGGCCGGCCTCGAACTGAGAAGGGTGACCGGGGGACGCAGCGCGCACCCGGTCGGCCAGTTACGGGGCCTCGGGTCACGTGTTGTGAAGCCGCTCGACCTTGAGGGGGTCCCAGAGGGGCCGCGCTATCCGGGCCCGCTCTACAACCCCGCGGAGGCCAATGGAGAATCGCCGCCCTTCGTTTCTGTGTCAAGAAAAAGTTGCGCGGGCAGTGCGAGTGAATAAAGGAAATGATGGGCAGGGGCAGAATCGAAATCCTGACACCGGGATTCTCGGGCGGCACCGACGCCTCTGCGACGGAGCGTGCCAGAGACTGACCAAGCGTGCCAACCGCGCGACGAGGCACCCATTTCGGAAAACAACTGTATAGGTGAACGGTAGCCCCTTGAGACAGCCTTCGTCTGGCGGACATGGCGGCGGACCTGGAGGCGGCGCGGGCCCTGGTGTACGATGCCGCCGTCAGGTTGCAGCGTGAGCCGGAAGGTCGATTCACGGCTGCCTCCTCGCTGGCGAAACTGAAGGCCACCGACATGCTCATGCGGGTGACCACAGATGCGGTGCGGGTCGCGGGAGGATTCGGGTACACACGCGCATGCCCCTTGGAACGGCTCATGCGGGACGCCAAGAGCTTCCAGATCCTCGAAGGGACGAACCAGATCCACCGGCTGCTGATCGCCAGGGAGCTGCTCCGATGAGGTTCCTGGGATGGGGTGGTTCGGATCAGCCGGGTGAGGCTGTCAATTCCATTGTGGCGGGCGGGGTCATCGCCATCGTGCGGCTTCCCTCACCGGACGTTCTCGTCCCTGCAGCAGAGGCCATCCGCGAGGGCGGGGTGACCGCCATCGAGGTCACGCCGACCACACCTGGTGCCGTCCAGGCGTTGGGGCCGGCCAGGGTGAAGCTCGGCCGCGGTGTGGTCCTTGGCGTTGGCACGGTGCTCACTGCCGACGCCGCTCGCGATGCCATCCGGGCGGGGGCAGCAGCGGTCGGGGTGGGTGACGAGATCGTCTCGAAGGATTTACTGGCGCAGCGGGAGTTTTCGGAGATCACCCGGCGCGCACGGGCGTTCGCCGAGGCGGTTCAGCGCGCCCGCGGGCAGGTAGAGCGTCCCGCGCAGCCGGTGCGGCCCATCGAGGGCCCGGATACCCGGTAGGGGCGACTGAGGACACGAGAGGCGACAGCGACAGGGACAGCGACGAATGCGAAGGACGACAGCGACAGCGAAAGAACCGAAGAACTTGCGGCATTGCGGGCGAGTCGGTTTCCGCTGTCGGATATCGCTGTCGGATATCGGTGCGGGGAAGACATGAGGATGCTCGCCAATATCCGGCCTCATGCCGGCCTTCCCATCCGCCCTCACTCCCGCTCCTCGGGCGGCTTCACGCCCCGGAACGCAGCCAAGAGCAGCAGGTCGTAGACGATCTTGAGGCCGCCGGCCACGAAAAACGGCCCGCTCATCAGTACCGGACTGCTCAGCAACAGGCCGGCGCACACGGGAGACAGCGACGCACCCACGGTGCGCGCTGTCCCTGTGACCCCGGCGGCCGCCGATCGCTCCTCCGGGCTGACGATGGCCATCGTGTACGACTGCCGCGTGGGCACGTCCATCTGCGAGATACTGAATCGGAGCAGCAGCACCAGAATCGCCAGCGGCATCGTGGGCATCAGCGGGACGAGCATCAGCAGGACGTTCGACGGCAGGTGGGTGAACACCATGGTGTTCACCAGACCGATCCTGGACGCGATGGCCGACGCGGCCAGGGCCGAGATGCCCGCCAACAGGTTCGCCCCGAAGAAGATCATCCCCAGCATGGCCTCGTCGGCGCCGAAGCGGACGTGGAACCAATACGCGACGATGCTCTGCAACACGAAGCCGCCGGCGAAGGCATCCACAGCGAACAGCCCGGCCAGGCGCAGCACCACCCCGCTTGAGCGGTGCAGACCCAACCGCGGGGCTGATACGATCCGCGGAGTCGGCGATACCGGGCGAACTTCCACGGCCGGGCTCAGCCGCCAGAACAACCACGCTAGCACCAGGCCGATGAGGGCATAGCCCACCAGCACGACGCGGTAGCTGGCCAAGGATGTCATCCCCCACTGCTGCCCGAGCCTGGCAAGGCCCCCGCCAGCAAGCGAGCCGGCCGCGGTGGCGAAGGACCCGACGAGGTTGTACCAGGCGAAGACGCCGGTGCGCCGTTCGCTCCGCACGAGCTGGGACAAAGCTGACTGCTCGATGGCGAGGAATGGCCCCACCTCGTAGCCGCTGGGGCTGATCACGCCGATCGTCGCGGCCAGCAGCAGGACGATGAATTGGCCGGAGGCGATGAACAGCAGGCCGGCACCCAGAACAAGCAGCGATCCCAGGGCCAGCATCCGTCGCCGCCCAAACCGGTCGGCGTGTGTGCTCATCCACAGGGAGATCGCCGTATCGCCTACCAGTGTGAGCGTCAGCAGGAGACCGATCCGCGCCTCGTCAAAGCCTAGGGCGGCCAGGTAGAGGGCCAGGATGATGGCCAGAAAGCCGTAGCCGAACATCCGGGCCACACGGGCCACGAATAACAGACGGCTGTCGCGGTCCAGCTGCATCAGGGGGGATGGCAACATCATCTCCAAGGCGTGCCGATATGACGTTCGTTGCGACGTGCTTCCGATTCAACCCGTGCGTGTCTGCGGGGTGCCCGCTGCTCGCAGGGTGCCGACACTCCGGCTCCTCGTGCAGGAGACCATACCATGCCAGCGATTGGGATGCATCCGACCGGTCACTCTCGAGAGGCGTCGGCGGTGAACGCCGTTGGCGAAGGATGCGCCTCATGGGGCAGCAAGCACCCACTCCGACCAGGGCACATCGCGAAGCAGTCGCATCTCCGTTCTTCTCCCCGAAGCCCAGAGCGAAAGCGCCTTGACAAGATCAGGTTGCGGCAGGATACAGGAACGGCAAGAGCGATTCAACCCACTCACCTTCCCCTCTCCCCCGCGACGGGGGAGAGGATTGAGGTGAGGGGAAGGGGGAGGGGCGACCATGAAGTGGGTGACACGGGAAGGGGCGAAGACTGATCGCGTGGCGTGTCCGTGGCTGATCAAGAAGTTCATTGACCCGCAGGCAGAGTTTCTCTTCGTCCCCAAGGACACGGTGCTGGAGGTGGCCCGGCGGGAAGGGGGGAAGTCCTTTGACTGTCCGGGCGCGGATTACACCCACCGCGAGGGGAAGTGCAGCTTCGAGGTGCTCATCGAGGCCTACGGGCTCACGGATCCAGCCCTGCAAGTGTTGGCACGCATCGTCCACGGGGCCGATGTCTCGGCTGATGTGGGGATCGTTCCTGAGGCCGCTGGCCTCCAGGCCATCGCTCATGGCTTCGCTGCCATCTGCTCGGACGACCACCGAAAGCTCGAACTGGAATTTCCCCTGTACGACGCCCTCTACGCTTGGTGCCAGGCCAAGGCAGCCGGCCGCTCCCTCTGATTCCTCCAGGGGTTCGCCCGGTTGCATACGTTACGGGTCGTCGCAGCGGACGATCATATCCACGCGTCCCTCAACGGCAAGCTCCTGCTGGATCAGCGTGACTCCCGCCTTCGCTCGGGGCAGGTCGGCCTCTGGACGAAGGCGGACTCGATCACGGCATTCGATGACTTCGTGGTTCGCGGAGTCACTGGAAGAGGAGAAGCAGGCGAGAAGCCAGGGCAAGGGTAGGACGCTCGACAGGATAGCAGTACCGACCACATCAGGTCTCGGCGTTTCCACCACTGCGAAGATCGAGGCGGGAATTCCTTTATAGCCCGGGTGAGGTGAAAACAGGAGGTCACGCGCGTGCAACCTGACATCCTTTCTCCGGCAGCAATACTCGATCTGCTCCAGCAATTGATCCGTATCCCTTCCGTGAATCCCACACTGGTCCCCGACGAGGCCCACGGCGAGGCGGCCGTCGCGGCCTTTGCCCGTGACTGGCTGGACCAGCAAGCCATGAGGGCCTGGTTGGAGGAGCCGACACCCGGGCGACCCAACGCTGTGGCCGAAGTGGGCGACGGCAGTGGCCCCACCCTGGTCTTCTGTGCACATCTGGATACGGTCGGGACGGCCGGGATGACCATCCCCCCTTTCGAGCCTCGGCTCGAGGGCGGGAGAGTCTTCGGCCGAGGGAGCTACGATATGAAAGGCAGCGCCGCTGCATTGATGTCGGCCGCTGCAGCGCTGGCCCGTACCGGGCTGCGGGGGCGAGTACTGGTGGCGCTCGTGGCGGACGAAGAGTATGCCAGCGTGGGCGCCAGTGATTTCGTTCGACGTCACCGGGCGGACGCCTGCATCCTCACCGAGCCCAGCGAAGGCCGGCTCATCCTCGGGCACAAGGGATTTGTTTGGGCTGAGTTGGTTACCTCCGGCCGGGCGGCACATGGAAGCCGCTGGGACCTGGGTGTCAGCGCCATCGGGAAGATGGGACGGATCATCGTCGCGCTGGAGCAATTCGATCGCGAGGTTCTCCGAGCGCGGGTGCATCCCCTGGTCGGTCCCGCCTCCATGCACTGTGCCCTCATTCAAGGTGGGACCGGTCTCTCGACCTACACGCCCGAGTGCCGGCTGAAGGTGGAGCGGCGGACGCTTCCAGGAGAGACACCCGAGCAGGTCGTGCGAGAGTTGGAGCATGTAGTGCGCCAGGCGGGGGAGGCTGCGGAGGTGCGGTGCCTCCTTGACCGTTCGCCCCTCCTCTGCGACCGCGAGGCGCCCGTGGCCCGTTCCCTGCGTGATGCTGTGAATGCGGTGACCGGGCGTACACCCGCAGAGGCCGGGGTGGCCTAATGGATGGACGCCGCTATCTTCGCCGCTGCGGGCATCCCAACCGTCAACTACGGCCCCTCGGGGGCCGGGGCCCACGAGGCCGTTGAGTGGGTGGAACTGGACTCGGTCGTGACCTGCGCCCAGATCTTTGCCGAGGCTGCCCGACGCTTCTGCGACCATGCGTAGCGAGTCGGCTGACGCCGAGGAAGCCCGGTGCAAACGATTTGCGGCTGAGCTATCGAAGGTCTTCCGAATCCGGGTGAAAGAGGTGCGCGACCTGGCCGCCGCCGTGAGACACGGGCTAGAGGCGGACGTCTCGGGCGACATCCGGAATTCGAGCCCCGCTTGACTCCCCAACAATGGCGAATCTGAGCACTTGGAGAAGAGGCTTTTCCTGGGGTAAGTGTCTAACGCCCAGGTTCAGACGCGTGCCCGCGAAGCGAACCCGTCGGCTGGAACCGCTTGTTGGTGCGGATTACTTCACGTCTGGATACTTGCATGACAGCTTCGCGAGCCGTGTTGCCTGAGAGACGCCCTTCGATTCGAGCTCTTTCTTTTCCTTGTCATAACAGCGCGTGAACTCATTACTTGGCACAAGCTCCTTATCCGTCCATGTATAGGCTGGTTGGGTGGCTCCAGTTGCTTCGGCGCACAGGGATCGGATGTCATCGGCAGTTAGGTTGCGATTGCCCACCATACGCACGGAGTAGGCAACTTGAATACTTTGGGGCGGCTTCATGAGACGTCAGTCTTTCAGCTTGATCGCAGCCGGACAGGATTGTTAAACCGGCACCGCATAACATACCGAAAACAGTATAGCGCGTTATTTGCCTCATGGGTTACCTCTTTTTCGGGCCAACGCTCAGCCTCAGCTGCGGCCGGTGAAACCGCCGATTTGCCGACGCGGTCCACACCAGCTGACGGCGGAAGCTGCAGGCCAATGTTAGACATCATGTTTGTTTCGGCTCTCTGCCGACAACCGTGCCGGTCGAACCTTAATGTCGGAGATGTCAACCCTGAGGTCATCTCCGAAATCGGGGGACTTCTCGCAGAAGCAGTTGTGGTATCCGGCGGCCCACACGTACTTGACCCAGCGAGGAGGGTCGCTAGCAAATTCGGTCAACCGCTTCGTAATGATTTCGCGATGCCTTGCCATAGCATCCCTATCCGAATAACCCATCTCACGTTTATAGGCCACTACGCCGTCGAGGTAGTTCACAAAGTGTTGGGCATCCGCATCGCAGAGTATTGCGTCATGGTGCCAGGACGTTCCCGCTTCGGGGTATCGCTTGAGTTCATCGCGCAGAGCCTGCATCGCAGACTCGGTGAGAACGATCCTCGGGTCTCGTGCGAGACGTTGTTCTGCATCATACGCGTCGAGGAGAGCGGGACCGAACACCATCTGATCGTCCATATATAGGTCGCCGACCGCAACTGCGCCCCGAATGAAGAAGCCACCCAGCGTCATCTCCAGTTGGAACTCCCCTAGCCTGCGGGTGATCACCGCGAGTTCGGCTTCCCCAGCCCGGTGGAGGATCGGGTATCCAATGGCGATGTTGTCGCTGAAGGTCTTGACCGTCCAGGGGGCCGGCTCGCCCGCCCAGAGACCCTCGGTGATCTTCAGATGCGCGAACGCTCTGGAAAACGTCTCTCGCAACACGCGCAGGAAGCCCTGTCCGTCTCCGCTTCGGATGGCCCGTCGTGTCATGCCCTGGTAGCCGAGGATGTCAACGAACACCACGACTGATCGCCGAAGCTGCGGCTGACCAGCTTCATCGAGGTAGGGATTCCGCGGTCGCATTTCACCAACCACTCTGGTCCTCCTCAGGGCGTCTAGTGTGTCCATGTCTGGGCTCGAAGACCCCAGAACCCGAGGGTGAGCGAAGCGAGCCGCTGAGTCCATGTCAACAACAGAGGCCACCGTTGGGGTAACACAGGGGGGCTGAAGATACAAGATCCTGGGGGGGAAGGGAAGCGGGGTTCTCGCCCGGAATTGGTAGGGGTTCGATTCCTGGTTGGATCGAGGGGGTGAAGGGGGAAGATGGAGAGGTACTACTACGGGACGGGGCCGAGGGGAGATCGTGGAACCTGGGGCAGCCTACGAGGCCGGATTTGACAAGGTCACCCGAGACCCCCCCTTGTGCTGGGAGGATGGGGGAGGAAACGAGCGAGCGTCCAGCGAGCGAGCAGGACCGGCCACGGAGCTAGGGCCGGGGGGCCCTTAGTGCTCTGGGTCATAATTACGGTGACGTATTCACTGCCAACTGCCGTTCGCACTGAGCTTGTCAAAGTGCGAATGTTCGTGGTTCGACAGGCTCACCACGAACGGGTGGGAAAACGTCATCGTATTTGTGCCACACAGGACTTAGCCCTCGGGTCGTGAGAAGATTCTCCCGCGGAAACCTATCGAGTCTAGTCTTGCCTATCAACAGGCGAGCCCGAGTCGTCCCAAGTTTTAGTCGTCCGCTCTCTTCAAGCTGAATTGCTGGTGGCTGGTGCAGGGCACGCCGTCGTACCGTGCGCGGATGCGGTGATGAGCCCGTCGGATGCTGCGGAAAACAGCTACAGGGATCCCAGGAGGCTCGTGAATTCTTCCACCTCCAGTTGGGCGTCCCGAATCAGCCTCCTGAGAAGGCCAGGCTTCAAAGTGGGATGGTCCGGCACCGTGAGAGGTTTGCGGGAGGGATCGAGTGGATGCCGAAGGCGAATGTGGCTACCACGCTGGCGGACGACTTCGTAACCAAGACGCTGAAAGGCCCGAACGGCAACCTGGCCCGAGATGGTGGGGAGCTTCGGACTCACTGGGTAACGACCACACTGCCAACCAGCACCCCGGACGGATCAGGGATTTTCTCCCCATGGTCTCGCATATCCTCAAGGCACAGCTCGATGGCCTCTTTGATGTTTGCCAAGGCCTCTTCGACTGTGTCCCCCTGGCTATAGCAGCCGGTCAGCGACGGGCAAGTCACGACATACCCGCCTGCCTCATCCGGCTCCAAGATTACTTTGAAGTCATAGACCTTCACCCGTCTCCCTCCTCTTTGACCGTTTCGTAACACACATGTTCTCCAGAGTCAAGCTGCGGAGGAGTCCCGGTCGGACTAACGGAGAGCGCATTCCTTCCACAGACGGGGAAGAGAGGGGACCGCGTGAGCCCTCAGACCGAGCGCCAACGTTCAGCGGTCGGTCAGAGATACTTGCGTGGGTCGGCGAGCCGGCCCTCGATGGCGCTCGCCGTCACCGTGGCGGGGCTGGCCAGGAAGATCCGCGCATCCCGCGAGCCCATGCGGCCCTGGTAGTTCCGGTTGCTGCTGCTGATCATCTGGGCGTTCCTGGACAGCACGCCCATGTGGCTGCCGAAGCAGGGCCCGCAGTTCGACGACTCCACGTTCGCCCCGGCCTTGATGAAAACCTGCAGGATGCCCTCGTCCATGGCGCGCTCGTAGACCCGCCGGCTGGCGGGGATCACCACGAAGGAAACGTCCGGGTGCACCTTGTGGCCCCGCAAGACCTTCGCCGCCTCCACCAGGTCCTCGTAGCGGCCGTTGGTGCACGCGCCCAGGAAGGCATCGGTGATCTTGTCGCTCGCCACGGCCGGGAAATCCGGGGTCGGGTGCTCCCGACTGCGCGCGATCATCTCCTGGACCCGCGACACCGGCGTGGCATTGGCCGGCTTGTGGGGGAACGCGATCATCGGCTCCAGCGCCGACAGGTCCACCGTCATCCGATCGGCGTATCGCGCGTCGGGGTCGCTGTCGATGGGCTCCAGCGGCCACTGCGCGCGGCCTTTGAGATAGGCGGCTAGGGTCTCGTCGTGCGGCATGATCCCGGTGCGGGCGCTCATCTCGACGGCCATGTTGCAGATGGTGGTGCGGGCGTCCATGCCCATCCGGCGGACGCCGTCCCCCGCGAACTCCGCGACGCGCCGCGAGCAGCCGCCCGCTCCCACTTTCCCGATGATGTGCAGGATGAGATCCTTGGCGTACACGCCCTTGGGGAAGGTCCCGGTGAGTTCGAACCGCATCGTCTCGGGGACCTCGAAGTCGTACAGGTGGCCGGCGGCCATGGCGTACACGCCGTCGGTAGTGCCCACGCCGAAGGCTAGGGCGCCCATCGCCCCGTTGGTGCAGGTGTGGGAGTCGGTCCCCAGGACGATGTCCCACGGAACGATGTGCCCGTCCTCGATCAGGACCACGTGCTCGATCCCGTCCCCCTCGCGGTACACCCTGGCACCCTGCTCCCGCCCGAAGGCCTCCATGAGGTCAACGCCCTCGGCCACCTCCACCGAGAGGGCAGGCACGGAATGGTCGGGAACGAAGAACAGCCGGCGGGGGTCGAAGACCTGGACCGGCTTGCCGTACTTCTTGAACGTGTCGCCGAACATGTTGCCGAGACCCTTGATGGCGGGCGGCCCGATCACGTCGTTGAAGAAGAGCTTGGTGATGGGGAGCCGTTCGATCTTGTCGCCGGCGTAGACCGGTCGGCCCACCTGCCGTGACACGATCTTCTCGACGAGCGTCTGTCCCATGGTGTTCTCCGTTGGCGTCGCGAGGGCGGCGGCTCACCGCCGCCCGGCGAGGATCTCCTCGAGGTGGGCCCGAACGCGGGCGGTCATCCCCCCCGCTTGGAACGTCCGGCGGTCCTCGGCTTTCATCTGGAACGGAAGGCTCGTGTTCCGGCTCCGGTTGTGGATGACGCCGGCATCCAGGTCGATCTCGAGCTGATCGCCCAGGCCGAGGCCGCTTACATCCTGCACCGTGATCAGCGGGAGGCCGTTGGCAAGAGAGTTCCGGTAGAAGATGTC
>Ga0315289_10012153_pt1 | contig 12154 bp, 6 predicted proteins | sample YL17G11_40_MG_FD_203452 | JGI IMG/M metagenome (GOLD analysis project Ga0315289, IMG submission 203452) | Sediment microbial communities from Yellowstone Lake, YNP, Wyoming, USA - YL17G11_40 | ecosystem: Environmental > Aquatic > Freshwater > Lake > Sediment | place: USA: Wyoming | collected...
GGGGGGGGATGGGAGGACAGGAATAGATTTCATTTGTTGATTTTTGTTTTTCGGAGGTGTCTCTCACCGCGCCGGCGGCGGCGCGCCCGCGCCCGCACCGGATCCACGCCCAGACGCAGACCCACCATTCCCGCCAGGCGCAGCGTCGAGGCCTAATAGAGAGCGGGAGGCCATCTGGTCCGCCGCGTCCGCCGCCGCCCGCCGCCGCAACTCTTTGAGCTCGGCGGAGGAGGCCGACGCGACGGGGGCCAGGCCAGCCCCGGAGCGGGAGGCGGACAGGGGCGGCAGTGGCAGGGCAGACACGTCGGCGGCGGGGGGCGACAGCGCCCGCTCGGGCGACCAGGCGCGCGAGCCGGGCGCCGACCACCCGCCGCCCGACCCGCCACCGGCGGCGGCCAGGGCGGCCAGAGACCCCCGGGCCGAGGAGGCCGGGGCCGTGGAGGAGGCCAGCGGGGAGGCCACGCCCCCCGACGACCCCAGGGACATGGCGGACCCGCCGCCGGCCGGGGAGAGGAGGCCGCCCGTGGGCGCGCCGCCGCCAGCGCCGGCCAGGTCGAGCGCAGAGAGCGCGCCCGCCACGCCGCCGCCGCCGCGGCTGCTGATCGGCAGGCCCGCCAGCCCCGCAAAGGGGCTGGGCGGGTCCCGGGCCATCCCGTTGAAGCTGCTGAAGTGGCCGGTGTCGTGGAAAGGTCGGTGGTCGGCCGCACCGGGCGCCGCCGCCGCCGCCGCAGGCGACAGCGTCGGGAAAAGAGGCCGCTCGGACTGTTCGGCGGGCGGCGACATCAACACCGGGTGGGAAGCCAGGCGGGGCGCGCCCGGCCCGCCCCCCGCCCCGCCCGCGGCCAGGCCGCGCAGGTTGTCCATGAGGCGGGCGATGGGCGGGTGGGCGGCCGCCGCGGCGGCCGGGTCGGTGGGCGGGTCGGCCGGGAGGGACGCGCCCGGGCCAGCTGCGGGTGGGGGGGGGGGGGGCGCAGCGCCGCCGGCGCCGGCGCCGGTCGCGGGCCACCGGGCCGCGTCCGCCGCCGGCGCCCAACCACCCCGCCCCCCGCTCGCCCCGGAGACGGGTCCCACACTGACGGCGGAGGGCAAGGACGAGGAGGGCGGCCCCGAACTGCCGGCCCCGGACCCGCCCGACCCGGGGCGGAGGTGGGCGGCCGCGGGGCCACCCAGGGCGGGCACCGAAATGTGAGGGGGCGGCGCGCTGCCCCCCCCACCCCCCCCGCCGCCGCCGCCGCCGCCGCCGCCCGCCACGGGGGCCAGCTGGTGCGCGTACTTGGCCGCCGCCCCCCCGCCCGCCGCGCCCAGCAGCAGCCCGATCTCCTCCCGGATGGCGGCCGCGATGGACAGCGCGTCCCCGTGGGAGAGGGCCAGGTCGTCCACCATCTCAGACGCGACCGAGAGCGCAGTGTCCGCGCCCAGGTCGAACCCAAACTCGACGGTCTGCGGGGGGCCGGACGGCGGGGCGATGCGGAGGCGCAGGCACAGCGTGTCCGGCGCGCCCGGCGGGGCGGCCGCGGGGGGCGGGCGGAGCTGGCCCTTGACGCGGAACTCGCGGCCGCCGGCGCCGGTGACGGGCGCAGCGTGCGGGGAGGACGGAGGGAGGGCGGGCTGGGTGGGGTTGAGGCCGCCGCCCGCCTCGCGGCCGCCGCCGCCCGGGATCGGCATGGATTGGTGGCTACCATCGTCCGACGCGTCCGAGCGCAGGGTGCCCGACCCGCCGCCCCGGGGGGACAGAGAGGTGAGCGGCGGGCGGCGGAACCCGCCGGCCGCGGGCGGCGGCGTGGGCGCGCGCGCGCCGGCCGCCCAGGCCGCGTGCGGCGCGCCCGCGGGCGCGCCCGCCAGCCCGCCGCCGGGCGTGCCGGGCGGGCGGTGGCCCGTGGTGGGGGTGCCGGCCGCGGAGCCGCCGCCGCCCGCTTTACCGCCCTCCCCGCCCGCGGGCTGCTCGTCCGATTCCGAGTCGGCTTCCGGGACGGCCGCCAGTTGGGCCGCCAGGTCGCCGCCCCAGTCGGCGCCCGCCGAGGAGGCGCGCGAGATGGAGGCGGCCGACCCGGACGGGCCGAGCAGGCCGCCGCCGCCGCCGAACGCGCCCGCCGGCCAGCCCGCGGGCCCGCCGCCGCCGGCCGCCTCGGCGAAGAGCAGGTCGGCGGTGGAGCCGGAGACGCCGCCCAGGGCGCCCGGGCCGACGCCGGCCGCGGCGGCCGCGGCCGGGCCGCCCGCCAGGGGCGCCGCGCCCGCCGCCCCGCCCCCCACCCCCCGCGCCCCGCCGCCGCACTGCTGCTCCGCCCGCAGCTGGGCGCGCACGCTCTCAAAGTAGGGGTGCTTCAGCAGCTGGCGCGCGCGGGGGCGGCGGGCGCGCGGGGCGATGCAGGCGGAGATGACGTCGGCCAGCTCGCGCGAGGGCACCCGCGCCAGCCCCGCCGGGCGGATGCCGAGCGTCACTTTACGGTAAATCTGGGCCGCGTTGCGGCACTCCGCGTACGGGTACTCCATCGTCGCCAGCTCCAGCAGGCACATGCCGAACGAGTAGACGTCCACCCGGTCATCGTACTCCTCCTCGTACAGCTCGGGCGCCATGAATTCGGGCGTGCCCAGCACGCTCTGGGGCGCCGTCCGCGCTCGCAGCAGGGTGGCCAGCCCCAGGTCCCCGATCTTGACGACGCCCTCGCTGCCGTTGATGAAGATGTTGTCGCACTTCAGGTCCCGGTGGATGATGGGCGGGGTGTGGCCGTGCAGGTACACCAGGCCGCACAGGATCTGCCACGCCCACCGCTTGAGGACTTCGTCATCGATGTGGCGGTGCCGCTTGCGGTACTGGCGCAGGGTGCCGCTGGTGAAGAGTTCGGTGATGAAGTTGACGGTCGCGGCGTCGGGGTCCAGCCAGGAGTCGTGGAAGGTCATGATGTTGCGGTGCTTCAGCTGCTTGAGCACCCGGATCTCCGCAAACAGGCGGTCGCGCTCCTCGCCCGACCCCGACGCCTCGCGCACGAGCTCGGCCACCCGCACCTGGTTCCACGCGACCTCCGTCCCCTCCTCCTCATCGAACGCCTTGTACACGGTCTTGAAGGCGCCCCGGCCCAGGATTTGGTCGTACTGCGGGAGGGTGTGGCGCGGGGAGAGGGGGGGGGGGGGGAGAGAGAGAGAGCGGGCGGTGTGTGTGAGAGGGTTTTGGGCGGGGCGGGGGGCTGTGGTGGCTTGGTTTTTCCCGCGAGCCCGTCTCCCTCGAGCAGCATGCGCGGCGCCCGCCCTCTCTCTTGGCCGCCCGCCGCGCGCATTTAATGCCACTGCCACGCCCCTCTGACACGCCGCACGCATGCATCAGCCTTGGGCCTGCCCAGCCCCGGGAGGTCCGGGCCAGGTTGGGAGCGGGGCGTGGTGCGGGGCGGGGGAGAGGGCGCGGGAAGGGCGCGGCGGTGCGTCTCCTCTCCGGCGGCCGCCATCGCTCGGCGTCCCTGCTCTCTGCCGGCCCGCCGCCGGCCCTCTCACTGCGCGGCGCCTGGCCGCCCTCGCCCCCCAGGCATGGACCAGGGAGGGTGCTCGAGACGCCTGCGTCGAGTACCGGGGAGGCACCGGCCGGCGCACCCGCCTCGTGCGCGCGTTCGCTTGCCACACCGCGTCGCCGCCCAGGGGGGGGGGCCCTCGACAGCGCGCCCACCTCTCCCTCCCCCCAATCCTCCTCCCAAACTCACCCGCGAGTACCGCCCGCTCGGGTCCGTCTCCACGACCGCCTGCTCCTCGGCCTCCGGTCCTTCATCCTCCTCTTCTTCCTCGGCTTCAGCCGCGGTGGGAGGCGGGGGATCGTCCGGGTCGGGGTTGTCCGGGAGGGGCGCCTCCTCTGGCGGCGGCGCCGACGGCGCGGCGGCGGCGGCGACGTTCATTGCTCGGGTGTCGAGCGCGGGGCTGCGCGATCTCCGGACACACACAAAAAAACTCGGGCGCGCGTGAGTATGCTCCCCAGGTATGGAACGCGCGTGCTCTCTCAGGAAGAGGGCGCGGGCGGCGCGTATGTGAAAAAACTAGCTCTGCGCTCAAGCGGTCGACGCCGGTGCTGCACTCATTCTCTCTCGCGCGCGCGGAGAGGGGCAAGAGGCGGGCGGGGCGCGACTGACGCGGCGTGTGGGGCTAGCACACGCACGTACACACACGGAGAGGCAGAAGTGGTGGGCCCCGGTAGCACAGGCGCGAAGCGGCGCGCGCGCTTGGGTGGGGCGGAAAGGAATGCGAGTGTGTGTATGGCCCGAAAATGTTTTTGCTCAAAAGCTAGCTTGTTGCGACCCGTGTTCCCCCCACGCGCCCGCGCCGCCGTGCGCCCGCCTCTCTCTGCTCACAAAACTAGGCCCGCCAGCGTGTAGCCCATCCCCCGCTGTACACACACTCCAGCGCCATGCAGGTCACACCGGTCTCCCCGCTAACCCGCCTCCCGCCAGGCGCAGCGGCCGCCGCCGCGGCTGCCAATGCTGGTGCCCGCCCGCCACCCTCCCTCGCCCTGGCCGCCGTGGGCGACGCCCTGGATGCGGGCGGGTCCGAGGACGGCCTCCTCCGCGGCCACGGCACCATGGCGCTCCACCCGCCAGGGGAGGATGGGGCGGCCGGCGGGGGTGGGGCGGCCGACCCGGCGACGCTGTCCCCCTCGGCTGGCCTGGTGGCGACCCTCACGGGCGCCGTCGCCCGCGTCGACCGCCTGGTCTCCGTGCGCCCCCTGGCTGCCGGCAGGTATGCGGCCGATCTGGGCGACGTGGTGGTGGGCCGGGTGGTGGAGGTGGCGGGCAAGCGGTGGCGCCTCGACCTGGGCGGGCGGGCCGAGGCCGCCCTCCTCCTCGCCGCGGCGGGCGCCCTCCCCCGCGGCGCGGCGGCACGGCGGAAGACGGCCGCCGACGAGGCCTCCATGCGCGGCCTGTTCGCGGAGGGCGACCTGCTGGCCGCGGAGGTGCAGGCCCTGCACGGCGACGGGAGCGTCCTCGTCCACACGCGGTCCAGAAAGTACGGCCGCCTGAGCGGCGGCCAGGTCGTGTGCGTGCGGCCGCCCTCCATCAAACGGCTGGGCCGCCAATTCAATGCCGCGCCGGCCATCGGGGTGGAGCTCATCCTGGGCGTGAATGGGTGGGTGTGGGTGGGGCCGAGCGGGACGGTGGCCGGGCTGGCGGACGGCGGCGGGGGTGGGGGTGGGGGTGGGGCCGCGGCCCCCTTTGGAGCCATCCTGGGGGATGATGAGGGCGAGGGAGAGGAGGACGAGGCCGCCGCCATGGACGCGGACCGGCCACCCGTGGACCCGTACCCCGCCCCCCCTCCGCCGACGCCCGCCCAGCGCCGGGCCGTCGCCCGGGCGGCGGCGGCGGTGCGGGCGCTGGGCGGGTGTGGCCTGCTGGTGGACCCTGCGGCCATCGAGGCGGCCGTCCTGGCGGCGGATGCGTTGGGCCTGGCGACGGCGGACATGGACAGTGATGCGCGGTTCCTGGGCGGGCTGCTGGGTGGGTAGAGGAGAAGGTTTGTAGTGTGCCGGCGTGCGATTCAGTTTTTTGCTCGCCATGCCCAGGCCGATAGGTCGGGAGGATTTGTTCAGTCACTCCAATTTGCTGTGCGCCGGCACTCTCTGTCTTTCTCTCGGTGCGCGCGCGCGTTCGCACGTTCTCTCACCCGCCTCACACGCACGCGCCCTGTCCCCATGTCCATCTGGGCCATGCTGGGCGCGGCGGCGGCCCGCGGGCGGCGCGTCCCGCGCCTGGGCTGGGCCACACTCACGTCCAAGATCGGGCCAGTCGGTTTTTACAAGGGGCGCGGGGTCAAGGCGACTGGGAAGCACACGCGCAAAGGTAATGGTGGTGGACATGGTGGGGTGACTGTTGTGGGGGGGCACATATGTCAACGCATGGAGCGAGTGACGCTGCGAGTGACCCAGGCGGAGTCGGGGGCGCGGCTGGGGGGGAGACACGCGTTCCAACCCGGCCCCAGGTCTCTGACCCTGACCCTCAACCTCACCGACCCTCAAAACCTCATCGCTCTCCCCCTGCCGTCTCTCTCTCCCTCCACTCCGCCAAGGTGCCTACCAGGTCCTGCCCGAGCGCCGCCCTCGCTACATTGTGCCCGACCTGTCGGCGTGTGAGGTAAGAAATGAAAGTGAATGGAGAGGTGGAGCGCGGAAGTGCGCTTTGGCGATGTTGGCGTGCATTGTTTTACTAGACTCCTCAAATTTCTTACTCGCCTCTCTCTCCTTTTCTCACACCACCAGTTGAAACCGTACGTGGCGATGGACCCGGCCTTCAAGGGGAAAGGAGTGTGAACACACAGAGAGGGGAGGAGAGAGTGTTAGCGCATTTAGTTTTTTCTTTTGTCAAGGCGCGGAGCGCATTTAGTTTTTTCTTTTGTCAAGGCGCGGAGTTGACATATTTCGGCTCTCACACACCTCAATCGCCCTCTTCCGCACCCCGCGCCCCTCTGTAATCCAACGATGCTGGCCCTCCGCTCCCGCCCATGCCTGAGCCTGCGCCAGCCCCTGCGCGTGCCCTGCGTGGTGCGCCCTGCGCGGGCCCGCGTCGTGCTGGCCCCCGTGCGCGCGGCTGAAAAAGGCGCTCGCGAACCTGAAGAAAGCGACAACACAACCCTCCAACTCGTCGCGGGCGCGCTCGGGACGCCCGCCGCCCTCTTAGTCTGTTACTCCGCGTACTTGCTGGCCACGACGGGCGATGGCCTACCTCCCGGCCCGGGCGGCGCGTACGGCGCGGCCGAAGGCGTTTCCTACCTGTCCGTTGTGGGGGTGGTCGGCTGGAGCGCCTACACAAAAGCTAAGACAGGGTCCGGCCTCCCCGCGGGTCCGGCCGGCCTGCTCGGCGCCGCGGAGGGGCTGTCATACTTGGCCCTGCTGGGCGCCATCGGCGCATTTGGCTACACCGCGGCGACGGGGACTATTCCGGGGCCTTTTGGGCGGTGAACTACTGAGAGTGAAAGGGGGAGGGGTTTGGGTTTGGGGGCACCTCGCGCGTGCGCACACTCTCCCACTCTCAACCTTCACGCGCGCGCCGCCCCGTCCCTCTCTCTCTCTCTCCCTTTGTGTTGGGAGACTAGCGTGCCTGTGTGTGCGTGTGCGCGTGTAAGAGCCTCATGCAACGCGCACCCATTTGCAACCACAACGCTCTCCATTTGCTCCCTCACTCCACGCCCACCATCTCGACCTCGGCCGCCCCGCCGCCCGCCCGGCGCTGGCGCAAGCCCCGGCTGGTGCCATTCCCGGCTGCTGCATCACCATTCCCGTTCGCCGCCGCATCGCCCAGCGGGTGGAAGCCGCCTCGGTAGGGGCGGGCGGGCACCCCGCCCTCCGCCCGGGCCGCCTGCGCCCAGCCGACCACGGATTCCAGGGTCCGGACTGTCACCCCCCGCACAACTGGGCCCGCCTTGGCGGCCAGGCTGATGCAGCCCGGCAGCAAGCCCCGGCTCAGCTCCTCGTCCACGCCCAGCTCCACGTAGACCGTGCGGGCAAAGAGGAGGGCGAGGAGGATGAGGGCCAGGCGGAGCGGGGAGCGGAGGGCGGCCAGCAGCTCGTCCGCGCCCAGGACAGCGATCGCGACCACCGCCCACAGCGGCGGGGCCCCCCCGCGCGCGGCCGCCCGGGCCTCCACCGTGGCCAGCGCCTGGCGGACGGCCCGGTCGGCCGCGGTCTGCACCGCAGCCCAGGCGGCCCGGACCTGGTCCGGGGTCAGCAGGACGGCGGGCGGCGGGATGAGGGCGGCCGGCCAGGCCGTGGCCGAGGCGAGGTCAAAACAGGGCGACCCGGCCACTGCTGCCGCCGCGCCTGGCGGCCCTCCGCCGCCGCCGCCGTCCGGCAGGGCGCCCTCCGCCACGTAGGCGACCACGGCCCGGTCAATGGCGTCCGGGGTGGTGATCTCCGGCGCCGTGCCCTCCCCAGCCGGCAGCCGCAAAGCAGCCAGCGCGCCCAGGAGCGCGGCGGCAGCGCCGCGCGCGCCCGCGGCCGCGGCCGCGACGTCCGCGCCGGGCGCCCACGACCGGGGCAGCCCCGCCTCATCCCGGGAGAACACATCCGCCCACCGTTCTTTCAGGCGCGGGATGGCCGCCCGGGCGGCCTCCCGGGCCCGGGCCTCGACCACGCCCCGCCCAAAGGACGCGACCCGGGCGCGGAGGGCGCTGACTTCAGAGGCGCCATGTCCGTACCCGCCCACCGCCTCCACCGCCCGGTCCGACGCGGCGCCCACGGCCGCGCTGTACAGGCGGGCCAGGCGAGGCCACAGGTCCGGCGGGGCCGCGTCGAGCAGGGCGGTGGCGGGCGCGGTGAGGGCGTCCCGGGTGGCCGCGCCCGCAGCCGCCTCGGCGTCTGCCAGCGCGGCCGCCGTCAGGTGGGCCGCCAGGGACGCCACATCCTCCTCCAGCGCTTCCCGGGCGGGAGACACCGGCCATGCGTCCGCCGCGATGGCGGCCAGGGCTGGGTCGGAGGAGGTGGGCGTGGCCGGCCAGGCCGCGGCCAGGGCGGCCGCGTCAAACGCTGCCAGCGCGGCCGCGGCCGCCTCGGCCGCGCGCGCCGTGAAGGGCCGCCCCCCGTCGGCCTCGCTGCTGCCGACCATCAACGCCGCCCGCGCGCCGTCCAGGGCACCGCACGCCGCGGCCTCCAATTGGCGCTCGTGGGCGGGGGCGAGGGCGGCGGTCGCGGCCGCCGCCAGGTCGGCACGCCGGTCCGCGGCGGCTCCCGGCTCGAAAAAGGCGGCGTCCGCGTCGTAGTCTGACAGCGCGCCCGCCACCAGCCACGCCGCGCGGGCGCCAAAGTCGGGCAGGGGCGACCCGGACGCCGCGTCGGCCGTCAGGGCGATGTAGGCGGGCGAGGCCGTCAGGGCGGCCAGGGCGGCGTCCCCCAACTCCGCGCACCGCAGGTTGGCGACCATGACCTGCATGAAAAGATGAAGTGATAATGAGAGAGAGTGCGTATTTTGTTTGTGTGTGTGCGTCTCTCTCCCCAAGCCCCTCTCGCTTACCTTGTGCGCCGGCAGGTTCAGATCCCGCTGCGACTGGACTACCTCCCACATCGTCTCCAGGGACAGGGGCAGGGCGGACCCGGGCAGGCGGTCGGATGAGGAGCAAGGGGAGGAAGGCGAGGCAGGCCGGAGCGCGCCCGGCGCCCGCCCGTCGAAGCGGGCCCGCAACGCGGCCGCCTCCACCCTGAACGCCTCCTCTGCGTCCTCAAAGTTGGGCAGGGCCGTGTATTGGACGTCGAAAAAGTCGGACAGGGCCGCGGACGCCAGGCCGGCCGGTTTGGCGAGCCCGCCCCAGAGCGCCTCCAGGTCGGCCGCCCAGGCGGCTGCCAGCGTGGGCAGGGGCGTCCGCGTCCGGTCCCGGAAAGCGAATAGAAGGACCTTCTTTGGTGGCTTGGACGGCGCGACAGCCACGCCCGCCGCTGCAGCCGCCGCCGCCGTCGCGGCCGCCGCCCGGGCGGGCACGCCCGCCGCCGACGCCGCCCGCAGTTTGAGGTCGACCCCGAAAATGGTGCGCAGGAGGGGCTTGCCCGCCCCGGCCTCCCGCCCCACGTCCTTCGCCCACATGTTGACCACCAGCACGTCCGCCACCGCCATGGCGAACAGCGCGGTCTGGCGCTCAAAGGAGGCGTCGTCCTCCCCGCGCTCCCGGCCGTCGGCGCCCTCCAGGTCGAGTACCAGTGTGAGCGGAGGGGAGGGCGGGGAGGCGGGCGCGCCGCCGCCGCCATTGCCGCCCTCCCTTGCTGCCGCCAGCCAGATGCCGCGCGTGGTCTGGGACCGACCGGCCAGGGCGTCCATCTCCTCAAAGGTCGTGCCGAACTGTGTGCGGTGGCGGGGGTGGTGGAGAAAAATGATGGGGGAGTGGGAGGATGGAGAAGGAAGGGGGGCGCCCGTTTCGGACGAGCGAAGAGCGCGCGCAAACAAACACGCGCGCAAGCGGCCTTGGCACGCCCCGGCCCGCTGACAAAACTGTACCAGGCCATGCATAGACGGACGGGACGTCCAGACGTGTGCAGGGTGCCTCCTTCATTCGGGCACCCCTCTCTGCTGTCTCCGCTTCTCTCCTCACCAGCGCATTCAGCAGGGTCGACTTGCCGCTCGACTGCGGGCCCATCACTGCGACGACCTGGTACCCCTGGCCGGCGGACGGGAGGCCAACGGCGGTAGAAAAGGTGCTGAGCTCGGGGGCATTGAAGCCGCCGTCCGCGTCGACGAGTTGAACGACGGAGGAGGTGGGACGAAACGACATTTTTTTTCTCTACTTTGGACGAAAGTGAAGTGGGTCATGTACGAAGCGAAAGCTTTTTGCGAAACTCTTTTCTCTTCACTTCTTATTTCTCCCCCCCCCCCTACCCCCCGCACCCAATCACATGCTGCTCCTCTTCGAGTCCAGCGCCGGGTACGCCCTCTTCAAGGTCCTGAAAGATGGGTCGTTCGAGAAGGCAGAGGTATGGGAGAATGGGAGAGAGAGAGAAGAACGAGGAGGGGGGCGGCCAGCGGCGGCGGCCGCCGGCCGGCGCTGCGTTTTTTCTTTCACCCCCGCCTCCCTCTCACGCCCTCTCTCTCCATCTCTCTGCCTTCCACTCAACGCTACTAGGACTTGCACAAGGAGTTTGAGACCCTGGACTCCGCGCAAAAGGTGGGGAAGGAGAGAGAGGAGAGAGGCGAAAGAGGAGAGGGATTGGGGGCGGCGGCCGGCCCGGGGGTGCTGGCCGCTACTCGCGCCGTCCTCTTTCTATCACGCCCCCGCTCATCACACCCCCCACCTCTTCCTCTCCCTCAGATGGTCAAACTGAAAGCCTTTGAAAAGTTTGAGACGACTACGGACGCACTGGCCGCCGCGACGGCGCTGGTCGACTCGAAGCTGTCAAAATGTGAGTTTTTTTTTTTTTTTTTTTTTTTTTTTTTTTTTTTTGTTGGCCGCATGCGAGCCCCCGGCCGAGTCCTTCTTTCTCCGCCGCCTTTGCGTCAACCCCCACATCGCGCCCGCGCCGCCCCAGGCGCATGCTCTCAGAGTGTGAAGTGGCGTACCAGCCGTATTTGGACACCGGTTGATGGGTCAAGGAGAGGAGCGCTGGACGGCCTCCCCTCTATTGCACGCCCCTTCGCTCTTTTCTCATCACTCCCACCCAAACCTCGACCCGCTCCGCTCCATTCCCACATTCTTCAGCCCTGAAAAAGTTCATCAAGAAACATGCGGCCGACGAGCCGCTCGCCGTCCTGGACGCCAAGCTGGGCGGCCTCATCAAGGAGAAGCTGGGCGTCGCCTGCGTCTCCAACGCGGGCGTGGCCGAGCTGGCCCGGGGCGTGCGCGCCCAGCTGTCCGGCCTGGTCGCGGGGTTGGCGGGCGCCGACCTCACGCCCATGGCGCTCGGCCTCTCGCACTCGCTCTCCCGCTACAAGCTCAAGTTCTCGCCGGACAAGGTCGACACCATGGTCGTCCAGGCCATCGGCCTGCTGGACGACCTGGACAAGGAGCTCAACACGTACGCGATGCGGTGCCGGGAGTGGTACGGGTGGCACTTTCCGGAGATGGCAAAGATCGTGAACGACAATGTGGCCTACGCCAAGGTCGTCGTCCTCATGGGCTCCCGCGAGGCCGCGCCGTCGCTCGACTTTTCGGGCGTGCCCCTGGAGGAAGCCACGGAGGCGGCCCTGAAGGAGGCGGCGGCCGTGTCGATGGGCACGGAAATCTCCGGGTCCGACCTGGCAAACATCCGCGCGCTCGCGGCCCAGGTGATCGCCCTGGCCGAGTACCGGGCCCAGCTGGCGGACTACCTGCGGGCGCGCATGGCCGCGATCGCGCCCAACCTGACGGCCCTGGTGGGCGAGCTGGTCGGCGCCCGCCTGGTGAGCCACGCCGGGTCCCTCGTCGCCCTCGCCAAGCAGCCCGCCTCGACCGTCCAGATCCTGGGCGCGGAGAAGGCGCTCTTCCGCGCGCTCAAGACCAAGCGCGAGACGCCCAAGTACGGGCTCCTCTACCATGCCTCCCTGGTCGGCCAGGCCCCGCCCCGCCACAAGGGGCGTATCGCCCGCATGCTGGCGGCCAAGTGCTCGCTGGGCGTGCGGGTGGACGCGCTGGGCGATGGCGACGACGCGGCCGTCGGCCTCGACGGGCGCATCAAGGTGAGGAGGGGTCTGGGCGAGAGGAGAGCTGGGAGGGAGAGAGGCACGCACGACCCCGCCCC
>Ga0315289_10012154_pt1 | contig 12154 bp, 11 predicted proteins | sample YL17G11_40_MG_FD_203452 | JGI IMG/M metagenome (GOLD analysis project Ga0315289, IMG submission 203452) | Sediment microbial communities from Yellowstone Lake, YNP, Wyoming, USA - YL17G11_40 | ecosystem: Environmental > Aquatic > Freshwater > Lake > Sediment | place: USA: Wyoming | collected...
CAGATATGTCACTGCCCGAACAAATAGCTAGGCGAAGCGGAGGCACATGTTTCTTGTCTACTCCGCTTCCTTTGTGAATGTCCTCTTGAAATCTCTTGGCCATGACGATCGCAAGGCAACATAACGGGGAGAGCTTGATGAGTTCATTCGTCATCAATAGCCAGCCATCTCCGGTGAATTTCAACAGAGCTTCACTCAGCTCAAACTCTTTGAGATACGGCTTAATCTGTTCAACTAATGACCTATTGAAGCTGACGCACTTGTCCTGTGAAAGCTGCAGGCCAGCCTCAGTCGAACCTATCATGTCTATGCACAAGCAAAAGACATAATCAGGGTTAGGATTCTCTTTGCTATCGCATTCCATAGCCAAATCCCCACAAATGCCGAAAAAGCAGGCCGATCGGTATGAACCTGCGATCGGCCTTTTTGTTTGTCGGGGCGACTGGATTTGAACCAGCGACCCCCTGAACCCCATTCAGGTGCGCTACCGGACTGCGCTACGCCCCGTATTATCGTTTAGAATATCCAGGATTTCCTGAAGCCCCGCCCTCAATTCGCCTAAGACTTTATTTTCCAAATGTTTCGCTTCTTTTTTTGCCAAAAAGGCGCGAGCTCCGGCGATTGTGTACTTCTCCTCATAAAGCAGCTTCTTAATGTGCAGGACGAGCTCAATATCCTTTTCCTGATAGAGACGATTGCCAGCCCTGCCTTTGTGCGGGCTGAGCTCCGCAAACTCGCTCTCCCAATACCTTAAGACATGAGCTGGAACTCCTGCTAATTCGGCCACTTCGCCTATAGAGTAATAGAGTCGCCGGAGACCTACGCTCATCTCTTGTCCCATACTTCAGCGTATGAAAAATGAACCGCGGGAAAGCCTAAGACAGAACTCATATAAATATAGCAAAATAGAGGCGGTGATGCAAATTTTTCAGGTCCGGCCTGTGCTTCCGAGACCTCCTTCGCCCCGCTTTGACTCAGGCAGCTCGGCTACCTCCTCCCATTGCACCCGTGCGACGGGTGAGATGACGAGCTGCGCAAACCGTTCCCCGGGTTGAAGTATTACAGTCTCCGTGCCAATATTGGCCAGAATGACCTGCACTTCACCTCGGTAGTCTGAGTCAATTGTGGCGGGCGCATTCGGCATCAGAAGGCCTTTTTCGAGGGCGACTCCTGATCGCATGCGTATCTGGCCCTCGAAACCGCTCGGAATCGCCAGAGCAATGCCCGTCGGAATTATCGCTCGTTGGCCGGGCTCGACTGCCACCGGATCTCGTGTCGCGACGCGAATATCCATGCCGGCGGCGCCGGCAGAGGCATACTCCGGCAGCTCTTGGGGAGAGTGAGGCAACCGCTTTATGGCAATCCGAAGCTCCAATTTGTCAGGGAAGCACTTTTTCCACAGGGGTAAAGGGCATCCCGAAGGCCTCCGCTACTCCTTGGTAGACAATTTTTCCGCTGATGATATTCAAACCGAGAAGGATTTCTCTATCATCCTTTGCCGCGCCCACATAGCCTTTGTTGGCTATCTGAACGGCATACGGCAGGGTCGCATTCGTAAGAGCAAGTGTCGAAGTGAACGGCACCGCTCCAGGCATATTGGCCACACAATAATGCAGGACATCATCAACGAAATAGGTCGGGTTTTCATGCGTCGTCGGACGACAGGTCTCGACACATCCCCCTTGATCCACCGCTACATCCACGATGACGGAGCGTTTCTTCATGAGTCTTAGCATATCACGAGTGACGAGGTGCGGAGCTTTCGCTCCCGGAATGAGAACGGCTCCAACGAGCAGGTCAGCCGTCTTCAGGCACTCGCGGATATTGTGCGGATTGGACATGAGCGTCGTCACATTTTTCGGCATGATATCATCGAGGTAACGCAAGCGTTCCAGTGAAATATCAAGGATGGCCACCTTCGCGCCAAGTCCTGCAGCCATTTTGGCGGCGTTGGTTCCCACGACTCCTCCGCCTAAGATTACAACATGGGCAGGCTCCACACCCGGAACGCCGCCCAGAAGAATGCCTCGCCCTCCTGTGTTTACTTCCAAATACTTCGCGCCTTCCTGAACGGCCATTCGCCCTGCTACCTCGCTCATGGGAATGAGCAACGGCAGGTCGCCTTTCTGCGTTTGTACCGTTTCGTAGGCTATCGCGACGCACTTGGAATTTATCATTGCTTCGGTCAGCTCACGAGATGAGGCAAAATGGAAGTAGGTGAAGACTACCTGCCCCGGCCGGATCAGTCCATACTCCACGGGCAAAGGTTCTTTCACCTTGACAATCATCTCGGCTTTGGCGAAGATTTCCTCGGCCGCGCCAACGAGTTTGGCACCGCTTTTTTCATACTGGGTATCTTCAAAGCCACTGCCCGCTCCCGCCGACTTTTCCACGAGAACCGCGTGACCGTGCTTCGTGAGGGTTTCGACTCCCACGGGAGTCACTGCAACGCGATTCTCGTTGGTTTTGACTTCCTTAGGTACTCCGATAATCACGAATGTTCCTCCTGAACGCTCTCATGATCCCGTTCTTCATGATTAGGTTCCAGTATCATGGTAATGAATTTCTTTTCGTCGAACAGTTCGTTCGTCAAGTTACGGACTTGACGGCTTGTGACGGCATCAATCTGCCGGCTTATCTCCGCCAGATCAACAAATTCTCCCAGATGAATTTCTGTCTTGGCAACCCGATTCATTCGATTGGAAACTTGCTCAAGACCCAGCATGATGTTTCCCTTGAGCTGCGTTTTGATCCCATGCAGCTCCGTTGTTTTCATGGGGATTTCCCGCAGTGAGTGCAACTCCTTTGTCACAAGCTCGAGAGCCTGTTCGACCCGCGCGGCATCCGTGGCGAAATAGACACCAACAATCCCTGTGTCCGACAGCAAGTCCGCGAAGGAATAGATGGAATAGGCGATGCCATGTTTCTCACGGATATTCTGGAAAAGGCGCGATGACATGCCGCCTCCAAGGACTGTATTCAGCACGGAAAGTGCATAGCGCCGCTTGTCTCTGAATCGAAGTCCCAAGCCGCCGATGCAAACATGAGTCTGTTGAATCGCTCGCTCCTGAGATATTCTCCGAGGCACAGCTGGAGTGGGTGTTCCTCCATTGGAAAAGGGTGCGCCCGCTGGAAAACGCAGCTTTTCACGGATGAGTCGCGTCAGACCTCGGTGATCCACTCGCCCCGCCGCCGCGACTAAGACTCGGTCTGGAGAATAATGCGTACCAATAAAGCGGAGCAGGTCATCACGCGAGAATTTCATGATATTTTCAGGTGAGCCCAGAATTGGCCGGGCCAAGGAGTGAGGCTCGAAAACGGCTTGGGTAAACAATTCATGAATCAATTCATCTGGACTATCTTCGATATCTCGGATTTCATCCAAGATGACGCGCTTTTCTCTCCCCATCGCTTCCGGCTCGAACAGAGAATTGGCCATGATGTCGGAAAGAATCTCCACGGCCGTCGGGAGCTGCTCGTCGAGCACATGAACATAGAAACAAGTCAGCTCTTTACCGGTGAAGGCATTGACATAGCCTCCACCCTGCTCAATCGTTCGCGCAATGTCGAGGGCAGTGTGGTTCCGGGTTCCCTTGAAAGCCATGTGTTCGATGAAATGGGAGATACCGCTTGTTTCCTGAGTCTCATGGCGAGATCCAACGGTCACCCATACGCCCAAGGCGACCGAGCGGACCCACGGCATGCGCTCAGTGACGATGCGCACTCCCCCGGGAAGCTCTGTCTTATGGAAGAGAGATGAAGTGGTCAAGGTTTGTCTTTGGTTCGCGGTTTTGGAGGACGGTACCGGTTTCCGTCGGATTTCTTTGCGGCCTTTTCCACGCGACTCGGAAAAGGTCGCGTCGTCATTTTGAAACAGGCTCTTGATTCGGCAGAAGCGCTTTTCGAGACAAGTCCAGTTTGCCTTGTGCGTCCACTTTGAGGAGCTTCACTTCCACCTCGTCACCGATTTGAAGATGGTCCTCGACCCTGCGAATCCGTTGATGTTCAATCTGTGAAATGTGAAGCAATCCCTCGCGTCCAGGCAGAATCTCAACAAAAGCGCCGAATTCCATAATTCGCTTCACCGTTCCGCGATAGACCTTTCCGACTTCCGGCACCTCGAGCATTCCTTGAATGATCTCGGCGGCGGCTTTGGCTTTTGCCATGTCTGCAGAAGCAATGCAGACCGTTCCGTCATCCTCGATGTCAATCGTTGCGCCGGTTCGTTCAATGATATCGCGGATCGTTTTGCCGCCCGGACCAATGATCAAGCCAATTCTATCCGGCTCAATCCTGAGAAAGATGATTCGAGGAGCATAAGGCGAGATTTCAGGTCGCGGCGCGGGAAGCGCTTGCGCCATCTTGTCCAAAATAAAAGCAATCCCCTTGCGAGATTGAGCCAAAACTTGACGCATCAGGTCGAGCGAAATTCCCTCGATCTTGATATCCATTTGGCAAGCGGTGATGCCATGTCGAGTTCCCGCGACTTTGAAATCCATGTCACCCAAGTGATCTTCATCACCGAGAATGTCCGAGAGAATCGCAATCCCATCCCCTTCTTTGATAAGGCCCATCGCAATTCCCGCCACAGGCTCTCGAAGCGGCACTCCGGCGTCCATCAGCGCCAGAGCCCCCGCGCAAACCGTTGCCATAGATGAGGAACCGTTCGATTCGAGAATATCGGAAATGATGCGAATTGTATAGGGAAAATCTTCCCAGGGCGGCAAGACAGCGTGCAAAGCTCTCCATGCCAAATTCCCGTGCCCGATTTCCCGCCGGGATTGTCCTAAGAATTTCCGAATCTCACCGACCGAAAAGGGTGGAAAATTGTAATGGAGCATGTACGGCCTTGTATAGACACCCTCCAAACCATCAACCTTCTGCTCATCAAACTTCGTCCCCAGGGTGACCATACCCAAGGCTTGAGTTTGGCCTCGCGTGAAAAGCGCGGAACCATGAACCCGAGGTAGCAGACCGACAGCCGCATCAATCTCCCGAATATCCGAAAGCTTTCGCCCATCCAATCGCACTTGCTCCCGAAGAGCTTTTGTGCGCATTTCCCCGCGGAAGTGAGCGTGAATCCAATCGGAGATGTATTTGGCACTATCAGGGTATTCCTCGGCTAAAGTGGCGACGGCAAGGTCCTCCACCTCGCGCAATTTTACGCGGCGCTCCTGCTTTTCAGTTGTGCGAGCAGCCTCACTAATGAGGCTGCTGTAGCGGCTGTTGAGTCTCTCATCGAGCTCAGCAAGGTGTGATTCAGGGGCTACATCAAATTTTGGTTTTCCCGCCTCTACTGCAAGCTCTCGTTGAAGAGCGACAACTTTGCGAATCTCCTCATGGGCCTTGCCAATCGCCTCAACCATCACGTCATCTGAGACTTCACGCGCCTCACCCTCAACCATGATAATCGAGGTATCGGAACCCGCGACCACGAGATCGAGAAGGCTCTCCCGAAGTTCACTGTAGGTCGGGTTAATAATGTACTGCCCGTTCACGAAACCCATACGAACCGAGGCAATCGGTCCCAAGAAAGGAATCTCAGAGACCGAGAGCGCCGCCGAGGCCGCGATCGCTCCAAGAACATCGGGATCGGCTTGGCCATCCGACGAAAGCACGGTCACCATAACCTGGATTTCGCTGTGAAATCCGTCCGGAAAGAGCGGACGAATGGGGCGATCAATGAGACGCGCCGAGAGAACTTCCTTTTCTGACGGGCGCCCTTCTCTTCGGAAGAAGCTGCCGGGAATGCGCCCGACCGCCGAGAGTTTTTCTCGATAATCTACCAAAAGAGGGAGAAAATCGAGTTCTTGCTGGGTTTCCAGATTCGTGACAGCCGTCGCCAAAACGACCGTATCGCCGTAGGTCAGCCAACATGCTCCGTTGGCCTGCTTTGCCACACGGCCTGTCTCCAGAGTCAGGGGAAATCGTCCCAGCTCAACCGTTTTCTTGTGTATCATCTTTGTTTTTTCCTTTCGCCGAGTTCTATCGGCGGAGATCCAATTCGTCTGTCAGGGATCTAAAACGCTCAATGTTGATATGCGAAAGATAGTTGAGCAATCTCTTTCGCCGGCCCACAAGAAGCAGAAGACCCCGCAGAGAGTGGTTGTCTTTCTTGTGAATCTTCAGATGTTCCGTCAGCTCATTGATGCGGTTCGTCAGCAGCGCAATTTGAACCTCCGGTGAACCGGTGTCGCCGGGTTGACGGGCGTATTTCTCGATAACGGCCTGTCTCGCTTCTGGATTTCTCCTCATGGTCTCCTCTTGTTCGAGCTATTCTAAAATCTATTGGAAAACTCGGCAGAGGTTCGCGACGAATCGCCGACAACCTCTTTCATACCTTATTCAAAAGAGCGTATTCCTCGATGGTCGCAAGGGACTGCTGCACATCCTTGCTGATTTGGTCGGCCAGCTCCCTTTCGCTCGCAAACTTCCGTTCCTCACGAAGCCAATGCACAAATTCGATTTCGAGGATTTCGCCATAGAGATCACCTTCGAAGCCGATGAGGTGAGCTTCGACGGAATGTTGCGCATCGGAAAAAGTCGGATTGACTCCAATCGAAATTGCGGCAGGAAAGATTTCCCCTCGAATACGGCCCAGACCGCAATAGACACCATTGGCGGGAATCAGCTTGGCGGCATTCAATGCGGCGAGATTTGCCGTCGGGAAATTCAATTTCTTGCCGCGTGCATGGCCTCGCACGACCTTTCCTTTGACGGCATATCGGCGACCGAGTAGCTCGGCGGCGCGGGCCACTTCGCCTTGCCTCAGCAGCGATCGCACTTTCGAGCTCGATACAATCACACTGCCAACCTCCACTGGATTTAAGACATCCACCTGGAAATCAAGTTCTCTGGAAAAAGTAATCAGGCTTTCCCTGTCTCCTCCGCGATTCTTTCCAAAGGCATGATTATATCCGATGACAATGCGTTTGAGACCCATTCTTCCTTTGAGAACGATTTGCACGAAATCCAAGGGAGAAAGCTCCGAGGCCGTCCGGTCGAATTGCAGGATGCACAAAAGGTCAATGGGCCAATTGCGGAGGAGTTCGATTTTCTCCTCCGTTGGCGTCAACAAGTGAATGGGTTCCCTTGAGTCTGCTAATATCAGGCGCGGGTGCGGCTCAAAGGTCACCACGACGCTGCGCAGGCGTTGCCCTTTTGCGCCTTCAATCAGCCGGTGCAAAATCTGCTGATGACCGAGATGAATGCCATCGAATGACCCAACGGTTATCGCGGAATCCCGATAATCAAGAAAACTCGACCAAGGACCTCGAAATATCTCCATATCCTATTCCTGGCTGGCAAGCTCGCCGCGCATCTGAGTTATACGCTCGAGCGATAGCGCACATTCCAACCTATAGGGGCCGACCGCCTGGCGGACAAGCCGCTCGAGCGCAGCGCCCCAACCCAACCGTCTCCCCAAATCGCGCGCCAAAGACCTGATATATGTGCCCTTTCCACAAAACACTTGAATCTCGATGTTGGGTTTCTCTATTCCAAGAAGTTGAATTCGGTAGATGGACACCTTTCGTGCAGGGAGATCGCGCGTTTCGCCTCGCCATGCTCTCCGATAGCTCCGTTCACCGCCGATTTTTATTGCCGAAACGACGGGCGGCACCTGCCAAATGTCCCCCTCAAACTCGTTCAATGCCAGCCGAATGCGTTCAGGCTCCCAGTCATGAACCGGAGACTCTCTAACGATCTGACCGGCGAGGTCATCCGTTGTGGTCTCGACGCCAAACCGGATCGTTGCCTGATATTCTTTCTCCAAATCGGCAAAATCCGCCGCCCACTTCGTGGCCGCCCCACAGAGCAGAATCAGCACGCCGCTCGCCGACGGGTCCAAGGTTCCAGTGTGACCGACTCTCTTATATCCTAAAAGAGAACGGACACGGCGAACAACATCAAAAGAAGTCAGACCGGGCGGTTTGGAGACGGAAAGCACCAAAGCACGATGAGCCATCTCTTCACGCAGGCGTTACCCTGAGCTGAGGGATTCCCACGGCTTCCAAAACCACCGGCAAAAGACGGTCTCGAGCGCTCTCGAGCGTTCCGCGCATTCGGACACCCGCTGCTTTGAAGTGTCCGCCTCCGCCAAAGTGCTCTGCCAATTCGCTGACATTCACCCGATTCTTTGAGCGCAGAGAGACACGGACGCGGCCGTCATCCACCTCACAAAAGAGCAGCGCGACTTCGACTCCCTGAATAGAAAGACCAAGATCAACAAGGCTGTCCGAATCCTGCACTTCATTGTCTCCCGAGAGAAAAAGGGTGCAGACTTGGCCATCTCCGAATATCTCCAGAGTTGCCAGCGCTTTCCCAATCGCTTGCACATCCTCCAACGGCAATTCGTAATAGATTTGCTCCGTGATGTAAGTGGGATCTGCTCCGAGGCCGACAAGATGAGAGGCGACTTCAAGAGTCCGCGAGGTTGTGTTTGAAAACCGAAAACGCCCTGTGTCAGTCAGAATCCCGGTGTAAAGGCAGGTGGCTTCGTCGGGATTCGGTGTAAAGCTAAAGTCACAAAATATGTCAAAGATAATCTGGCTCGTCGCGCTGGCGTCAAGATGAAGGAGATTGACTGTGCCGAATTGGTCGTTCGAGATATGATGGTCAATGTTCACGATCTCGGCAGACGAAGCAAGGTAATCGTCCACTTTCCCAATGCGAAGGTGGCTGCCAGCATCCAAGATCACGGCGCCATCGTACTTGCGGGGCAAGGAAACCGCATCCAGCGTCACCACTTCTCCGGCTCCGGGTAAAAACCGCAAGCGTTTCGGGAAGGGATCACCCATGGCCAGAACAGCGTCCCTGCCCAACCGCCGGCATAGAAAGCCAAAAGCCAAAAGAGAACTCACGGCATCACCGTCCGGATGAACATGGGTCGTCACGAGTATCGGTGAATGCCGAAGCAAAAAATCATATAGGGCACGAAATTGCACTCTATGGAGCCCTTTCGTCACTGTCCCGGTGAATCTGTCTAAGGAGCGTCTCGATGTGATGTGCATGCGAGGCAGTTCGATCGGCGATGAAGTGTATCTCAGGATGGTACTTCAGCGTCACACGCTGAGACAACTGATGACGCAGTTCCTTTGCATGCCGAGATAATAGCTTCGCCACAAGGTGCCAGTCCTCTTCCTGATCCGTCAGAACGCTGTAATAGATTTTGGCATAGCGCAGATCAGGAGAGACCTCGACACCCGTTACCGTAATCAGGTCCTGCGACGGCAGATCCGGCAGTAAGGCCAATAGAACGGGGATTTCCCGCCCCAGCAGCCTCGCCACGCGCTGCGACCGACGGCTTTCTGTCATTCTGGCCTTTCCATCGGCCAAAGATCATTAAAGAAAAACAACATCGTGAGCCGCGATCTCAACTCGCGGATCCATGTTCAGACTATCCAAAATATGAGAAAAGGTGCTCTCGATGAGGCGTCCGTCGTTGCTGACGCATGCGGCCGCCAACCGAATATGTTGCCATTTGTCCTGAAAATCTACTTCGGCCACGGAGATATTGAAGCGTTTCTGCAGCCGCTCTTTCAGGGAGCTCAGAATCCGGCGCTTGTCTTTGAGTGAATGGCTATCGAGCAGATGAAGTTCGAGTGTCAGAAGCCCTACAAGGCAGCTCATGAAGCGGTGGTCAGTTTCCTCTTAATTTCGACAAGAGTAAGAACTTCCAGCGTGTCATTGACCGCAACATTATCAAACTCAGCCAATCCGATACCACATTCCGTGCCTGCTTTCACTTCTCGTGCATCATCCTTGAAATGACGAAGCGAAGCAATGGCCCCTTTCCAAACTTCTCTTCCGTCTCGCAAAAGGCGGACGATATTCGAGCGTTCGATATGACCGGAAACGACAAAGCATCCCGCGATGTTGCCGATTTTCGGAATTCGGAAAACCTCGCGAACTTCGACCAGACCAACAACCTCTTCCCTTGTTTCCGGTTCGAGAAGTCCCTCAAGAGTGTTGCGAATATCGTCAATCATCTCGTAGATAATTTTGTAAGTGCGAATGTCCACTTTTTCCCGCAAAGCCGTCTCGCGTGCTTTAATATTCGGATAGACATGAAATCCGAGGATGATCGCCCCGCTCGTCGAAGCCAAAAGCACATCCGACTCCGAGATCATTCCAACGCCCCGGTGCAAGACATTCACCGCAACTTCCCCTGTGGACAGTCGCTGCAAGGAATCGCAAATAGCCTCGACGGAACCATCGGCGTCTCCCTTGATAATAAGGGACAACTCTTTGGCGGCGCCTTTCCGAATCTCCTGAGAAACCTGATCCAAACTGAGGGCGCGAACCTGGCGGAAGGTTTGCTCTCGCTGAAGAAGTTGCCGCCGCATGGCAATCTCTTTCGTTTCGCGTTCGCTTTCAAAGGCGACAAAAATGTCTCCAGCTTGCGGTGCGCCCGAAAAACCGATGATCTGAACAGGCTGTGATAAACTGGCACTCTCGACTCGATTCCCCGTTTCATCCAACATGGCCCTCACCTTACCATAATGCTGACCGCACACGAAATTGTCTCCGATGTGAAGTGTTCCATGTTGCACCAAGACCGTTGCCACGACACCTCGCCCTCTATCAAGACGTGATTCAATCACGGCTCCGCGTCCTCGCCTCTTGGCATCGGCTCGCAGCTCCAATACCTCCGCCGCCACAAGAATTTCGTTCAACAGCTTGTCAACTCCTTGGCCGGTCTTCGAGGAAATTTCGGCAAACTGATGTTTGCCTCCCCAGTCTTCGACCAAAACATTATTGTCAGCGAGCTGTTTGCGAATCACATCCGGATGAGCACCCGGCTTGTCTATTTTGGAAATCGCAACAACGATCGGGACTCCGGCTGCCCGTGCATGATCAATCGCCTCGATGGTCTGAGGCCGCACTTGATCATCGGCAGCAACCACCAGGACGACAATGTCGGTCGCCTGAGCCCCTCGAGCTCTCATGGCCGTGAATGCTTCATGACCCGGAGTATCGAGAAAGGTAATTTTCTTGTCCTTGCACTTTACGACATAGGCTCCAATATGCTGCGTGATGCCTCCGACCTCGCCGGCAGCGACCGAGGACTTCCGCAGGTAGTCCAGCAGTGTAGTCTTTCCGTGATCCACATGACCCATGACCGTCACCACGGGCGCCCGTTCATCAAGCTCGGCAGTGATTTCAGCCGGCTCCTCTTCCATGGATTCCATCTCGCTGACGAATTCCACTCGAAAACCATATTCATCCGCCATCAGCTCAATCGTGTCCCGTTCCAGACGCTGATTGATGGAAACGAGTTTCCCCATAGACAGGAATTTTCGGATCACATCGCTGACAGGCACCGCCATGAGATTTGCCAACTCCTGAGTCGTGACAAACTCGGTCAAGTGAAGGACAGTCTCATCCTCAACCGTTTCAGTATCCGCAGCTTGTTCACGCGGACGGCGTCGCCGCCGCTTCTCTTCCATCGCCGCCATCGTTGCCTTGATGGTCGCCGCTACTTCCGCAGCGTCAACTCTCTTCTTCCTGACCCGCTTGCGCCATCGGACCTCAGGCAACTGGTGAACTTCGGTTTTGTACTTATCCTTCCGTTGAGCCGCCAGCAGTTTGCGTTGTTTTTCGAGACGCTCAAGGTCGGCCTTCGTTGGCTTTGGAATCTTTGGCTTCTTGGGCTTTTCCTTCTTCGGCGGCAGCGGCGCAACAGCCTCTTTCTTGACAGCACCAACAGGTGGCACAGGCGGGGTGATCGCGGATTCAATGACAGGTTGCACGCGAGCAAGTTCTTCGGCCACCTTCTCCCCCGGAAGTACCACTTCGGGTGGCTGTGCAGCCAAAGGTGCTTTGACCGCGGGTTTTTCGGGAATCCCGGGAGGCACCTCCGGCAAAGCAGGCTTTGCCTTGCGTTTCCTTTTCTTCTCTTCACGCTCTAGCTTTAGGGCCTCAACCTCTTGAATGAGTTGTTCGGCAGCCTCAAGGATCGGCGTGGTGCTCTCATCCAGAATTCGGCGCAGTTGTTCGGTGCGCGCCTTATCGGCTTCGCGACGCTTCGTATCTTCGGCTTCGCGCAAAAGGCTCTCTTGCTGTTGCTGCCAGCGGAGTTTGTCGAATTTCTTCAGAGCCTCTTCGTACATTTCATTGGTGACCGGCGACATGTGCTTCGGGGTTTTCGCTA
>Ga0315289_10012155_pt1 | contig 12152 bp, 14 predicted proteins | sample YL17G11_40_MG_FD_203452 | JGI IMG/M metagenome (GOLD analysis project Ga0315289, IMG submission 203452) | Sediment microbial communities from Yellowstone Lake, YNP, Wyoming, USA - YL17G11_40 | ecosystem: Environmental > Aquatic > Freshwater > Lake > Sediment | place: USA: Wyoming | collected...
GCCCCCTGGCGCAGGCCACCGGCGTGAACAGCCGCACCGGCGTGAACAGCCGGTGGTAGACCCGCAGGGTCGGCGGCCAGTTCTGCCAGGAGCAGCATGCTCCAGTGGGTGCTCACGTACTTTGGCGTGTAGTAGCCGCGTTCACCGGCCCAGCGGCCGGCCTCCGTCTGCCCGGCCAGGATCGCCGGGATGGGGCCGGCCGTCTTCATCGCCTGCCACGCCTCCTGCACGTCGGCGTCCGTCTCCGGCCGGCCCAGCAAGCGGCGGAGGGCCAGATAGCGGATCGAAGGCGTGCGGGCAGTTGTCAGCCAATGGATAAGATCCAAATCGTTCATACCAGGGTTCTCCTTCCAGGATGGCTCAGTCAGAGACCGGCCACAGCAAGGTCGTCATAAAACTCATAGAGGTCTCGTACCCGGTCTTCCGTAACGTCCTGCAGCGTCCCGGCGCGGTCCAGGAGGACAGCCGCGATGCCCACAGACCTGGGGCCGAGAAAATCCCAGCGGGGATCGTCCCCGATAAAGATGCACTCTTCCGGCCCAACTCCCAGTTTCTCCAGCGTATAAGCAAAGATCTGGGGCGCCGGCTTGCGCCACCCCACATCGCGGCAGAACACCGCCGCGTCCACCAGCCCGTCCAGCCCATGCCGCGCGATTTCCTCTCGCCACGGCTCCGCCGGGCTGCCCCAGGCGGTGTTGGAGACGATGGCGATCTCGTACCCCTCGGAGCGAAGGCGCTGCAGGATGGGCAGCGTATCGTCGTAGCGGCGCGCCCGCTCGAAGATCGGCCCCACGAAGCACCGGCACATGGCCTCGAGGAGCGCATCGGAACACGCGCGCTCGTCGAGCCGGAAGATGTGCATCAGGCGCTGCTCGAGCGGCCGCACGCGATGGTCGCTGGCTTCGTGGCCCTCTTCTATCGCCCGCTCCCACGCTTCCTCCGCCAGAACGTGCAACAGGCCCTGCTGGTGCAGGTACTCCTGTACCTCACCAATCGCCTCCCCCAGCACTTCGCGGATCTCGCTCCGCCCAAAGTAGTGGACCAGCGTCCCGCCCAGGTCGAACAGTATTGCCCTTTTCATTTCCGTTCCTTTCTCAATCCGTTGTTTTCCTCCGGCTTCGCTCAGGGTGACGACTGCTTGCGCAACAGACAGTACAGTTGCACGTAGTCGGTGATCGAGTAGTCAGCAGTGACTGCTGTTGCTGCGCCGCCGAACAGACAGGTACGCACGCCGGCCGCTTTGCCGGCCAGGACGTCAATGTCCCGGTCTCCGATCGCCAGTACCTCCTCGCGCCTCAGCGCATGCCGCTGGATGAGCGCTTCAAACCCGGCCGGGTCGGGCTTTTTGGGATAACCATCGTCGGCAGTCACCCAGTCTGTAAAATAGCCCGTCATGCCGTGAGCGGCCAGCAGGACCAGGAGCGAATGTTGCCCCCGGTGGGTGAAGAGAAAGTTGGCACCACCAATCGAGCAGACGTACGCACATACGTCGGCTACACCGGGAAAGGGTGGTTGCGCTGCGGGCGGGATCGCGGCATAGTGGACCTGGAAGCGGCCTCCCAGTTCGTCCGGGTCCAGGTCACACTCCTGCGCCAGCACGGTGGTGCAATGGCCGAGCGACTGCCGCGCCAGGGTTGCGATCCAATCGGGCGAGGCAGTAGCACCCAGGTCACGGAGCGCAAGGCCGAAGGCGTCGGTGATGGCCGGATAGGTATCGAACAGCGTGCCATCCACGTCCCAGATCAGGTAACGGATCATTAGCATCCACCTCTAAAGGCAGGCTGGAAAGCCTGCCCCACGATCATTAGCATCCACCTCTAAAGGCAGGCTAGAAAGCCTGCCCCACGATCATTAGCATCCACCTCTAAAGGCAGGCTGGAAAGCCTGCCCCACGGGAATGGCAGAGACCTGACAGGTTTACAGAAACCTGTCAGGTCTCGATGGCTCCACCGACGGCCCGCAGATGCACGCGGAAGGTGTAAGAGGAGTCTATCCCCCGCCGGGCCAGGTACTCGTCGAAGCGCAGTTGCTCCCACAGCGTCTTCCCGGCCTTTATCGCCTGAGCCTGTGCACGCTCCGTCTGCCAGATGGCGCGAGCTGTCGCCAGTACCTCGTCGGCCCATAGTTCGGGGACGAGGAGCACTCCGTCCAGGTCACCGAAGACGACGTCCAACTTCTCCACCAGACAGTCACCGAAATGTGCCGAGGTCAGTGCGCCTGGCTCGGGTGGATCCAATCGCCGTGGGCCGGCGGGATACGTGCCGTAACTGAACACCGGGAAACCGATCTGCATCAGTTCGCCCGCATCGCGGTGAACGCCCCAGGCCACAATCCCGGACAACCCACGGGCCTGGGCCTCCAGGACGGTGAGATCGCCGACGCAGCCTTCGTCCATCCGGCCCCCATTGTCTACGACCAGGACGTCGCCCGGTTTGGCCGCCCCCATCGCTTCCAGGAAAACGTCCACGCTGCCATAGTGCCGCACGGGGAGTGCTCGCCCTGCGACACGCTGGCCAGGGAGTATTGGCCGGATGCCGGGCGGAGCGAGGCGCAGCGGCACTCCCAGCCGCAGGCAGGCGTCGGCGATGAGCGGTGTGGACAATTCCGCAAATGCGTCAGACAATTGTTGGTTGGACATAGCACCTCCTGACGGAGTGCCCCGAACAAGTTCGGGACTCCGATCGGACTCCTCAACTTGTTGAGGGCTGCCCCGAACGAGGTCGGGCGTCCGGCAGCCAGCGCCCCAGCGCGGCGAATCCCAACGCGCCCGCCAGCGCCATGGCCATGCCGCCGTACCAGATCGCCACCGGCGCCACGCGATCGTTCAGCAAGCCCCCCATCACCGGCCCAAGCCCGAACCCGACCCACCACGTCAGGTTGAAGACGCTCATGTACCGGCCGCGCATGTCCGGTGGAGCCAGGTTCGCGGTCAGCGTCGTCGAAGTCGGGACCAGGATCATCTCGCCGATGGTCAACACCGCCATGCTCGCCACGAACGTCGGAAAGCTCCACCCCCACGCCACGCTTCCCACGCCGAGCGCATAGAACAGCGCCCCAACTGCCAGCACCGGGGCGTGGTGATGTCGCCGGACGACCTGGGTGATCCCGTACTGGAACAGGACGACCATGGTCGCATTGGTGGCCATGATGAAGCCGGACTGGCGCTCGGACACGCGAAAGTTCTCCTTGGCGTACACGGGCAGAAGCACCATCACGAGCGAGTAGGCCATCGCTGCCAGGACGTACACCCCGCAGAAGGTCAGAAATGGCCGGTCGCGCAAGAGCCGCGCATAGCCGCCATCTCCTCGCGGTTGGTCGAGCACGTCGTTTCTTTGGGGCATGGTCTCGCCCATGAAGAGCAGGATCAGCAGGGCAAAGAGCACCTGCGCTCCGGCGGCGATGCAGAACGCCAGCGCGTAGGAACGGGCAGCGACGAACCCGCCGACCGAGGGGCCGATCGCCACGCCGAGGTTTGCAACCATGCGGAGCAGGGCGTAGGCTCCTGTGCGCCGCTCGGGCTCGATCAGATCGGCGACCATCGCATCAGCCCCAACGCGATACAACAGGTTAAAAGCGCCGTTCAGCACCATCACGACGGCCCATACGCGCAGCGTCCCTGCGACGCTCATGGTCGCTATCGCCAGACCGCTGACAGTCAGGCCCAGCACCATGGCCCCCTTGCGACCAAAGCGGTCCACGGCCGGGCCGGCGACGAAGGAGGAGAGCATCCCGGCCAGCGAGTTCACGGTAAAGAGCAGCGTGATCGTCGTCAACGGGACAGCCAACCGCTGGCGCATGTAGATGGTCATGAAAGGCCAATATATGCTGACGCCGGCGCTGTTGATCAGCATGCCCCAGAACAGGAGCCAGAAGCCGCGCGGGTAGCCGGCCGTGGACTGCCGGGCTCGACGAAATAACCCCAGGCGCAACACGCCAGAAGCATTGGCGGATTTACTCATAACACACCCCGCAAACCTGTCGGCCAGCTCTTGTACCCACCGCTCCCTACACACTCATTGATCCAGGAAGGCGCCCAGGTTACGTGGGAACACGTCAACCAGCCCAACCAGGTCGCCCTGCTTCAGCTTCTCTGCCGTCGCTGCAGGAAGCCGGTCGAAAGGAGTCGCTTGCAGGAACAGCGCCGTTTCCTCCTCCGAGAACTCCGCCCCTGGCTCGACCCACTCCAGGAACTCCTTGTTCTGTGGGCAGATGCGCTGGCAGCGCATGCACCCCACCAGGCAGTTGTGCCAGGCAGGGTCGAACCACGATGGAAATGGGATCTCGTTGAGCCGCTCACTGTGGAAAGTGATACACCGCTCGGCGTGGAGCAGAAAGCGCTCGGACGTGATCGCACCGACAGGACAATTGTGGAGGCAGGCAGAACAGTCTTGGCAACTTTCCATCATCCGCAGGTCCTGCCAGTTGTCTTCCGGGCAGGGTAGGTCGGAGAAGAAAACGGTCAGACCAAGAAAACTACCCATCCCCGGAACGTAGCAGATGTTATTCTTGCCATACGCGCCCAGCCCACTGCGCACGGCCAGGAGTTTCTTCGGCAACACTGCCTCCACGGTCCGGTATCCTCGAGGCGTCAGGACTTTCCCCAAAAGGTCTGCGACTCGTTTGTTCGTCTCCCACCAGCGTAAGTAGGTTGGGGGCACGAGGAGAGGTACCGGCTTCCCATTCCAGATAAAGGTGAACCGAGTCGGAGGTAGCGGAACAGCGACTACGATCAGAGAACTGGCTCCTGGCAAACTGTCAGGAAGGCTGAAGTTAAGCACGGTAAGATGCTCCTGGTATACCGCCTGGTCAATGCGGCCTTCCCTGTAGTGCGCTTCGATCTCCTCTTGCAGATCGGCAAGGTGGCGTATGGGCACGATCCGACCCTGGCACCCTCGTTGTTCCAGTTGCAGCAGCAGTTGTTCCTCCATGAGTTATCCCTCCTGACGGGTGGCGCGCCACGCGCGCAGTTGTGCCGCGTGGTCACGTTCGTGAGATGCGGCAAACCCGAACCAGCGGGGCAATGTCATCGGTTCCCCACCGTATTGCCAGGTCCGTGCGGCCCACTCCGGCGGCAGGGACCGGATGAACGTGACCACGTCTTCGTAGCAACACTCGAACTCGGCCAGCACGTCCTTCATTGGGTGCAGCGCCCACGCCTCGGCGATCCGCTGATTCACCGTGTCAGCGTCAATCGCTGAGGGGGGCTCCGTCCCTTCGCCGTGCCTGATGATGTACCGCAACCGGTTCAGTCCCCAGCGGTTCCAGTGGCTGATGTGGGCCAGCATGTCGCGCATGCGCCATTCGCCGGGGCCCAACGGGCTCTCCAGGTCCGCATCGCTCAGCCCCACCAGCGCATCCAACAGTTCTTTGCGGGCCGCCGCCAGGTCTGCAAGCGCGGCCTCTTGTTGAGAATGCATGTTTCTCCTCCTTGGTTTGATGACTTTCTCTATCGTCAGAAGACGCGGGGGATGAATGCCCACGTCCTGCCGATGTACTCCTTGTACCCTTCCATGTTCCCGATCAGGAACCGCTCTTCGATCCGGATGCGTATCAGAATGCCGGCCAGGCCCATGGCCGTGAAAATCCACGAAATCCTGGAGGCCAGGAACAACGGGCAGGCGATAAACAGGAGCAGGTTGCCCAGGTACAGCGGGTGGCGGATGCGTTTGTACAGGCCCGTCTCGACCAGTTGCTGGCCCTTGACCTTCTCGATGAACATGGAAAAGCCTTTCCTTAAGTCCAGGTGGGCCTTCGTCCGCACGAAGGTCGCCGCGATGAAAACGAGAGAGCCCGCAATCCGGGATACGTACCCCGGCCGGATCTGAAGGTACAGGTACTCCAGGAGCGGGCCAACGACGACGAGGAAGAACGGCACGAGGATCAGCGCCACCGTCCAATCTCGCGCGGGCCTGGCCACCTTCAGCGCACCGACCTTCGCCGTGGAGACCACCTCGGCTAGCCTGTAGATCAACAGGAACCCCAGGTATCCGTACACAATCATGTCCATTGATTCATCCTATCCAGTAATGTTGCAGGCGAGACGCCCAGCCGGGCACAGATTTCTGCCTCCAACGCCAGTAAGAAGGGAGCGCAACGATCATACTCTTCAGCATACGCCGGGTAGCGCTGGCGCAGCCCCTCCAGCCGCCGGGCCAGGCCGACAGGCTTGTCCTCCACGATCTTGTCCACATAGTAGACCAGTTTCTCCTCCCACGTGGCCGGGCGGCTGGCCGGCTCCAGGATGGTGAATATCAAGTGCCGCTCAGCGATGTTCGCCAGGTCAGGGTAGCCCTTCTCACGGAGTATGCGGGCGCTCACCTGGCCGTGCGTCTGGTTGAGCCGGCGCGAGGTGACCTTGTCCAGGTCGTGGAGCAGGCCCCCGCGATGCGCCAGCAGTGGGTCTACCTGCTCCCCCAATTCTCTGAGCCAGGCGGCCAGGCGGAAGGCGACCGCCGCCGCAGCCTGGGAATGCTCCAGCACACGTGGCACCACCTCCTGTTCGGCCAGGAGCGCCAGACACTCGTCTATATCCGGCAGGTGCAAGTCCTCCAGCACGCTTGGGAGTTCAGCCAGCGTGTGCACTTCAGCGTCGTGCAGTGGATGGATGAGCGGGCACGGAGAAACGAGCGGGTTGAACCAGACCGCCCGCAGCCCGGCCGCCTTGGCCCCGACCACATCAATCGGATACTCGTCGCCGACCATGGTTGCGTCGTGCGGAGCACAACCCAGTTCGCGCAACATGGCCTGGAAGAAGGCCGGCTCGGGCTTGCGCACCCCCAGTTCCCGCGCGGTGAACACCGCCTGGAAGTACCCCTCCAGCCCCACTCGTGCCAGCGCCTGCCGTACCGGCGCCGCGCCCGAGGCGGGGGCGTTGGTTGCCAGGACCAGCCGGCAGCGGGGCTGCAAGGCTCGCAGCGCCTCGGCAACGCCCGGGACCGCCTCCACGCGCGGCCAGCAGGCCATCGGCCCCTCATATTCGGGAAAGACGCGCATCACGGTGTCACCCCAGTCGAATAGCACAACCTGATTCATCGGTTCAATCCATCAACACCAGGCTGAACAGGCGGAAGGGGGATTGCTCCGTCTGCACCACCTCGATCTCCCACCCGGCCTGCCGGACGGTGGTGTATACGTCTATGCCGCAGGCTTCCATCGAGGGCCGCGCCAGGCGCGTGAAGCGGCACGGGCCGGCCAGGTTGCACGTCTCGCAGAAGGAGCAGGGGCCCGCGCCCATGCCCCAGGCCCGCTGGTAGCCGGCCAGGAACAGTTCGCGCTCCAGGTCAGCCACCGCCTGGCCCAGGCGACGGCGTTGCCGGTTCTCCTCTTCCTCCCCACCGCCTGCCCCTTCCACGCGCAACAGCAGCGCCTGCCGGTAATGCCGCAGCACCTGGCGGGTATACTCCGGCGTTGGCGAATAGGGCGGACAGGTCAGGCGCATCCCGTATTCGCCGCAGCCGTACTGGCATTTTAGCCGCACCCACTCGGCCACCGCCACCTGATCGGGGTGGATGACCTGGGCGGCGTCGGCGCCCAGGTCTATGGCCCGCGCGATCCAATCATTCATCTTTCGTCTCCTCCTGTGTGTACCGGACGTCTGTGTGGGCAAAGCCAGTCGCCGCGCGTGTCTCCTGCATGGCGATCCACCGTTCCAGCCCGATTTGCCGCAAGCGCAGGCCATCGGGCAGGAGCAGGGGATAGTGCTGCAGCATTTCCAGCCGCTGGCAGGGGAAGTCAGCGCACAGGGGACAGGCCGTCACGTCCCGCTCCTGCGCGCACGCCCGGACAGGACAGCCCGGGCAGCCACCCCCTGCCCGGCAGCCGGGGCAGGGCGTATCGGCCAGGCAATTCAGCCCCTCCCAGAAGGCAGTGAAGACTGTCGCCAACCCGGGGATGTCAAAGTAGCCCCGGTCGTACCCTTCTTTGCGCAGCATCTCCCGCAGTGCTGCTGCCTGGTGGGGAATGCGCCGGCGACCAGTGCATAGCCCACAGTACAGGCCACACAAAGCCACCTCTCTCAGATTGTCCATCGCCATCACCCCCTATATTGGGCACAGTTTGCTATGCGCAAGGCTCCAGGAACTGTGGCCGCCACGCCATAGCGTGCCTGCAGCCGGTATCCCCAGGCGACCAGCCTCCGCCCGAGCCAGGTCAACGCCCGGTAGTAGAGGCGGGGCCGCCTTTCGCGCCCGGCCAGCACCAGCCGGGCCAGGCGGTACTCTTCCGCCTCACGCAGCAGGTCCTTGCGGCGCTCCTCTTGTACCAGAACATCGTTCCAGGTAAACATCTCACACCTCCCTATACTCTCCTGTACAGACTGTCCCCCCCGGCGGGCGCTGTGCTGCAACCGCAGGATGCGTCGTCGAATGTGGCTCCACACCGCCAGCGGGGGTTCTGCATTGCCAAAGGACGCTTGGAGTGCCTGGCAGATCAGGTGGTCCAGTTTTGACATAAGCCACCGAAAGTGATACAATACACGTGGGTCAAACGTCAACCGGCATGTGGCCCAATGGGTCTTTACGATGTGCGAAAGCCCATGCCATCCGATCGAGCTGCGGCCACAGCACGGTCGGTCTGCGTTTTGCCCATCCCCCAGGCCGGGGTGATCCCCGGCCTGTTTCCTATTCTTCCGTCATCATGGATCTCAACAGATTGATCGCCCCCTCGTCCAGCGTCGTATAGCCCAACACGATCAGTTCCTGGCCTGGCTGCAGCAAGGGGCGTACCTTGTGGGCCACGAAATCGGAAGCGATGACCACGGGCAGCCCGTGGAGCGTCACGGCCAACTTTCGCACGTCGTCGGCCCCGCCGGGCGTGAACTCCAGCCCCTTGATCCCGGCGTCCTCCAGCGACTGCCGCAACTCCAGCGCACAACACTCGCTGAGACACACCACGCCGGTCGGCGTACCCCGGGGAATCCCGGCGACCTGGATCAGGCTTTCCAGGTGCGGCTTGACCCCCAGCGCCACCACTTCTTTGTTGGCCCTGGCCAGCAGCCGCCTGAGTTCCTGGACGTGGAAGAAGGTCGTGGCGACGACGTGAACCTCGCGCAACTGTTGCTCAATCTCCGCAGTAGGTTGCCGCAGGTCCTCCAGCGCGACCGGAATCACCTCGACGTTCAGTTTTTCCTGGATGGCCCGGGCCAGGGCGGTCACGATGGGCGCTTCACACTCCACGAACATCAGCCGCCGCCTCACCTGGACGTCCTGGCGCTGCCTGGAGCGGGCGTAGACGAAGGTAGCAAAGTCATCCGGGCTGACTCCCAGTTCCCCACCCTGCTCGATGGCGCGGTCAATGATCTCCAACAGGCGGGCGGAGACGGGTTGCCCGATCGCCACGGGCTTTTCGACGACCGCACAGCCCCGCCCCCGCCGGCACTCGATCAGTCCCTCCTTGGCCAGTTCCTGGTACACCCGCAGCACCGTGTTCCGGTTGATGCGCAGGAAGCCGGCCAGTTGACGGGTGGTCGGCAGCCTGGCCCCCGGCTCCAACTCGCCGTTGAGGATCAGGAACCGCATCTGCTCCTCGAGTTGGACGTGGACCGGCATGTGACTGTGGGGTTCGATCCTGACTCGCATCTCTGCTTCCATAGCCTATTGTCCTAATACACTATGACAATAGGCATTATAGCACACTTTTCCGCCGTTGTCAAGCAGTGTTTTATTAAAATTCTCCGCCTGACGCCAGGCTTTGGTAGCATGACGAGTATACGCCCAATACCTGTCAGGAAGCGTCATATTTATGAACGAAATTAGAAACTTTGTTCGGATTCGCGACTGAGGAGGAGCACGCCCGGACTTGGCATAATGGGAATTTTGTGCTAAGATACCCGCACATCGTTACTACGCGAAAACATCGCACATTCGAGGAGACTACCGTGGCAACCGAAACCGGATATTCCGAACGCTACGAGCGGGCCCTGCGCCTGGCCGCCGCCGCCCACCGCCACCAGAACCGCAAAGGCAGCGACCTCCCCTACATCTCCCACCCCGTGCACGTCTCGGTCATCCTCCTGCGCTACGGCTTCCCCACCGACGTCGCCATCGCCGGGCTATTGCACGACGTCGTCGAAGACCAGGGCGTGGACCTGGCCCAGATCGAGGTGCAGTTCGGCGCCTGCGTGGCAGAACTCGTCGTCGCACTGTCGGAGCGCAAGACAGACGCGCAGGGTACCAGGCGTCCCTGGGAGGTGCGCAAGCGGGAGGCGCTCGAACACGTGCGCCACGGCAGCCCCGAGGTTGCGGCGATCAAGGCCGCCGACGTGCTGCACAATGCCCGCGCCACCGCGCTGGATGCACGGCAGAATGGCCCGGCCGTCTGGGCGCGCTTCACCCGCGGCCCCGCCGCGCTCCTGGACCACTACCGCCAGATCGTCCAGATCGCCCGCGCGCAACTGCCAGGCCACCCGCTCGTGGACGAACTGGCCGACGCCGTCGAAGACCTGGCCCAGGCCATAGACGAGGTCAGTACAGTGAGAATCGAACACTTTGCCGATCATGTAGATACCGCTCCGACGTTGGCCAGGTGGATACTGAATGAGTGGGGTTATCTCCTGCCAGGGCACACGTTTGAGGACGTCGTCGCCATGTACGAGAAAAGGACAGTGCGCGGCCAGATCCCAGAGACATTCGTTGCGCTGGAGGGCGACACGGTCGTGGGCGCTGCCAGCATCATTGAGGAAGACATGGAAACCCGCACAGAACTCTCGCCCTGGCTGGCCGAGGTGTACGTCGCGCCCGAGTTCAGACGCAGGGGCATTGGCTCGGCTCTGGTTCGCACCGTCGTGCAGGAGGCACAGGATCTCGGCGTCCGCCGCCTTTACCTGTTCACCCCGGACAAGATGGCGTTCTACCAGCACCTCGGCTGGGAAATCCTGGAACGCACCGACTACTACGGGAAAACCATGACGATCATGTCGTACGAATCGGAGTCCTGAACTTGTTCAGGCCAGCACTGTATACCTCCAACAAGTTGGCGACTTCCGAACCTGAGTAGACACATGATAGCTCAGTTTGCTTGACTTATGCGCAAAGTTGGGCTATACTGAAAGTATAATGCAGCAAATGTCGCCTCCAGATGCTGATCACTACTTAGGAGCAAAGCAATGGCTATCTTACGGATGTCCAACATTTTTGCTGAGTCAGCCAATCGCCTACCGAAAGACGCGAAAGCCAAACTTCCCAAGGTCTTTATGCTCTTGACTGGCAATCCGCGACACCCCTCGTTGCAATTAAAGAAAATCGAGGGCGCTGTCCGAAGAAACGTTTATGAATGTCGGATAGACCAGTTCTGGCGGATAGTGCTTCAGGAAGTAGGTGAGATGAACTTTGACCTAGTTTACGCCGGAGCACACGATGAAGCGATTCGTTATGGCGCACGATTGCGTGAAGTTAGCGTCCCATACGAGGTGAGCAGATCTATCGAAAGCCGTTTAGAATCCTACCTGGCAGGAGACGATGAGGCACTTGGATTCATAACCGTGACACCGACGGAGTTGAATAGATTAGTGGGCTAGCAAGCAGGAGGCAAATTTTGGCTTCCACACCCGCCACCCACCAGCCGCATCGCTTTGAAGACCTATCCCCCGACGACTTCGAGCGCCTCGTGTACTGGCTCGTCAAGCGCTCGGGTGAGTTCGATGAAGTACAGTGGTACGGCGGCGCGCGCGACAAGGGCCGCGACGTGGTGGCCTTCAGGCACGCCCCTGCCAGGCGCGAGAAATGGTACATCCAGTGCAAGCGGTATCAGAGCATTTCCTTCCCCACATTGCGTGACGAACTGGATAAACTGGCCCAACATGCGAAGGGGGAGCCGACCTTCGCACCTGACGTGATCGTATTCGCCACCGCCTGCCCCGTCCCGCCCCAGGCCAGAGATGAGGCTGCAGTCTATGCCCGCACCTTGGGTCTGCCAGCACCATACTACTGGGGCCGGGTGGAACTGGACGAGCGGCTCAAGGCACAACCGAAGACGGAGAATGAGTTCTTTGGTTTACCCTTTCAGGAGACCCACCCCGCCTACACCCCGCCCACCCCACCCACCCCCGGCGAACTACCCGAACCCGGCCCCCTTCCTCCCGGCTCGCGCATCCCCTTCCCCCGCAATGTGCTCTTCACCGGCCGTACCGAACCCCTGAAGGCACTGGCGCGGACGCT
>Ga0315289_10012156_pt1 | contig 12151 bp, 12 predicted proteins | sample YL17G11_40_MG_FD_203452 | JGI IMG/M metagenome (GOLD analysis project Ga0315289, IMG submission 203452) | Sediment microbial communities from Yellowstone Lake, YNP, Wyoming, USA - YL17G11_40 | ecosystem: Environmental > Aquatic > Freshwater > Lake > Sediment | place: USA: Wyoming | collected...
AAAAGCCAAGGGTAAGGGCCATGAAACGCGGCCCCGGCTTCTTGACCACAATCCCCAGAAAACTTCCAATTGCCGTGGACATGCCCGCTAAAGCCGAAAGTAAAAGTGCGTAGACTATATTCATAATAAGTGTGTTGACAGATATCTAAAAGCTGCCAGAGAAGCCTTTGCGCCCTCCCCCGCCGCAATAATAATTTGCTTTTCCGGAACATTGGTAACATCGCGTGCCGCATAGACCGCGGCCGTTATTCCCGCCGGGCCGGCTCCGATGATAATAAGATCTTTAAGCATCTGCGCAGATTATATCACAGATGGAACTATCCATGAAAATTCTTTTGTGGTAAAATGATGGCCGTTGGGGGTGAAATAAAATGACTTACAACTATACCATTATCTTTGAAGCCGAAGAAGAAGGCGGGTACCATGTTTATTGCCCATCCCTTCCGGGCTGCCATTCTTATGGGAAAAATATAGAAGAAGCCAAAAAAAACATTAGAGAAGCCATTGAAGGGTACATTGAAAGTTTAGTGAAAGATGGGGAACCCATACCGGAAGAAAAAGATGTTTTAATTGGGGAAATGAAACTGGAGCTCGCAACCACATGAACCACTTTCCCGCAGTTACAGCAAAAGAAGTCATCAAAGCTCTTAAACAGATTGGATTCTACGAACATCATCAAAAAGGCAGCCACAAAATATTTAAAAGAGATTCAGATAAAAGACGCGTTGTAATTCCATTCCATGGCGGTAGCACCATCCCCAGAAAAACATTAAAAGCTATCCTTCTAGATGCCGATCTCTCGTTAGAAAAACTCAAAGAACTTTTGTAAACTATCACAAGGGGGAGTTATAAGCGGCCTTCTTCGAGGATTTTTTTCTTTTCCCGGCGGCGCTCGCAGTCGCCGCATTTTGAGGGGTCAAAAACCGGTTCTTTACACATGGCGCACGCCAATACCTGCTTACCTTCGTGTTTAAACAACCCCAGCTGGGCAAAACAGTTGGGGCAAGTAATTCTTTTCCCGAGCTTGGTTCGGTCGGAGATTTCCATATCATATTCACAAATAGGGCATTTCAATTGCATGGCAAATTTATTATAGCATTATTTAGGCACGGCGGCAATCGTCACACCGGCCAGAACATTCTGCCATTTTTTCACTTTTACTTCTACCTTATCAACCGGCAGCCACAGTTCAACCCGGGAGCCAAAAGCAATTCGACCGTACCTTTGACCAACTTTAAGTTCATCCCCCACTTTGAAAAAAGTTATGATCCTTCTAACAAATATTCCGACGATTTGCTTAACCAATACTTTCCCCATCTTAGTATCCAGTACGGTTATTACCTGGCAATTTTTGGCGGCACTTTTCTGGAACCCGGGTTTTGCCTCTCCTTTGATCCTTTCAACAGAAATTACTTTCCCATTATAAGGAACCCACTGGACGTGAACATTCAAGGGGCTCATGAAAATTGCAATTTTCACCCAGCCTTCTTCCTGCAGAAGATCAATAACATAACCATCCGCCGGGCAAAGGATAACGTCTCCGGATGGGGGAATCCGCTCAGGATCGCGGTAGAAGAAAGCGAAAAAGCCAGCAATTAGGACGATTAAAACAACACCTGACAATAATACAAACATGGCTTTGCTTTTTATGATATAATAGTAATCATGGAAAAGCAAGCCGTCATCAATATTTATAACCATGCCGCAACCAGATATGAAACGCTCATTGAAGAGCATTTTGACAACTTCTGGGAAGATATCATCCCGAAATTAGATATTTCGCAAAATTATCGGGTTTTGGATCTCGGCTGCGGCACCGGGAGAACCATCCGTCGGATGATGAACAATCACAAGGAGCACGCCATTCATTTTACCGGGGTTGATCTCTGTCCCGAGATGATCTCTGAGGCCAAAAAGAGAATCTTTGAGAAAGAAACTAACGGCCATCAAATTCTCTTGCATGCGGAGGACTGTCTGGACTATTTGAAAAGCTGCGAAGAAAACAAATATCACCTGGTCATTGCTTCTTTTTTGCTGGCCTATGTCGAGGCTGCAAAACTATTCCCATTGGTTAACAGAGTATTAAAAAGGGGCGGAAGATTCATCATCTTGACCACTTCCGGAGACTTCTTAATAAGAAATTATGAAAAAGAATTTTATAAATTCGCAGCATTAAACATTTTCAATTTTGATTTATGGGGGCTGCTGACTAAAAAATTGTCTCGAGTGCCTTCAACAGAAAGAATTGAAAGGCTTTTATTTGATTCCGGGTTCTCAAAAATAGAAATAAACAAGATAGAGAAAAATATCTTTTTCGATAATATTTTTGACTTTATGAGGTGGGCGGAAGAATCCGGTCTCGCAACCCAATATTTTAATCTTGCGAAAAGGAACAAAAAAGAATTCCTTATTAACAAAGCTATAAAATATGCGGAAGCGAAAAATATGAAATATTTCGGCGAACCCGTTAAGAGAGGAGCTCCATTCAAGTTTACCTGGCCGATCTACAAAATTATCGCTGAGAAATACGCTGGTAAAACCTCTCCGCCTGCAGCATAAAGATCTCGAGCTTTGATTGTATGATCTGAGGGAAAGCGTTGCCGTCAGTCTCGACGCTCAGAAAAGGCAGGGAAGACATTTCCACACTCAGAATTGATTCCGCCAGCCTTGAAGGCATACAGGCAAAAGGGCCAATAGAAATAATGCCGCAGGCCTCATTCCCTATCTCTCTCAAAGCCAAACCTACAGTTAGAATTGCTTCCCCGATCAGATCCTCCGAAATTAAATGATTTGAGTGTCTTATAATTTTTTCAACATCAATCAAACCATGATGGATTAATCCCGATCTTGAAAGTATTTTTTTAATCTTCTTTTCTATCATTATCTGCAGCTTATCGAAAATCTTAATTCTTATATTTTCGCCCGGAGTCATGTTTCTTATCTGTTTTGAATTATTGCAAATATTATAATTGCAATAATAGAGGAACTCAGCTACCGGAGCGCTCTTTACAACAAATCCCTTTTCGGAAAGCCTTTTTATCAAGTCAACTTTGGAAAATTCTTCTTTCCTAACATATATTTCGCCTGTAAGAGAAACAATTTTAGCCTGTCCCAAAGCCTGTTTTAATTTGATCCCAGACAACTTAATCGATGAATGCTCCAATTGTCTAAAGATTTGCCGGATTGTCCCTTTTTCAATTACCACTGCTAATTTTTCCCACTCACCTTCTAATATCTTTATTCCTTCGATTTTATCGACTGCCAGGGACAAAATCACATTTTCGATATCCTGCATGAGGTCGGAAACAACAAGGGAAATCCAGGCTCGAATAATAAACTTTGTCCCGAGCCCTCCGTAAGAATTTTCATCTGACAAAGTTAATATCCCAACATTTTTCAATTTAAGACCGCTGATAATGTCTTTTAACTTAACTATATACTGCCCCAGCCGGCACGGACCGCATCCCGTAGTCATGAAGAATAAAGTTTTCTTGTCATTATTTTTTTGTTCCATCACATATTCCAGAAAGGCGCCGGTGGTTAAAATAAAAGGCAAACATTCCTTGCAGTTCCCATAACTTCTTCCATATTTTAAGGTTTTCATGGTTGGAATGGGAAGAGGAACGGTGGTTATCCCAAGACACCCAAAAGCCGCTGATAATGCCTGGGTGGTAAAGTGTCCCCCGGGAGCGATAACCACTTCGATCTCTTTTGATCCCAGGCTGAATTCTTCTCCCGCCGAATCAATTACCCGCATCTTTCTCCCTTTTTGAACCACCTCCAGCGATTTAAATCCGGATGTATCAGCTTTAATTCTATTTTTTCGGTTTAATTCGATATGGTTTTTAATGATGTCCAGGGCCGCGTCAATTCTGGTGTCTATCCCCACATCCGCCGAATGGCTGTCGAGCTCCAGAGTCAGCGAAGGTTTTGACCCCATTATTTTTCTGAAATAGTCAATGATAAATGAATCGGGGCCGCAGGAAAAATTGGTAATAAAGGCGCCGAAGAGCTGCTTGTGCTCGCTGACAAAGCGGGCGCTTCTCATTATCTGCTGGCCGGAAAACCAGTACATATTCTCATAAGATTCCAGATGGTCGCTCGGCAGAAAGTCATGCGGGATAATCATTATTCCTTTCGAAGCGAACTTGTGAGGAATTCCCAGATTAGCTTCTTCTACAAAAGAGTTGTAGGGCCGGCCAAAGAGAACTATCGCAATTCGACTCTCGTCCTTCGCCAGTTCATCCAACGCTTTTCTGCCCCACACCTTGAATTCTTTGAGCATCTCTTCCTGCCGTCCCGCGGCAAATTTATATGCGGCAAAGGCCTCCTTTCTACTCTTTCCGAGCCGTTTTGCCACATCAACAAAAACAGCAATCGTCTCTTTTTCTTTTCTTGCAAAATTAATTACCGGGCTCAAAATGATCGGCAGCTTTTCTTTTTTGAAAGCCGATCTCAGATAATAGCTTTCACCCTGCACAAAAACACAGGTTTTCTTATAATTTTTTTCCTTTGGATCATTCAGCTCCACAATGTGAGGCAAGAAAATATAATCGGGGTTCTTATTTATCAAATCCTGAAACAGACCATGGGCAATCTCAACCGGATAGCAGAAGGCAGACCGAATTTTGTCAACCCCCGCTTCTTCCACCGTATCCGAGAGAATAACTCTAAATCCCAGTTTCGCAAAAAAGTTATAATACAAAGGATATAAGCTATTAGTCAAAAAGCTCTTCGTGATCCCGATGGTCTTCCCATCTCCCTGCGGATGAGAAGCGTATTTCCTGAAGACCAGATCCTGCCGTATCTTGACGTAATCGTTCTTTCCCGGATCGGTCTTTATATTTAACCTCTGGTTATAATACTTGCTGCAGGCTCCTCCAAAAGGAAACTTTTTGCCCCCGACTTCGATCATCGCGATCCGGCATCTCCGATCGCATTTCTCCACTCCGCCCGCACAGACGAATTCTTTACCGTACCTGAATTCCCGATTGATCAAACTGTCGAGATCAAATTCTTCTTCGGTCATCAAGCCAAGCTGGATGCGATTTTTCACCTCCAGAGCAACCCCAAAAGCGCCCATCAACCCCGGTTCAGGAGGAACAATTATTTCCTTGTTGATCAAGATCGACATCGCAATCGGCACCGCCTGGTTATAGCAAACTCCACCCTGCATGAACACTTTCTTTCCTACCGGCCGGTTCCCCTTAACCCGATTAACATAATTCATACAGATGGAATAAACTAATCCGGCAATCACATCTTCCTTCGATATCCCCTCCTGCAAGGCATTTTTGATATCACTTTGAATAAAAGCCGCGCATTGGTCATTAAAATTAGGCGGATTTTTGGCTTTGAGAGCGATTTCACCAATTTCTCGATAATCGATATTGAGGGTCTCCTTAGCCGACTCTTCCAGAAAAGAACCTGTTCCCGCCGAACAGGCTTCGTTCATCGCGTAATCGCTGGCTACCCCGTTGGTCAGATAGGTGTACTTGGCATCCTGTCCGCCGATCTCAAAGATGGTATCCACTTCTTTGTCAAAATAGGCGGAAGCGGCAGCGTGGGCAATGATTTCATTGATCACCCCATCGGTTAAAGCATGCAACCCTGCAATATGCCTGCCTGAACCCGTAACTCCCAGGCCGATAATTTCGATCTTGGCGCCATCAATCTGGTTTTTCAATTCTTTATAACAGTTAAGTGAAGCGATTATGGGAGCCCCGTTGGTTCTTAAATAAACCGAGGCCAGAATGGCATCATCATCCGTCCTAATGATAACTGCCTTGGTGGTCGTAGACCCCACATCCAACCCCAGGATACATTTATCTCCATCTTTTGCCCTGTCCTTAGCGATGGATTCAAAAGTGACTTTGGATTGAGCATCGGCTAAGGGTTCCAGAAAAGTAAAATTTGATTCTTCGTGCTTGAAAATATTGTCTTTCGAAATTTTTGATCCTCTGATTAAACTTGCGCCCAGCGCTTCGAAATAAGCCGCTTCTTTCGGGATATGCAGGTCCGGATATTCCTCCCGCAGAAACCTGATGACGCTATCGTTTTGGCTTACTCCACCGATGACCAACAGCTTACTGGGTTTTTGCTTGGACAAAAGTTCAATCACCTTCCCGGCGATCATTTTGGAAAGCCCGGCTACCACTTCACCCTTTGGAATTCCTTTATTCAAAGCATGCGTGCAGTCGCTCTTGCAGAAAACACTGCAGCGGCCGGATACCAGATGAGGGGCTTGCTGGTTGGCCAGGGATAGAGACTCCTCAATGTCCATGTCCATCCTTCTAATCTGCTGGAGGAAGAATTCACCTGTTCCGGAGGCGCACTTGTTGCCGGTAATTACATTGGCAATTTCACCCTGAGAATTTAGATAATAAATCAGGAAATTTTCCCCGCCGAGGCTGGCAACCACATCATATTTGCCGGCCAGATTCAGATATTTCAGCGCTTCTTCGATCGCTTCCGGTTCGGCAACGGAACAGGTGTTTAATAGATGCTTAAACTTTCTTCCCGTAGCCACAACCGAATAATCAAAATTCTCCGCCTTGTTAAAATATTCGATCAGAATATGCTTGGGATTTCCGTGATGGGTTACCGACTCATGTGAAATAACATTAATATCATCGCCTGTTTTTTGGATTTTAACAAAGGAGATGGTCGAGGCGCCGATGCAAATCCCCAAGGAGTTTTGCGTCATTTATTGAATTATACCATATTTTTGAAGATGACGCCAGAGTGCGGTACGACTTCACCAAACACGCGGAGAAAGATTTTCTCAATTATCGGGAAAGCAGTTAAATTCTTTAAGAACCTATTTCTGACAGAAACTTTTCAAACTCTTCGAGCTGGAAAATAAATTTTTCAGATACAGCCCGTAATTTCATTGCTAACTCCTGGCAGCGCTCCCACTTGAGTTCAAACCCATAAATATTTCTAAATAAATGCCTGAAACTTAGATATTCGGATAGCACTTCTCCCAAATCTACCGTTAATACCGGAGGACGACGATCAGGAACTGAGACTGTCATTCTGCGCAGCAACTGAATATGCCAATCCTCTCCTTTTGGCAAATCCCCGTCTACTACCAGGGCAATTCTTTCAAAGATTTTCTCAATTCCCGTGTAAAAATCATGTAAAATACTGCCAACCGCTCTAAGTTCAGAAAAAGAAGGTTTCCCCTTTAATTCATTCTGAAGCTGATTAAGCTCTTTACATAAATCAGTATTATGCCGTTTTTCAATGTTGATATCCGCCAGCAGGGCATCAAATTTACCCATAGAGCAGTTCTCCTTTTTCTCTAATTTGCTTTTCCACCTCCGGCGGCGCATCCTCGAGCGGCAATAAATCTACCCGTTTACCGCCGAAAAAGCCCATTAACTTTGCCAGGGCAGAAAAGTATTTTCCTGGCAAAAGGCCTTCCACCGCCAAATCAACATCCGACCAATCGTGAAAAAAAGCTTGAGTTTGCACCGAACCGAAAAGATAAACTCTTTTAGCATGGAATTGATCCGCCAGAATTCGCGCTGCGGCCACAGCCTTCTTCCGAAGATCCTGCAGCCCCATCTTTTTCTCTTCTTCCATCTGCTGAAAACGCAAACGCCATAACTTGCGATAGTCAATCGATTTCATTTTTCCCCCTTTTAACTATCTTATCAAACCCCCCAACTATTTACAACGTAAATTAAAGAAATCAACCTCTCCGGCCGGGCCTCCGCCAACAATAATGACTTCGGAATAAATCATTTTAGCTTATTCGGCAGTTTGGCTGTTTCGTCCCCGGTTTCGTCATGACAATCTGCCACAGCTGCTGTCTTCGGGATCTGAACGCTCCCGCACACATCAATAGATAATACTTCCACATCCTGTAAAATCTCTCATCATAATTTGATTTTATCTTATCCCAGTTATTATCGAAGTTTTGATTCCAGGCCATTAATGTTTTGTCATAATCCGGGCCAAAGCTATGCCAGTCTTCCATGACAAATAATCCCTCCATCGCTTTTCCAATTTGAGAAACAGAAGGGAGCATCCCGTTAGGAAAAATATATTTATCTAGCCATGGATCATTTTCAGTTATTGCTTCGTTTCTTCCAATCGTATGTATAAAAGCGATGCCTTCATCTTTTAGGCACCGGTCTACAAGCCGCATATACGTCCGATAATTTTTGTACCCCACGTGCTCAAACATGCCGATGGAAACAATACGATCAAATTTTTCGCTGACGTCCCTGTAATCTTGCAATCTGATTTCAACCGGTAATCCTTTGCATAATTCCATTCCGAGCGCCGCCTGTTCTTCGGAAACCGTTATGCCGACCACATTTACCCCGTATCTTTCTGCCGCATATCTTGCAAAACCACCCCAGCCGCAACCGATATCAAGCACCCTTTTGCCCGGCCGCAAATCAAGCTTCTTACAAATCAAATCTAATTTAGCTTCTTGAGCTTCATCAAGATTTTTCGCTTCTTTCCAATAGCCGCAAGAATAATTCATTCTCTTATCAAGCATGGCTCTGTAGAGGTCGTTCCCCAGATTGTAATGTTTCTCGGCAACATGAAAGGCCCTTGATTTGCTCTGCAGATTAAAGATTTTTGAGCGTATAACTTCAAAAATCAATTTCCACGGCTTGACTTTATTTTCCAAAGCGGAGCGCAGAAATCGAAAGAAGAACTCATCCAGCCTATCACAGTCCCACCAACCATCCATATAGGACTCACCCAGGCCGAGAGAATGCTCAGCTAAAATTCTGCGATAAAAGCGTTCGTCATGGACCCGGATGTCCCAGGGATTGCTTCCATTAATCCCAATTTCTGCTAAAGCGAATAATTCTTTAATTAAATCTTTTGATTTATCTTTAATCACCACTACCCCTCCTCGTAGCATAAGCTAAGGCAACCCCAAAGGCATAGTCGCCATCATGGCTCAGTGACAAGGAAAAAAATAAATGTTTAAACCGGCGGCTTGATATTTTCACGCTCGGGATTTTCGAATTCCTGATGATTTCGATCTCCTTTAAATTAAGTTTTGAAGAAGTCCCAGAAAGCTGCTTTAAAGCTTTAATAACCGCTTCTTTGGCCGCCCAGGTTGTCGCGTATCTGACTAAAGGGTCAGCCTTATACTCTTCGATCTGCTCAATTTCAGTCCGAGTATATACTCTCTTTTTAAAAGTCGGCGTCAGGCTTTTCTTAAAGGTGGGGATATGGACTAAATCGTTGCCGATGGCGATATTCATAGATTGTTTTTTAACGCCCTCATCCAGGTATTCTTTTAACGCCCTCACCCAGACAATCGTTAAAGTTAGATTGGATGATTACAACCCTCTCCCAAAGGGAGAGGGAGTGGGTCGCAAACGATAGTGATGCCACAGGTTAATCACCCCACTCCTTCTCCCCCTGGGAGAAGGCAGTAAGAGGAGAAGTATCGGTCCAAGAAAAAACTTGGATGAGGGCTGTGGTAACAAGCCTGGGTGAGGGCTGTTTCAGCTCCATTTCTCAATAATCATGCCGGCGTTAGTGCTCCCAAAGCCAAAAGATAGGCAGAGCGCGGTTTTGAAGTCTCCCTTAACCATTTGCCTGGGAATTAAATGGCTAACAAATTCCAGCTCCGGATCGAGCGGTTCGCAATCAATGTTGGGAACAATATATCCCTTCGCAAGCATGTCGATGGCAGCCACCAGCTCAACCGATCCTGCGGCCCCAAGCAGATGTCCAAACAAGGCCTTGGGAGCAGTTAGATAATAACCTTGCGCGCCAAAACACTCAACCACCGATTTAACTTCGTTCACATCTCCGGTCGGCGTCGCCGTTCCGTGCAGTTTAACAATGTCCGGCTTCCAGCCCTCCCCAAATTTACTCTTCCAATCAGGATGGCCATCGGCCAGAGCTCCCTTGATACAGCGAATCTGGCCCTCCTGGGTGGGCGCAACCATATCTCCGCTGCCGCAGCAGCCGCTGTAAAAGCCTTTTATGACAGCCAAAGGTTTAACGCCTCTGTCCAAAGCGCTCTGCAGCGCTTCCAGCACCACCACCCCCGCACCGGAACCCACAACGAAGCCGTCGCGCTTGCTGGATAATGAGTGTGAACCGGTGGAGGATAACACCATCATGGCGTCAAAGGCGGCGGCAGAGTTCCAGCAGGAGCTTTCCGCCCCCCCGCAAATCACCCGTTTTTGATAACCGTGTTTTATCATTCGATAGCCATATCCGATATTTCCAAGACCGGTACTGCAGGCAGAACTCAGCGATTCACCCATTCCCTGGGTTTTTAGAAACACGGAAGCATTGGCCGAGCAGGTTGAAGCCATGGTGCTATCTACCCGGTGGCTTCCCATGTTTCTGGGTTTGGGATTTATTGCCTTCCAGTTTTTTTCTTTGGTGAAAAGGGGCTGCCGGTTGGTCAGCTGAAATGCCAGATCAATAAATTCATTGGCCCCGCCCAATCCGCAGCCAATCAGGACGCCGCAGTCGGGATGGTGAAGCAGATCGTGATTCAAGCCGGCCTGCCGGGCCGCCTGGGCCGCGGCCGCCAGGGTAAACCTAGCTGAATCATCACAGCTCAGCAGGCTTTGCAAGGTTATGCCGTAAGCCTGGTAATCGATCTTCGATTCATCCGGATAGCTGGCAAGCTTTGATCTGAAATTCAGCTGTTCATGCAGCGGAACAATTTTATAGCCTATCTTTCCTTCCTGCAGGTTTTGGGAAAAGGCCTCCACCTCGTTGCCGAGGGAAGAAACCACCCCCATTCCGATTATCGCTACTTCAACCATTTTATGACAACTTTGACATGACCAGATCGGCAACCGACTTGAACGTTAATTCGTTCAGTGCATCAATTTCTTCGTCTTCAAAGGTTATGTCCCATTTTTTCTCCACTTCCAGCACAATATTTACCACGTCGGTAGATTTAACGCCCAATTCCTTATTAATATCAGTCGTTTCCGCAGCCGCATCCAGCTTGGATTTGTCAACTCCCAGAAAAGGGACCATGATTTCTTTTAAACCAGCCATTACTTGACTTCTTTCCATCACTGCTCTCCTTTCAATTTTACTCCCTGCCCGGTAATGCTCTTATGGGTGCAAATAACTTTTTTTTCTCCGTCAATAATTTTGTAAATCTCACCTCCAGTTTCAAATTTATTAAAGCGAAAAAAATCCTTATGGCACGATATGTATATGGTCTCCCTCGGTTTCACCATCCCCAAAAAGTCGACCTCGCCAAGATGGGTAAACATGGAAATAACCGACTCTTTTACCTTTTCCATCGGGATATTCTTCTTCCTGGCAAGGCTGAATATCCCCATGCTGACGACCCCGGCCTGCGCCATCGCTTCGATTAAGATCACCCCGGGTACCACGGGATTCCCTTGGAAATGCCCCTTAAAAAACCACTCATCCTCCTTAAAGGTGTACTTTGCCAGGCAGTGGTTCTCGTCCAATTCCAAATATTCATCTACAAATAAGAATGGCGGCTGCTGCGGCAGAATGTCAATTGGCTTCGGCAACATTAAATTAATTATACTCTATTTTTGCCTATAAAATCAAGGATTTTCCGCCAGCCTCGCCGCTTTCTTAGCCTCGTCTTCCTTAAGAGCATAGAACCCCAGGAAAGACCCGAGCCGACAACAGTGATGAGCACTTTCTCCGCCGGATTAATCTTATCCCGGTTTTCGGCCAGCACCGAAGCCGCTCCGGCGGCAGCAGTATTGCCGTAACGTTCTATGTTGTGCAGCAGCTGATCCCTTTGCATTCCCAGATTATCAACGATGGATTTCATCATTTCCAGGTTTGCCTGATGCAATATCAGATAATCGATGTTCTCGGCCGATAAATTATTCCTCTCGAGGATCTCAAGTGAAGATTTAATGCTGTAGCGCACGGCGAAATTTTGAACCTTGTTCCCTTCCTGGGAAAAATAGCCTTTTATCGGGACAACTATGTTATAAGCTCCCGAAGACTTGGAATTTATCAATAGGTCAATGACTTCAAATCCGTCCGGATCATTTGAAACAATACAGGCAACAGCACCATCCCCCCAAAGAATGGCGGAGGATCGGTCGGAGTAATCTACCACGCTGGTATAGGCCTCCGGGATAATAAACAAGACCTTTCGATACCCTGTAGCCAGCAGTCCCTGAATCACTCT
>Ga0315289_10012157_pt1 | contig 12149 bp, 5 predicted proteins | sample YL17G11_40_MG_FD_203452 | JGI IMG/M metagenome (GOLD analysis project Ga0315289, IMG submission 203452) | Sediment microbial communities from Yellowstone Lake, YNP, Wyoming, USA - YL17G11_40 | ecosystem: Environmental > Aquatic > Freshwater > Lake > Sediment | place: USA: Wyoming | collected...
ATCGTGTCATTATTATCTACACTACTTTTAGCAGGGTTCTTCTTCATCATGGGGGCAGCCGTGGTGGGAATTATTTGGTACTTGCAGGGTGTGGCACGTGGGACCATTTCCAAAGGGAAGAATGTCGCTCAACCAGACCCGAACCTGGCTGATGTTGCCCGCCTGATGCGCGATAAGCGGACTCAAGATCTGGTGGTTGGGATGAATGGCAAGACCTTCCGTGCTGCCAATGAGCTCAACCCTGCCCAGCTCCGCAGGTTGATCTTCGCCTCCACTGTACTCACAAAATGGCTAGCCGAAACTTCACCCGCACCGCTACCAACCGAAGAGCCAGCCATTACTACGCCCGAGGAAACACCCGAGGAAAATGAGTGGCTTCCAGCTGAAACTGTTCAGGAAGAAGCTCAATATGACCATATTCCACCCTTCATGGCTGAGCCTCTTGATGAGGTGAAACCGGTCAGCACGAAGCTGACGGATATGGTGGGGGGCATCCTTAATCCCGCACCAACAACAACCCCTGAGTTCAAGAGCATCGCCATGCAGATCAATGATATTCTGCAAGAGATGATTGTGGATACCCCGTTTGATGCCAGGGGGATCACGGTAAATGATGCCCCCGATCACGGAGTGATGGTCACCCTGGATGGTGAGAAGTATCCTGGTGTGAAGGATGTGCCCGATGAGGAGGTACGTAACCTGATCCGCTCCGCAGTAGTGGAATGGGAGAGGGGGGCAATTCCGGAACGAGATAAATAGGGAGGGGGGACCGTTGATCCCGGCTTTTGCTAGCGAGGTGGTTGGGGTTTAAAGCCATTTCACCACAAAGGACACTAAGGTAAATAATTACTCTCTATCTTCGAAGTCTGCCAGGGGCAGACTTTGTTGGTGTAATAACGGTGATAGCATAAAGTGAAGTTGATGGGGGATTACCATGCCTAATACCATGACCTGATACTAATTGTATCGAAAAAAAAAACAATTGCATTCAATTCTGACTGACGACCAATGTCGCTATTTTGAAGACCTTGAAGCACAACTGAAGGGTATAGATGAGCTATTGGAATGGGATAGGAAAATATTGGACCCTCAATATCGCTCCCAAAAATCGGTCTTGCATAGCTTACAAAGTACGCTCTTCCTCGCTCACAAAGAACGTTCGCGAGGCTTCGTCGCAAAGAACGCTCCTCGATACTGCGTCGCAAACAGCGGGATCATGAAGACGCTGCAGGTTCGCTCCTGGAAAACGAAACGGAACGAAAGCCATTTGATGACGAGCAGGCAAGTGCATAGACAGACTAATTGGTTGAAAGGAATTGGAATCCATAGCGATATCATTATAGCACAAATGTTCTAATCCACAAGAGGTTTACCGCAAAAAACGCGAAACTCGCAAAATTTTAAGATTTCTCATAAAAGGATAGCCATAAGAATTTAGCGGTCTGATATATGATAAGGAGCATACAAAGAATTTAAATTATCATTTTTAGCTATATTTTCAACTTGTGCTATATTAAACATATCCGTATTTCGTTGATAAAGAATACGCATGCCTGGCATCACCGGGGCTGTCCCAAAAGTAAGGGACAGCCCCCTGTGAAAGTTAACTGGAAACCGGGGACTTTGGGAACGATAATCAACCAGTATAAATCCAAATGCACAAAACGCATACGGACATCAGGCTGTGTGGATTTTGCCTGGCAGGCAAGGTTTTACGACCGCATCATTCAGGATGAAAAATCACTGGAGAATATTCGCACTTACATTGTCGGAAATCCAATAAAATGGACGGAGGATGAATATTTTTCGGATATGTAAATGGTTATAAATGAAGACACCTGTGTAGGACCACAGAGGTGCGATATTACCAGTGGAGGACGACAAGTTACATACGTGGCAGTAACCCTACCCAATTCCAATATATCAGGTAAAGGCTGGAAAGCAGGACTGGATTGAATTATTAAGGGGTAAGGTGGTCGGCAGGAGGAACACCAGCCACAAGTGACCCGATGGGAGGAAGATTATCTTCTGTGTCTGCTTCGCTTCTGCGAGCGAGTGAGCTGAGATTGGGATTGGGCGGGCTCTGCTGTGGACTCGGCAACCTCATCTTCCTCGGCCTCCGGCACGGCCTCCATCCCATCACTCGGTTGCTCCTCAGCAATCTCACCCCCATCCCCACCTTCTGGGGCAAGGGCAGCTTCCGCTACCAGCTCCTCTGCCGGGGTTGGACGGTGCATCTCACTCTGCACGCTACTCATATCGCGAGGGCGATAGATGAACATGCGTGAGATCACGCCCGAGCGCATATCCTTGAGCAGATTTTGGAACAGCTCATATGCCTTGCTCTTGTACTGCACCAGCGGGTCGCGCTGACCATAGGCTTCCAACCCGATGGAGACACGCAGGGCTTCCATCTGGGTCAGGTAGTCCACCCATAGCTCGGTGATCACGCCCAACAGCAGCTGGCGGTAGATCTCGGTGAGGGAGCGCCGCCCCAGCTCATCCATGATTTTGATGATCTGCTCGCGCTCCAGGCTTTGCAGGGGCTGGTTCTGCAGGCTGGCGCAGGTTTCTTCGCCGAGCAGTGCGCATAATGTATCCCGCAGCTGATGCTCAAGCTCTGGCAAACGGGCATTTTCCAGGCGGGAAAATTCACTCGCTCCCCAGGCGCGCCGGATAGTCTCCTGGGCAGTTTGCAGATGCTTCAGCACCTCCTCGGTGATGTCTTCCGGAGTACGCTTTTCGAGCAGGCGGGCTGCCAGGTAGATGTAGGTGAGACGAGTGGTGCGCTGTAAAACGCGCCGGTGGGTCTTCTTGTCAAAGGTGGCACGTGTGCCCTGGGGCATCATCAGCAACAGCCCCAGCATGTGGTTGGTGGTGACTGGTCCGCTGATCTTCGCCAGGGTATTTTCCAGGTCATGTGCCAGCTGACCCGAAGCTGGTCCGGCACCGTTACCCATCAGGCGCTCGCGGCGCCTGGTCAGCACGATCTGGACAGCCTGGTAGACCTGGTCTGCCATAGCCTCCCAATCGGCGCTATCAAGCTGGGTGGCCTCGAGCTCTAGGGAGTCTTCCAGGCGGCGCTCGATGGCACCCACCAGGCGCATTGCCGACTGCCCGATGACAGCATTCTCAACCTGTGTACGCACGATCTCTCGCACCTGGTCGGGGTCATCGCGCAGCAGGCGCTGCTCCTCTGGCGAGAGGCGGACGGTGACGTGCACCATCCCAACCAGCTCATCCAGCAGCTCACGCGCGCTGCGAGGGGCGGCATCTTCTGCTTCGCCCAAACCAAGCCCTTCGAAGAAGGTGTCGAGTGCTTCCAGGCGTTCCTTCACCTGGCTTTCCAGGCGTTCGCGGGTCGAATCCAGCAGGGTATTGACTGTGCGAAGCAAGTGTTCTTCCTCAGCTTTGAGGGCTTCGCCTGCCAAGCCAATCAGGGCATCACGCAGCTCATCCAGCGAGGCATATACCTTCTGCTGGCTGGAAAGGTGATCGAGCAACAGCTTAAGGGAGTAGGAGGGGAATAACATGCCACCCAGGTCGAGTGGCGGCTGGATCTGGTCCAGCCAGGCGAGCAGCTTCCAGGGACCTTCGTCGTCAGCCAATGATTCAGGCACCCGGCGATTGACCTCGGTGCCGAGGAGTTCAGTCACATCCTCCGAGAGGTCCGGTTTGGTGAAGATCAGGTCGCGCTGAGAATAGATACGCTGGCGTTGGCTATTTAGCACATCGTCGTACTCGAGCAGGTGCTTGCGGACGTCAAAGTTGGCGCCCTCCACACGGGTCTGCGATTGCTCGACCAGACGGCTGACCAGTCCAACTTCCATGGGTACGGCATCGTCGATCTTCATGCGCTGCATGATCGACTCGACCTGCCCACCACCGAAGCGGCGCATCAGCTCGTCTTCCAAGGAGAGGTAGAAGCGCGACGAGCCGGGGTCACCCTGGCGGGCAGAACGGCCGCGCAGCTGGTTATCGATACGGCGGGCTTCATGACGCTCGGAGCCAATCACGTGCAAGCCACCCAGCTCCTTCACACTCTGCATGTCCTGCATATAGTGCAGGAACTTGTCAATATCCTCTCCGTAGATACCGATTTGCTCGGGGGTGAGGGCAGCCAGCGCCTCGCGGCGCTCTTCATGGCGCATATCATAAGGATCGGCTATCCCAGCCCGGTGGAGCACACGGTTGACCGAATCGATCACGCTGTCAGGTAGCTCACCACCCAGCTTGATGTCGACACCACGCCCAGCCATGTTGGTGGCGATGGTAACGGCACCAAAGGCTCCTGCCCCAGCGATGATCTGGGATTCCTCAGTATGTTTACGCGCATTCAGCACCTGGTGGGCGATGCCTGATTCCAGGTCAGCTTTCAGGCGCCCGGCATCCGAGGCAGACAGGTCAAGGATCTCCAGCAGTCGGGGGAGGTTTTCGGGGTCTTCAGGGTTGAAGGAGATGCCCATTTCACGCGCCATCTTGCGCATCTCGGGCACCTGCAGCTGGTCGAGGGGGGCATTGAATGGCTGCAGCTCTTCGATCAGGCGGCCATCTTCCTCACGGTTATTCTTCTCCAGCCAGGCCTGCCTCAGCAGGTACACCTGGGCCAGCTTGCGCAGTGGCTCGGCGCGCAGGCGAGTGGAGAGGTGGTCGGAAAGCTCGACCGAGGTGGTGCCCACCAGCATGGGACGTCCTAGGCAATGGTAGCGCAGGATCTCGCTGGTGATGGCGCGGAACTTGACCTCCTCGGTGCGGTAGATGATATCCGGGAAGTCCTTGCGCTGGAAGAAAACGGGTGTTTTCTCAGCTTCATCACGCAGGGCATAATAACGGAACTTGTAGCCTTGCTCGTCCTTGCCTTCGAGCAAGACGAGGGAAGAATCTTCACGCAATGCCTGGTATTCCAGGTTGGTGGGGATGGCGATCACATCCAGCTTGTAGATTTTGTCGAACTCTTCGGCTTCCGTAAGGGCGGTACCGGTCATGCCAGCCAGCTTCTCATACATACGGAAGTAGTTCTGGATGGTGATGGTGGCGTAGGTGACGTTCTCCGCCTGGACGCGGGCGCCTTCCTTGGCTTCTACCGCCTGGTGCAACCCGTCCGACCAGCGCCGGCCAGGCATCAATCGACCGGTGAACTCGTCGACGATGACCACTTTGCCGGTCTGTACCAGGTAGTCCTTGTTACGCTTGAAGAGGAACTGGGCGCGCAAGGCCTGTTCGAGGAAACCCATCAGGCGGGCTTGCTCAGGAGTGACGTCCTCCGGACGGTCGGGGTCGCGCAAAGCCAGACCGAGCAGCTCCTCCACGTGAATCTCACCAATCTCGGTGAGGGTGATATTGCGGTCGCGCTCATTGAGCTCGTAATCCTCGGCACGCAACTGGCGCACGACCTGTGCCATGCGCACGTACCACTCGGCGTCATCCTGGGCGGGCCCGGAGATGATGAGCGGGGTGCGGGCTTCATCGACGAGGATGTTATCCACCTCATCAACGATGGCATAATAATGGCCACGCTGGACGCGTTCATCCAGCCGCATGGTCATGTTATCGCGCAGGTAGTCGAATCCGAACTCCGAGTTAATACCATAGGTGATATCAGCGGCGTATGCCTCGGCACGTGGCACCAGGCGCAGCTGGTGCTGGTCTTCATGCGGGGAGATCTTTTCCAGGTCGACGATGAAGGCTTTCTTGCCATTTTCGGTGCGGGCTGCCATCTGGAGCACACCAACGCTCATGCCGAGGGCGTTGTAGATCGGCGCCATCCAGCGGGCATCACGCCGTGCCAGGTAATCGTTCACGGTCACCAGGTGAGTGCCACGCCCGGTGAGGGCATTCAGGTAAAGTGGCAGCGTAGCGACGAGGGTTTTGCCTTCTCCGGTACGCATCTCGGCAATCTTGCTCTGGTGCAAGGAGATGCCGCCGATGAGCTGCACGTCATAATGGCGCTGCCCATTGGTGCGCTTGCTGGCTTCACGGACCGCGGCGAATGCCTCAGGCAGCAGGTCGTCGAGGGTCTCACCCTCTGCCAGACGAGAGCGGAACTCAGCTGTTTTAGCTAATAACGCTTCATCACTCAGAGTTTCGAACTGCGCCTCCAGGCTGTTGATCTGATCGACGACCTCGTTCGATTTGCTGAGGGCTCGTTTGTTGGGGTCACCACCAAGAATGGTGACGAATTTCTTGAGCATAGATACCCTTTCTGCGCGGGGATTATAGCATAGTTAGTTTAAGGGAAATTGAGAGTGGTGTGGATAGAAGTCCACTGGATAAAGACCGTTACGTATCTTTTTGGTACTATCGTCAATATGATTTATATCTAAAATGAGAGCTGCTCAGCGTCCGCCTTGCCTACCGTGGTTTGGATGGATGTGGCGTTGATGACACTGCTATCCCCCCGAATATGCAGGATCTTCAGTTCTAGGTATTCGTCCATCAAGTACCTGGCGATGAGATGGTGGCGGTGGCAGTGGGCAGGATCTTCTTCACTGCACATGATGGCTGTGGTACGCTGGCCGGCTGATTCAAGCAATCCTTGGATACCGTCCATGAACCAGGGGCGCTTCATTACTTCTGGATAGTTGACCTCATGTAGGAAATCTGTATCTTTACTTGGGACGGCATTATGTTTATAACAAGTCGAATCGCGTGGACGCCCACCCAGGTTTGTGCCCGCATAAACGTATTCAATTGCGTGCTTAGCCAGGACCTGTTGCAGGTTAGCTTTATTGAATTGGGGGTTGTGACGGCTGTAGGGTGTGCTGCGGACGTCCACGAGTCGCCTAATCCCATGGTCATCCAATAACCTTATAAATTTATCAATCGGATGGTTGCTATGCCCGATTGTGTAGAGTTCCATAGTAAGTTTAAACGCTGGCCAAACCCACCGCAGCCTGGAAGGCAAAATAGGCTGCCAGCATGTCATTGGCGGTGAAGGTCAGGCGCCGGCCATCCACCCGCTTCGATGCGGGCAGGACAGAAGCCTGATCAGCCTGCTCGGAGCTGTTGAAGTCGAGAGTGACGTGCACAGGTGTGGAGACGATGAATGGCTTGGGGGCAGCGCCAGCCTGCAAGCGCTTGACCGCCTGGCTGGCCGCTTTTTGGATGCGCACTTCAGTGACTTCTGACGGGATGCATTCGGCTGCCATACGGCTGATGGCTGTTTTCACGACTACCGTCTCGATACCGCCGAGCAGCTCGGTAGCCTGGGCACAGGCAGTCTGGTCACCGGTAAGCATGAGCACGGGGACGTTAAAGTGCCCAGCCACAGCACCATTCAAGCCATATTCACCCACCAGGATGTCATTCAGCCACAGGTTGGCCACCCTCCGGCTGGACCAGGTATGATCCAGGATGGCATTTTGGCTGCCAGCCCGGGCGTGATAGCCCACGAAGATGACCCCATCGACTCCCTGGTCAACCCCCTGGATCATGGCCAGGGGCGAGTAGTCACCGCAGATCAGATGAACACGCGGGTCCAGCTCCTCAAGCAGGATGTTGGTACCACGATCGTGACCGTCGGTGACCAGGATTTCATCTGCCCCAGCTTCAAAAGCTCCTTGTACGGCCGCGTTGACGTCACCAGTCATCAAGCGACGAAAGCGCGGGTATTCTGCATGGCTGGGATCAACCTGATCCCAGTTGGTCACACCGGTGATGCCTTCCATATCGCAAGCGATGAGGATTTTCATAAGGTCTGTACTCCTTCGTTATTTCTTTAGGTGGTATGGAACGTCGATGATAATGCGTTGAAAGCCTTGTGTACGGCGGCGGTACAGCAAGGCAGTTTTGATCAGCAAGGAGGTCTGGTTGTGGAGCAATTGCTGCCACCACCGGGCAGGGACGAATTCAGGCAGGACCACGGCAGCTAATGTTCCGTCGTTGTGTTGTCGGTCGTCTTCATCCAGATAGTCGAGCAGAGGGCGAACGATCGAGCGGTAGGGCGAGGGGAGAACGACCAGGGGTACATCCGGCCACCAGCATTCCCAATCCTTGCGCATTTGCTCGCCGGCACCAGGGTCCAGCTCGATATAAACAGCAGTGACATCTTTGGAGATGGAAAGGGCGAAATCCATAGCTTCGATGATGCCACGATGCACACCGGAGACGGGAATCACCAGGCGCAAAGGTGGCAGAGGTTTGAGATCAGGTGGGAGGCCACGCATACTGAGCTGCTTTCCTACATTCAAATAATGCAGGCGAATGCGCTGAAATCCAATTACGAAAAGCGGGATGAGCAGCACAATGATCCAGGCGCCCTCCCGAAATTTACTGATGCCAACGATGAACAATGTAGCAAGTGTTGCCAATGCACCGACACCATTAATGACAGCTTTAGGAAGCCAGCGCAGGTTATTTGCACGATCACGCCACCAATGCTTGACCATACCAGCCTGCGAGAGTGTAAATGCCAGGAAAACTCCCACTGCGAAGAGTGGGATCAGCAAGTGGCTGGTCCCGCCAAAAATAATGATCAAGACACCTGTAGCTATTGACAGCGAAATGATCCCATTGGCAAAGACCAGCCTATCACCCAACCCGGTAAACTGGCGGGGAAGGAACCCATCTTTTGCCAGGATGGCTGCCAGGCGCGGAAAGCCTGCGAAGCTGGTATTGGCAGCTACTGCCAGGATGAGCATGGTCGAAAACTGAATCAGCACATAAACGGGTCCATTTCCGAGCAATTTGCGCGCCAGGGCAGAAAGAATAGTCTCGTGAGGGCCAGCGATAATCCCCAGGAATTGGGTTAATCCAATGCTACCGGCGAACAAGATACCCATCAGGATAGCCATGACGATGAGTGTACGGCCAGCATTCTTTGATTCGGGGGGCTTAAAAGCCGGAACACCATTACTGATAGCTTCAACGCCGGTCAGGGCGGTACAACCCGTCGCAAAGGTGTGGAGAATCAAGAAAAGTGTCAGAGGTTGAGCAGCGGGTGGCGCGACGGATGCAATCGGTACCCGCCCATGGGTGAATAACACAACTATTCCATAAAGCAACATCGGCAGGTAGGTGAATAGAAACAGGTAGACGGGAATGGCCATCAATGTGCCAGTTTCGCGCAGGCCGCGCAAGTTGGCGATGGTAATCAGGGCAAGCAACACCAGGGCGATTTCAATCCGAACGTTATAGAGGGCGGGGAAAGCCGAGGCAATGGCTTCCACGCCGGCTGTCAGGCTCACCGCAGCAGTCAGGAGATAGTCAATCAACAATGCAGCCGCAGCCACCAAGCCGGGCAGGGTCCCCAAATTCTCACGTGCAACGACATAAGAACCGCCACCCGATGGATAGCCCTGGATAGTCTGAAAATAGGACAATGCAACGATGACCAGAAGCAGGGTGATTGCCAGCCCAATGGGCCAAGCCAACCCCAGACCGGCACTGCCGGCGACGACTAACCCAAGGTAGATTTCCTGGTTGGCGTATGCGATTGAGGAGAGGGCATCAGGAGAGAAAGCTGCCAGTGCACGGATTTTATTTAACCGCTTCTCAGCCAGCTGTTGAGTGGGAAGGGGTATGCCAATCAATGCGCTTTTGAGTCTGGATAGCATAGGGCAATGATCGAGTTTAGTCTACCCATTAGTATATACCACTATAGCGAATCATGACATCCAGAAATAACCCGAAATTGAATGGTGAAAGCTTACCATGCTATAATCACAGTCATTCCAACCCTTTTAATTTGGAGGAGAATATGGCTCACAATGGATTATTTCCATTTACAGAAGAGCATGAGAGCATCCGCCAGGCGGCGCGCAACTTTGCTCAAAAAGAAATCGCTCCAGTGGCAGCGGAGTTCGACGAGACCGGTGAATTTCCATCCAAGACAATCAAGAAGATGGGGGAAATGGGCTTCATGGGTATTGAAGTGCCCGAAGTATACGGTGGAGCAGGGATGGATACCCTGGCTTACGTGCTTGCTCTGGAGGAAATCTGCAAAGTAGATGCCGCACATGGCACGATCATGTCGGTCAACAACTCACTCTTTTGCAACGGCATCCTGAAATTTGGGACGGAAGCCCAAAAGCAGAAATACGTTACTGCCGTTGCCTCCGGGAAAGCCGTTGGGGCCTATTCCCTTACCGAGCCAATGTCGGGTTCGGATGCGGGTACGATGCGCAGCCGGGCTGTGCGGGAGGGGGAGGTTTATGTCATCAATGGACGCAAGTCGTGGGTGACGAGCGGACCCGTGGCGGATTATGTGGTGTTATTCACCATGACTGATCCCGAAAAGAAGCACCGTGGGATCACAACATTTTTGATCGATGCCAGCAAACCAGGTTACGTGCGCGGTAAGAAGGAACCCAAGCTGGGGATTCGCGCTTCGGCAACCAGCGAGATATTGTTTGAGGATTATCGCTGCCCATTGGAAGACAGGCTGGGGGAAGAGGGAGATGGATTTAAGATTGCCATGGCTGTCCTGGATGCAGGGCGGATCGGGATCGCCGCCCAAGCATTGGGGATTGCTGAAGCGGCTTATGAAGCCAGTGTAACTTATGCGCAGGAGCGTGAGGCTTTTGGCTCCAAAATAGGCGAATTTCAGGGCATTTCTTTCAAGATCGCGGATATGAAGACGCGCATTGAAGCTTCGCGCTTGTTGGTGTATAACGCGGCATTGGCAAAGGAACGCGCCAAGACAAGCGGTGAGCGTTTTACGAGGGAAGCTGCGATGGCGAAACTGTTCGCATCTGAGACGGCAATGTTTGCTGCGCACACTGCAGTGCAGATCCATGGTGGCATGGGCTACAGCAAAGAGCTGCCTGTGGAGCGTTATTTCAGGGATGCCAAGATCACTGAAATCTACGAGGGTACCAGCGAAATCCAACGCCTGGTGATATCCAGGATGGAACTTGGACTTCGATAGGTTTCGCGAGAGTTTCAAGTCTATATAAGTATTTATCTGATCTCTCCCGATCCGCTTGAGCAGCATGTGGTACTTTTTATTCAGAGTGCACGAACCTTAAATGGTATCTAAACCGGCCAACATTGCATTTAGCTCTATACTGGCAGCCCTGCTGGAAGTAGTGGTCATGGGCTGGCATTGGATCAATCGCCAGCCCTTAATTAGGAATCCTATGGGGGGACGCTAAGCATGGGGTTCTTTTCGCGGACATTGACATGGCTCAAGCAGAAGTTTAGTTCAGGCAGCCCTTCCATGAAGGAACAGGAATTGCCACAGCATTATCAACCCGAGGACCCTGGGGATCAAGTTATTATCGAGCCGGCAACTGAAGGCAAAGAACAGGTCATACCATCATTGCAGCCAGCCGGGGCAGGAAAAAAATCAAATTGGGGTGGATATTGGCTGGAATGGCTGGTGATCTTCCTGGCGGTAACCCTCTTTTGTGCTGGCATTCTTGATCTTCGTGCTCCCTCGCGCTTACCAGGGAATGAATCTGAAGTGTTTCAGATGTTGGATTGGACCCTGGTCAATAGCTTACAACAATATCATTCGTTTCCTTTGTGGAATATCTATATTCAGAGTGGTCTTCCTTATGTGGCGGACCCAATGCTGCATGTGTATAACCCGGTGGTTACTGTGCCAGTGTTACTCTATGGGGTGCGCGCAGGCTTCAAACTGGGAGTATATTTTAGCTTCCTGATCGCCGCTTTTGGGATGTGGCGATTGGCAAAAGCAATGGGCTTAGGTCGGGCAGCGCGGCTGTGGACTGCGCTGATGTTCGCCTTTGCAGGCCAACCCATTGCACGTTTCTTTCAAGGCCAATACCTGTTCATCTTTGGGTTTGCTTACATCCCGTGGATCATTTCCAGCCTGGTATTGGTTACCCAGCACCTACGCAGGCGGGATATCGCCATTGCCGCCGGGTCTCTTGCGCTGCTCTTTTTCTCTGGTAATGCATACTACCCGCTTTACATGTTACTTGTGATCGGGTTGTTGATGCTGGTCATGCTGTTGCGCGTTAAAAAACAGCCCCCGTTTATTACCCTTGATATAAAACGCTCGCTCGTCTTTTTAGGTATAGGTGCCCTGGCAGTTGGAATGATCGCCATCCAGCTGTTACCTACAGCAGAGTTTTGGCCTCGCTTAAGCAAAGACCTTAATCTGGCTGGCTCGCAGACGGTGAAGCAAATCTTCCTGGATTACACTTCCAAAGACAGCATGCGATCTGATGCCTACAGTGTGC
>Ga0315289_10012158_pt1 | contig 12149 bp, 9 predicted proteins | sample YL17G11_40_MG_FD_203452 | JGI IMG/M metagenome (GOLD analysis project Ga0315289, IMG submission 203452) | Sediment microbial communities from Yellowstone Lake, YNP, Wyoming, USA - YL17G11_40 | ecosystem: Environmental > Aquatic > Freshwater > Lake > Sediment | place: USA: Wyoming | collected...
GCATCGGCGTAGTTCGGTTTCAGCCGCAACGCCTCGCGATAATGCTCGATGGCCTCGTCGGTCCGGCCCAAGCTGGCCAGGACGGTCGCCAGGTTGTAGTGGGCGTCGGTATAGTTTGGTTCCAGGCGCAAGGCCTCGGTGTAATGCTCGATCGCCTCGTTGCTCCTGCCTCCACCAGCCAGGATGTTGGCCAGATTGTTGTGCGCCGTGGCATAGTCGGGTGTCAACTGCAACGCCCGGCGATAGTGTTCCTCGGCCTCCTCAGTCTTGCCCAAGCCGGCCAGGAGCAGGCCCAAGTTGTGATGGGCTGCGGGATAGTTGGGTTTGGCTTGCAGGACGTGGCGATACTGCTCGATCGCCTCGTCGGCCCTGCCCAGGCGGACCAGCGCGTTGCCCCAGTTGTGGTGCGCCTCGGCGTAGTCTGGTTTCGCCTGCAAGGCCGCAGTGTAATGTGCGATGGCTTCCTCGATCCTCCCCAAGGAAGCCAGCACCAGGCCCAAATTGTCGTGCGCGAGGAAATAATCGGGTTTCAGCCGCAAGGACTCGTGAAATTGTTCGATCGCTTCGTCGGTCTTGCCCGAGTTGGCCAGCGCGTTGCCGAAGGCGTAGTAGACGTAGAAACTCTGCGGATGCTTGTTGACGGTATCCTGCCAGAATGCAAGTTCCGATTGGTAGTCCTCGTTGCGCATGGCCGTAGCGTACCCCAAGGTCAGCAGCACGGCCGCCAACACGGCCACTGGCGCTGCCCAGCGCCGACGTGTGCCACGACCACGCGAAGCGTGGTGCCCGGCCGCGGAGAGCGGCTTAAGTGGCTTGGCGGCTTGCGGCGAGCTCAGCCGAGCGGGCCGCACTGCTTGCAGGCTGTCGGCTTGTAGAGGGTTTTCGGCAAGCAGTGGCTCGCTTGGCATGGAACCGCTCTTGGAGTCTTGGCAAGCAGTGGCACACGCTTTCTGTTTTCCTGAAATCACGCAAGTCCATTGAGAAACCGGCGGCAGCGAAAGGAGCTTCTCCCAGAGCGCGTATCCTCCAACCACGGCCAGCACCGCCACCGCCGCCAGCGGCAGGTACATCCGATGCTCGAACGCCAACTCTGCCAAGGGCAGAATGCTCGACGTGGGCGCCAGGATCAAGAAGAACCATGCCCCCAGGAAACCCCAGGCACTGCGTCGAATCAATCCCCAAACAGTGCCTGCCAGAAGCACGCCTACGACTATCGCCCCGGGAAAAATCTCCCCAAAGCTGCGTGCCACCGGCCAAGCGTAGTCCAGGCACAAGCAGTCGGGCCACACCGCCAACCGCAAGTAGTGCAAGATCACGCCCGGCTGCGTGCGGGCGTAGCTCAAAGCGTCGGGCGCCAACAGGTCCGATTGCCGAAAGATCAAGCCCGTGGAGAGCATCAGGTAAGCCAATAAAACCCACGTTGCCGCCAGAGCGGCATAGAGTCCCCGGCGCCGCCGCAGTGCTTCAGCAAACGAACCGGCCAGGAAGGTGCGGTCGTACAACAGTACGATCAGCGGTGCAGTGGCCATGACCTCCTTCGTGGCCATTCCCAACAGGCAGGCCAGCACGGCCGCGGCGTACCAGACCAAGGGTCGATGCCGAAACCTGGGGCGCGGGCATCTTGCCCGCCGGGTACCCTCTGGGTGGCGGCCGAGACGGCCGCGCTCCCGGTACTGCCCAGGGGGACAGTCCCCTTTTTTGCCGGCCGCGCTGGTCGGAGAAATCGGCTTGTTGGCGGCAAAAAAGGGGACAGTCCCCGCAGCGGTGCCGGCGCCGCGGATCACGCAGTACAGCGTCAGCAAATAAAAGAAGCCGGCCAGCGACTCCGCGCGCTGGATGATGTAGGTCACCGACTCGGTTTGCAGCGGATGGAGTGTCCAGACCAGCGCGCTGGCCACCGCGAGCGCCGTGGCTGCGCTGCCGAAGCGATCGCGGAGTAAAGGCAGAAGAAATGTCCGCCGCAGGATGCCCAGCAGCAACAGGGCTGCCCCGATGTGGATCACCAGATTCAGGGCGTGGTAGCTCCACACCTCGAGGCCGCTGATGGCATAGTTGATAGCCAGTGAGAGGTTCAGCAGTGGCCGGCCGCTCACGGTCTCGCCGTTGGCCGGCGGCGACAGCACCTGCCAGATCGGCCAAAGCCGCCGGATGGTTTGGTTTCCGGTGATCGCGCCGGGGTCGTCGTAGAGCAGCGCTCCGCCGAAGCTGTTCCAGTATGCCGCCACCGCGCAGAGCACAATCAGCGCGGCGGCCGCCGTAGTCGCCCACCGCGATGCCGGCGAAGATCGCACGGCGGTGGACTCTTCATCTGCGATCGGCGAGTGCGGACGTTTCATGGCTTTCACAATACCACGGCAGCGCAAAAATGACCAGCGAGAGTCTCGGCCACTGGTGAACCATGTGGTAAACAAGTATACTATCGTGGCGTTGGCCATTGGCCCATAAAGCCGCGACCACTGGTCGCGCAAGAGGACCGCGACCACTGGTCGCGGCTTTACATACCGAATAGACGACGGCACTTGATGTGCGGATGTTCCAAGCGAGAATCCCAAATCCCTAAATCCCTAAATCCCTAAATCCCAAGGAGCATCGCCATGGATCGCCGTGAATTCTTGCATGCCGGCACAGCCGCCGTGGCCCTCTCGGCCCTGGGCCGCCATGCGACGGCGTTGGCCGAGGAGAAGCCGAAACGCGTCGGCATGATCGGCTGCGGTTGGTATGGCAAGATCGACCTGGTCCGCCTGCTGCAGATTGCGCCGGTCGAGGTCGTTTCGCTTTGCGACGTGGATCGGCGCATGCTGGCCGGCGCCGCCGACATGGTGGCCGCCCGGCAGGCGTCGCAGAAAAAACCGCGGACCTACGGCGACTACCGCGAGATGCTCAAAGAAAAAGACCTCGATCTCGTGCTCATCGCCACGCCCGACCATTGGCACGCCCTGCCGATGATCGCGGCCGTCGAGGCGGGGGCCGACGTCTACGTGCAAAAGCCCATCAGCGTCGACGTGGTCGAAGGCCAGGCGATGCTCGCCGCCGCCCGCAAGCACCAGCGCGTGGTGCAGGTGGGCACGCAGCGCCGCAGCACGCCGCACCTGGTCGAGGCCCGCGACACCATCATCAACGAAGGCAGGCTGGGCAAGATCGGGCTGGTGGAAATCTACTGCTACTATCGCATGCGGGCCCGCACCAATCCGCCCGATACCGCCCCGCCCGATTACCTCGATTACGAAATGTGGACCGGCCCGGCCCCCATGCGGCCGTACAATGAGCTGGTACACCCGCGCAAGTGGCGAGCGTTCATGGAATACGGCAACGGGATCGTGGGCGACATGTGCATCCACATGTTCGACATGGTCCGCTGGATGCTCGGCCTGGGCTGGCCCCAGCGGATCGCCTCCTCGGGCGGCATCCTCATGGAGAAGCAGACGAAGGCCAATATCTCCGATACGCAAACCGCCACCTTCGACTACGGCGACCTCAGCGTGGTGTGGCAGCATCGCACTTGGGGCGACCCGCCCGACCCGAAATATCCTTGGGGCGCAACGCTCTACGGTGATAAAGGGACGCTCAAGGCCAGCGTGTTCAGCTACGACTTCGTCCCGGTGGGCAAGGGCGAGCCGGTCCATAAAGACGTCACGTACGAATACGAGCAATATCCCGAAGACCGGACCGAAAAGGACCTGGAACGCCACGTCGCGCCTGCGATCCGGCGGCACATGCTAGACTTGCTTTCGGCGATTGCCACCCGCGGCAAGCCGGTGGCCGACATCGAACAAGGCTACATCTCCACCGCCAGTTGCATCATGGCGAACATCGCCATGCAGCTCGGCCGCACGCTGGCCTGGGATCCGGCGACACAACAAGTGGTGGCCGACGAAGAGGCCAACCGCCTGCTGCGCCGCCCCTACCGCAAGCCGTGGGTGCATCCGGAACCCAAGCAGATTTAGGATCGCCTTGCCGGGTGGGTGGCACGACCCGCTCCGCACTTGCAAACTGGGTGTCGCGGGGATAGAATACCGGAGGTTGTCCGGAGGCCGGCACTGACGTGGTCTACCGAATCGAGTATTCACCGGCCATCGACCAACACTTGCGAGTTCTGACGGCTCGGCAACGCGCGATGGTTTTCGATGCCGTGGACGAACAACTCTCCCAGCAGCCGGCTGTCGAGACGCGCAACCGTAAGCCGATGCGGCCGAATCCCGTTGCTCCGTGGGAACTTCGCGTCGGCGATCTGCGCGTGTATTATGATATCGAGGAGGAACCGGAGCAACGCGTCACCATTCTGGCTGTGGCAATTAAGGATCGCAATCGTGTCGTGATCGGCGACGAGGAGGTCCAGTTATGAAGATTATCGAGAAAGCAGAGGCAACGCGGACCTTGGCTGATTATGCTGAGGAGATCGCCAGCGGTCCGCTCGTGGTGACAAACCAGGGACAGCCTGTCGCCGCCTTGGTTCCCATCGAGAATGCCGACCTGGAAACGGTCGCGCTGAGCACCAATCGCCAGTTCTTGGATTTGATCGAGCGGTCGCGCGCGCGCGTTAGCGCTGAAGGTGCCATTTCCAGCGAAGAGATGCGCCGCCGCTTCCGTTGAACTCGCGGGCGGCGGAGGGGTCGGGCTGGTGTTGAGCCGGGTCCGATGGTCGGGCAGTCGGGCACGGGATGCGCGGCCAACTCAGTTTCAAGAGCCGATCGGACTTCGCTCGGCTATGGGCTAGGGCGTGAGTGCATTCACGAACGTTTGTCCGCCTACGTTTGACAAACTCGTTACCCCCTCAACCTCCAACTTTCGACCACGATCCAGAAGCCCCGCGCATTGGGCTCCGAGCAATGCCCGAAAATTCGGACATAGTTCGGCCAACAAAGGAAGCGCGGCAGATTCGGAGTCGGCAAGCGGGACGCTCACTCCGTCAGTCCACCGAACGCCGATCTTCGACATCAGCGAGTCATTGACGCCAGCGTACGTCACGGCCATTTGTGAACGAAGCCATGTGAAAACGAGCAGATCGGCCGGATCGGCGTCACCAAGGAAGCAGACGACGCGATCACCAGCCAATCCACGCAGCCAGGCGACATCCTCTTCATTGGGTAGTCCGTAACGGCCGACCATCGCTATCGGTAAAGTAGTGTCGCAGCGCGCCAGTGGATACAGAACGCACTGCGGCTTCGTGGTGTAGAGAACAGTCCGGGTTGAGGGTGCCGGCACAATGACCGTGTACGGATGCGTCCGCGCCGGGCGCGCGAACTCACCGTCATTGTGCTCGGCAAACCATTTTGCGATTCTATCCGTCACAATATCTGCCATTGGATCGGACAACGGATCGGACAGCCGCGTAGGTCAGGCACCCCGTGCCTGAAATTTGCTGTGAGGTATCTGTTTCGCCGCAGCGATGTTACCTTTTTTGTGGTCCCCGGCTCCGCTATGTGAGCCAGTCCTCCAATCGTAGGGCCGGAATGACCTGGAAGTCGCGCGTGTTATTGGTCACCAGCGTGCGGTCGTGCACCAAGGCGACGGAGGCGATCATCAGATCGGGCGTACTCACCGCAATGCCCTGCTGGAGCAAGGCCCCGCGGAGTTTCCCGAACTGCTCGGCACCGGCAACGTCGAAATCCAACACCTGGACCTCTCGCAACAAGTCGCCGATCAGCCCGAGCAGACGGGTCGGATTCGGGTGGCGGTAGGCACCGGCGTACAGCTCTGCCAGGACAACCGTCGGGATCGCCAACCGGCCGGCGTGTTGCATGAAGCGGTGCGCCAGCCCTGCGGGCCGCCGCATGTGTGCCGAGCAGACGTTGGTGTCGAGCAGGAAGCTCATAAGTCATCCATCTGCGGCCGGCGTTCGAGTTTCCGCTCTCGTTGAATCTCGGCCATGATCCCGTCCCAGTGCGGATCATCGGCCAGCGCACCGGCCGACCGGAGGATCCCTTCGCCCCAGGGCCGTGCAGGTTCGACGGCCCGGACGACCACTTCGACTTCCTGGCCGTCGGGTACGCCCGGCGACTCCTTCAGTTCGATAGTCATGCCGTGAACGATGCCGTGAATTACGTTGCTCATGACGACGCTCCTTTTGAGGTCCTCTTGCGCTTGCCGCACCCGGATGGTCGCCTTCTGAGCACTTCTCCGCGACCAGTGGTCGCGGCTTTACAGCGAACCGAGCAAAGCAAACACGTGTCTACAGGAACTTGTATCGTCCCGGCAGGGCGACTTCGGGCGTGGGGCAGGGGCCGAAATCGTATTTTTCCGGGCCGAGGCGCTTGGTCGAGTTCAGGGCCGCGTCCCACTCGATGGCCTTGCCGCTGTAGGCCGCTTCGCGGCCGATGATGCCGGTCATGGTGCTCTCGGCCACGGCCTGGGCCTCGTTGATGGGATTGCCGGCGCGGATGCTGGCAATGAGATCCTCGTGCTCCTGCTTGTAGGCGTTCGGCTCGCTGCCGCGGTAGCGCCACGAGCTGCCGCTCTTGGGCTTGATGAAGGTCTTGCAGTTGCTCGTGCCCTGGGTCCCCACCACGGCCTCTTCCACCAGATTGTCGCAGCCGTTGATCTGGCGGCACTGGCTGAGCATCCGCACGCCGCCGGGATATTCGTATTCCACGGCAAAGTGGTCGAAGATGTGGCCGTGCTGCTTGCCGGTGCGGACCTGCCGCCCGCCCAGCGCGGAGACGGCCCTCAGAGGATGCGCCCCCAGCACCCAATTCATGATGTCCAGGTTATGTACGTGCTGCTCGACAATATGATCGCCGGAAAGCCAGGTGAAATAGCACCAATTGCGCAACTGCCACTGCATGTCGTTCCAGCCGGGCTGGCGCTCGACCACCCAGATTTCACCCCCGTTCCAATAGCAGCGGGCGTAAACAATCTCGCCGATAGCGCCGTCGTGCAGACGCTTAATCGTCTCTTGATACGACTTCTGATGCCGCCGCTGCGTGCCGGCGGCGATGCCGAGGCCCTTCTGCTTGGCCAGCTCCCCAGCCTCGATGACCATCTTCACGCCCGGTGGGTCGACCGCGGCCGGTTTCTCCATGAACACGTGTTTACCTGCTTCGACGGCTGCCTTGGCGTGCATCGGCCGGAAGTGCGGCGGGGCGGCCAGGATCACGTAGTTGATCTCGGGCACGGCCAGCAGTTGCCGGTAGGCGTCGAAGCCGGTGAAACGCATCTGTCGCGGAATGTCGATGCCCAGCTTGGCAAGTTGCTCCACGCAACCCGTCAAGCGATCCTCAAACAAGTCGGCCAGGGCGACGACTTTGATGTCTTTCTTCTCGACCCCGGCGCCTTGCGCGACGTCCTCGGTATGATAGCCGGCCGCGGGGTAGATGACCTTGGTCGCAGCGCCGAGGGCGTCCAGCACAGCGCCGGTGCCGCGGCCGCCGCAGCCGATCAGGCCGATGTTGATCTGCGTGGCGGCGGCAGCTTGGGCCGTATGCACGAAATAGAGAGGGGCCACCGTGGCGCCTGCCACCGCCAGCGAAGAATGCCTCAGGAACTGCCGCCGAGTCTGTCTGCCGTCTGGTTTGCTCATGGCCGTTACCACTCCAAAAATTAGTGGTTCGATTGCTGAATATCCAAGAGTTTAGGACACATTAGCGTTGTTATCGCGAATAACACTGTAATATCGCACGCAAAGGCGCCAAGACGCAAAGAGAAAGCGGTGCAGAAGGGCGACAGTGTTCCGGTGAACATCGGCACTTGAAGGTCCTTGATTTCCGCACGCTCTTTGCGTCTTGGCGACTTCGCGTGAGGATTCTTCCCAATAACCTTAACCTTGCTACAGTCACGAATTTAGCACCATTGCGGGGCGGGTTCAATCGTTCGGAGCTCCGGCCGGTTCGGGCGTGCCACGCTGCCCGGCGCCTGCTTGACAGGCGGTAAAGGAATTGCCAGACTAATCGCTCCCGCCGGTGGCTTTCCCACCTTTTTGGCCCCGCACTACTGGGCCTCAATGACTGTCTATACAGGGGCTAATAGTTCCGCAGGGCGAAATGTGACCTTAGTAGTCCGAAGTTCTTTGCAAAGGAGACCTCAATGAAATCAGTGACTCGATGGAATCGGCACGTACTACCGGCACTTTTGCTGGCTACCGCGCTTGTGGCCGCTGCCGTTGTGTCCGGTTGCTCACCAGGGCCAGAAAAATCGGGCGGTCCAAAGCAAAGTGAACCGCAAAAGGAGGCAACCGAGCCGGCAGCTCAGCCGGCGCAGGAGGCCGCGAAGCCGGAAGAGTTCGTACCTCCTCCGGAGCCGGCGGCAAAGGCGGTAGAGGCGATGCCCAAGCCGGAAGAGCCGGTGCCGCCACCCGAGCCGCCCGCAACGCCGGCAGAGTCGCCCGCGAAGTCAGAAGAGACGGTGCCGCCGCCGGAGCCGCCCGCGAAACCGGCAGAGTCACCCCCGAAGCTGGAAGAACCGGTGCCGCCGCCCCAGCCGTCCGCGCCGCCGGCAGAATCGGCCGCGAAAGCCGAAGCGCCCACGGGCGCCGCGGCCGGCGATCTGCCGGCTGTTCCGAAGGTCTCGTCGTTCGCACCCGCCGAGGATCTGGCGGACCAAGTCGACAAGTACATCAAAGCTTTTGAGCAGGAGGCGGAAAACGAGCAGGAGTATAAGGATAGCAGTGAGAATATCGTCAAGCAGGCCAACGCCCTGATCATCATCGCCTTGGCGATGGGGATGAGCGATCAGGAGAGCAAGTACAAGTCCAGTGCCGAAGGGTTGATGAAGGCCGCTCGAGAACTGGCCGACGCCAAGGATTATGCCGCGGCCAAGAAGGGCGTGGAGGCCGTCAAGGCGGCGGCGGCCGGTCAGGGGAGCGGTGCCGGTGAGCTAAAGTGGGAGAAGGTGGCGGCCCTGGATCAGCTCATGAAGCAGGTTCCGGTGGTCAACACGAAGCTGAAACGCTCCGTCCAGCCGAACCGGTTCAAGTCGAAGGCAAGAGACAGCGCCGGCTATTCCGCCGTAATCGCCGCAATCGCTCAAGGCTCGATCGCCGACACCATTCAGGCGAAGAGTCCGGACGATGTGCAAAAGTGGTACAGCCTTTGCGCCCAGATGCGCGATGCGGCCGGGGCTGCCAACGCCGCCATCCACGCCGGCGATCAGTCGGCCGCCGACGCCGCCATGGCGAAACTCGCCCAAAGCTGCGACGACTGCCACACGGCCTTCCATCCCGCCGCATTGGGCAAGACGGACGTAGAAGAGAAAGAGAAGTAGTCGCCGCGGGGCGCACGGTTTTTTGCGGTACACCGATTGTCGAGCGGACGGCGGGCCTTGCCGTCTGCTCTCGTTTTTTGGGCGGTGCGGCGACATCTCACTTCGGTTGATTTCTCTGCCGCGAGAACCGAAAGACTATTGGTGCCGGTGCGTAGATGTCGCGCTTTGCGCGGGGCTGCCGCGCCCGGCTACCGGCTGGTCTCGGTAGTGAATGTCAACCGATTCTACGCCGTTTTCCCGGAACCCCAGGTCTAGCATGTCCCTTGACGTGAATCAATGGTATGCTTTCCAGGTAGGTGTTCCCCCTGGATGCATACCCGAGTCTGCGTCGATGTTCCAGCGGCCTGTCGCGCTGCGGTTCGCACACCCACTACCTTATGGTGCCATTGTACATGACGGTGGGGTTCAGTTCGTGCTGTTTAGTCGCTTCGGTACGGCGGTGCGGGTCCTGCTTTACGATAGCCCCGCACAGCCCGACCCGAGCGAGATGATCGATTTCGATCCCGACCTGAACCGCTGGGGCGATATTTGGAGCGTTTTTGTTCCCGGCGTGGGGCCTGGCCAGCTTTATCATTTTCAGGTGGACGGCCCCCACGAACCGGAAAAAGGACTCCGCTTCGATCCCCAGGCCCGGCTGATCGACCCCTACGCCAAGGCCCTGGCGGGGGAGTTTCTTCCCGTGGAAGGAGGAATTATTCGCCCGCCGAAGTGCGTCGTCATCCACGATGAATTCGACTGGCAGGGGGATCGGCACCTGCGGCGGCCGCTGTCCGAAACGGTCATTTACGAATTGCACGTCCGGGGCTTCACCCGTTCGCCCTCCAGCAGGGTGCAGCATCCCGGCACGTACCTGGGCATCGTGGAGAAGATTCCGTACCTCCAGTCGCTGGGGGTGACGGCGGTGGAACTGATGCCGGTGCACGAGTTCTCCACGCGCGACTGCCTCGGCCAGACGCCCCCACGCCCGAATTATTGGGGCTACGACCCGTTGGCCTTTTTCGCCCCGCATCGAGGCTACGCGGTGGGAACCGAGCCGGGTTGCCAGGTGCGGGAGTTCAAGGAGATGGTCCGCGCGCTGCACCAGGCCGGCATCGAAGTCATCCTCGACGTGGTTTTCAACCACACCGCCGAAGGGAACGAAAACGGCCCTACGCTGAGCTTCAAAGGCCTGGAAAACCGCGTCTACTACATGCTGGAAAACGGCGGCCGGCAATATCGCAACTATTCCGGCTGCGGCAACACGCTCAACGGCAACCATCCGATCGTGCGGGAGTTGATTTTCCACTGCCTCCGCTATTGGGTGCACAGTTACCACGTCGACGGCTTTCGCTTCGACCTGGCCTCGATCCTCAGCCGCGACCGGGAAGGGAACCTGGTTCCCAATCCGCCTGTGGTCGAGTCGATCGCCGAGGACCCGCTGCTGGCCGACACGAAGATCATTGCCGAGGCGTGGGATGCCAGCGGCGCCTACCAGGTGGGCACTTTCGGCGCGCTGCGCTGGGCCGAATGGAACGGCCGCTATCGCGACGACCTGCGGCGGTTCTGGCGGGGTGATCCGCAGTTGATCGGTCCCCTGGCCACGCGGCTGGCCGGTTCGAGCGACCTGTATCAGTCGGGCGGGCGGAATCCTTATCACAGCATCAACTTCATCACCTCGCACGACGGCTTTACGCTCAACGACCTGGTCAGCTACAACCACAAACACAACGAAGCGAACGCCGAACAGAACGGCGACGGCGAAAACAACAATTACAGTTGCAACTACGGCGTCGAGGGACCCACGCAACGCGCCGGCGTGGAGCGGATCCGCACCCAGCAGATCAAGAACATGCTGGCTTCGTTGCTCTTGAGCCAGGGCGTGCCGATGCTCCTGGCTGGCGATGAATGCCGCCGCACGCAGCAGGGCAACAACAACCCCTATTGCCAGGATAATGAGATCTCCTGGTTCGACTGGCGGCTGGTCGACAAGCACGAACACCTGCGCCGCTTCTGCCAGGCACTGATTGCCTTCCGCAAGGCTGAGCCCACGGTCCGCCAAACCGACTTCCTGAGCGGACAGTCGGTCCGCCCGGGCGGGTTGCCCGACGTAAGCTGGTACAGTCCCGCCGGCTGGCCGGTCGATTGGGACCGCGACGCTTACAGCCTGACCTGTCTGCTGGCGGCCGTCCCTCCGCGGGGCATCTTGGAGCCGCCGAATCACCACCTGCTGTTGATGTTTCACGCGGGCGAATTCGCCGAGCGGTTCGTCATCCCGCCGATCGCCCGCCGGCTCCCTTGGCGACTGTTCATCCACACGGCGGCCAGGAGCCACGACGACATCTATCCCGGGCTGAACGGTCCTGCCCCGCCGCCCGGCGGAGTCGTCACCCTGGAAGGCCGCTCGCTGCTGGGCTACGTCGCCCGCGACGAGGCGTGAGCGCCCAGCGCCAGCACCTTCGCCGTGCTCGTTCCCTGCTGCATCTTTGCATTTTGCACTTCCCAGCAAAAAAGGGGTCAGAACCCTGAAACGTGTGGACGGGCTCCGCCTGCCTTCACAAGATCTCGGAGAGCTCTCTGCCAAAAAGAGCGGCCACGCTGGCCAGACAATGCGCAGCCGGCCATAATAGGGACGCATGCCCCATGGCAAAAGTCATCTGCAAGCCCAAGCGAACTTGGAGGACGGAAAATGACCATCGTTTTTCGGCTCTTGATGTGCTGGTTGCTCCTGAACCTGGCTTTCCCGGCACACGGACAACTCCGCCCCGGTGGCCCGCGCGAACGCCCCGCTGGTACACCCGGCCAGCCGCCCAAAGGCATGCCGGGGCCCTGGAACAACGACGTGCTCGTCTATCGCGTCAGTCCTCGCGGCGAGGCGGCTAAGGTCGCGACCTTCGAGCGGGCGGGCGTGGCCACCATCGCCCGCATGCAAGCTGGACGCCTGCTCGCCGCGCACCAACATTTTCCCGAGGCCGACG
>Ga0315289_10012159_pt1 | contig 12149 bp, 9 predicted proteins | sample YL17G11_40_MG_FD_203452 | JGI IMG/M metagenome (GOLD analysis project Ga0315289, IMG submission 203452) | Sediment microbial communities from Yellowstone Lake, YNP, Wyoming, USA - YL17G11_40 | ecosystem: Environmental > Aquatic > Freshwater > Lake > Sediment | place: USA: Wyoming | collected...
CCCCGTCTCCTCACGCTGGAAAACTCTGAAAACATCGAGAAAACAGCGGTCCAAGAGGCCGCTGAAGCAAATAGTTGTTAGCGGCGTTGCGTGCCACCCGGCCGCAACAAAAACCGCGACCACTTGTCGCGGCTTTACATCGAACCCCCGACCGCCAAGGCTCTAATCCCCGATCGCTAATCCCCAATCCCTTCTTTACCTCTCATCTCTTCCAGCGCGGCCGCAAAGGCACCGTAGGCGCCGGCGTCGAAGAGCACGAAACGGACCAGTTCCGGTCGATCATGCTGTTTGAGGAACTCGATGGCGGTTTGCAGTGCGATCCGAGCGGCTTGATCGACGGGATACCGATATGCGCCGGTGCTGAGGGCCGGAAACGCGATGCTGTGGCAGTGGTGCTCGGCGGCCAGTTCGAGCGAGCGGCGGTAGGCCCCGGCCAGCAGGTCGCCCTCGCCGCGCTGGCCGCCGCTCCAGACCGGTCCCACGGCATGGATCACGTGCTTGGCCTGAAGATTTCCCCCGCCCGAGATGACGGCCGAGCCGGTAGGGCAGCCGTTGGGGTAGCGGGCGGAGGTCTCGACCATGATGCACTCGCCGCCGTGGCGGTGGATGGCGCCGTCGACGCCGCCCCCGCCCGCCAGGCGACTGTTGGCCGCGTTGACGATCGCATCGACCTGCTGGAGCGTGATATCGCCCTGGTGGAGTTCCAGGGTCCGGCCGTTGATATGAACTTGCATTGTGTTTCTCCTGGGCGGAAAAAAGGGGACAGGCACCGCTCGGCTGAGCTCGCCGCAAGCCGTCGCGGCAGGCCGTTTTCCTCGCCTCGGCGTAATCGAGACGACGGAGCCAGTCTCCTTTTCATAACTCCTTTCGCACGGTCCGCGACCACTGGTCGCGGCTTTACATTGAACCGCAATCCCTAATCCCTCGCCTGTTATGCTACACTTGTAGATTGACCAATGGAATGCCGGGAATCAGCCGATGCGAAACCGTTTCTTCCTGCTTGCCGCGGCGGTGTTGCTGCTCTGGGCCGTGCCGGCGGCCGCACGGGAGATCTATGTCAACAATATCGACGGTGACGATCGGGCCGCCGGCCGCCAGCCGCAGGCCGCGGCCGACCTGAGCGGCCCGGTGCAAACGATCGCCAAGGCCCTGCGGCTGGCCGAGAGCGGCGATCACGTGGTGTTGGCGAAGACCGCCCAGCCGTACCGCGAGAGCGTCAGCCTGGTGGGGAGCCGTCATAGCGGATATCCCCACCAGCCCTTGGTGATCGAAGGCAACGCCGCGATCCTGGACGGCTCCGCCCAGGTGCCACCGCAGGCCTGGGAGCCTTATCGCGGGGCGGTTTTCCGCTTTCGGCCGCCGCAGATGGGCTACCAGCAACTGTTTCTCGACGACCGTCCGGCGGTGCGCGTGGCGGTGAGTCCGCAGGCGGGCAGTCCGCCGCCGCTAGGGCCGCTGCGGTGGTGCTTTCTCGACGGGCAGATCTACTTCTGCGTCGAGCCGATGAAGCTGCCAGAAGATTATCACTTAAGCTGCTGCCGACTCGCCACCGGCATTACGCTGTATCATGTAGAACACGTCGAGATCATCGGCCTCACGGTGCAGGGCTTCCAAGTCGACGGCATCAGCGCCTTCAACACCGCCCGGGATGTTCGTCTGGCGGAAGTCGTCTGCCGGGGCAACGGCCGCAGCGGCGTCACCGTAGGCGGGGCGTCGCAGGTGGAGATCGAGGCGAGCCTGCTGGGCAACAACGGCCAGGCGCAACTGCTCACGCTCCCCCACTCCGAAACGCAGGTACGCAACAGCCGACTGCTCTCGAACACCGCGCCCGGTTGGGTCGATCAAGGGGGGTGGGTCACCATCGACGGGAAGCGCAGCGAAGGGGGCCTCGACGACTCTCGGGCCGCCGAAAAGCCGCCGAAGCCTGGCCAATAAGAGCCTACGTTAAGACCACGCACTAACGCGGTCGCCTGGGCCGCACCGTGCAGGCAGCATGCCCGCGCTGCGGGTTTCGGCGTAAGCTCTTAATCTGCAATCCCTCGCCCCCCGCCCCCCGCCCCTATTCGAACTTGCTCTGGTCGACCGGTTTGCCGTCGTTGCGGGTTCCCAGCCTGCCGTGGACATCCCAGTCGATGTCGAAACTGAGGGCGTGCACCGAGCCGTCGCAGAAGACTACGTTCCAGGTTCCGGAGTGCGGGCCGCCGAAGATCTTGCTGCCGACGTCGTCGGACTTGGACTCGTCCCAATCGCCGTCGGACTTCTTTATCCTTATGTCCCCATCGCGCTTCGGCAGAAAGGGGGCTTCGGTCTTCTTTGCTTTGGCGGCAGTTTGAGCCGGATCGCATACCCAGCGAACGACGTCGCGATCGTAACCCATGTCCCACCCCTGGTTGTCGCCTTCGGACTCTCCCGACACGTAGTAGCGCGGATCGAGATACTTTTCGCCCACCAGATAGGTGTTGCTCTGGCCGTCGCGGATTTGGGCCGGCGTGACTTCACTGCGGAGGAAACATATGCCGGTCGATTCTTTGATAATGCCGTAGGCCGTCTTATTCTTGTCTTTCGACCAGTATTGCAGATCGTCGCCATCCTTGAGGCTTGGCGGCCCGTCGAATGTCTTGTCGCGAGTGTCGAAGCCGCTGTTATTGTCCCCGCTTTTGATGTCGCTCTTGCCGCCGGCACATGCGGCGTAGTCGCTACGGGCGATCTTCGAACCTGGATTCAGGTCGATGTTGAAGAAACTCTTCTCAGGGCTGGCGGGCTTATACTCAAACGGGGCCACCGGCCGCCGGCTTGGACAGATGAATATGGCCAAGGGCGTCTGCGCGGCCTGGGCGCACTGGGCGCGCTTCTGCGAGTCTTGACTGGAGGGCAGGCCCTTGCCCATATTGCGAACCGTGTCCAATTCGAGGTAAGGGAGGATGTTGAAGCACCAGCCGCCGGGTTGTTTCTTCGTGAAGCCGCGATCGGGATCCCCCGCCCAGCACCAACCCCAACCGCCGGTGGGAAAAAACCTCTGCGCCTCCAGGTGCTGCACCACCGCCCGGCCGATCTGCGAAAGATTATTCTTGCAACTGTTCCGCCGGGCGGCCTCGCGTGCCGCTTGCACGGCCGGCAGCAGCAGACCGATCAGAATACCGATGATTGCGATCACCACCAACAATTCCACCAGGGTAAAGCCTCGTTCACTTTTCCGACGCATGATAAGGTATCCTTTTGTCTGACTTGGATCGAAGACCCAAGGCCACGGCATGCCCGGCCGCGGCGATCACTGGCCCGTTCGGCGACCCGCGCACCACGTCGACAACGCTGCCGTCGTCGACTTAACACTCCGCTGAGCATTTAGTGAAGCAATGCCACGCGCAATGGGCGATTTCCCGCCAAGTCCGCCTCTTGTTTAGCGGTCTTAGCGTATTAAGCTTCCGCAGCACGACAGCAACCGAGAGCACAATCCTCCCCTTGTACAATACTCGAACGGCGCAGGTCCGTCAATTCGCTTCGGATCGTAAGGTGTACTCACGGATTTCGGACCCCGGGGAAAGGCGGCTTTTACTGCTTTTCGCGTACTGCGTACTGCCCACTTGGTACTATCTTCCTGCAAGGTGTCTATCGAGCCGTTGCGAACGATTCCTTCCACGTTCGCCCGCGGCCCGCATGCCGTTCCCGCGGCGTCCATGGACGAGCAACACCGGGTGTTTGGCCGCCCTATCGGCCCTCACGCAAACGCGCTCTCCGAGGAAGGCAACGACGTGCCATCGGACGGCGAAAAGGACTTCACCGGTGGAAGGTTGACGCGCGGAGCATTGTAGCTATTATAACTGTAAAAATAGTAAATTGACGATTGAAGGTGGTAGGCCTACCGATTGGCCCCCATGCGATAAGGGTCGACATACCTTGCCATGCTGGATAGCTTCCGCTGATCGGTTGTCCACGCCGAAGCATGGAAAAGGAGACCAACGCGATGAAGATCCTTACGATTCTAGGCTCCACTGTACTGGTGGTGACGGCCGTGACTTCCCAGGCTCAAGGGCAGTCGCCGGTGATGCTTGCCCCTAATCCGGCCACACCACCGACTAGGCTGTTTCCGCGATCCCTAAGCCATGCGGTGACAACACCGACGACAACCTCGACCGGAGCCACCAGCACGCAGACCATGCTTACGACATCCAGCACCGGCCAGCCCATAGTGCCGTTGGCCGATTACGGTGGCGACTACGGCAGCGGTTACCATGCCTCGACAGCCGCCGAGGGGTTCTTTCGGGGATTGGGTGATATGGCGCGGTCGGAGGGACAGTTCAACTACAACACTTCGAAGGCCGCGATCAATGCCACGGAAGCCACCCGGCGCGCCATCGAGAATCAACAGAAGTGGGTCGAGTCCTATTTCGACCTGCGGCGGATGAACGCAGAGCGGCGGGCGCTGGAGCGGGGACCGCGCCCCACGATGGCCGACTTGGCACGCTATGCGCAAGCCGGCATGCCCAGGCGCCTGAGCCCCAGCGAGCTTGATCCTTTTACGGGCCAAGTGGCGTGGCCCATCTTGTTGCGATCCGCCGACTTCGCCCACGATCGCGAACCCATCGAAAAGATCCTCGCCGACCGGGCAGCCCTGGGCACCATCAGCACCGCAGACTTCCTGCGGGCAAATAGGATCGCTGCTGACATGTTGGCCACGCTGAAACAGCAGATCCACGACGTGCCGACGGGTGCGTACATGACGGCCAGGCGATTTCTGGAAGCCCTGGGGTACGAACTCGCCCAGCCGACCACGCGACTGGCGGCGCAAGTTTCCGCTCCGGCACTGGCGCTGACGCCGTGATTAGATCAGCCGGATGCCGCAGCCCGGCTCCTCGGGGTAGACCACGCGGCCGCGCTCGATGCGCACCCCCATGGCCACGTCTTTGGCCAGCAACAGCGCACCGTCCATATCGGCATAATCCAAAAGCGGCAGCAACTGTGCAATGGCCGAAATGCCTACCGTCGAATCGGCGAAGCAGCCGACCATCACCTTCATGCTGAGTTGTCTTGCCCGAGTGATCATCCGCCGTGCGGGAGTGAGGCCGCCGCACTTGGGCAGCTTGATGTTGATCGCGTGGAAATGGCCGGCACAGCGGTCCACGTCGCCCTCGCATTGGCAACTTTCGTCGGCCATGATCGGCAGCGCCGACTGACGGCAGACCTCGGCCATGTCCTGCCACTGCTCGGGCGGCAAAGGCTGCTCGATGAACTCTACTCCCAACGGCTTGAGCGCCTGCGCCTTGTCGAGCGTTTCTGCGGCGTCCCAGGCACAATTCGCATCGACCCGGAACACCGCCTCAGTGTGCCGGCGCAGGGCGCGAACAATCTCGACATCTTCCCGCGTGCCCAGCTTGATCTTGTAAATGGGCCAGCCGGGAAACTCCTGCATTTTCTGCACCATCACGTCAATCGGATCGATGCCGATGGTGTAATCGGTCGGCGGGCAGCGGTCGATGCTCAGTCCCCACAATTTCCACACCGGCGCGCCGCGAAATTTACCCCAGAGATCGTGCGCCGCGATGTCCAGCGCACACTGGGCGAAAGAAGAGGACTCCAACCACGGCTGCATCTGCCGCCAAAAGGCCTCTGGACGATCCAAGCGAGCGGCCTCCACCTGCGGACGGACCTGCTCCAGCGCGGAGATAATCTTCTCGATCGAGGCCCCGTAGTAGGTGCATTCCGGCGCTTCCCCGTAGCCGCGCACGCCGTCTTGCTCCAGCTCGACAATCAGCGTCGCCTGCACGGTCGTCGTACCGCGCGAGATCGTAAACGGACGCCGCGTGGGCAGATCGAAGCGGTGTAGAGTGAACTTCATGGTTTGGCTTTCTGGGAGCGCGGCCGTCCCGGCCGCTTTATGCGGGCAAGATGCCCGCGCTCCAGATCATGATCCTTATTTGCCCAATTGCCGTTTGAGTCCCAGGACCGCCTCGACCAGCTTTTCCGGGCCGTGACGGATCACGTCGCACGCCGGCAGTTTGAGCTGGCCTTCGACCCGCCGGCACTCGGCAGCCACCTCGTCGTCGGAAAAACACTGGCCGTTGACCGCCACGCCGATCACCTGGCAGGGGTGCATGATGTTGGCGGCCGCCTCGTAGAACTGCACTACTCTTTCCAGCGGCGGCAGCGCGATGTCTTCCATGCCCGAGATCGCCGTGCGGCCCAGCTCGTAACCGAGAATCAGTCCGTCGGGTATCGCGCCGTGCAGCAGCGAGAGCGTCACGCCCGAATAGCGGGGATGGTACAGGCTGCCTTGCCCTTCGATGACGATCACCTCATGGTGCTGGTTGGCCAGCACCAGTTTTTCGGCGGCGCCGGCGACGAAATCGGCGATCACGCGATCGACCGCGCAGCCGCTGCCGGCAACCATCATGCCGGTTTGTCCGGTGGCCACGAAGGCGGCATCCACGCCGGCGCGATTCAGCCCGGCCGCCACTTCCACCGCCGTGACCATCTTGCCACAGCTACAGTCGTTGGCGATGGTGTGGATCCTCAGGCAGCCCTCGCGGATGCCCACGCGATTGGCGACGTCGTGCTCGTCGTTGCTGCGCAGGTCGATCAGCCGCACCCCATGCTCGGCGGCCGCGCGAACGAACTCGGGATCCTCGTTGAGGAAATCGTGCAGCCCGGAGATCACGTCCAACTTTCGGCCGATCGCCTCCAGCAGAATAGGTCGCCAGTGCCCGGGGATCTTGCCGCCGGGTGGAGCGATACCCACCAGGAGCGTGTTGGCACCGGGGGCGTCGGCCAGCGCGCCGACGATAGGAATCTGACCGCCGACACCCATCACCTCGCCACACATCTTACCGGCGAAGTTACGGTCCAGTACCGCTACCACCTCCTCGGGTTTGTAGCGGATTACGCAGATCGCCGTCTTGGCAGTGTGCGGGTCGGTGTGCCCGTCGGTCAGGATGATCATTTTGCGAGGCATGTCAGGGTGTGAGCTTATCCCCGGAGTCCCAGGAGTTCAAGTGTTGGGCTGTAAAGGGATTGGGGGATTTAGGGATTTAGGGATTTGGGGATTTAGGGATTTGGAGCCCTGAGATCCAGATTTCTCCGAGTCCCTAACGCGGGGTTTATCAGCAGCCCAAGGGATTGGAGATCATGGATTAACAAGCTAACCGTTTGGTCTGCTTCGACTTTCAAGCACACGGAAACATGCGCGCAATACGCACATATCTTTCAACGCAAGACACCAAATCCCCAAATCCCCAAATCCCTAAATCCCCAAATCCCTGTCCATACTGTGGAGGGGGGTTTCGCTACAATCCAGCGTGCATTCCTTGCTTTGCCTAGTTTGCCCAATTATGATCGATAGTGTGGCCGCGGCGGCCATTTGTCTTCACTACTAATCACGTTGCCTCGGCAAGTCGCACTATAATTCTGATTTGCCGAGCCCTTGACGCTCCCACCGCCGGTGCGTGCCGTGGTGCGGTGGGAGCGTACCGGACAACCCCCTGGAAACGGAGAAGATAAATATCATGCCTTATCGCAGAATCGGTCGTCGAACGGCCCTGCTTCTCGCAGTGGCACTGGCCCTGGGGATGCCTTCGCGCGCTCCGGGGCAAGCCGTCCCGGGCGGAGTGGTGGTTGACGCCCAAGGCGTGCTGCAACTCCGAAGGTTCGCCGATCCCGGCGGACAACTCATGCAGGAGCGGGTTGCCGCCGCCAAGGCGTCCCTGGGTCCGAAGGTCACCGTCTACAGCAAATTGCGCAAGGTCTCCATCACCCGGTTGGAGCAGATCATCCGCCAGCACCAGGGTGTCCCGACGGATGAGATGCGCTACCTGGCCGGCCTGCTGCGGATTCGCTACGTCTTTCTCTATCCCGACTCGAAGGATATCGTGATCGCCGGGCCGGCCGAGGGTTGGCTGCCCGATGCCTCGGGTCGCGTGGTCGGCATCACCGGCGGCCGGCCCACCATCGAGTTGCAGGACTTGATCGTGGCGTTGCGGGCGTTTCCGCCCGGCGGCGATGCCACCCGGCTGATCGGCTGCTCGATCGATCCTACGGAGGAAGGCCTGGCGGCCATGCAGCAGTTTGTGCGGAGCGTCGGCTCGCAAATCACCCCGGCCGACACCCAGCCGATTGTCCAAGGGCTGCAAACCAGTTTGGGCTTGCAGATGGTGAGCATCCACGGCGTCTCGCCCAAGACCCACTTCGCCCAGGTGATGGTCGAAGCCGATTACCGCATGAAGTTGATCGGCATCGGGCTGGAGCGGCCGCCGGTCAAGTTGGTCAGTTACGTGGACCGGGCGACTCCTTCGGACGTCGGTCGCAATGCCTTGGAGCGGTGGTTCTTTACTCCGGACTATCAATGCGTCCGCACCGCCGCCGACGGCCTGGCCATGGAACTGGTCGGCGACGGAGTGAAGCTGGTCGGCGAGCAGGAGTTGGTGACGGCCGGAGGGCAACGGCAGTCCGCGGGGCGGGTGAATAAGGCCAGCCAGTTGTTCGTGGCCAACTTCACCAAGCAGTATCCCAACCTGGCCGAGCATTCGCCGGTCTTTGCCCAACTCCGCAACCTGATCGACCTGGCCGTGGCGGCGGCCTTTATGCAACAGGACGACTACTACGGCAAGGCGGCCTGGCGGATGGACCTGTTCGGCAACGAAAAGAGCTTCGCCGTCGAGACGTACAACGTTCCCCGGCAGGCGGCTCCCGCCGTCAATGCCCTGCGGAAAGGCAACCGGCTGATGACGCCGGTAGGCGGAGGCGTACAGATCGACGCGGTGATGGCGCTCAACTCCGATAAACTCCTCTCCGACGACCAAGGCAAGGTCGCCAAGACCCGCCAGGAAACCAAGCTCAACCTGGCCAAGGACCAATGGTGGTGGGATTAGGGAGACAGGGGTGAGGGACCTGAGATTTGGCGATTTATTGAGCGTCAGGTAAAGAATGCGACCCGTTTAGCGGCCGACGGCACGTCGGCCTGTGTTGCGAACGAGCGGCCGTTCCGGCCGCTGCTAAACGAATGTTGTACCTTTCTGACGATCTATAGGGATTTGGAAACAAAAAAGGCGCATGTAAAGCCGCGACCAGTGGTCGCGGTTTTGTACCCAATCTCCATCCCCTCTCTCCCGCTAAGCCGCCTTACGTCGCTGCGGCGGTGAGGCCGGAATGCCGTGCTGCGGGGCGAAACCCCATTTCCGCAGCCAGCGCAGATACGATCGCGCGTGTCGCCAGGCGTCGACCGAGAAGAGATGCTTGCTGGCGCGCTGTTCCAGGTGATAGCAGTACGTGCCGCCGTGGTACATCACGCGCCAGCCGGCCCGGGCCATGCGCAGGCACATGTCCACGTCTTCAAAGTACTTCACGAAGCCGGTATCAAAGAAGCCGACCTGCTGGAAGGCGGCGCGGCGAATCATGAGGAAGCAGCCCGACAGCCAGTCGCACTGCCACGACTCCTCGGCGGCGTGCTCGCGGTAAAAGTAGTCGTCGAGCGTGCGGCGCAGCGGTTTTCCCAGGCCGAACCGCCGCGCCAGGAGGATTGCGAGGTTCTGAAATCGCCGCGCCGACGGTGCGTGCCGACCATCGGCATGGTACAAGCGGCAGCCGGCAATGCCGCAGTCGGGCCGGCTGTGCATGAAGTCAACCATCTTCGCCACGCACTGCTCGTGCGGGTCGAAATACATATCCGTATTCAGCAGCAGGATGTAGGGATTGCGCGAGGCCTCGAGAATGCGGTTCAGGTTGGCCGCATAACCAAGACGCCGAGAGTTGTGCAGGATGGTGCTCTCGGGAAAGAGTTCCCGCCACGGTTCCACGTCATCTTCGGCAGCGTTGTCGACCAGGATCAGCCGCATCGCCAAACCATCGCCAGACTGCCGCAACGTGCGCAGCAGCGGGGGCAAGAGCAGCCGCTCGTGCGTATAGATGACCCCCACGTCAACGTCGGCCGGCGTCGCATGCAGCGTATCGTGAGGGCGGAGAATGGCACGCAAGGCGGGGTGGGGGCTCATCGTCTTGGTTCTTTCGCCGTTTGGGAGTGCGGCGATTCATCGCCGCTCTTTAACCCGAGCATTCCACGCGTCTCCGCCCTATAACCGCTTGCCGCGCCCATCGCGCCCAGTGGCAGTGGTATTCGCAGAAGCGCCCTCACCCTAACGCTCTCCCAGAGGGAAAGGGGACTGATTTCACCCTGACTCTCTCCCGGGGAGAGGGGACTGATTTCACGCTGCCTTGTGTTGTGGCCGCGGATCTGCCGGGGCTGCGGGGAGGTTCTCGCCGACCACCACCAGCCCGGGAACTTGCTCCCAATGTTTGGCAAAGTGCAGGCCGAATGTCTTTAGCAGCCCGGTCAGCCCCGTCGATACTCCCAACTCCGGTTCCAATAGGTCTGGTCCGCTGGCACGGATTTCGCAAATCTGTCCGCCGTGCTGATGGAAGGTCAGAGCGATCGACCACTGCGTCGTGTCTTCCGAGGCGGCGGCGAACTGGGCCCAACTGTGTCGACGCGGCAATTCGCCCTGGCCGGCCAGCGTCAACTCCACGCGGCCGACGTTCCAGCTTCTCAACGCTTCGATAAAAAGCGCCCAAGCCTCATCGAAGGGCAATTGGGCGAGCTTTGTCGCAGAGGGCAATCCGTGCAGCGGACCGGGGGCAATCAGCCGGCGGGCCAAACCTGCCAGTCCCCGGGCAACGGCGCGCTTCGCCAGCATGAGCTCGTGATTTCCGAACAGCCGCAGGCGGACCGCCAAGGCCAGCAAGGTGAGCGCCGCGATCCAGGCCAGCGTGTCGTTGCGGAAGATCGTCGCGGCCGTGGCCGCCGCCCCGGTGGCCAGGCATAACGCGCCCAGTAGGCAAAGGGTCTGCCATTGGGTGAAGCCGCGATCCAACAGGCGGTGGTGGATGTGCTCCCGGTCGGCCGAATCGAATCGTCGGCCGGTCAGCTTCCGTCGGACCAAGGCGAGCACGGTATCGAACATGGGCAGCGTCATCACCACGGCCGGAATGGTAATCGCCAAGGTGGCCGACCTTTTCATGGCGCTCTGCATCCCCAGCACCCCCAGCACCAGCCCAATCACCATGCTTCCCGAGTCGCCCAGGAAAATGCTCGCCGGCGGCAGATTATGAACGAGGAAGCCAGCTAGCGACCCGCCCAAGACCACGGCGATCACCGCCACATGATCGTGGCCCAGGCTGTTGGCAATGATGCCCATCATGGCGGCCGTCACCAAGCCGACCAACGAGGCCAGGCCGTCCATCCCATCCAGCAGGTTCAGGGCGTTGATGCAGCCCACCAGCCAAGCCACCGTGAGCGGAATGCCCAGCCACCCCAATTGGATCGGGCAGCCAAACGCCACGATGCGATCGATCCAGTAGCCGAAGCCCACGATCGGCAGTACGGAACAGACCTGCAAGAGGAGCTTGAAACGGGGATTCAGGCACCGCCAATCGTCCACGGCCCCGCACGCACAGACAATGCCGGCCGCGACAATCAACACCAGCGCCAGTTCACGAAACTGGGGGCCGGCGCCGAACGAACCCCAACCGGCCGCGATCAGCCCCAACACCAGCGCCAGGTAAACGGCCACGCCCCCCCACAACGATACCGGCACTTTGTGCAGTTTCCGCTGGCCGTCGGGATGGTCCACGACGCCACATCGTCGTGCGAGGTTTCGCACCGCGACCGTCAACAACAGCGAGGCGACGAAAGCGACGAAGAATGTGGTGACCAGCCAGTTCATACCGCAATCCATTGCGGGAGCCGAAGCTCAGCGATCCATGCTGCCGGCGTGGCAGGCGGGAAAGGCAAACGCCGTCCGCTCCACGGAAACACGGGTTGGAGCTCTGGGTGATATTGATGATTTGCAAATCATGGGAGGTATGCGAATTTTGAGTTGAATTGACTTGTTTCCCCGCCGTAGGGCCCGTCACACTGCCGGCCTTCACGATTCGGGAATCTTGGCCAAAGTGGCCTTAACGCCGGTTGGCGGAGTGGGTTATATAGGTTCCTGCATGCCCCGCATTGTTTTCGTTTGCGGGCCTGAAACACCCAGCACTGGCCCGCATGCGAGTTCGGGATTCTCGTTTAGTCGATGTTCACCGATGACACAAGATCATTTGGCAGAAATTGCGGTGGCAGCGTGCGCCAGCCCAGGGACGACGGCGCCAAGTGGCCCGTCAAGCCT
>Ga0315289_10012160_pt1 | contig 12148 bp, 11 predicted proteins | sample YL17G11_40_MG_FD_203452 | JGI IMG/M metagenome (GOLD analysis project Ga0315289, IMG submission 203452) | Sediment microbial communities from Yellowstone Lake, YNP, Wyoming, USA - YL17G11_40 | ecosystem: Environmental > Aquatic > Freshwater > Lake > Sediment | place: USA: Wyoming | collected...
AACGCACGCTGCAGACCAACGGCGTGCTCCTGGACGACGAGTGGGCCGCCTTTCTCGCCGGCAACGACTATCTCGTGGGACTCAGCGTCGATGGGCCGCGCGAGATGCACGACGCGTACCGGCACGACGCGGCGGGCCGCTCGGTCTTCGACCGCGTGCTCGCCGCCGCCCGTCTCCTCCAGCGCCACGGCGTCGACTTCAACGTCCTGTGCACCATCAACGCCGCCAACGCGGGTCACCCGCTCGAGGTCTACCGCTTCTTCCGCGACGAGCTCAAGGCGCGCTACATCCAGCTCATCCCGATCGTCGAGGTCGCAACGCCTCCCTCTGCCAGGCGCCCCGGGACGGCGACCGACCGCAGCGTCAGGCCCGAGGACTACGGCCGCTTCCTCACCGCGGTTTTCGACGAGTGGGTGCACCACGACGTCGGCGAGATGTTCGTGCAGTTCTTCGACGGCGTGCTCGCGGCCTACGTGCGGGGCTACTCGAGCCTGTGCGTGTTGCAGTCGACCTGCGGGGAGGGGGTCGCCCTCGAACACAACGGGGACCTGTACTCCTGCGACCATTTCGTCGACCCCGATCACCTGCTCGGCAACATCATGGAGACGCCGATCGGCGACCTGGTCCGCTCGGAGCGGCAGAGCGCTTTCGGCCGGGCGAAGCAGGACGCCCTGCCGGCCTTCTGTCGCGCCTGCGGATTCCTGTTCGCCTGCAACGGCGAGTGCCCGAAGAACCGCATCCTTCTGACGCCCGACGGCGACGCGGGCCTCAACTGGCTGTGCGAGGGCCTCAAGGCGTTCTTCGCGCACACGGAGCGGCCCATGAAGCTGATGGCCGATATCCTGGCGCGCGGAGGCGAGGCGCACGAGGTCATGGCCCTCCTCGCCGAGGAGGCGCGCACCACAGGCCGCAACGATCCCTGCCCCTGCGGCAGCGGCAAGAAGTACAAACGCTGCTGCGGCGTTGTAGCGCCCTGACTGCGTGGGCTAGGCTAGCCGCCAAGCCATGACGCCGGAGCGGGCCACTCGGTCTGCCCGGCGGATGATCGACTGGGAGGAGTTGCCATGCCCGACGGCAAGCCGAACATCCTCGTCCTGTGGGGCGATGACATCGGCACGTGGAACATCAGCTTCACGAACCGCGGCATGATGGGCTACTCCACGCCCAACATCGACCGCATCGCGCACGAGGGCATCAGCTTCACTGATTACTACGGCCAGCAGAGTTGCACGGCCGGCCGCGCCGCCTTCATCACGGGCCAGAACCCGCTGCGCACCGGCCTCACCAAGGTCGGTCTGCCCGGCGCGGACTTCGGGATCCGGCCCGAGGACCCGACCATCGCCGAGCTGCTCAAGCCGCTCGGCTACGCGACCGCCCAGTTCGGCAAGAACCACATCGGCGACCTCGACGAGCACTTGCCGACCAACCACGGCTTCGACGAGTTCTTCGGCAACCTCTACCACCTCAACGCCGAGGAAGAGCCCGAGCACGAGGATTACCCGAAGGACCCCGCCTTCAAGAAGCGCTTCGGCCCGCGTGGCGTCATCCACAGCTGGGCCATGCCCGACGGGACACAGAAGATCGAGGACACCGGCCCGCTCACGCGCAAGCGCATGGAGACGATCGACGACGAGGTCACCGCGCGCACCCTCGAGTACCTCGACGAGGTCACGGCCGCGGACAAGCCGTTCTTCATCTGGTGGAACGCGACGCGCATGCACTTCCGCACGCACATCAAGGAAGAGCACCGCGGCGCAAGCGGTCAGGGCGAGTACAACGACGGCATGGTCGAGCACGACCAGCACGTCGGCATGATCCTCGACAAGCTCGACGAGCTCGGCATCGCCGACGACACCATCGTGATGTACTCCACCGACAACGGCCCGCACTACAACTCGTGGCCCGACGCCGCCATCACGCCCTTCCGCTCCGAGAAGAACAGCAACTGGGAGGGCGCCTATCGCGTGCCGGCGTTCCTGCGCTGGCCCTCCAAGTGGCAGGCGGGCGTCACTCTGAACGGCATCGTCGCGCATCAGGACATGCTGACGACGTTCGCGGCGGCGGCCGGCGACCCCGACGTCGCCGCCAAGTGCCGGGCCGGCTACGACGCCGCCGGCAAGATCTTCAAGGTCGTGCTTGACGGCAAGGACATGAACGCCTACTTCGCCGGCGAGACGCAGGAGAGCCCGCGCGACCGGTTCTTCTACGTCAACGACGAGGCAGAGCTCGTGGCCCTGCGCGTGGGCGACTGGAAGTTCATCTTCAAGGAGCAGCGGGCGCACCAGCTCGCGTTGTGGCTGGAGCCCTTCGTCGAGCTGCGTGCACCGAAGATCGTCAATCTCCGACGCGACCCGTTCGAGCGCGCGCTCACCGACTCCAACACCTACTGGGACTGGATGATCGACCGCATCTACATGATCGTCCCGGCCCAGGCCGTGGTCGCCCAGGCGATCGCGGAGTTCAAGGAGTTCCCGCCGCGCCAGAAGCCGGCGTCGTTCAGCCTCGACCGGATCCTCGAGAAGCTGCAGGAGGGGGCCGGCAGCCAGAGCTGAGGCGGAACGGGAGCGGACGTGGGTCTGCCGTCACGTGTGATCGACGCAGGCAGGGAGCACCGGAACCCACTGCCCGAGGTCGAGGCGGGGCTGTTCGTCGGCACGGCCTCGCGCGGCGCCATGCTGACGCGCTTCTGGACGCTGCTGCTGCTCGCCAGCATCGCCGCCGCCGCCGGCGTGGTCGACGACGCGACGCCCCTGATCATCGGCGCGATGATCGTCTCGCCCTTGTCCACCCCCGTCTACGGCATCGCGCTCGGCACCGTCGTCGGCTCCCGCCGTGACCTCCGCGACGCCCTGCTCCTGCTCGCCGCCGGCATCGCTGCGAGCATCGCGATCGGCCTGCTGGTCAACCTGCTGACTTTCGAGCGCGTCCCTGTCGAGGCCAACCCACAGATCATCGGTCGCACGGCGCCGAAGGTCCTGGACCTGGTGGTCGCCATCGCCATGGGGCTGGTCGGCGCCTTTGCCCTCGTGCGCCGCGACGTGGCCAACATCGTCGCCGGGGTCGCGATCGCCATCTCGCTGGTGCCGGTACTCGAGGTGGTGGGCATCACCCTCGGCGACGGACGCTTCGACCTCGCCTGGGGCGCCTCCCTGCTCTTTCTTACCAACGTCGCGGCGATCGTCGTCGCCGGCGTCCTCGTGTTCACGGCCGCCGGGTATCAGCGGGATGCCGCCGGGCATGGCGCCGGCCGCCGGACCAAGGCATTCATCGCCGTGCTGATCGTGGCGCTGGTCATCCCTCTCACCATCACCTCGGTACGCACCTACCGGTACCAGCGCTGGATGGAAGCGACCGACGTCGCGACCCGTCGGTGGGCGGAGGGCTCTGGCTGGCGCCTGACCGACGTACGCCAGGAAGGCGACGAGATCGTCGCCACCGTCATCGGCCCGGGCGAAGCGCCCTCACTCGAGACGCTCCGGGCTCAGGTGCGGGACTCAGTGCCGGGATCGGTGAGCATCAGGATCGTCAAGGGGAGCGGGGAGACGGATAAACTCTAGGGTCGACGACGAAAGGGCGTGACGTGGACCGGGACGAGCGACTGAGCAGTCGAGCCGTGAAGGTGGAGCGCCGCGCCACGACGCCGGTGGCCGGCGCCATCGCCGGCATCCTCTTCGCCGTGCTGTTCGGGACCAGCATCGTGATCATCTCGACGACCATGACCGATGTCGCCGACGAGTCGGGGGCCTGGCTCGAGCGGGACGCCGGCATGTTCAAGTTCGCCCTTGGTCTGCTGCCGTTCGCCGGCCTGTTCTTCCTCTGGTTCATCGCGGTGGCACGCGAGCGCCTGGGCCGGTTCGAGGACCAGTTCTTCTCCACCGTGTTCCTCGGCAGCGGCCTGCTCTTCCTCGCCCTGATGTTCGCCGCCGCCGCCTCGGCGGGAGCCATCGTCGCCACCTATGCCAAGGATCCGGCGGGCTTCGCCGACAGCAGCGCCTACATCTACGCGCGGTACACGGTCGCCCAGATCTTCGGCGTCTACGCGTTGCGCATGGCAGCCGTCTTCCTGATCTCGCAGGCCACGCTCTGGCTGCGCACCGGGGTGATGCCGCGGTGGATGGCGTTCCTCACCTTTCCCGTGGCGCTCGTCCTGCTCTTCGTCGTGACCGAGGTCACCTGGATCATGCTCGTCTTCCCGGGGTGGGTGCTCCTGATCAGCGTCTACATCCTCGTCGTGAACCTCCGCGGGTCTCGCCACGCGCCGACCGGCAAGGGCCGCCGTGGGTGAGGCCCTCGCCGACGTCCTGCCCATCGCCGTCGGTATCGTCGTCGTGCCGTTGCCGATCGCCGCGACCATCATGCTCCTGTTCTCTCCGCAAGCGACGTCCAACGGGGTCGCGTTCCTCGCCGGCTGGGTACTGGGCCTGACGGCCGTTGGCGCGGTCACTTTGCTCGTCGCCGACGGCGGGAACGTGGCCGAGGGGGGCAGCCCAGCCCGCTGGGCATCCGCGCTCAAGCTGCTGCTCGGCATGGGGCTGGTCTTCCTCGCCTACCGGAGCTTCGAGAAACGGCCGGGCGCGGGCGCGAAACCGCCGAAGCCGGACTGGATGACCGCGCTCGCCTCCTTCGCGCCCGCGAAGTCGTTCGGTCTGGGACTGCTCCTGTCGGCGGCCAACCCGAAGAACGTTCTTCTCACGACCGGCGCCATGACGGGTGTCGCGCTGCTCGGCCTTCCGGGCGTGCAGGCGGCCGTCGTCCTCGTCGTCTTCGTGGCGGTGTGCAGTCTCGGCGTGGCTACCCCCATCCTCTATGCGTTGGCCGGCGGTCAGAAGGCGCGGGATACGCTGATATCGTGGGAGAACTGGCTCGTGGCGAACAACGCCGTGGTGGCCGCCGTCGTGCTGCTCGTCCTCGGCGTCTGGATCATCGGCGGGTCACTGGCGGAACTCATCGGATAGGAGTGGGACCATGAAGGCACTGATCGTCGGTGCTGGCGGCGTGGGCGAGTCGATGGCGGCGATCGCCGCCCGCCGAGATTCGCACGGTGAGCTGTTCGAGGAGATCGTCCTTGCCGACTACAGCCTCGCCCGCGCCCAGCGCGTCTCGCAGCGGCTCGACGAGGACCGGTTCCCCGCAGAGCAGGTCGACGCCGCCGATCCGGACGCCGTCGCCGCACTGGCCGCCCGCCACGCCGTCGACATCATCTGCAACATGCTGCCGGTCAACTACGCGATGCCGATGATGCAGGCTGCGCTCAAGGCGCGCCGCCACATCATGGACAGCGGTATGAGCCTTTCCGAGCCGCACCCCACCGACCCCTACAATCAGGTCGGCAAGCTGCTGGGCTCCGACCAGTTCACCCTGTACGCAGAGTTCGAGCGTATCGGCAAACTGGCGCTGCTCGGCCAGGGAATCGAACCCGGCATGGCCGACTACGAGTTTCCCCGCGGACTCACGGAGATGGAGTCCGAGTACAAGCGGCCTCACGACCATCAGACGCTTACCATGCCGCTGACGACATGACGGCGATGCGCATCGTGGTGCATGGCCAGCAAGCGTTCGGCGAGGCGGTGCTCGAGGCGCTGCTCGGGCGGGGCGACGACGTCGTCGCCGTCTACGTGGCCCCGGACCGGGCGGGCGGCAAGCCGGACCCTCTGAAGGAGGCCGCGCGTGCCGCCGGGCTGCCGGTCCTGCAGCCCGATTCGTATCGGGAGCCGTCCGTCTGGGACGAGTTCCGCGCCCTCGCGCCGGATCTCCAGGTGATGGCGTTCGTCACGCTGGTCGTCCCGCGCGAGTTCCTCGACATCCCGACGCACGGGACCATCCAGTACCACCCGTCTCTGCTGCCCCGGCACCGCGGCCGCAGCTCCATCAACTGGCCGCTCATCATGGGCGAGACCGAGACGGGGCTGTCGATCTTCTGGCCGGACGACGGCCTCGACACCGGCGACGTGCTCCTGCAGAAGACGACGCCGATCTCACCGGATGACACCCTCGGCTCCGTCTACTTCGACCGGCTGTTCCCGATGGGAGTGGAGGCGCTGTGCGAGGCGGTCGACCTCGTGAAGGCGGGTACGGCGCCGCGCATCCCGCAGGACGAGGCGCTGGCGACCTACGAAGGGCCCTGCGAGCGCGACAACGCGCGCATCGACTGGGGCAAGACGTGCCGGCAGGTCCACGACCTGATCCGCGGCTGCGACCCCGCGCCCGGGGCCTGGACCACCTTCGGCGGCCAGGCCCTCCAGGTCTTCGGCTCGCGGCCGCTCCCGGCGCGCGACCTCACCGGGCTCGGCGGCCGCGTGGGCGAGGTCGTCGAGGTAGCGGCCGATCCGGCCGGCGGCTTCACCGTGGCCTGCGCCGACGGGAGGGTCCAGGTCGCGCGCGTGAAGTCGGCTGGCAGCGCCAAGCTGACCGCGGCCGAGTGGGCCGCGGCGGCGGGCCTCACCGTCGGCGCCAGACTGGGCTGACGCCGAGGGGCAGCCGCCTCCTTCGGCGCCCGAAAGGCCGGCGCGGCCCTCAGTCCTTCGTCTTGCCGCCCTTCGGCGCTTCGGCTTCGAGCCCCGCCCTCGCCTCGAGCAGCGCCGCGCGCTCGGCGTCACCGACCTCGGGGTACCGCGGGTCGATCTCGACCAGCGCGTTGACGATCGCGGCCGAGGCGGCGAGGCGCGCGAACCACTTGTGATCGCCGGGGACGACGTACCACGGCGCCCACTCGGTGCTCGTGACCGACAGCATGTCGGAGAACGCAGCCTGATAGTCGTCCCAGTACTGCCGCTCCTTGACGTCGCCGGCGGCGAACTTCCAGTTCTTCTCCGGCTCGTCGATGCGCGCCAGGAAGCGTTGCCGCTGCTCCTCCTTCGAGATGTTGAGGAAGAGCTTGACGATGCGGAAGCCGTTGTCGGCGAGGTGGCGTTCCCAGTCGTTGATCTCGCGATACCGGCGCTCCCAGATGCCGGGGCCCTTGCTCTCGGGCGGAAGCTTCTGGCCTCCGAGGTACTCGGGGTGGACGCGCACCGCGAGCACCTCCTCGTAGTGGGAGCGGTTGAAGATGACGATCTCGCCGCGCGCGGGCAAATGCTGCGCGCAGCGCCACAGGTAGTCGTGGTCGAGCTCCTCCGCGGACGGCAACTTGAAGCTGTGTACGGAGACGCCCTGAGGGTTCACGCCGCTCATCACGTGCTTGATGGTGCCATCCTTGCCGCCGCCGTCGATCGCCTGGATGACGACGAGCAGGCCGTAGGTGTCCTGCGCCGCGAGCCGGGCCTGGTACTCGGCGAGGAGCTCGACGCCACGTTGCAGGAGCTCCTCGCTGTCCCCCCTGCTGATCGAGCCGGACTCGAAGGCCGGGTCGAAATCCCGTTCGAGCTTCACCTTCTTGCCCGGCGGCACGCGCATCGGCCCGATCAGCTCGCGAAAGAGCTTCGCAGTCCGCTCGCCCATGTGCTCTCCTCTCCGTGTGCGGCAGACGAGCCGTCAGCCGGCTGACTCGCGCTGCATGCTCGTCGCGACTGTATCAGCCCGTCGGGCAGTCCCGCCGCCGATGCCGCGGTCCGCCGTCTCTTCTGGCGACGCTCCCTCCTTGCGGCCTTCCCACGCCCGCGCTACCCTCGCCCGCGGAGAGCGGGCGACAAGGGGGGTCCGACGATGACTCGGCATCTGCTTGGGGCTGTCCTGGCCCTGTGTGCGTTTCTTCTCCTTGAGGGCATTGCTGCCGCCGCCACGTTCACCCCGGGGACACCGGGGACCGGCGACCCATTCTTCCCGCTCGCCGGCAACGGCGGCTACGACGTCGCAAGGTATGACCTGGAGCTGACCTACGAACCGGCCTCCAGGCACCTTTCAGGGACGGCCGCGGTCAAAGCCAGGGCGACGCAGGACCTGTCCAGCTTCGACCTGGACCTGCGCGGGTTCACGGTGTCGCGCGTGCTCGTGAACGGGCGCGCAGCACAGTTCGCTCGCGACGGGCAGGAGCTGATCGTCATGCCGGCGGCCGCGCTGCAGCAGGGCGCTGCGTTCCACGTCACAGTCGACTACGCCGGCACACCGCTCGTCATCACCGACCCCGACGGCTCCATCGAGGGCTGGGTCCCCACGGATGACGGAGCCTACGTGGTCTGCGAGCCGCAGGGGGCGCCGACTTGGTACCCGGCGAACGACGATCCCGCCGACAAGGCGACCTTCGAGTTCGCGGTCACGGTCCCCGACGGCCTCACGGTCATGGCAAACGGCGTACTGCGCTCGCACAAGTCCAGGGACGGATGGACGACGTGGCGCTGGCGCGAGCGCGACCCGATGTCGACGTACCTTGCCACGGCGGTCCTGGGGCACTTCGAGCTCACCGAGTACGAGATCGACGGCATCCCTGCCTATGTCGCCATCGATCCTCAGCTCCCCGAGACTGAGGTGCCTGCAAAGCTCCCCGAGGTCATCCGTTTCTTCAGCTCCGTCTACGGGCCCTATCCGTTCACGGCCGCAGGTGCGGTCCTCGACCGCGCGCCGGCTGTCTGGTACGCGCTCGAGACGCAGACCAAGCCGGTGTTCCCTGACGTGCCCGACGAGGCGACGTTCGTCCACGAACTGGCGCACATGTGGTTCGGGGACTCGGTGACGCTCGCCGACTGGCCGGACATCTGGCTCAACGAGGGCTTCGGGATGTGGTCGGAGTGGATCTGGAGCGAGCGCCACGGCGGCATGACGGCACACGAGTGGTTCCGGTACTACTACGCGATGCCGGCGATCAACTCCTGGCTGTGGACCCCGCCTCCCGGCGACCCCGAAAGGCCCGAGGACCTCTTCGCCTTGAGCGTCTACCTCCGCGGCGCCATGACGCTGCAGGCCCTGCGCGAGAAGGTGGGCGACGAGACGTTCTTCCTGGCGCTGCGCACGTGGGCGCAACAGCACCGATTCGGAACGGTGACGACGCCGCAGTTCATCGCGCTGGCCGAACAGCTGAGCGGCATTGACCTGGACACGTTCTTCCGGACCTGGCTCTACGACCTGCGCAGGCCGACCGTCTGGTGAGCCACCGGGTGGCGAGCGCCAGAAGAGCCGCGGCGATGACCAGTCGTCACCCGCCCGGCGCCCAAGCGGGCCGCGGTCGGCAGCCGATGTGAGAGAGCGCGGCGAGGCACGACGGGCGCAGCGCGTGCCGGCGGCCGTCGCGGGACTCGGCCACCGCATCGGGAGGGCGACTTCGGGCAGGGGCGCAACCACTTGCAAAGAATGTGACTGGACACCCACCGATTCGCGACGGCGAAGCGAAAGGAGACGTACGTGCTGAGATTCCTCGCCTCCATTGTCCTGCATCTGCTGGCGAACGCGGCGGGTCTGGCGATCGCCGCGGCGCTCCTGGACGGCTTCTCGGTCGATGCGGCGGCCTTCATCGTCGTGGTGGTCGTGTTCACCGCCATCGAGGTCGTGCTCGGTCCCCTCGTCGTCAAGATCTCGATCCAGTACGCGCCGGCGCTGAGGGGTGGCATCGCTCTGGTCACGACGCTCGTCGGCCTGATCGTCACTACGCTCGTCACCGATGGGCTCACGATCGACGGACTCACCGCCTGGGTCGTCGGAACGCTGATCGTCTGGCTCGGCGGCGTGCTGGCGGCTCTCATCCTGCCGCTCGTCCTCTTCAAGAAGGTGATGAGCGAGTCGAAGGAGCGCCGCGCGTAGGACGCACGCACGAGGCGCGAGGTGGGCGCCGCGACGTCCGCGGGGAGCGTCAGTATGCCGAGATTGATGATCGTCATCGCCAGTACCCGTCCGGGGCGCGTCGGGCTTCCGGTGGCCGAATGGTTCACCGGCGTCGCCGAGGAGCACGGCGCCTTCGAGGTCGGGGTCGTCGACCTTGCGGCAATGGACCTGCCGTTCCTGGACGAGCCGAACCACCCGAAGCTCCGTCGGTACCTCCATCAGCACACCAGGGACTGGAGCGCGAAGGTGGACGCGGCCGATGCCTTCGTCTTCGTCATGCCCGAGTACAACTTCGGCTTCAACGCGCCGCTCAAGAACGCGCTCGACTACCTCCACCAGGAGTGGCGGGACAAGCCGGTCGGGTTCGTGAGCTACGGAGGCATCGCGGCCGGCACGCGCGCCGTTCAGATGGTCAAGCAGGTCGTCACATCGCTGAAGCTGACGCCGGTCTTCGAGGCCGTCTACATCCCCTTCGTGGCCCAGTTCATCGACCATGAGCGGCGCGTACGGGCGAACGACGTCATGGACAAAGCCGCGAAGGCGATGCTCGACGAGCTCGCCCGCGTCGAAGCAGCGCTCCACTCGTTGCGCGCCCCCGGCGCGCCGGGCGACTGACGCACCAAGAGCCGGCGCCGAATGGGCTCACTCTCGTCACCGCTGCTGCTCCTGGTCTTCGCGACCGGCGCGGCCGCGACGTGGGTCGCCGGCCTCTACCTCTCGAAGACCACGGACGCGCTCGACGATCGCCTGCACCTGGGCGACGCGCTGGGTGGCATGATCCTGCTGGCCATCGCCGGCAGCCTCCCCGAGGTCGCGATCACCGTCACGGGCGCCCTTCAAGGTCACCTCGACATCGTCGCCGGCAACCTGATCGGGGGCATCGCCATGCAGACCGCCGTGCTGGTGATCTGCGACCTCGTCGTCCAGGGCGACCACCCGCTCAGCAGCTTGGTCGGTTCGCTGATGCCGGTGCTCGAGGCCGTCCTCGTCGTCTCCGTCGTGTCGCTGGTCCTGATGGGCGCCTTGCTGCCCGATTCCGTCGCCGCAGCCGGCGTCAGCCCGGTCTCCGTACTGATCGTTCTGGTCTGGCTCATGGGCATGCTCGTCCTGAACAGGGTGCGCACGTCACCGCGGTGGAAGGTAGAGGCGCCGGGGAGCTGCCCGGGCCGACCTCACCGACGCGTGCCCCACCCGACCGCGCCGCGACCCTTCGCGGGAGCGAGCACCCGGCGCGTCGCCCTGGTCTTCGCACTCGGGAGCCTCGTGACTCTGATCGCCGGCGCCGCCCTCGAGATCAGCGGCAGCGAGCTGGCGACGCGTTACCACGTGAGCGGCGTCGTCTTCGGCGCCACCATCCTCGCCCTGGCCAGCGCCCTGCCCGAGATCAGCACCGGCGTGGCCGCGATCCGGCTCGGCGACAACGAGCTGGTCATGGGCGACATCTTCGGCGGCAACGCCTTCCAGGTCTGCCTCTTCCTGCTCGCCGACCTGATCGCCGGGCAGCCGGTGCTGCCGTTCGCGGGCGCCGCCAACAGCTGGCTCGGCGGCCTCGGGATCGTGCTCACCACGATCTACGCCACGGCGGTGGTCGTTCGGCCCCAGCGGCGCTTCGCCCGACTGGGGCCCGACTCGATCGCGGTGCTCGTCTTCTTCGCCTTGGGCCTCGCCGGGCTGGCGGTCATCGCCGAGTAGGGCGAGGGCGCCGCAAGGCCGATCGTCCGTCGACAGCGGATATAGGATGACGCCCTAGCGAGGAGACCGAAGGAGCAACCGTCATGCCCGACGAACCGAAGCCATCCGAGAAACCCGCCGCCGGCGGCGACCTCTCTCCCGCCACGCTCTCCGTCTGGGCGGGCGAGGGCGAGTCGCTCGTGCAGGGCGCGACCCAGGTGCCGGTGGTGTACAGCGCCGCCTACGGCTACCCCGACGTCGACGCGTGGCTCGACGTGGCCCTGGGCCGCAGGCCGGGTCACATCTACAGCCGCAACACCAATCCCACGGTGCACGCCTTCGAGGAGAAGCTGCGGATCCTCGAAGGCGCCCAAGCGGCGACCAGCTTCGCCACCGGCATGGCGGCGGTCAGCAACACGCTGTTCGCGCTGCTCTCGCCGGGCGACCGCGTCGTCTCGGTGAAGGACTCGTACGGCGGCACCAACCGGCTCTTCGTCGACTTCCTGCCGCGCTTCGGCATCGAGGTCGAGCTCTGCGACACGACCGACCACGAGCAGATCGAGGCGGCGATCGCTCAGGGTTGTTCGCTGGTCTACCTCGAGACGCCCACCAACCCGACCCTCAAGGTCGTCGACATCGCCCGCCTGGCCGCCGCGGGGCGCAAGGCGGGCGCGGTCGTGGTCACCGACAACACCTTCGCCACACCGATCAACCAGGACCCGCTCGCGCTCGGCTCCGACCTCTCGCTGCACAGCGCGACCAAGTACCTCGGCGGACACGCCGACGTGCT
>Ga0315289_10012161_pt1 | contig 12148 bp, 11 predicted proteins | sample YL17G11_40_MG_FD_203452 | JGI IMG/M metagenome (GOLD analysis project Ga0315289, IMG submission 203452) | Sediment microbial communities from Yellowstone Lake, YNP, Wyoming, USA - YL17G11_40 | ecosystem: Environmental > Aquatic > Freshwater > Lake > Sediment | place: USA: Wyoming | collected...
GTTTTTGGCGAACGACATCGGTGTCGGCAGCCAGTCAAAGAGGCCGCTTCCGTCCAGAGACAGATTCCGCGCGCAATACAGGAGACTTCCGGCGGCGGATAGATCCGATCTCGACCGCATGTATTCCACGATTCTGTTGTCAAAACCCTCAAGCAGGACACATATGTCGCGATCCATCTTGAGGAAATAGTCCGTCTCCACGTACTTGTACAACTGCGTGCATACGTAGTCAAAATAGTGAAACTCCTCCGTGATATTCCAATCTTCCGGAACCGGAAGTTCGAGGAGGCGCACGTTCTTGTATGCCTGCGCCAGAGCTGTCGTGCCGCGGGGCTCAAGTCCACCATTGAAAAGGAGGATGGGTCGCGGTTCCGCCGACAGGCTCTGCAATTGCCCAAGCACGTATTCAGCTTGTTCGATGTCGTCACCGCGAAACAGTGATACTAGAACGTATGTCAGTGACATGGTCCCGTAGCTCCCAATTGAGTTCTATGTGCCGACATGTCTGTGCGAGCGATGTCCTCACGGGCCACAAGTCCTCCCGGGCGCGGCGTCGGCTAGGACGCAACGAGCACATCCGCTAGAATATTGTCATTCCGATCGCGCAATTTGTCGGCGTCCTGTTCCACTTGGCAGGTATAATCGCCACGCGTGGGTATTCCGCTGTCGCCCCTGTCTCCAAAATACATGACCTTCTGTCGCGCCGTCGCAGAGTCCACAATTGCCTGGCCCAGGGCCAGGACGCGCATGGATAGCTCGGAATCCCAGAAGGAGCTTTTCAGGACACGGTGGCGTACATTGGGCAGCCCGATGCGACGAAGTGTTTCGCCATGATACAACTGCACAATGCCGGTCAATTCATTGAAGCAGGTTCTACCAGAGACAGACAGCTTCGCCAGACGTTCCGCCTTTGTCATAGTGCTGGATGACGCGTCCAGGGAATTCCACCAGGAGTCCTCGGTTACGTGCTCGCGCAGATGTACCAGGTTGGCATCCTCTGCGTAATTGAGTGTACCCCCGTAGTGGATGCCCACGGCGCCAACACCTGGCTGCAGTTCCTGGATCATATCCTCCAGCCATTGTGGCCCGACAACAGCCGCATTCGCATCCATAAATGCGATATACTTATAGCGCCAAGCCAAGCGCAATCCCCAGGCGGCGGCAAACGATTTGATCAGAGGAGGCGATGATCGGCGGACCACCACCTGGCAGGGGATGGGCGGCAGCCCCGTTGTTGAGGACCGTATCCCGCAGTCCACTACCATGCAACAGAGGGGCCAGGACGTGTTCCGGACGACACTATGGAGGCACGCGCGCAAATGCGCCGCATTGTCTCTGGCTAGGATTACCAGTGCCGCCATTTCTGCCGGTTCGCCGCGTGGATCTTTGACCTGGATCCCCACATCCTCCCGCATGAACTCGTCCAAGTCCGTCAGGATGTCCGTCACGGAGCGTCGGATGTTCTCCCCCGGATCAGCGGATCTGTCCAACACACCATACCTGGACAGGCTCCGCAGCAGTATGCTGCGTGCCTCAGAAAGGGCCGCGTCGTAGAAACAGCACACGGAAGGATGTGCAACCGCCGCCTGGGCGTGCTGTCTCAATGTGCGGAGCGTACTCTCGTATCGGTCGAATAGAGGACGTAACTCTCTCCACAGGATCATCATCTCTGCCTTGCCCTCGGGCGTGGGAGTAGGATAGCCACGGGTGGCGGTGCTCAATGCAGATACAATATCCGTAGAGGTTGCATCACAGGCCCGCCATAGGGCCTGTACCTGCGGCCAGGTAGATACCGCCACGGGTTTGCCGGAGACCAGAGAAATGTCGGCACCCGCGTGGACGATGTCTGACTCGTCTTGCTCCTGGCAAAGCAGTCGCTCTGCTATGGATGTCTCACGCTCTTGCCGTAATGCTTGCAGCCCCTCCACAATATGATCCAATCGAAGATACGATCGTTCCAGCCCGGTCTGGAGCCAATCCCGCTTCTCTAGGGTATTTGAGGGAGGGTCCATTGTGACGCGAAGCACCAACGCGATACCCTTCTGCCCCTGAGGTCCGTTCTTTCCGGGGTCGCCGCAGGTAAACACACTGAGTACGGGCACACCCAGATACGAGGCGGCGTGCATGAGGCCGGTGTCCACCGCAATCACATAGTCCGCCTGGGACAGGGCCTGAAGCGTTTGAACCAGCGATAGTGCTCCCGTCAACTGATGGACACGCCGGCTGGTTCCGTGCCAATCGAAGCCATGGCGATTCAGATTGTTACCAAGTACACATAGGTCGTACCCTGTGGTACTCAGGAGATAGTCCACCAGATCCTGCATGAGTGCATCGGACATCATCCAGGTTCGGGCCGTCGCCTCAAAGCACAGCGCGAGGTAAGGTCGTGTTGGGAGGATTGCCTGCGGCCACTGGTTCCACTCGACGTTCAGCTTGGGGTACTCGAGCCGCACCGGTTTGCCGAGGGCGCGCAGGAGATTGAGATGATCGTTCGCCTTCCAGTTACGTTCCGGCTGCGGTATCCTCAAATCGCACCTCTCATGATGCCCGATGCGATACACGCCGTCTCTGGGATGGTAAAGAGTCAATTCCGAGATGGGATTCAGGTCGAATAGAACATCTGGTTTCAGAGCTTTGAACTGCTGCTCCGACAACCGGTCCTGCAATACGATGGAATCCGCATACTGGCCCAGCACGCATTTGGCAAAGGACGGATCCCCAAATGCTTTCGTGAGATAGGTCAGATGGGCATGCGGATACAGGACTCTCAGGTTGGCAAGAAAGTAGATGGAATTGAGTGCATCGCCGATTCGGTCCGTCAGTATGACTCCAATCCGCAACGGCGACTTATGTTCATCATAGAGTACGGACGCCACGGCAGTTTGGTTCTGCACCTGCAAGTACTTGTGGGTAATAACGATCCCATACTTGTGCTCTTCATGGTACATGGCACAGCGCCCCCGTCACATCGCTCATGGCGGCATCCCCTTCCGCCGGGAGACGGGCGATGGACATGTTACCGACATTGATGCACGGTGCACCTGCTATCCTCTCCCTGACGCCGGGATAATCGGCCACTTCAGAATACTCTCTTTCGGCCAGTTGGGATACCGTCGTGGCCAGGAGAACGTAGCCCGTGGGTGTCACAGCGCGTTTTGCAGACGCAAGGATCTCCGGAACATCTTCCCCATACAACCAATAGGGATTGATGAGGACACAATCCCACCGTTCCGGCGCACGAGCCTCTCGCCACCGGCGGATATCCTCGCAGAGCCAATACTGCGCATATCCATCACCCACGGCTTTGCCTGCGTCGTTCTTCCATGTCTCACGGTAGTCGCACCCGCTCCACACCAGCTTGTCGCCGTCGCACCGTTGCTTGGTCCATTCCTGCCCCCAACAGATCGTGAGCATGCGCCCGGCCGTGGGAAACAGGGGGGCCAGATGCTCCATGTCGGTCTCGCCAGCGCCGGTGGCCCTATCGTTCCACAACGCCACTTGACGATGGAAGCGATAGAAGCTCTCGCGCCGGAGGGAAACATCCGAGGCAGTCTTTTCCAGATGGAGCTGGATCGGCAGGTGGTTGTCTATCGCCTGCTGTTTGATCCGGGACTCGATATACGAGTAGAAGCGACGTCGGGCACTGCAACTGGAAGAGTCGCGCAATCGTATGATCGCGGTGGGAGCATGTTGGCGGTGGGCGTGGTACTCATGCCGCATGGTACAGTGCATGCACCCGCCATGGCATCCATCCCAGTACCGACACTCCCGGCACCCACCCTCCTTCATGGGAAGCTGCCGTAACGTGCTGTCTCTCCGCAGTAACGTTTGGCGCGAAGGATGGTCCCGTACCGCCTGCCAGCCGTCCCGGAAGACATTCCCATAGCAGTACTCCTGCTCATGCGCGTCTCCGCCAAACTCATTGCACGGAAAGACATCGCCATTCCATCTCACACAGGCGAAGTAGGAAGCGCAATTTCCTGTCGTGTTGCAGAGGGTGACGCGTCCCTCGGTCAGGAAACGTACGGCATGGGCGAAATTCTCTACGGCCACCGCCTCCGTGTCCTCGCTCCACAAATCAAACAGATGGCACATGGCATCCAGATAGCCCTTTTCACTGATAGCCAGCGTGGCATCGCAATCCTGCGATTGAGGCGCATAGTGGTAGGCATTGACTTTGAACCCCAGGTGCAACTCTTTGAACATGGAGTAGATTTCATCGATATGCTCGACATTATGTCGGGACAAGATAAGAATGACTCCGGGCCGGCAATTGTATTTCGTGATCAGGCGGTCTAGATTGCGCATCACCACGTCATAGGCGGAGCCGCCGCCCCAAAACACACGCGTACGATCCATGCAATGTTTGGGACCATCGATCGTCGTGCCCAGGGAAATGCCATGGTTCTGCAGTACTTCGTAGTATTCGTCCGTTAACAACGTGAGATTGGTTTGTATGCCATTCTCGATATGGAAGGTGAAACGGCCGGAGGCATAAACCTCCTTTTGAATACGAATCACGTCTTGCCAAAACGCGGCAGGCAACGAAAGTACTTCACCGCCCGACCAGTTGAACGTGAGCTGGCCACGCGACTCTTCCGACTGCTGCCACTCAAAGAGACTGCGGAACAGGAGCGGCATCGTATCTATCGGGATGCAGTTCTTCTGCTTGCGCTGCTCTTGGGACACGTAGCAGTAGACGCAATTCATATTGCAGAAATCCGTCGCTTTTAGCATCACATGCATAGAACGCACGCCTCGACGCCGGAACCACGGTCCATAACTGAAGAATGAGACTACTCGTCAAGGCGTCGTGAGGTGTTTGTTGCACTCCGCGACACCTTGAAGGGCCTCCTGCAGAAATCCCTCAAAGATCAACTTGTCCGTCCGGCCTAGGGTGGGGCCGAGATCGGTGCTATAGGTTTGCACACGTTGTCGGGCCTCTTCATATTGCTGTAGTTTGGACTTCCATCGCTCCGGATGGTTGGCAGGTGAAACAAAGTCCGCCGTTTTCAAAAGCGCCCATACGTGATTCTGTGCCACGGCCACCTTTTCCCAAGGTTGCTCGACCAGGGGCGGCGCTTGGACCATCGCCGCCACAGGAGATAGGTCCGTCAGAGTGCCCAGAAAAGCGCTCTGCCCCTCCACGAGAAGCCGGCATTTCTGATAGGACTGAAGAGGAGTCTGCGGCTGGATATCCTTGAGAGCCTCGTAGGCCCTTTTGCCACCTGCGGCATCGGGGTGAGGAATCTCCCGCAGGAGTCCGCCCCATACACGTTCAATTCGAAACTTCCATACCAGGAGACGGTGTTCGGCCAGGGAGAGGGTGGTTCCGTCCACAACCTGGGTCAGAGCGTCGAGATGTTCCCGGGAGCGCTGACAGAGACGGTAGGCAAAAGAGGGATTCTTCGTCCACCAACACTCCTGCATCACTTGACAGGATGTGTCCACAAGCCTATTGCCCGCAGCAATATCGCCGTTCGCCGCGAGCGCACGCAACGCCGACGAATACTCCGCTTGCGCTTCCGGCGACAGACTGGCAAAGGACAGCTCCGTGTCCGCCCTCTTCATGATGTCTGTGAGGTCGGTGGCTACTATGTTGGCGAGCAGCTTGTCCGACGCTAAGTCCGCATCCGGACCGTGGTATTGGGCGGCAGGTTGCGGTGACGTCATCGAGTTCGTGATTTGACGGTCACTGTTGGTTGCACTGTCAAAGTTGACGATAGGAGGATCACGATCGCCGCGATGTACCGCGCGCCGCACCGTATACGTGCCAATCACGGTTGCTACGACAGCGAGACACAAGATGCCCCACCACCAGGCACGTCCCCAGATCATGCAACTCTCCCGATCTACGCCCTGTTCGTGTGCGTGACGACGTTGTTGTGGCCCTGAACCACATTGGCGTGCACCAGGCCGTTCGTGTGAGTGGGGCACCCACCCGTACCATTGGCATGCGTAACAGTATTGGCGTGGTTCAAGCCATTCGCGTGGGTCTGGATGTTCTCATGGACGATCTGAGTATCATTCACGTGGCTGTCCATGTTGGCATGCTTGTCGCCTATGATCGGGACGTGAATAAGCACGTTCGTGTGTCTCAGCCCGTTCTCGTGCTGTGGATATGCCAACGTCTTGGAGGCAGACAAGACTCCCGCCACCACAAGTGCGCGTCCGAGATTTGTCTTCAGAAACGCACGACGTGAATCCGTTCCTGCTGTCGCCTGCTGGTCTTTCTGTTGTTCTGACATGGTCTGTTCTCCCATCCTAGGGCGTCAAAAGTTCTTGTGTTCCGGGAAGTTGTTATGCCCCTGCACTTTGTTGGCGTGGGTCGGCATGTTCGAATGGTTAGGACAGCCGGGCAGAATCTCATTGACATGGATCATGGTGTTGGCATGCTGCCCGGCATTCGTGTGTCCCACGATGCAGTTGGCGTGCTGCAGGTAGTTGTCATGCTGCGCTCCCGTGTTCGTGTGATTCGCTGCCGAATTGGTATGTCCGACGATTGGGAACCAATTGTTGGTGTGCTGGGCCGCATTCGCATGACCGGTAATGTTTCGATGATGACCGGCAAAGCCGTCGCGCGTCAAGGTCAATACCCCCGCCGCCGCCAGGGCACGTCCCAGATTCGTCTTCAAGAACCCCCGGCGAGACTCACCATCTGTTTCGTTCCTTGTCGGCTCCTTCTCGTTTCCTGTCTTCTCCATATTACAGTCTCCTTTCCAGTTGTTGTGCTTCGGCGCCAGTGCCAGCGGCGGTACCGCATGCCATGGCCGCCATGATCCGTTCGGTTTCCATTCTCACATACGCCTCGTAGTATTCGAACACCGTTGTGGCTACGCCTCTGGAAGCCCACATATGACATAACAGGTCGCCGTAGCTAGTGACAAAACCGTAGGGGATGCGGCCCACCTGCCATCGGGGAGACAGGCATTCCGTGGGATAGATGAGCAAGATCGGAATCGCTTGCCGCTGTGCGGCGATCGTAATCCAGGCCCCGGTATCAAACCATTCCCCTTGGGGACCATCCGGGGCAAAGCTGGTGTGAAGGTCCAGATAGAGCTGTTTGGTGATGGACATGGCAGAAGGAGATACATAGGGGATGAAACGACTGGCTTCGGGGAGATGATTGGCCGCGTGCGCGGCACCTGCCAGTATTCGGGAGCGCGGCTGCATGAAGTCAAAGAACGGCGCGCTCAAGGGGACCGCGTCGCTGTCCAACACAATAAAATGATCGTAAGGCAGACTGTAGAGGCACTTGTCCAGGCATTTGGCATGAAAAGAACTGGCATGGTGGTCGCCGTCCAGAAGGGGATGCGATTGGGCCCATTCCGGTTCCTCCAGATCGCGGAGGACCGCCTTCATGTCCAATTGGAGAAAGCTCACATCCGCCGGCACGAACTTTTCAACCATCTCCTTCTGAAACGCTATGACGCGTTTGTCGTTCGCGCCTTCGTCATATACCGTAACAATCGCGGTCGTTGACATTTATGCAAATCCTTCGTCGTCAGTTCCGATGGTTCGGTACCTTGGGAAAAGCCGAGGTCATCACGGTGAACCATCCGGTGCGGCAATAGCCGCAATGGTCCCGGCAAGACGGGTCTTCCGGGAGTCACCCTTGGCGCAGTACTCGTTATCGCCTTGGCCCATCAAGAGCTTGAGAGTCATCGGCCAAATGTCGTTAGCGGCGCTGGCATCGCTACTCAGCCGATGCTGCCATGACTCAAACGTCGTGGAAGGACCAAGGCCGAAAGACGTAACATCCTGTTTCTGCCATTCCCGGAACAGGGTGGACGCCTGGTCGGGGTGCGACTGTGTCCAAAGCCAGGCAGCCGTGCGGGTATTTGTCAGAAACACACCCGCACGCAGCGTGAACAGCAGTACGCCGCCTGTGCTGCCCTCGGCCACTTTGTTCAGGCCGGTGACGGCAGAATGCCAGCGCTGGAGAGCGGATCGGTATTTCCGAGCGGATTCCGCCAGAGTGTCGGCCTCGGACGGCTGTCCCGTTCCTTGATCTGTCGATTTCTCCGTGATCGTGAGAGTATTCACACCAGCGGACTGCAACAGTGCAATTGGATTGACGCCGTAGTGCGCCGCGATCTGTGCGACGGAGGCGGCGTGGAGGATCGGAATGCGTTGATCGATTGCCCGCGGATAATTGAACTGCCATATATCGTGGGAAATGATCAGCAATTCCATATAGTCGACGTCGATGCCATATTGATCCTTAAGGGCTTTCTGAGCCTTGAATATCCATGGGAACTCGCGGGCGAACCAAGCACGTTGATCATCTCGCCACTGTTTGTAATAGAGGGAAGCCAGGTCCAGCGGCTGTGGCCACGGCCAGTAGTTGCGAAGAGAACCGAGCAACACGTCGTCCTCTGGATGAATACGGGCGACGGCGTTCGTCACGGCCCAATCGCGAGCCCAAGCCATCAGGGCGAAGGCCTCGGCTGGGTGCGGTGTCGAAGGGGCCGATCGACCGACGATCGTGGAGGCATGACCGGCGGTAACATTCACGGAGGCGCCGTCCGCGTTGACGCGGAGGGGTTGGCTGAACTTGATGCTGCCTTCGAGCAGCGTCACTTCCGTTTTGTCGCCGTCGGCCACCACATCAAACTTCGTGCCCGTGATGTCGAGGCGGGCGTTGGACGTCCTGACGGTGAAGGGATTCCCTGGAACGACTTCCACGTACAACTCGCCCCGGGCTAACCGGATTTCATACAGGACGTTTCCGCTATCATCGCCGTGGCCTCGTGGCACGGCGGCGGCAAAGGTGACTTTCGTATCGCGTTTCATTACCACGCGGTGCATGCCGCCGAGGAGAACTTCCTGCGACGGGCTGTTGCTGACCACGGGCTGACCCAGCGCCAGCGGCTGGTGGCCTTCCGACGTGACCCACTCCGCAAAAGCGCGTGATCCACCATTGTGGGCAACGAGGCCTGAGTCGGAACGACGGGAGTCACCAGGATGCATTGCCATCCAGCCACCGAGCACGATCAGTATACAGGCAGCAGCGACCATGCGGCCCACGCGGAGCATCACTGCGGGACGGCATTTCCTTCGCGGAGCGGACGTGTCTCTGGCAATTCGCTGCTGCAGATCGGCCAGAGCATGTTTGGGTGGGCGGGTGAAGCAGATTTCCTCTGTCGAAGTACCCGCGGCCTTGGCGGCTTCATCCCAAAGCTCCATTTCCGCATCCGACAGCGCCGCATAGATGTCATAACAGCGCGGGCAGCGGCCAATGTGGTCGACCACGAAGTCCCGTTCTTGATGAGTGAGCCGTTCTGCTTGGACCACGTGACGCAACAGATCCTGCCATGGTGGGCAGGCAGATAGGTCAGGTCGTTCATGCTTTACGGACATACTGCCATCCAGCGAACAAAAAACTGCACCTCTATATAAGAAGGACCGAAGAGATGACCCATATGCCCCCCCGGAAAAGTTCAGATTTCTTGGCGGCGCGAACGCAAGCTTAGAAACGCCAAGTACTTAAGGCAGACCAAGTCTTTCGTTCGCGCTGGGCATTGCCCTTGGCGAGGTGTGCCCAGGACACAGGAGGGGCCGCACTGGGAGAGTCTAAGCCGTAATTGTTCCCAGGCCTTTTCCTTTCGCCGTCGCGCTGCCTTCTCCGTGCACTTGGAGGTCGAGGCGATCTGTTTGTATGAAAGCCCCGCCTCACTCAATTCCATCGCCAGGCGGTGCGATTCGGCCAGCGAATCGACCGCCTGGGCGATCTGTTGGGCGATTTCCGCCTGTTCCATCGCTGTGTGCGGAGAAGGGTCTGGGGACTGAATGTCGAGGGAGAGGTTTCCTTCAACGGTTCTCTGTCTCGCATACCGATCGGCCACCACACTTCGGGCCACGCTCGTCAGGTAGCTCCGGATATTGCCTTTGATCCGCAGGTTTGGGGAGCGTTCCCAGTAGCGAAGGAAGGTGTCCTCTATCACATCCTCGGCGGTGTGTTCGTCCAGACGATACTTATGAACAAGATAGCCCAACAGCTCTTGTCGGTATCGAAGGTAAAGAGCTTCGAGATCACGCCGGTTGGGCAAAGCTGTATCTCGCAACAGACCGGTACCGGCAGGTGAAATAGATGCCTGCGACGAGTCTTCCCGATGCCTGCCGACCGACGGCGCAGACAAGTCTTGTTCGGCATTTCCCGCCGAAGCCCAAATCGCCCGATGAGAGTGTTCTTCCTCCTCTTTCATGAGAGAGACTATCTCTATCTGGTTGTGTGCCGATCTCCTCTGTTCCGGCCACTTGCGAGGCGCTGTCGGAAACGGCCATTGGGTTGGTTCGGACCGACACCGGGACCGTGGCCCCGTCCGCGGGGCCCAAAAGGTCATAGTAATAGACGCGCGCCTCCTGACACAGGCGTTTACCGTCGGACGCTCCCCTAGGTGCCTCGCTGAGTAGCCAACGTGTTGCGCAGCCTCCTGCGCCCCTCGGACAGGTAGCGGCTGACGGTCCTCGCGTTGACGCCCATTCGCGCCGCAATCTACCCGATACCGAAGTTGTCCCGGTACCTCAGCAGGAACACTTGTGCCTCTCGCGCCTGGAGGCGCCGAGCGAAGTAGGCAATTGCTCTTCTAGGAAAAAGCGTAATCTGTACGGCTTTTGTTGATGGAAAGTCTGGCTCGGCGCGCGTATTTTTCCACCGGCTGACGATAGTGGTCTCGCGCCCGCGCGGCATCCAGGGTGTGGGTGACGGTCACCCGGTATGGATAACGGTTGACGTTCTGCACGTCGGCCGGGTACTGGCCCTCGCGAAACGCAAGGGAATTCTACGGGTGAAGGACCTGCAAGAAGCCGGGATACACCCGGAGTACCTCCGCCGGCTCTGCGAAAAGGGCACGCTCCTCAAGATCGGCCGGGGGCTCTATATGTCGGCAGATGCGCCGCTTTCCGCCAATACCAGTCTGGCCCAGGCATCCCGACGGGTCCCTTGTGGCGTCATTTGCCTGCTATCCGCTCTGCGCTTCCATGAGATTGGCACAGCCAACCCGTTTGAAGTCTGGATCGCCCTTGACCAGGATGTACGTCGGCCGCGCGTTGAGTATCCGCCGCTGCGGATCGTGAGGTTTTCCGGGAAAGCTCTGACCGAAGGCGTAGAACGCCACCGCATCGAGTCTGTCCAAGTCAAGATCTACAACCCGGCCAAAACCGTCGCCGATTGCTTCAAGTTCCGCAACAAGATCGGCCTCGAGGTGGCTATTGAAGCCCTTAGAAACTATCTCAAAACCGTTTAAGACGATGAAGCCGACGATACCATAGCAGAATGCACGCGAGCTTGAGGAGTCCCAGGTAAACCGATGGCAACTTGGCTGTGCGAACCAAAATGGCGTGACACTTGTTCAGCCACGCCAAGGTCCTTTCGACCACCCAGCGACGGGCCGGGTGGCGTTTGCGTTTCTTGGGATTTCCTTTCTCTTCGCCGATGCGGCGAATGTGCGGCTGGTAGTGATGTTCCTCGACGGCCTGCCGGCCCGTGGGATTGTCGTAGCCTTTGTCCAGGGACATGTTCTGGGGCTCTTCCGGGGTGGGTTCGGGCCGCTCCACCACGATCGCTTCGATGGTCGGAGCCAACAGCTTCGTGTCATGCACATTGGCCCCGGCAATCACCACCGCCAACGGGCCGCCGTCGGCTTCCACCAGGACACTGCGTTTTACGCCCTTTTTGCCGCGATCCGTGGGGTTGGGACCAACAGCGCCCCCCCAAAACGGGCCTTGCCCATGGCGCCGTCGACGGCCTGCCACCGCCAATCGACGCCGCCCAGTTCCTCGCATTCGTCCACCAGCAGGGCCCAGACGCGATCGAAGACGCCCTTGCCAACCCAGCGTTGATAGGTCCGATGCACCGAGCTGTCGTCCCCGAATTCCTTCGGCAGAACATTCCATTGGCACCCGGTGCGTAGATGGTAGATGACCCCATCCAACGCCGGTCGCGGGGCGATCCGATGGCGGCCGGTTTTCGCCGGCGGATCCACTTCGTTCAATACCGGTTCGATGCGTTCCCACAATTCATCCGGTACGTGCCAAATCGTGGGCAACGGTGTAACAGTTTGTTTTCTTCTCGCCATTCGCAACTCCTTTCCAAGGAATTCTACGAATGGCTTTCAGCCTTTGATCGAGTTTTGAGATAGTTTCT
>Ga0315289_10012162_pt1 | contig 12146 bp, 5 predicted proteins | sample YL17G11_40_MG_FD_203452 | JGI IMG/M metagenome (GOLD analysis project Ga0315289, IMG submission 203452) | Sediment microbial communities from Yellowstone Lake, YNP, Wyoming, USA - YL17G11_40 | ecosystem: Environmental > Aquatic > Freshwater > Lake > Sediment | place: USA: Wyoming | collected...
GACCGCCGCAGGCCGTGGCGCAGCCCCCGGGGGCCAATGTTCGCGTACTCGAACACATCAGCTATGGGAGCGAAGCACCGCAGGCCCAGATGCTCAACGCCTATCTGGTGCAACGGGACACCCCTGCGGCAGTCATCGTCCAGATTCTCAGCGGGGGCTGGAACTCGGCCCCGCCGCAGAAGACGAACGTCGAGCCATTCAAGCCGTACTCGGACGCCGGTATCTCCGTCATCGTCGTCGCCCATCGGCCGATCGGCGCAGACATCCACTGGCCCACTCCTGGGGACGACATCGCGCGGGCGATCCAGTTTGTGCGGGCACATGCAGGCGAGTGGGGGATCGACCCGAACCGGATCGCGGCGAAAGGGAGATCGTCCGGCGGACACCTGGCCCTGATGGCAGGTTTCGGGCCGGACCGGGCCAAGCCCGGCAGTGCGGACCCCGTCGAGCGTCAATCGTCCCGGCCGAATTGCATCGTGGCCGGCGCCGCCCCGACAGACCTGGTCCAGCAGATGAGCGAACTCCTGAAGGACTCGGACCGGCAGGCGTACTTGTGGGGGGTGATGACGGCCCTGGTCGGGGGCACGCCCGACGCAATCTCGCGGGATGAGCTGCTGGAGAAGCTCAAACCCCTCTCACCTATCGAGTACGTGACACACGACTCACCGCCGGTGTTCCTCACAAGCCAGGGGCCGGCGGACGCCTTCTGGCCGGGAGATGTCCGGCTCAAGTGGGACGTGCACACGCCCATCACCAGCCTGATTCTCGAAAAGAAGTTCAAGGAATTGCAGGTGCCCTATGAGCTGGTCATCTCCCCGGAAAGCGGGCGGGGCGACACGACACTCCTGCGCCGAGAGCTGGCCTTTCTTGCCAAACACCTGCACCTGACAGTCGGGCCACAAGGCGGTTCCAGTTCACCCGCCGATGAAACGCGGCGATACAGTCTCGGTGCGAAGTTCGAGCCGCCCGCCGGGAGGGTGGTCCACGGGATGGGACAATGGGAGCAATACAACGCCAAGCTGCTGCCGCTCTTGCCGGCGGAGCTGCGGCCGGCCTCCAAGCTGATCTTCATCGACATCGGCGACACCCCGCGTGGCTGGCGTCCCGAGGGTATCCGCAACCTGATGCAACGCTACGATCAGGAAGGGCTCCTTCCGCACCTCGACATCGCCCCGCGCGGGAATCAGCCGAGCCACGCTGCACTCGCCGCTTTGGCCGACCCGCTGTTCGGCATCGACGACGAGGTGGCTTCCACGTCCCGGTTCGATGGAAAGATCCAGGACCTGGCCCGCATCATCAAGGAGTTCCGTAAACCCGTCATCGTCCGCATCGGTGGCGAGTTCAACGGACGGTGGAACGGGTATCACCCCTACGTCTATCCGAAGGCCTTTCGCAAGATCGTCGCGATGTTTCGTGAAGCAAAGGCGGACAATGCCGCCTTCGTCTGGTGCTACGAGCCGGCCGCTCCGGGCGACTTCGACGAGCGCAACGAAGCAGGCGAGTACAAGTGGTTCCATCTCATCAGCTACGACTGGACGCGTGCCTCGTACTACGCTCAAACCGGTTGGAAGAACAACGACTTCACGGCCAGTCCCGCCCTCCTGGAGAAGCTCATGGCGGAGCTGCGCAAGCCGCAATACCTCCACGCCAACGACAAGGCTCTGCTGAAAGACTACCGCCGATTTGCCGCAGCGACGCCCGAGTCGCGGTCTTCCAGCCCGCGTCTCGAGGGCGGGACGCCCTCGCCACGCAACCAAGCTCCGGGGGACAAGCCTGCGGAACTCGCGAAATTCGATCAGCCGGCGGCGCACCTTCCAGCCAAAGGTCCGGGCGGAACCGAGTGGGACGCCCAGTACCGCTCGTTCATCCAGTCTGACGAGAATGCGGTGTCCAAGGGTTTCCCCACCCACGCCGAGGCCGCCCAGCAGATCAAGGCGGACGCCGCCAAGGACCCCGCCAATCTACAGAAGCACAAGGGATGGGTCCTGTTCATCAAGCACTACTCGCAGGCCTATCGTCCCCAGGAAGCAACAGACGCCCTTCGTAAGCTATACCAGGACCTGGTCGAGATGGAATTCGGGGGCTCTGCTGCCGGCGCCGATCTGCCTTTCGCCGGCGATTCTCGCCTGACGATCCGCCGCGATGTCATCTACGGGAAGACCCACCCGGACATCCAGCGGCTGGATGCCTACCTGCTGAAGGCCACCCGCCCGACCCCGGTTCTGATTGAGATTCACGGCGGCGGCTGGCGGCGTGGCGCCAAGAGCCAGTTCACCTATCAGGGGGACCTCATCAAGGCCGTCCTCGACGCCGGCATCTCCGTCGTCAGCATCGACTATCGCCTCACGCCGGAACACGTCCTTCCGGCCCAGATGGAAGACGTCGTCCGAGCAGTGCAGTTCGTCCGCTCCAAGGCCGGCGACTGGAACATCGACCCCAACCGGATCGCCGCCATAGGCGGGTCCGCCGGCGCGCATCTATCGGCTTGGGTGGGACTGCACAACGATCTGGCCAAGCCGGACAGCCTCGATCCTACCGAGCGTTTCTCCAGCCGTCTGACCTGCTTCGTAGCCTTGTCCGGCCCGATGGATCTGCTGCGCGTCGATCCTCGGACCCTGGCAAAAGCCGGTGCGCGGGGCGAATCCTTTGCCGAGGCTTTCCTGGCCGCCGTAGGCGCGACGCCGGAGCAATTCATGACGGACTCCGACATGCGCCGCCGGCTCAAGGAAGCGTCGCCGGTCTTTCTGGTCTCGCCGGACGACCCGCCGGCGATGGTCGTGGGGGCGGGCCCCGCCCAGACCGCTCTCATTCCACCGGCAATCCCCGACACGATCAACGATCCACACTCGGCCTGGCACGGGGCCCTTCTGGCCGACGCCCTGCGCCGCGCGGGCGTGGAAGTCGTGGCTCGGTTGGGTCCGGGTGTGGGCAAGGACCCGCAAGCCAATGCGGCGGCCGTCGTAGATTTCCTCACGAGAAACCTTAAGACGGCCAGACGCTGAAGACAAATGTTGATCCCCCCTGCTTGCAGGAGAACCATCGTGCAAAGGACACTGCTTCAGTCCCTGGCAGCCTTTAGCCTCTTGCTATCGATTCCTGTTTGTTCTCAAGCCGAGCCGTACCGCGCGGGCGGTTTTCAAGGGCGAATGGCCCTGAGCCACGACGGCAACTTCAATGACGAGGATGACTGGGGCGCCTTTCCGGTCGTTATCGCTCTCCTGGACGCCTACGGAGTCAAGGACAAGCTGGTGCATATCGAGTACAACAACATCATTCAAACGAACAACGACCGGTTCGAGAAGGAAATGACGGCAAGCGTCCAGGGCGCCGCCGAGAGATACGGCATACCGTCGTCCCTTCTGCACAACTGCCGCACGGACCTCCACGGTGCTATCGACAGCCTCAGGGATGCGGTTAACGCTTCATCCCGCAAGAATCCCCTTTACTACGTGCTCGCCGGCCCCATGGACGTACCCTACCGCGGCCTTCGTGCCGCCGACCCGGCCAAGCGGCAGTACGTCTACTGTATCTCACACAGCTCCTGGAATGACGGCTATGGCAAACGGAGAATCGAAGGCCGCAGCAAGAGAGACGTCATCGCGCTGGGCGTCAAGTGGATCCAGGTGAAGCCCGGCGATCGGCTGGCGTACTCCGGCACGCCCGGGACGAAATCGACGCCCGCCCAGTGGGCCTTATTTCAGTGGCTGCGGGATTCCAGCGACGAGCGGCTCCGCTGGCTGTTCACCCGGCTGCAAGCCGAGGAGCGATGCGACGTCTCCGACGCCACCATGACGTATTTCCTGCTGACGGGAGATGAGCAGTGCGATCCGAAGAAACTGGCTGCCCTACTGGATAGGAAGCAGAAACCCGACCCCATAACGATCCGACCGACGATCCGGCTGGAAGCGGAGAACTTCAGCCTGCTGGAGAACTGTGTGCCCGTCGCCGTGGGCAGGCAGGCCTCGCAAGATGCGGCCGTGCGCATGTCGGACGCACCGCAGGGGTCTATTCGAACAGAATTCCACGAAATCTATGCCGCCCAATCGGGACGCTACGGAGCAAGCGTTCAGTACCGGGACGCAGGCAGCGGCGCCGCGATCTTCAGGTTGCGTATCAACGGCGTTCCCCAGGGCGGCGATTGGAGAGCGTCCGCCGACGACAATGCCTGGAAGAGCCATACGGTAAAGGAGGTATTCCTCTCGCAGGGGGACGTGATCGAAGTCGAGGTCCGGCCCGATGGCAAGGACCGCGGCGAGCTCGATTCCATCCAATTGACCTATCTGGGGCCGGACTGAAGAACCCGCCCGACGCGGAAACGCGCTTCAAACGTTTCGACAAGAACGGCGACGGCGTGCTCAGCCGCGAGGAGTTCGTCAATCCATCTGGCAAGTAGCGTCATACAACGCGGAACACCATGAAATACAGGCTCAAGCTCTGCGCTACCCTGCTGCTCACGCCAGCCAGCGGCACGAAGAAGGCAGCGGATATACCCACCCCGGTCTGGACGGGCAGGCAATCGCTGATCTTCCGCGTCATGGCGCTGGTGGCCGATCGGTTGGCGGTCGCGGAACCGGCGGATTTGGCGCAGAAGGATCCGAACCTGTTGGACTTCGAGTACGAGGCGGGGGCGTACCTTGTCAGCCGGATCGCATAGTCCGGCTTCGGCGGTGTGAAGCGGAATGGGCCTGGGTTGGCGGAACCTATCGGCTGGATCTTCATCTCCCATGGGTCGATGGCGTCGAGCTTGTAGGGACTGTCGCCGGGCAAGTCGAATGCGAGCGGCTTGGCGTCCGTGAAATACATCAGGTAGTATTCGCCCGGCTTCGCCAAGATGTACACGTCTGGATGCCGGCTGAAATCGGGTTCCATCTGCTGATAGGGCAGCGCCTCGATGGTGGCCCTGATGAACTGAATCCGCGCCGGGCTCTGGCCCCGCAACACGCCTCCCTTGGCCCACCACAGCAGGTCCTGCGGGTGCCCGTAGGTCTCGCCGTGACCCACATAGCAGCCCGCCAGCGACCCCATCCAGAAATTGCGCATCATCTGCTGGGCGCTGATGCTACCCCAGGCTTGCGGGATGTCCCCTTCGTAGCGGCACTCATCGTAGACCACGGGCTTATGGTACTTGTCACGATATGCCGGCGCCTTCGCAAAATCGCGGTCCTGGATGCTGCAATGCGTGACCCAGGGCTTGCTGTGATCGTACCAGATGCGACAATTATGGATGCCCCGCAGATGGTTATAGGGGTCGATCTCCTGCACCAGCCTCATGTAGTGGTCCCAGTCCTCCATCGGCCATTTGAGCAAATCGTACTCGTTGGCAAAGGACCACCAGACGTTGCGATAGGCTGCCAGCCGAGCCACGAGGTACCGTAGAAGGAACAGATTGTTCTCACGGCCCATACTCTTGAACCCCCAACGATCATACGGATGAAAGATGATGATGTCCGCCTCAATCCCCAGGTCGCGCAACTGCCCGACCCGCGTCTCGAAATGCCGCCAGAAGGCGGGGTTGAACCGCTTGAAGTCCCAGTCCTTCAGGGGCCTGCCCTCATAGGCATAGTACTGCGGCTCATTGTTGTTGTACGCATAAGCCTTCGGGAACACACACATCCGGATCTTATTGAACGGCGAGTCCCTCAGGGTTGCAAGCGTCTGCTCTTCCATCGGATCACCCTGATGCACCCAGGCGTAGCATGTCGTCCCCACCGAGAAGTGCGGCGTGCCGTCCGCATAGGCGAAGCGAAACGTATCGAAAACCCTCACGGGCCCATGATTGCCCGGTCCGGCTTTCACACAGACGAATTCTCCCTTGATTCCATCGAGTTCTTTGACGTTGCTCCTCGTCACATACGTCCACGCGCCGACCTCACCGGGCATGAACCGAATCCGATACACGCCGTCACCATCGTAGAACCCTTCCGGGGCCACCACGTGATCCCCTCGGCGAAACTCAGCCTTCAGTTGCACTTCGGCAAACGGGTTGCCCTCGGATGGGCCCTTGAGAGACAGTTCAAAGATGCCCCATTGCTCTACGGTGCGACTCTGAGTTCCATTGGCCCACGCGGCCGTCGAGACCATGCCGGCAACAAGCAAGGCCAGAACAGCACACAGATTCTCTCGCCCGACTCTTCGCATCATATCTCATCCTTTCGCTCACATAGGAACAGCCTGAGAGCAGTACCCTGCGATTGCGCCGAGGCCGACGCACACAGACAAGTCCAAGTTGCGTTCCCGGCGGCTTCGCAGGATCGGCCTGCGGACATTTTGTTCTCCCAGATTGCATCTGACACCTGGCCAGCCGTAGACTTGGCTACAGGCTACGCCGGGCAAACACCATTGAGACCACCCAACCCTTCTGCCCTGTGCCATCTCTTCAGACAGCGTTCACTGCAAATTCAACTGCTACGAGGCGGTCACATGGCCGCCTGACAAGCACAAGTTGGCTTGGATACTCCGCTCTGGCTGCCATCGGAGTAATTGCCTGCCTACCCCTGGCGGCTACTGTACTCTTGCTACGTCTTGGTTGGGGGCCCATTTCTTCTGCCAGGCAGGATAGTCCTCGGCCAGCAGGCTGGCCGCGTAGTAGCCCAGCCAACTGTACCCGTTGCGCCATTCGTACGAGATCTCGGCCAACGTCCTCTTCGGGATGCCGTCGCGGCTGCAGAAGATCGGCTTGTTGCTCCCGATCTCGTAGAACCGGGCCCACATCGGTGGAGCAGACGCATCTGGGACGATCACCTTATCCCAGCCCTTCGGCAGGGCTGGGTCTTCTCTGCGGATCTCTCGGATCCCTTCGAGCTTGGCCTTGTCGAACCAGGCTATGGCAGCCTGGACGGCTTCGACGATCTCCGGGGTAGGCCGGTCGATACCCATGAGGAACCTGACGAGGCCCACCGACTCCGATCCACTGAGCGAGGGCAATTCGTAGCTGCGGGCCTTCGCGGGGGCGAGCGTCGTCTCGTCGTGTTGGGCGCACCAGGCGGTCTTCTTGCCATGGACAACGACCTGACACTTGAGAATACAGGGAATGCCCTTCGCCACGGCATTCGCCGCTCGGACACGCAAGGCCTCATCCACGAAGGTGAATTCGGGCTCGCGCCGGGCGATGTCGCGCAGGGTGCTCATCACACCGATCATGGCGTTGTCGTTGAATGTGATGTGTCGGGAATACCCTTTGGCCTTCGGATAGAACTGCGGCCAGCCGCCGTTGGCATACTGGGCTCGCAACGTGAACTCGATTCCCTTCAGTGCCGCCTCCTTGTAGCGTTCGTCTCCCGTGCTCTGGTAGACCTTGGCCAGATGCCGCACTTCCGAGTGCGTTGCGCCATTGTCGAACGTGGTGTCGTCGCGACTCCTCTGAGCCAATATCCCTGTCCTTTCCGCGTCCGTCAGGGCATGGCCTTTGTCGTAGTTCTTGGGCCAGCCGCCGTTGTCCCGCTGGTAGAGTAGCACGATCTCGGCGACCCTAACCGCCTCGGTCGGCGGCGCCGCGCGGACGCCCAGCGAGAGCGTTAGCATGGAGATGATCATCGTGGCCTCGAGTTTCCTTGTGACGGTTCTCACGGATCGCACCATCCTCTCTGTATCTGCGTCTGTTTGCTTATCCCGGGCCATCTCCATAGATTGGCATTTCAATCCGGATCAATCCGGATCACGAACATCTGGCGCGTTCCATCTTCGCTGATGCCGGGGACGACAACGGCATCCCCGGTCCGATTCCAGCACGGCGCCGGATCCAGTCGCAGCTCGCCCCCCTTCCATTTCCCGAACGAGATCGGCGGCGATTTGATCACACGGCCGGTTCTTCGTTCGAGAAACGTATAGTGATTCGCGCCCGCGGCTCCATGGCCGTTGACGAACCAGCGGCCATCGGGGCTCAGCGCGATGTCGCCCTCCGGGCTGGGAAACACCTCACGCCCGCCGAGCACTGCGACAATCTTCTGTGTGGCGGTGTCGTAGATGACCTGTTTCTTATCCTGGGAGCCGATGATCCGGGAGCCCCACTCCCAGTCCGGGTGGCCGCCGATGAAGACCTCCTGCCGCGTGAGCTCGCTGCCGTCGGGGCGCACGGTGAATGCCACATTCACGGTCTCCACCCCGGGGGATTTCTTCCCGAAATCCGCGCGGCAGAAGAAATAGATCAGATCGTTGTTCCGGTTGTTCAGCGTATGGTTGATGAAGAAATGCCGCTCGTCCACGCGCGGAACGACGCCCCGCAACGCCTCCTTCAGTTGGGCAAACGACACAATGAGCCGCCGTCTTCCGGTGGCGATATCGACGCGGAAGATCCCGTCGTCGGCCGGCGCCGCCACGTTTTCCGTCCAGTCCCAGGCGCCGCGGTAGCCCGTGACCGGGCGCAGCCGCGCCATGCGCGCATAATTGCTCGCCAGGAAGTAGCCGCCGTTCTGAGCGACCCCGCTGTTACCCACCGGGGAATCGTCGAAGCGGTATTCCCGTGCCCGCCCGCCCTTGCCGCCGTTGGCCGTCAGGTCGAAGAGCACGGTGAACACTTTCCCGGTTTTCGGATCGCGATCGTTAAAGAAGAACTGCGTCTCGGGACGCTCGGGATTCCAGTAAAACATCGTGCCCTGCTGCGGATTATAGCCCCGCGACTGATCGACGAGGCGTAAGGCGTAGCCGTTCTGGGCATCGAGCAGGCACACGTCCGCCGGCTCGTTCCCATCCGGCATATGATCCTGAAAGGACGTCTGCAACGCGAGCAGGTAGCGGCCGGAGGCGTTCCAGGGAATCGTCCGACTCTGGCCGATGTAACCGAAGAAATGGTGGTTCGGTCCTTTGGTGATCTGCGCGATGGTAGCCGAGCCGTCCGCCGCCCACGCTGGGACCGCGAGCACAACGACCAACAGGAACGCTGAAGTCATCCGGCACATATGATTCGCCATGAAGTCATTGACTCTGTGAACGTAAAGAGGGTCTCAAGGACCGATGAAAAGCGCATTCACTTCTTCTTTTTGCGAGCAGGCACCTTGGGACCACTGCGGGCCACTTCCTTTTTGCCATCATCCGGAGTGTTGGTCATCCATTCTGCCAGGTAGGCACGAAGTTGCTTTTCAACGGCGGCGGATTCGGGCTTGCCCGCCAAATTAACCAGTTCCTGAGGGTCCTTCTCGCGGTCAAAAAGCATGTCCGTGAATTTCCCGCGAAAATCGCGTTCCGGGTAGCGTGCCGTAGGATCGATCCAGACGCCGAGCTTATAGCGGTCGGTGACGACGCTCACCTGCGACCAGTTCTCGGAAATCGCATACGTGCGGCCGGTCGGTTTACCCTCGGTCAGCACCGGTACGAGCGACTGGCCGGCCAGCCTGGGCGCCTCGGGCGGACGCGGCAGGCCAACCAAGTCCAACAAGGTGGGATAAATGTCGATCAATTGCGCCAGACTATCACACACCGCGCTCTTTTGAAAATGACCGGGCCAGGAAACGATGAGCGGGACATGCAACGTCTCTTCATAGACATTATGGCTCACGGCGCACTTCTCGATCATCCCGTGCCGGGCCACGAAATCCCCGTGGTCCGACACGTAAATCACGATGGTATTGGACCGCAGGCCGAGCGCATCCAGCTCGGCAAGAACCTCGCCGACAAAATGGTCCACCTCGGTCACCTGGGCGAAATAGTAGGCGATGTACTGCCGATACAGAGCGGGATTTTCCGCGGCTTTCGCCAGGCACCAGGGATCCTTGGTGTTGCGCCGCCAGTTCTGCAGGCCCGGCGGCAAGTGGTCAATCGGCTCGTTCACGCTCGCCGGCAGCGGCGTCGTCTCGATCGGGTAGAGGGCGGCCCACTTGGCCGGAGGCGTGTAGGGCTGGTGCGGCCCATGGAACGAGGCCCAGCAAAAGAACGGTTTGCCTTGTTGCCGGCATTCGCGAAGGAATTCTTTCGCTTTCATGGCCGTATAGGCCTCGATGCGGTTTTCGGGTTTGACTTCGGAGATAGGGCAGCACATGTCGGATTGGAGGCTGCCTTTCATGTCCTTCTCGAAGGCGTCCGCTTGTCCGCGCGCCTGAATCCAATCGTTATAGTTCTCGTCGGAAGGATCCTGCTGGGGCGAAATCACGGTCGCCGAGCGGTCCCAGCCCAGGGCCAGAGTCGGGCGTGGCAGATGCCGCTTGCCGAAGCAGCCCGTCTGGTAGCCGGCGGCCTTGAAGGCTTGTTGGAGGGGATACAGCTTCGCTTGGGACCCCGGTGAATCACCATTATCGAGGCAGCCGGTGGTGCGCGGGTACAAACCGGTCATTAGCGCGGTCCGAGAAGGCACGCAGATGGCATCCTGACAATAAGCGCGCGTGAAGCGCACGCCCTGGGCGGCCAACTGGTCGAGGTTGGGCGTCTTGACAATGGGATGGCCGCTGCACCCCATCACATCCGCGTTATGCTGGTCGGCAAAAAGCAGAAGGACATTGGGTTTAGACGCGCCGGCCGCACACGAATCGCCGGCGGCGAGTGCGGTTAAGCAGATAAGAACGAGGCGTTTCATCACTTTTGTACTGTTGTGGATCACCATGAATAGAGTTCCGGATATCGTCTTTGATTCATCCCCGGGCCGGAGCTGCGAACAACGGGCGGGCCTTGACGGACTCGAGGTTCGGCGATTTCACCCGCGTTAGCCATTCGACCAGCAGTCCCTTCATTCGCACGACCTCTGTTCGATACTGTTCTGCCTGGGGATTCCGTCCGATGAGGTTGTTCAACTCACCCGGATCGTCCTGCAAATCATAGAGCGCGTCCAGCGACGGAGCGGCCGCCGAACGGCCACACATGAACTTCCACCGCCCATCGCATACCATGTATCCAGGCACGCCCTGACTGGCCCATTCCGAGACGGCAAACCGTTCCCGGGTCTTTTCGTTCCCTTCGATCAACGGACGCAGGCTTTGGCCTTCGGATGGGCTGGTTGCTTGGCCGCAGTAATCCAGGATCGTTGAGAAGAGATCAATATGCCCGGCGGGGCCCTTAATCACAGTGTTGGCCGGGATAACGCCCGGCAAACGCATCAACAAAGGCACATGCGTCGAACCCTCGTAGAAAACGGTTTTGCCGTGCAAGCCATGCTCGCCGAGTGATTCGCCATGGTCGCTGGTGAAGATGACCAGCGTGTTGTTGGCGAGCCCAAGCTCATCGAGCCGTTGGAGAATCTTCCCGACCCATTCATCGACCTCCGTGACCATCCCGTAGTAGATGGAGGTCATCTGCCGGATGTTGGCCGGGTTGCGATAGGCTTCGTCCTCGCCTCTTTTGCCCACGCCGTAAGGGGAATTGCTTAGGGGATCGCTAATGCTCACCGGCACCGGGATCGTTTCCGGCGGATAGAGGCTGAAGTAAGGCTCGGAAACCAGCATCGGCGGGTGGGGTGGACCGATGGAGATGGTAAGGGTAAAGGGGCCGTCCTTGAGCCGCTCCAGCGCCGTGATGCCTTCCTTTGCCGTGAACGCCGTAAGACTGCACCCAAGGGGAACATCCAGTCGCCCATACATTCCCGCCTGCGAGGCCCTCCGGACCGGAGGCTTCCCATAGTTCTCATCCAGCGCTATCGGCGTATAGGCCCCGTGACGACTGGTCAACTGACCGGGCTTCACGGCCCCTCCCCCCGCGTGCTCTTCCACGAATTTGAAGAACGCCTCGCTTTCGGACATGTCTGCCTTACATCCCGGCGGCGGGTTCTTGCCGTTCAGCCAACGGACCGGTTGCGTGTAGTCCATCGCCAGCCTGTAAGGGCTATGGAACTTGCCGTGATATTCGCCACGATAGCCGTGGCGCAGTAGAATCTGGTCGAACGATGGAAACGGCGGAGCATCGGTTCGGTCCGCATCCACATGGTTCAGCACCCGGTTGGAGTCAATGCTGTGCCCGGTAAACATCACCGTCCGCGCCGGCGTGCAAACCGGACACGAGGAGTAGAAGTTGGCAAACCGCGCGCCTTGCCGGGCCAAGCGGTCGAAGTTCGGCGTCTTGATCACCGGGTTCCCGGCGCAACTCATGGCATCCCAGCGTTGCTGGTCCGTCACGATGAAAAGCAGGTTGATCGGTTTCTGCGGGGCGGCCGTGGCCGGAAGGCTCAGGGCCGAAAGAGCGAGGCACAGAACGAGAGGAAGCGATTTCATTTGAGCGTAACTTGCCGCCCG
>Ga0315289_10012163_pt1 | contig 12145 bp, 7 predicted proteins | sample YL17G11_40_MG_FD_203452 | JGI IMG/M metagenome (GOLD analysis project Ga0315289, IMG submission 203452) | Sediment microbial communities from Yellowstone Lake, YNP, Wyoming, USA - YL17G11_40 | ecosystem: Environmental > Aquatic > Freshwater > Lake > Sediment | place: USA: Wyoming | collected...
CGTCAGCCGCCACCTGCAGTTCGTGGGCAAAGGTATGATTGGCCAGGGTTGCATGATTAGCTTCGATATTGAGCTTAAAATCCTTTTCGAGCCCAAATTGGCGCAGGAAACCAATGCACGTGGCAGCATCGAAATCATATTGATGTTTAGACGGTTCCATCGGCTTGGGCTCAATTAGGAAATCACCGCGAAACCCAATCTTCCGGCCGTAGTCCCTGGCCATCGTCAAAAACTGCCCCATATGGGCCAGCTCCCGCCGCATATCGGTATTGAGCAGTGTCGTATAACCCTCGCGCCCACCCCAAAAGACAAAGCACTCGCCGCCAAGTTGTACCGTAGCATCCAGCGCGGCCTGCACTTGTGCTGCAGCGTGGGCCACGATACGAAAATCGGGATTTGTCGCCGCACCATTCATATAGCGCGGATGACTAAATAGATTCGCTGTTCCCCAAAGCAGTCGCACGCCACTTGCTTCTTGACGCTCCTTCGCGAGCGCGACCATGGTCGCGAGGTTTTGCTCGCTCGCCTTAACTGAATCGCCCTCAGGCGCAATGTCACGGTCATGAAAGCAATAAAACGGCGCTCCCAGCTTAGCGACAAACTCGAATGCCGCATCTAAACGACAGCGAGCACGGTCCATCGCGGTCGCAGCTTCGTCCCAAGGATGCTTGAGCGTGGCCGCGCCAAAGGGATCAGATCCCGCCCCGCAGAAGGTGTGCCAATAACACACCGCAAAGCGCAGTTGCTCCTTTAAGGTTTTACCACCGACGACCCGGCGTTCATCATAAAACTTAAATGCCAGCGGATTGTCCGACCCCGGGCCTTCATATTTGATACGAGAAATCCCAGGGAAATATTCCTTGTTAGCCATCATTCTCTCCTCACCTAGGGTTCGCAGCAATTAGGCATATAACTGTTGTACCACGTTTAAATGACGATGGTAGCGCAGAAAAATCTCGTCATACACCGCTGTCGCCTGCGGTTGCGCGCATTGCGACGGAACCAAGCTTAAATGTGCGCTTACAGCAGCAGCTAAACTCAGTCGTTCGCCATGGGCGTATTTATAACACCACAATGCCTGCAGCGCAGCGCCGAAGGCTGCCGTTTCGCTTTGTTCCGGCACGACCACCCGCAGGCCCAGGGCATCAGCCAAAATTTGCCGCCACTGCTCGCTCCTAGCACCACCGCCGATCACCCGGGCCTCGTGCGCAACGAGGCCCTGCCGCCGCAGGGCAGAAAGCCCAGTCCGCAAGCCTAAAGCGGTGGCTTCAACAACAGCTCTCAGGAGATTTTGTCGGTTGCTGTTGGCTGTAGTTAGGCCAAAAAAGCACGCCGCACCTTGCGGACAATTCGGGGTGCGTTCGCCATCAAAAAACGGCATAGCCGTAATACCCCCAGCTCCAGGTTCGCTGCCGGCCAGCAACGCTTCAAACTCAAGCAGTGAGACCCCAAACAGTCCACGCATCATTTCGGTCGCAGCGGTACAGTTCATCGTACATAGCAACGGCAAGTAGCCGCCAGTCGAGTCGCAAAATGCCGCGAATTCCCCGTCCTGTGCCACAGTTGGTTGCTCCGCGTAAGCATAAAGGGTCCCCGAGGTACCGAGGCTAATCGTCAGCTGCCCAGGAACAATGGCACCAGTACCGATGGCGCCCATCATGTTGTCGCCGCCCCCAGCCGAGACCAACACGCCGGCAGGTAGACCAAGCTCAGCAGCGACCTCGGGCAGAACTTCCCCAACTGCCTGCATCGGGCTGATGAGCGGCGGCAACAAGGCACGCAGGTCTTGGTCAGGATCAATCGCGCGCAAGATTGGCTCGCACCATGAGCGGGTACGAATATCGAGAAAGCCAGTACCCGAGGCGTCGCCGCACTCCATCGTATAGCGGCCCGTGAGGTAGAAATTAAGATAGTCATGCGGTAGTAAAATGTGGCGTAGCTGTGCATAGGCCATTGGCCGATGCCGCTTGAGCCAGAGGATCTTTGATGCGGTATAGCCCGGCAAAATCGCGTTACCCGCCATTGCCACTACACACTGTTCCCCACCGAGCAGCTTATGTAGGTCGGCGCATTCCGTTACGGTGCTGGTATCGTTCCACAGTTTGACCGGTGCCAGCACGGCTCCGTCTGCACCGATCGGCACAAAACCATGCTGTTGCCCAGAGACGCCGAGGGCTATGACACGTTGTTTTAACCCCGGCTGCAACTGGGCGAAGCAAGAGTGTAGGGCATGTATCCACCAAGTAGCCTGCTGCTCCCGCCGGCCATCGTCGCCCACACTAAGCTCGTGCGGGGACTGGACTGTAGCCAATACTTGCCGCGTCTGCGGCTGGTAGACCAAAACTTTGGTGCTCTGCGTGCCTAAATCAATGCCGACCACTAGCGCACTACGAACGTCCATAGTAAGGCCCTAAATTCTCGGCAGCGGGCATTCATACGATCAGGCCACCTGCGCCTTTAGCGTCCTGTATGCGCCGTGCAAAGCAAAGTAGTCAATGGGACGGTCATCGTAACACCTCAGTTTCTAGCTGTATATAATTCACTATTCCCGAATGCCGGAGCACGGCAGCCCACTATCTTGAAGCAGCTTAGGTCCCATCAGGACAGCCATGCCGAAGTGTTTAGTCCAGAGTAGTCACTAGGTATTTCCACGGCATTTATAATCCTAGTAAAGGCTGAAATTAAGGGAATCCGTCCCTGGACCGAAAAATCGAACGGAACATTTGAATCAGCCAGCAGGAGTCGGGAAATGGCTAACAAAAAATTGATAGCGTTGAAGTGTCTACCAAGCAAATTGATTGTATGCGCAAGCGTATTACTGCTCACCATACCGTGGGCTTGTGGTAAGAAGAAAAGCGGTGGTCAAGGCAACGGCGGCGACAATGGCGGCACCTGCGGACCGCAGGGTGGCTGCGGTAGCTCAGGCCCGAGTCAGACCCTGAAGCCGCAGGCAAGCCTCAGCGGTAGTCTTGCGATCCTCGTGGTCGATCCAGCCCAAACCGGCCAGAGCTTAATGCTGCAGCAACACAATGAAACCGCCGATCGCCTCGGCCTAGTCGATGCGCCGCGCTTTAGCCTTGCGAGTTCCATAGATATTACCGATGCCGCCGCCGGATTGGATAGTCCTGATTTTAGCCTCGCGATGTTGGCCGATTCGGGTTCAAGCGGCACAAAAACGGACGGTTCAGGTAGCCTGCAGAAGGTCGACAAAGATGGCAACGTTCAATCTGCTATGAGCATTAAGAAGGATACCAATCCCACCCCAGAAAATCAGGGAGGTGGCGGCCAAGCAGGAGGTCCAGGCAAAGGTCCGGTCCAAAGCCTACCCAAGGTATTGACCATCGCAATTTCGCCGCAAAAGGATGTCTATCTACACTTCGAAAGAGCTTTTACCTACAGGGATGCCCCCGAGGGTACGGATCCTAATGACATGGCTGGTGGCTATCAGTGCCAGATCTTCCGCGTTAATGGCGGCACCCTTGACGTCCTGCAGAGTTCACCTGTTGCTCAGGACCTGGAGTGCATTGACAACAAGCATTTCATCAATAACTGGCAAGCAACTCGGTCCAGCGTTTTTCAATTTGATTCAGCTGGCAACATCTACTACCCAGGCTCTCTGCCCAACAGTCCGGGCATGGTGGTCTATCGACTCAGTCGGGATCTGCAGACCAGGACCGAAGTCATCAATAGCAATATCTGTGTGCAAGACTTTCTAGTGACGCCTCGGGGGGGAGCCTTTTATACCGGCACTAGCTCTTGCCAGGGATCAGCAGGGGGCGGCAAAGGCGGATTCTTCCGCTACGTTGCTCCTGGAACTGGTGCCAGTGTCACCGAAATTGCACGAGATTGGTATAATTTTATCTTTGAGCCGATTACCGGTGATACGACCGATAAAGCAATATTTTTTGGTCCAGACCCTACCTCATCGACGACTGCATCTTGGAACTCTGCCTGTGTCTTCAAATTTGACCCAAGCGGTGCGTCGGCAACGGCACGGATCTCCAACGTTATTACCTGTGGTGGCGACATTTGGAGCTGGGTCAACATGTCGAGGTCTGAGGATACGACTAAGTATTCGTACAATCCCCAGTCTGGAAACAATGCGCCACCTGCCGCATGGAAGACAGAGTTCAATAGCCGCTGTACTTCGGAAGGGCAGGTGTTTGCCGGCGGCGGTAGTCAAATATCTTCGATCAAGCAGGACTCAAAGGGCAACGTCTTCGTCATCGGCAACGTCCGGAGAAAAAATGCTGGTGTGGTCACCTGTCATGCCGAAGTCCGGGGCCCGCACTGTGTAGTCAGCGGAGTGCCGATGCTTGCTGCAGCCTATGCTGATTCATCTAGTTGTGCAACAAAATCAGGAACTTGGACTGATGTTGGGCGTTGCAGCCTTGGTGCCAATACGACATCAGCAACCTGTTTCACCGCTGCCGCTACCTGGAACCGGGACAACGTGCAGTACCGCGGCATTTCTGGTGATATTTGCTCCGATACGAACAGCATTGCGGCATCGGACTTCTATAGCCAGAGCGGTACTGTGGCGCCGCAGCAGGTGACTACGGCGGCGACGAACACGGTTAAATTCAATGCGAGTAGTTTTCAATGTGCGCCTAAGGTCGCAGCAGCCGGAGGCGGGGATCAATGGACTTCAGAGTATCAGGGCTTTGCCCAGGTCACTGCAGCAACCAAGACTCTGACACTGCTCTCAGTCAGCACGGAGCAGGCCATAAAATTGTGGATGGTTGACGACGTGCCCTACTACAGTTCCTATGACAATACGCAAGGCAAGTACTTTCTAAAACGCGGCACCGATGGGCAGGTGTTAGCGAGCAATTTGGAGGTTTATAACCTCAGCAAGTCTCCAGAAAAAGATGGAAGCGGGGCGAACCGCCTGTATTTCGATGGACTTGACTTTAGCAATAACAGCTATAGCTTTGGCACCATTTCCCCAACGAATTATGAAAAGACGTCTAAAACTGGATTGACCGGCACACTCAAGACCGTGGTCTTGTTGCCGCAGTGAACTACTGACTGATGCGCCATCTATGGGTCGATGATAAAATCGGCGTGCCGTTCGACCTCGGGAGATGGTCCGATCGCCTGCAGGGATCTATTAAGCTCGTCGAGATGTGCACGACCTAACTCCAGCACATGTTCTCTTGGCTGGTAGGTCGCACCTACTTCATAGTCGACTCCTGGGTGATCTGACATTTCGATATGGGCGCCAAGTACATAGTCCAAGCGCCGCGGCGCGATAAATGCCTGCAAGCGATCAATACTGGCCCGGTAGGCGGTCCAATCGGCAATATAGAGCCGGCCTGGGTAAAGGCTGTCGCCGGCCAGCAGGAGCCCGTAGTTGCGGTCATAGATGGCAATATGATCGGCCCGGTGCCCAGGTATGGGCATGACATCGAGCACTCGGCCGCCGAGATCATAGGTTACTGCAGGTCCTTGCATGCTCGAAAATCGCCAAAATGCCTTAACACTGCGCTCGCCGGGCGCCACCACTTGCGTATTGAGGCGTCTATAGAAAAGACCATCCCCAGCGATGTGGTCGCCGTGTCCATGGGTATGCACCACCACCAGTGGCAAGTCCTTGAGCCGATGCGCTGCAGTGTAAGTGCGGATGATCTCATCAACGCTCCGACGTAGCGGATAAAGCTTCGCGGCCTGTTCTAAGACGGGCGTCGCGACCTCAATCGAGCCGGTGTCTAGCATTAGTACACGCTCGCGTCCGAACAGCAAATAAATAAATGGAGCCTCATATTGCAGGCATTTATTCTGCCTCAGGATAAAAGAGTCAGCGTTTAATTGCAGCACCTGGAACGCTGGACTGGAGTCGTTGCTGCAGTCGGCTTGGCCATGAATCCAGCTTACGGACAGCGGTGGAACGCCCGCCATTGCCTGGACGGGAAGCGCTGTCAGAGCGGCTACTACGGCGAAAAGCAACCTGTCAATGGAGTGCAGTGGCATCGCAGCGAGTCCTCAATTCATGCTAATTGTTAATACCCAAATGCATTATGATGGAGCGGCTTTGAACAGGGTTGCAGCGATGCCCAGGCATGAATCCACGCACGCTCCTCAGGCGGCAGCATGACACCGGGAGGCATGTGCATGGCGTCTTGAGGTTCGCTGGTTACGGTGGCATCGATGCGGCATGCCAGTTTTAGAGCGATGCTTTCTGTTTGTAGGTCTGGCCAGCGTTTAAATCCGTGGCAGTAGCCGCAGCGTGTGGCGAGAATTGTTTTGACCTCGGTGATGTCATGCCCAGCAGGACTGCGGACAAGGGCCGCTGGCGCGGCTGTCTTTGATCTAGCCTGCGGCTGGCCACCGAGAAAATAATCGTTAAACAGCCGCGTCAGGTTGACAGCCTCGTTAATAGAGCGCCGACTGACGCCCAGGGTCATCGCTGGTCCGTAGCCAAACTGTCTAACATTATTAAAATTACGCTGCTCGATAGCAACCCGAAATGGCGGCCACATCGGCGGATTCAGCGCCGGGACCTGGGCGATTCTTGCCAGTGCTGCAGCGTCCTGACCGGTGGAGTCTCGGACACTACGCTCGACAAAATCACGGGCGTGGCAGCTGGCGCAAGAACCTCCCAGTTTTCCACCAAGGTTAAAACTGGTCTTATCCGGATTACCAAGGTTGATCAATTCACCAAGCGCCACCTTCCCAGCTCCATTGCTTAGCTCCGCCAGGCTCCGTTCACCCGGATAAAAATAGTCTACGGTGCTTAGCCGCGTATCAAGCGGCGAGAACGGCGAGCCTTCAGGCAGCGCCGCAGCAGTAAAAGTTTCAACCTTAAACGCCTCAAGGCGCCTCAGATCCTGCCGACCAGCTACCGGCTGTAATAGGCGTAAGCCAAAGCTCCAATTGCCACCGCTATTATCGCTAAGCGCCCAGGCGACTTTAAACAAAAGACTTGATTTGGCATAGCCGCTGAGCAACTGTCGCCAAGCCTTACCAACTGGCCCGAGTGCACCGATGCCACCGTCACCGAGAGGATACCCACCACAGTCCATCTCTAGCCGAAGACCTGGATGCGGCAGCAGCACGTCGGCATCCGGCGGCTCCAGTCCGCTGCTAGCTAATGCTTGGCGAGTTGTATCCTTAAACCTATGCAGGCTAGCTATGGCTCCGGCGAAATCAGGTACCCGGTAGAACAAGTGCATCGCCATGTCGATACTACGGTAACCGCTGCTGGCATCGCGCATGAACGGCTGGACTACCAGGCGCAGTTCGGCACCACCACATGCAGCCACAGGGAATTCAGGATGGACACTCGGGGTCAATGCATCGGGATGATCTGCTAGCAGTTTTGTTTGGAACGGGCAGGGATCAAACCGAGCAGCAACCACCCGCCATTGTCGGTAGCTGCATGCTCCGCGCGGCAACGATTGCTGTGTCGCTACGTTGGTGCCTGCCCGGCGCAAAACAGCAACGTCTTGGATAAGCAAGTCGCTGGCTACAGGGTCTGGGCAATCAGCTACGGTATCAACATCAGGGAGCACGAGCATTTGCTGGTAGATCTCAGCAGCTGGGGGCACTTTGCCAACCCAAGCAGCTGCATCCGCAGGCAGAGGCAGCACCGACAAAAGTACGTCTTTGACCCAGTCTTGCCATTGATCTTGGCGCATCATCGGATCTTCGCCACCGAGATCCAGGGTTGGCGCATTACAAAAGCCAGTGCCGTTGTGGCCAAATAAAGAGTCACTCGCTGCCACCTGCGGCCTAGACTGCAGCGGTACCAAAAGCGACAAATCGCTAGGCGCAAAGCGCAGTAACCCAGGATCCGGTTGCTCCGTTGCGCCGACGGCTGGCATATAAAAACAGAGGCAATGGAAAGCCACCGCGACTATCCACACAACCCAGGTGAGTCCAGACAAGGCCCAAGACTGATCCACCCTATTCCTTCTGCTTCGCGGCATGTTGGACTGCCCCCTCTGGCGCTACCACTGCAAGCCCAAGCGGCGTATCCTCACCCACTGCTTTCACCACAGTAGTCAGCACTCGTATGCCAACGCGCAACTGCCCGCTGAGGGCAAAGCAGCTAAGGTCTTCGGCTACCCGGCAACTGACTTCGGTATGGTCGGCCTGAGAGTATACACAACCCTTAGGAAGCGAGGTGAGCATACCAAGGCGCATGAGTGGCAAAGACGAGGAGTTGGCGTAGTCCGGGGGCATCTGATCGATGCAGAAATTAAACTTACCATAGTACTTTTGACCAACTACGAAACGAACCTTGTCGCAGATCTCTGGATCCGAATTTCGCTCGGCCACACAGCCTCCCCCAACTCCTCCAACTTCGCTACAATTATGACCCACGGCCTGCCCCCGTTTAAGGTGCCTAGTAGCGACAGCACTGCAGTCATCCCTTAGCTGCTGCGCTGCACCAATCGAGTTGATGCCCGTCCGACCCCGACTGTTAAGGTAAAAATCCCGAGTGTGATCAAAGCTGGATGTGAACTGGCAGACCTTCTCCTTGGCATTGGTGTTTAACATCGTTGCGACGCTACGCCACTCGCAATACTCTTCTTGATGTGAGATGTCTTCTTCAGCCGATCCACCAAACCGCTTTGGCTCACAAGCCCAATCGATTACGTAAGCACGTGAGCCATCGGGCGCCGCAGCCCCTTGCCAATCAGATGCTAGCCCAGAAATCGACTCTCTCCTCGGCCCACAACCGCCCATACATAGATGAAGCAACGCGTAGCAAACTAACCTCAGCCACCACCTATTGCTCATATTATCCCCGATCCCACCAGTTACGCCCAATGTACAAGCTCACCACCCCAGACCGTGGCGATCTATGTGGGCACATCTCAGCAGGCGAAGAGTCAATCACTCTCGGTCTCACCTTTTGTTAGATTAGGTTAAGCGAGCCAATGATGCGGGTCTAGACTGCAAAAACTACCGATAAAAAACCTGCCGACGGCAAACTGGCGTTCTAAAAGCCTATCGATGATCTGGATCAAGCCGATTTGAAGGTAGTATTAGGCATAGTCGTTGGACACATCCTAACCTCTCATAACGATTTATTCATCTAGCTAGTCAGGCGCGAAAATCCATTTCACGCCAGCAACTAGCTTAAGAATAGGGAAGAATATCGTGATTTCTGGGACTTGGCGTCAAGATCCTGCGGGGCTACGCCTCTCTGGATAGTTTCTGGCGCTTTTCGCGCCAGAAACTAGCTAATCCCCGGGCATCATTGTTCCGATGCATCATCGGCTGCCCTAGAGGGCTCTATTTCGCCAGATGGAGAACAAAGGCAATGGCAAAAAAAGGCAAGAAAATTCCCCAAACGATATTTGGTCGCACCAGCCGCATTCTCCTATCTGGCGCAAAAATTGCCGCCCACGAAATGGTCGGACGGTTAGGCAAAGGTGATTCCATGCTGGCGACAAAACTGCGCCAAACCGAGGAGCTGGTTGCCACGTTGAGCCAGCTTAAGGGTGCAGCCATGAAGGCCGGTCAGATTGCCAGCCTGGAGTTCAGCGAGTTCCTGCCACCTGAAGTACTCGCAATATTGCGCCAACTCCATGACCAAAGCACCTTTATGCCAATAGACCAGGTACGCTATATCCTGTCCAGGGAACTAGGGCCCTCAAAGCTATCCGATCTGGAAGGCCTAACATCAACCCCTATCGCCGCAGCATCCATCGGTCAGGTCCACCGCGCGGTACTTGGCGGCAAAGACGTCGTTGTCAAGGTGCAGTTCCCCGGCGTCGCCAAGAGCATAGACTCAGACATGCAGGTGGTTAAGCGATTAGTCGGGATCTGGCAAAAAACGCAAGGAAAGGCAATGGAAATGGACGCCTTCTTTGCAGCAATGGCCGAGGGTTTCAAACGCGAAGCTAACTACCATCTAGAGGCCCAGCATTGCTTGGACTACCGCGAAGCACTAGATCGAGCAAATTGTGGCACCTCCTATATTGTGCCGACCATCTTTAAAGACTTTTCTACCGAACGCGTGCTCACCATGTCATACGAATCTGGAATGCGTCTTCATGACTGGATCAAATCAGCACCGCCAGTACAAGATGTCGACGCCTTTGCAAACCTGGTCATCCGTCTACTGATTACAGAATTTCTTACGACTGGCCTCATGCAGACCGACCCCAATTTCGGAAATTTTCTCTATCGTCCAGCAAGCACGACATTGGTGCTACTTGACTTCGGTGCAACAGAAATCTATCCCGCGGACTTCCGCCGCAGCCTCCAAAAGATGATGCGCTGCGCTATTGCGGGCGACTTTACCCAGCTTACCGAGCTAATCTACGCTGAAGGCTTACTCGATCGCAGGGAATCCGCGCAAACATTAGAAAATTTGCGGCACCTAGTCGATCATATCATCCACATCATGCACCCGGATCACCAACCATTTGACTTTAGCAACCCGGATTGGATCAAGGGATTCCGCGAGGCCACGCTAACACTAGTGCAGGGCATACAATTCACCGCACCGTCTCAGTCCTTCACCTTTTTGAATCGCAAGCTGGGCGGAATGTATCATCTCCTAAAGGAGCTGAAGGCCGCAGTCGATATGCGCCAATTCTACGATGCTATTGAACAGGCGATATGACCTGTAACAAACCTGGGATGCAATGCATCCCATCTTTTGCCTAAAATACCCCGACCACTAACTGCGGCGACTAAGATGCACCCACCCGCAAACATTAGTAAATGTATTAATTATATTGACAATTACAATTATCATTGTAAATTATCAATTCTAATATAAGTTTTCATGTATTTATCGCAACTCACAAAATAGATTTATTATAAAATTCAGCAAGTTAAAATTCTGCGATTGGAAGTTAATGAGCCCGTCTAGAAACCTTGACCTTGATAAACTCCGTGCCGTGGCCGTCGTCATGACGATGATTGTGCATTTTCCTCGGCTTAAGGCGTATCTGCCGTATCTTGATCCGTGGTCCGGGGTTGATTTGTTCTTTGCGATATCGGGGTTTATTGTAGCGACCACATTTACGGCGAGCATGCCAAATAGCTTGCTTAATCAAACGTCGCGAAACGCTGCCGGCCAAATCATTTATACCCTGGCGTTCTTTTGTCGGCGTTTCTTTCGGCTAACCCCGGCAATTGTGGCGGTCTTACTGGCCTATTTTTCTGCCAGCTACATCCTTGAAGGTCCGAGCTTCTTCGCTGAATTCAAACCATTTAAAGAAGTTTTTGCCATCTTTACCTACCAGTACAATCTCTTCGCCGTAGCTACTGGTGGCGGCAAGTTAATCTGGCATTGGAGTCTTTCGGCCGAAGAGCAATTTTACATGATTTTCCCGTTTTTCATGTTTTTGATCGTACGGCCCAAACATAGGATCATATTTATACTTTCTTTACTGGCGCTGGTGACCTTTGTTATTCGACCGTTCGGGCTATTGCTATTTCGGCCCGGTCCATGGCTGACCACCGCCGACCTTGGCGTAGCAACCGTCCTACCGCACTACCGTTCCGACGCTATCCTATATGGCTTACTACTCTTCAGTTTGAGCCGTTATCCATGGTATCCACTCATAGAAATCCAAAATTTAAAACAGTCACGATACCTCGCCGTAGCTGTCAGCGCGGTGCTCATTTTGGTTTTGGCCTATGCTCCAGGACTCTGCTACTCGTACAATGCCACCATGGTCACAGTTTCAGCGGTTTCATTCCTCCTGGTTTGGATAGCATCCTACAATAGCAACGTCATCCTCCCGCTGAAACTGCCGTTTTTTGACAAAATCATGAGCTGGATTGGAACCAGATCATACGGCCTCTACCTGCTCAATGTGCCGACAAATTTGACCATGAAGACGGCATTCGCAAGCCTCTCATCTCACGGTTTAGACCTGCCCTATCAGATAAGTTTTCCAATCACTCTGGCAACATTCCTAATTAGCACAGAACTTTTGTACCGTTTTATCGAACAGCCATTTCTAAAAATGGGCGGTCGCTACGCTAAAAAAATAATGGGTCTCATCAACTCACCTAAGCTAGAAACAACGCCTAGCTAGCCATTCAAGGATCTGCCCGATGCAAACCATACAATCGCTGTCTCTACTGATTACCCATTACAATAGAAGTGACTCTCTTGAACGACTACTGAATTCGTTCCGCGACTTGGGAATTGGCTTTGCCACGGTCG
>Ga0315289_10012164_pt1 | contig 12144 bp, 10 predicted proteins | sample YL17G11_40_MG_FD_203452 | JGI IMG/M metagenome (GOLD analysis project Ga0315289, IMG submission 203452) | Sediment microbial communities from Yellowstone Lake, YNP, Wyoming, USA - YL17G11_40 | ecosystem: Environmental > Aquatic > Freshwater > Lake > Sediment | place: USA: Wyoming | collected...
AACGGTGCCCGTAGGACGTGCGGCGACGAAGGTGGGCGGTGATCTCGGCTTCGAGGCGAAGCTCTGGCAGACCGCCGACGCCCTGCGCAACAACATGGACGCCGCCGAGTACAAGCACGTCGTCCTCGGCCTGATCTTCCTGAAGTACATCTCGGACGCATTCGAGGCGAAGCACGCCGAGCTCATGGCCGACCGCGCGTCGGGCGCTGACCCGGAGGACCCCGACGAGTACCGTGCCGCGAGCATCTTCTGGGTGCCCAAGGAGGCCCGCTGGTCGCACCTGCGGGCCAGCGCACCGCAGCCCACGATCGGCACGCTCGTCGACGAGGCGATGACCGCGATCGAGCGGGACAACCCCTCGCTCAAGGGCGTGCTGCCCAAGGACTACGCCCGGCCCGGCCTCGACAAGCAGCGCCTGGGCCAGCTCATCAACCTCGTGAGCGACATCGCGCTCGGGGCCCCCGCCGACCGCGCCAAGGACACGCTCGGCCGGGTCTACGAGTACTTCCTCGCCCAGTTCGCCAGCGCCGAGGGCAAGAAGGGCGGCCAGTTCTACACGCCCTCGCACGTCGTCCGGATCCTCGTCGAGATGCTCGCGCCCTACAAGGGCCGCGTCTACGACCCGTGCTGCGGCTCGGGCGGCATGTTCGTTTCCAGCGAGAAGTTCATCGAGGCCCACAGCGGCCGGCTCGGCGACATCAGCATCTACGGCCAGGAGTCCAACTACACCACCTGGCGCCTGGCCAAGATGAACCTCGCGATCCGCGGGATCGACGCCCAGATCGCCCACGGCGACACCTTTCACAACGACCGCCACCCCGATCTCAAGGCCGACTGGATTCTCGCCAACCCGCCCTTCAACGACAGCGACTGGCGGGGCGAACTGCTCAAGGACGACAAGCGCTGGGTCTACGGCACCCCGCCCGCGGGCAACGCGAACTTCGCCTGGGTCCAGCACTTCATCCACCACCTGGCGCCGACCGGGATCGCCGGCTTCGTCCTGGCCAACGGCTCGATGTCGACGAACCAGTCGGGCGAGGGCGAGATCCGCCGATCGATCATCGAGGCGGACCTCGTCGATGCCATGGTCGCCCTGCCGGGCCAGCTCTTCTACTCGACCCAGATCCCCGTCTGCCTCTGGTTCCTCGCCCGTGACCGGCGCAACGGCCGTTTCCGCAACCGCCGCGGCGAGACGCTCTTCATCGACGCCCGGAAGATGGGCACGCTGGTCGATCGAACCCACCGCGAGCTGTCCGACGACGACGTCGCGAAGATCGCCGGCACCTACCACGCCTGGCGCGGCGATGAGGGCGCGGGCGAGTACGCCGACGTCCCCGGTTTCTGCCGGGCCGCCCCGCTCGACGAGATCCGCAAACACGGCCACGTGCTCACGCCCGGCCGCTACGTCGGTGCAGCGGCAGCAGAGGGGGACGACGAGCCCTTCGACGAGAAGATGCGTCGGCTGACCGCGACGCTGGGGGCCCAATACGAAGAAGGCGCTCGGCTCGATACCGCCATACGCGAGAACCTCGCCCGCCTGGGCTATCGTGTCGGCAAGGAGGACGCGCCGTGATTCCCTCGATCGAAGAGCATCGCGCCGAGCTGGCGGAGCTCTGCCGGCGCCATCACGTGCTCAGGCTTTCCCTGTTCGGCTCGGCCACGCGCGATGACTTCGACCCCCAGCGGAGCGATCTCGACTTCCTGGTCGACTTCGAGGCCCTTTCGCCGGGCGAGCACGCCGACGCCTATTTCGGTCTCCTCGAAGATCTCGCGTCCCTGTTTGACCGGTCGATTGACCTCGTCGAGTTGTCGACGCTGCGCAACCCGTACCGGCGCCAGGAGATCGAGGCGACGCAGGTGCTGCTCCATGCCGCCGCGTGATCTGCGCGCCTACCTGTTCGATATCTCGGAAGCATGCGAGCGCATCGAGGAGTTCACGCGTGGCGCATCGTTCGATGACTACCAGCGAACCGTCCTCATTCGATCCGCCGTCGAGCGTCAATTCGAGATCATCGGCGAGGCGTTGAGCCAGGCGCTGCGGTTCCACCCGTCGCTGGCTGGCCAGATCAACGAATCAGGCCGGATCATCGCCTTCAGGAATCAGCTCGCGCATGGGTACTCGAGCGTCGCGGACGACGTGGTCTGGTTCGTCGTCGAAACGAGCCTGCCTGCCCTTCACGAGCGTGTGAACGCCCTCCTGCTCGAGCTTGACGGCCGCCGCCAATGACGTGCGACGGGCGACGCCTCGGGAGGGCGGCGCCGGCCGAATCGGTGCGGCTGGACGATACGATTGGGCGGAACCTGAGGGCGTCGGGACATGACGACTGAGCAACTGGTGCAGAGCAACCGCGCGGACATCCTCCGCGTTGCCGCGCAACACGGCGCGTACAACATTCGCGTGTTCGGCTCGGTGGCCCGCGGCGAAGCCGGCGAGGGGAGCGACATCGATCTCCTCGTCGACCTGGAGCCCGAACGGTCCCTCCTTGACCTCGGCGGCCTGCAGGTCGACCTCGAGGAGCTCCTGGGGCGCAAGGTGGACGTCGTCACGGAAGCCGGCCTGTACTGGCTGCTGCGGCGCCGGATCCTGAAGGAGGCGCGCGCGCTGTGACCAAGGACCCGCGCGTCTACCTCGCTCACACGCTGGAGTGCGTCCAGAAGATCGAGCGGTTCACCGCGGACGGGAAAGGCCGCTTCCTGCGTGATGCGATGGTCCAGGATGCAGTGCTGCGGAACTTCGAGATCATCGACGAAGCGGCCAAGCGCCTCGATGACAGCTACCGAACCGCACACCCGGAGATCCCCTGGCGTGCCCTGGCCGGACTCCGCGACGTCCTTATCCACCAGTACGAGGGGGTCGATCACGAGCGTGTCTGGGCCATCGTGGAACAGGAGTTGCCAAGTCTCCGCGAAGCGATCGCAGCCCTCCTGCCACCTCTCGATCAGCTGGAACGGGAGCTCGCCGGCGAAGAGGACGCGCCAGAGCAGGATCGATGAGTTCGGCCAAGGTGCAGCGTCCGGACGCCGCCATCACCGCCAACCTGAGGAAGCTGGGGTATAGCTGGCAGGTCGGAAGGAGGAGCCCGCAGCGTGGTCGATGGGCCGAGGACAGGGCCGATGGTCGCGATTCACCGCCGCGGGAGTTCAGACTATCGTACCGACATCTACTCCCCGTCGGATCAGCCGGTTTCGGCCTCCGCCGGGGTTTTCTTCGTTTGAGGGGCGATCATGATCGAGCCTGCGGTCAAACGGGTGATCGGGTTCGTGGATGGCCAGAACCTGTTCTACGCGGCGAAGCACGCCTTCGGCCACGTCGGCCGGGAAGAAGGCATCGACGTGCGGATCGCCCCGGGCATCGTTCGCCTCGCTCGGTCCCGTGAATACGATGTCGCCCTTGTCTTCAGTCAGGACCAGGACCTCTCGGAAGTCGCGGATGAGATTCGCGCGATCGCCCGCGAACAGGGGCGGTGGATCAAGACCGCGAGTGCGTATCCGAGCAGTCCAGCATCCACGAACCGTCGCGGAATCAACGAGACGGACTGGATCAGGCTGGACCGCGCCACCTTCGACCTTGCGCTGGATCCCCGGGGCTACCGACCGAAGAAGGGTTCCGGTGACCCGACCCCATGAGGATGCCCACTGGCCGATCGGAGGAAGTCCCTGGCTTGGCGCCGCCATCACCGCCAACCTGCGGGAGCTCGGGTATGGCGGTTGAGCAGGCCGTTGGGGCACTACCGGCGGGCTGGAAGTACCTGACCCTTGGCGAGGCATGCGCACTGGGCGGGGGCGAAGTCCAAACCGGGCCTTTCGGAAGCCAGCTCCACGCTTCCGACTACGTGCCCGACGGAGTCCCGTCGATCATGCCCCAGAACATCGGCGACAACCGCGTTGTTCAGGACGGAATCGCGCGTATTGCGCTCCAAGACGCCGAACGGCTCGCTCGGTACCGCGTCCGTCCAGGGGACATCGTCTACAGCCGTCGCGGCGATGTTGAAAGGCGGGCTCTCATCCGGCTCCAGGAAGATGGTTGGCTTTGCGGCACCGGGTGCCTTCGCGTGCGTCTTGGTGAGGGGCCAGTCGATCCGATCTATGCCTCCTACTACTTGGGCGATCCCAGGGTTCGCGAGTGGGTCGTCCGGCACGCCCACGGCGCCACAATGCCCAATCTGAATACGGGCATCCTCTCCGCTCTTCCGTTCGTGGTCCCACCGCTCCACGAGCAGCGCGCCATCGCCCACATCCTCGGCACCCTGGACGACAAGATCGAGCTGAACCGCCGGATGAACGAGACCCTGGAGGCGATCGCGCGGGCCCTTTTCAAGTCCTGGTTCGTCGACTTCGACCCCGTCCGCGCCAAGTCCGAAGGCCGCGATCCCGGCCTCCCGTCGCATCTCGCCGACCTGTTCCCGGACTCGTTCGAGGACTCGGAGCTGGGGGAGATCCCGAAGGGGTGGCGAGTTGCCCCGATCGGCGAACTCGCAACGATCGTTGGCGGCACGACTCCAAGCACAAAGGAGACGGCCCTCTGGGAGAACGGCCGCAACTACTGGGCCACGCCGAAGGACCTGTCCGCCCTGGCCACCCCCGTTCTGCTCGAGACCGAACGCAGGATCACTGACGCTGGTCTCGCTCAGATTGGATCGGGGCTGCTTCCGCCGGGTACGGTCCTGCTCTCGTCCCGCGCGCCGATTGGCTACTTGGCGATCGCCGAGGTGCCGCTGGCGATCAATCAGGGCTTCATCGCTATGCGACCCGCGCCGGGAGTCTCGAACCTCTTCCTTCTCTACTGGGCCGAGTGGGCCCAAGAGGAGATCGTCAGCCGCGCCAACGGCTCGACATTCCTCGAGATCAGCAAGTCGAACTTCCGGCCCATTCCCGTTGTCGCACCGCCGCAACAGATCTTCGAGTCGTTCGATCAGGTCGCCCGCCCCGCGTACTCGCGCATCGTGGCCAACGAACGTGAGACCCGAACCCTCGCCGGTCTCCGCGAGGCGCTGCTGCCGAGGCTCATTTCCGGCGAGCTCCGCGTCACCAGGGCGGCACCGACTGGAATGGTGGCGACTGCGCGACATCGCGAAACAGTGGGAACGGCGTAGGGCTGACGATGGGAGGCCCAGCCGCTTTCGCGGGGACGAACCACCAGGCAGGCGTCATCGCCTACGCCTTCGCCCACGTACTTGCCTATCGCCGCCTTGACTGGCTGACGCCGGTTGATGACACGCCGTCCGCCGTGTCTGCGGAAACAGGGGGCCCGGGAGACGACGTCCGCATCGAGTTCGGGGAAGCGCAGACGTTCGAAGTCCAGGCGAAGGCCGGGCTGACGGGGGAAGCAGCGCTCGCTGAAGCCTTACGCGGGATCGCGAATCGCGCCGGTGACGACCCGCTGTCTGTGGTGCTCGCCGTCGACCGGCGCTCGAGCGGATGGATCTACCGCGATTTCGCCACGGAGCTGGAGCGAATCCGCGGAGGACGCCTCGACGTTCTCCCGAAAGCCGCCGAGCTCCATGCGGAGCTCGGCGACGCACTCAAGTACATCCGGGTCAAGGCCGTCGATGTGAGCCCTCCTGATGATCCCGAGGCCGAGCGCGCAAAGGATCTACTGGCGCGGGTCCTTGTGGATGCAGGTCAGGCCCCCGCCGCCTGGGCACTGCTTCTCGAGGCCGCGGCCGACGTTGCGGCGCGTCGACTTCGGAAAGACCGCGCCGCCCTCGTCGAACTTCTCGTCGAACGAGGGATCGCGGTCCGTGCGCTGTCGCCTGACGAACGGTGGCTCGCCGAGCTGGACTTTGTCAGACAGCTACTGGAGCGGAGGCACGCGGGCGCAGCGCTCTCGATCCTCGAACAAGTCTCGAACGATCTCCGGAGCCAGAGGGTCGACGCTGAGGTCCGATACTGGCTCGCGCGCCATCGCGCGACGGCGCTGCTGCAACTCAGTCGACCCGGGGATGCCCTGACGAGCGCTCGCCAGGCCCTCGACGTCAAGCCCGACGGCCCTGAGGCTCTCGTCAGCGCTTCGATCGCGGCACTCCAGCTAGGCGACATCCCAGCCGCACGGCGCTACGCGGACGACGCGATCGCGTCGGCTCCCGAGAACGCGAAGGCCTGGGGCGCCGTCGCGCAGGTGAACGCTGCTACCGGCGTAGACCTCCGCGAGCCTCCGGGTTCTGTCGCCTCCTCGAGCCACTATCGTACGGTCCTTGCCGAGATCGCGACAGTTCGCGGCGATGCCGATCGTGCGCTCGAGTTGACCGGGCTGATCCTCGAGGGAGGCGAGCGGCCGCCCGAGGTGCTGGTCCTTCGTGCCACCGCGCTCCTCGAGCTCGGCCGCGACGCGACGATGGCAGACATCCGCGAGAACGCCGAGGTCGAGCGAATCGCATCCGAGGCGATCGAGGAACTCGATGACGTTCACCCGTTCAAGGCTAAGGCACTCGTCCTCCGCGCCGCCGCGAAGCGTGCGGCTGGGAGGCTCGATGAGGCCGACGCGGACCTTCAGCTCGCGGCGAGCATCGAACCCGACGATCCAGACGTCGTTCGGAACCTCGCGGCCCTGCGCCTTCAGGCGGGCGACGACAACGGCGCTCTCGAGCTCCTTCACCGTCCGGTCGCGAGTAACGACGCCCTACTCGTCGCGGTTCGTGCTGAGATCCTTGCCAGGCATGGCCGACACGACGAGGCGGCGCGCGACCTGGAGCGAGGCCTCGGACTCCTCCCTGATGCCCACGACCCGGATGCAGCGCGCTTCGCGCTCGCTGACGCGGCGCTCGAGCTCGAAGACGTCGAGGGCGCGGCGCGTGCTGTCGACGGCCTGAGCGAGCCGGCTCGCGAGCGGCCGATCGCTGCCGTGTTCGTTGGCCGCATTGCTTTCGCCCGCGGGAACATGGAAGACGCCATCGCCAGCTACCGGGATGGCGCGGAGCGTGCCGGCCCGATGCGGGACGCGTTCTTGACGGAGCTCGCAGTCGCGCTGGTTCGGGTCGGCCGGCATGCCGAGGCGGCGGCAGTGTTCAACGAGGTTCCCGCGGCTGCGATTCTCGAGGAGGCGCGGCGGGCCTACGTTCTCGCGCTGATGCGCATCAACGACCTCGCCCAGGCCCAGGAGCAGATCGACGTGTTGGCCGACAGTGGCCCGCTGCCGGCATGGGCGCTCGGTGTCGCGGTCGACATCGCGCTCGCTCGGGAGGACCAGGACGCGGCGATTGCGCATCTGACCGAGCTCGTCGACCGCGGCCACGCCACGCAACACGTTCGGATCGTGCTCGCGCACCAGCTGATCGAGGCCCGTCGGATGGAGGACGCGGCGGCGCAGGTCGAGGCGCTGATGGCGGCCGGGATGATGACAGCGGAGGAGCGAATGCAGATGGCTGAGCTCCTCCGCGAACTCGGACGCGGTCCCGAGGCCGTTGACCAAGCGTTCACCGCGTTTCGTGAGGCCCGTGACGATCCTCGGATGCACCGTGCCCTCGCCGGCATGGTGTTCGCGAGTCGGATCGACATCCCGCCGCCGGACGGAGTCGGTCCCGATACCCATGTTCGCCTTCGGGATGAGCACGGCGAAGAGCGGAGTCACACGATCCTCGCAGAGCCGCCGTACCACCCCGGCCAGAGCGAGATCAGCGTCGACGACGCACGGACGCTCGGCCTCCTCGGGAAGCGGCAGGGCGATGTCGTGATCGAGCACGAGGGCTCCTGGCAGGCGAAGCGATGGACGGTCGAGGAGATCATTCCCGCGGTCGTCCACTACGCTCGTGACGCGATCGCGCAATACGAGCAGCGGTTTCCCGGCGAGCCCTTCTTCGCCACCGCCGTGCATATCGGCGACGGGTCGGCGCCCGGCGACTACACCAGGGTTATCCAAGCCTTAGGAGAGCGGCGCGCGCAGGTCGAGGAGACGATCGGGCTGCTTCGCGAGCAGGTCGTCCCGCTCGGCATGGTCGTCAGGATCCTCGGCGGATCCATTTCGGACCTGATGGACACCCTGGTAACCGCTCCTGATCAGCTCGCACCGCTGTGGGTCGAGTGGGACGACGCTGGACTCCAGGCATGGTCGGTCGACCAGGCACGAAGCGCCAACGAGGTTGTCATCGCCCGCTCTTCGCTCAAGACGATGTTCGACGTGGGTATCGCGGATACCGTTCGCGCCGGGTACCACCTCATCGCACCGAGCTCCCTACTCGACGAGCTGCGGTCAGAGGTCGCAGAGGCACGCGACCAAGTCGAGCATGGTCGCGGGACAATGATCGGCGGCGACATCGGCATCCGGATCGACGACGTGGCACCCGGCGATCCGCAACTCGTGGAGAGGCTCCGGAAGCGCGAGGGGATGCTGGAATGGGTCACCGCGCAGGTTCGGATTGAGGCCCGGCCGCTTGAGTGGATCAAGCCCGAGGACAGTTCGCCGACCGCGCTTCGCCAGATGGTCGGCAAGTCCTCGTACGATGCGCTCGTCCTCGCCACCCATCTTGACGCCACGCTATACGCCGACGATCTCGGTCTCCGTCGTCTCGCGTTGACTGATCGGCGCCCGCGATCGTTCGCCACGATCAGCCTGGTGCCGGTGCTCGCGGAGCGCGGCCTGGTCGATGGAGCCACGAGGGACCGTCTTGTCATTGCGCTCGCTATCCGGAGCTACGTTGCGGTGCCGCCGTCTTCGGGCCTCCTGATAGGCGCTCTGCACGCGACGCCAGCACTGAGCGCCTCTGACCTGGCACGCGTCTTCGCTTCGCTCGGCAGGCCAGGGGCGAACCCCGCGGAGTCGGCTCGGATCGTCGGCCTCGTGTGTCGGGCCGTTGCGACGGAATCGGTCCAGATCGTGTCCGCCGAGCGAGTCGCGGAGCTGTCGCTCGAGGCCCTCGCGAGCCGCATCCCGAAGCCCCTCGCGGCAACACTCGTCGAACATGCGGCCGCGGAGACGCTTGCACTCCTGCCACGAGACCTCGACGCGGTGCGCCGCGCTTGCGCTGGGTTTGGTGGTCGATAGCGTGCTGGCCTTGTGTATGGCGGAATCCGTCGTCGAGGAGGCCATCCTTCATGGCACGGAGATCGCGGTCGGCATGCCGGGCACCGAGCGCACCGACCTCTCGTACCGCGACATCCTCCTCGGGCGGCGCCTCTGGCAGGCACTCGACCGGCTCAACCCGGACGTGCCGCCCGAGGCGCTCGACGACGCGTTCCGCAAGCTCATACGGGCCGATGCGCCGTCGCTCACCGAGCGCAACCGGGCGGTCCACTGGATGCTCGTGGACGGCGTCACGGTGGAGTACCGCCGGGCGGACGGCTCGATCGCTGGCGCCCAGGCACGCGTGATCGACTTCGACACGCCGGAAGCCAACGACTGCCTCGCGGTCAATCAGTTCACCGTCGCCGAGGGCCAGCACACCCGCCGCCCGGACGTCGTGCTGTTCGTGAACGGGCTGCCGCTCGCGCCGGGGGGCCACCTACAACGGTCACGCAGTGGCCTGACCAGCATGGGACCGGCGGGAACGATGCCGAGCGCACCGCCGCCCTCGAGGTCGGAACATGACTGACTCCGGGGGCATCGCCCCCCGCGACGCCGAGTTCCTCCTCTATCGGACCGAGGACGGCCGCGCGCGCGTCGAGGTTCGCTTCGACGGCGAGACGGCGTGGTTGACCCAGGCCGGGCTCGCGGAGCTCTTCCAGACCACGCCCCAGAACATCACCCAGCACATCGCCGCCATCTACGCGGAGCGCGAGCTCGAGGAAGCGCCAACCTGTAAGTCGCACTTACAGGTTCGCCGCGAGGGTCCCCGAGACGTGCGGCGGCGGTTGAAGCACTACAGCCTGCCCGTCATCATCGCCGTGGGCTGCCGCGTCCGCTCGCGCGGCACACAATTCCGGCAGTGGGCGACGGCCCGTCTCGAAAAGTACGTCGTCAAGGGCTCTACCATGGACGACGCGCGCCTCAAGAACCCGCCCGGGCCGGGCGTTCCGGACTACTTCGACGAGCTGCTCGCGCGCATCCGCGACATCCGCTCGTCGGAGAAGGCCTTCTGGCGCAAGGTGCTGCGGATCTACGCCACGAGCATCGACTACGACCCGAGCGCCGAAGCCTCGCAGCGCTTCTTCGCCACGATCCAGAACAAGATGCACTGGGCGGCGCACGGCCACACCGCCGTGGAGGTCATCGCCGCCCGCGCTGACGCCGGCAAACCGAACATGGGCCTGTCGGCCTGGGCCGGCGACGTCCCCCGGAAGACCGACGTCACCGTCGCCAAGAACTACCTCGCCGCGGATGAACTCGACGCGCTGAACCGGATCGTCAGCGCCTATCTCGAGTTCGCCGAGCTGCAGGCGATCGGCCGGCGGCCCATGCACATGGCCGACTGGATCGCCAAGCTCGACGACTTCCTGCGCCTCGGCGAGCGGGAGATCCTCGAGCACGCCGGCAGGGTCTCGCACGATGTCGCGGTGGCGCGTGCCGAGTCCGAATACGGACGCTTCTCGGAACATCGCGCGACGCTGCCGTCGCCCGTCGAGCTGCACTTCGACGAGTCGGTCCAGGCGGTGAAGCAGATCGAGAGCCGCCGAGGGCCGCAGGGCAAGCGGAGCCCGAAGGCATGATCGGGACTGGCGGGCGGGCAGGACCGGCGCATCTTCACTCGAAGGCCACCACTCTTCCCTGAGTAGGATTACTCACTACGTTGAGTAATCCGTCGGGCTCCCGCGGGCACTTCACCGAGTCGGTCGTGGAGGACCCTCGGCAATGGAGCGGCCTACGCCTCCGCGGTGGCCTTCGGGCTCTCGTCGTCCTCGAACAGTGCGAGATACGGCCCGTAGCGGAAGATCCGGTTTCGCCGGTGCCCTGTGATCTCCTGCAGGAGGCCCCGTTCCTCTAGCTGCCCGATGAGCTTGCCGGCGGTGGGCCAGGACACGCCCAGGGTGGCTGCAACCGAGCCCACGTTCACCAGCGGTCGGTCGTACAGGTGGTCCAGAAGGCGCAGCGCGTTGACCCCAAGCCCCGCGACCGCCTCACGGTGCAGCTTGCGCATCGCCAGGATTGCCGCCGCCGTGTGAGTGGCCTCGTCGGCTGTCGCGGCGACGCCTTGCAGGAAGAAGGTGAGCCAGCCTTCCCAGTCCCCGGTTTCCCGGATCGACGTGAGCCGGTCGTAATACTCGATCCGATGTCGCTTGAGGTAGTGGCTCAGATAGAGGAGCGGACGCCCGATGACGCCCCGATGGACGAGGAGAAAGGTGATCAGGAGGCGGCCGACGCGGCCATTCCCGTCGAGGAACGGGTGGATCGTCTCGAATTGCGCGTGGGCCACGCCGGCGTGCACGAGGGCCGGCAGCGGCCCGGGTTCATGGAGGAACCGCTCGAGGTTCCCCAGCGACTCGAGCATCTCGTGCGGTGGGGGTGGCACGAAGCTCGCGCCCTGCAGCGATGCGCCCGCCGGCCCGATCCAGTTCTGGCTTCGCCGAAACTCTCCCGGACTCTTCTCGGTACCTCGCACACCGGACATCAATCGCTCATGGATCTCCCGAATGAGACGAAGGGACAGAGGCAGGCTGGTCAGGCGCTCAAGGCCGTAGTTCATGGCGGCCACGTGGTTGAAGACCTCTACCACGTCGAGCGGAAGGCGTGTCGCCGTGGCGTCGAGCTCGTACGCGAGGATGTCGTCGAGGGAGCTCTGCGTCCCCTCGATCTGGGAGCTGAGGACGGCCTCGCGACGCACGTACATGGCAACGAAGAGGTCGGGGTTCGGCAGGGTGCGGCTGACACCATCGAGACGCCCGATCCCCTGGTCGGCCTCTGACAGGATCGGCGCGAGGCGCGCAACGTCGATCGGTGGCTCAGGCGGAAGCCCGGCTGGGATGAACGCGGCGTAGCCGGCCGGCTGGCGGACGTACCGGCCGGCTCGGCCGGATCCAGATGGTTCGGGCATGAACGTATTCAAGCAGATGGCAGATCACTTTGACAAGCGGCAGCCCAGGCTCCGAGTACCCAAGCCGGATTGGATACTCCGGCGAGAGGGCTCGGGCCGCGACATCTGGAGCGAGGAGGCCTGCGCGGGTCTGGGTGCGCCAGCTCGGGGTGGTGAGTTTGGTGGGAGTTTAGTAGCGCCGACACGATTGACGTCTTACTAAACTCCGGTCAAACTCCGGGCCGTGGCCATCCTCTCCGATCTT
>Ga0315289_10012165_pt1 | contig 12144 bp, 11 predicted proteins | sample YL17G11_40_MG_FD_203452 | JGI IMG/M metagenome (GOLD analysis project Ga0315289, IMG submission 203452) | Sediment microbial communities from Yellowstone Lake, YNP, Wyoming, USA - YL17G11_40 | ecosystem: Environmental > Aquatic > Freshwater > Lake > Sediment | place: USA: Wyoming | collected...
CGACGGTGCGCGGGGAGGATTTCGACATCGCCGAACGCAGCTTGTTTCCGCAAAGGTAAAGACCATTTGCCGGTGCGGCAGTCGCAGCAGCAGCCGCTCGTTCATGTACTCTCCGAACAGCAGGGTACGTTTCTGGGAACAGGAAGGGCAGAGGTGTAAAGCCTGGCAGCTGAAGGGACGGAAGTATTCAGCCCGGCAGTTGCTGCAGGCGGGAGCGGCCCAGTCGGCGCGCGTAATCGACCTCGTAGCGAGCGGTGAACTCGGGGAAGTGGGTGCGGAACAGCCTTTGCAGCGAGTTGGCGCCCCGCTGCCGGTAGGTGCCTGGGGCTGCGGCCTGAGGCTCGAGAGCCAATGCGTCGGCCACAGTAAAGACTGACGGCCGAATGCCTCACGACGCTTTCAGAACCCGGTCTTGCCCTGGCCGCCTGAAAGCCGCGTGAGGGACCGGCGGGGCGCCCGCAGGGCGGTCCGACGCGCCTGGGTAATCGGGCGCGAGGGACGGGACCCCCGACGGGAGTCGCCTGCCGCCATCCCTGGCTCCGGCGACACTCGGACCTCCGTGTTCAGCGCCGGCCCGAGCCGCGGCGCCCCCGAGCAGCAAGCCCCGGCAGGCGCATGGGTGCCGACAGGGGGGCGCGGCAGTGAGGGACACGCCCATATCAACCTCCGACACCTTCGCGAAGAGGACCTCTTCCAGCTGAAGGTGTGGCCACCACCCTGGACAAGTCCAAGGAGCTGATCAAGCAGGTGGACCTGATCCTGGCTACCGGTGGTGGCCCCATGGGCAAGGCCGCCTACTCCAGCGGCTAGTCCGCCCAGGCAGTGGGCGCGGGCAACGCCCTGGCCATCCAGGAAGGCATCTACGATAAAATGATCAAGGAGCTGGAGGCGGCGGGCGCCTACCTGTGCAGCGCCGAGAGCCTGGGGCCCAAGGCCGAGCGCCTGGCGGTGACGGTCAAGGGCAAGAAGTTCCCGGCACACATGCCGACCTCCCAGGGGGCCATGGGGCCGAGCCCAGCGAGATCAACAAGGGGGTGGGCATCTACGAGAGCGTACCCAACACCTGGGATCTCAACTTCGAGAAGACCAAGATGACGCTGTACTCCCAGCGCTACGTGAGCGCCATCGACTCCTGGTCGATCTGCAGCCTGGAGGACCTGGTGAGCGTGATCAACGCGGCCACCGGCTGGCAGTACACGCTGCATTAGTTCATGCTGCTGGGTGAGCGGCGGCAACCTCATGAGAGCCTTCATCGCGCGGGAGGGCTTCTCCAGCAAGGACGACGTGCTGCCGCCGCGGACCTGTGCAGCCTCTTCGACGGCACCTTCGGCAACATCAACAGGACGGCGACTCACCTGGCTGCCTTTCATCTGAACTTCTACAACCAGAACATCTTCGCGGCCTCCGAGGCCATCTCCGTGGTGTCGGTGAACGGCGGCTTATCGCTGATCGTACGGGGGTTTGTGCTCAGCGGCTATCTGGGCGTCTACAAGCTCGAATTCCTGGACACCTGCCAGCTGTCGTTTGGTCTGTCCGCTCAGGTCTTCGTTCCCGCCCGCCTGTACCTGGACATCTACAATCTCAACGCGGTCCTCAACGGCGTGCGTTTCGCTCACCTGACGGGGAGCCTGAACTGGGCCGCGTGCAAATTCGCCGTGGGCGAGGGGTACGACTACAGCCGCCTCGCCGGGTTCATCTACTCCGGCCCCTGCCTGCGGATCCGCTTCTGGCTGTAGAGCCTGCCGAGATCTGCAAGTTGTTCCTTGCAAATTCTTTCTCGTGGATGTATGCTGGTGAGAGCTAGCGTGGCTAGACGATTGCCCAGCCCGGGCAATAGATCCAAGCAGAAAAGGAGCGTCGTATGAACAGAACACTCGCGGGATCGAAGCTCTTTCTCCTCGCCATGGCCATGCTGCTGGCGCTGTCGGCAGCAGGGTGGGCGGGAGGCCAGAAGGAGACAGGCCCGGTCACCCTCACCGTCTGGGACGTGTACGATCAGGAGGGGATGCACAAGGTGTTGGAGGCGGTCATCGCGCAGTTCGAGCGGGAGCACCCGAACGTGAAGGTCGAGGAGACCGCACGGAACCTGGACACCGACAAGGCCGCCACGATGGCGGCCCTCAACGCCGGAGCCGGCCCGGATGTGATGACGGTCAACAACGGCGAGACGATGATGGGGCCCATGGTCAGGGCCAAGTACGTCGTCGATCTCGGGCCGTATTCGGCCAAGTACGGCTGGGAGAAGAACTTCCTGTCGCCGTCCTTGTGGGACAGGGCCAAGTACACCCCGGACGGAAAGGTGTTCGGCACCGGCAACCTGTACGGTGTGCCGGCCTTCGGCGAGCTGGTGGGGGTGTACTACAACCGTGATATCTTCGACAGGTTGAGCCTGAAAGTGCCGCAGACCGTGCCCGAGCTGGAGCAGGCCGCCGAGAAGCTGAAAGCCGCCGGCATCACGCCGATCGCCTACGGCGCCGCCGAGGTCTGGCCGTTCTTTCAGATCTGGGCCGACATTTTGGCCGCCACCATGGCCGACAAGATCGGCGGAGATACCACGCAGAAGTGGATGAGTGACGTGGTCATCATCGGCGACCCCAAGCGGAGCTTCAAAGACCCGGGGGTGCTGGAGGCCGCCCAGACTATTCGCCGCTGGGCTGACAGGGACTATTTCTTTAAAGGGTTCACGGGCATCATCATAGACGATGCCATGAACCTCTTCGTCGCCGGCAAGGCCGGGATGTTCCTCCAGGGGAGCTGGTACTGCAGCGCCGTGGCGGGGGCCGACTTCCGAGCGGGCATGTTCGCCTTCCCGCCGATGAAGAAAGAGACCGGCATGGTTCCCCAGGTCGGGGGGATGAACACCCCGATGGGAATCAACATCAACTCCAAGAAGAAGGACCTCGCCGCGGAGTTCCTGAACACCCTGCTGTCCGCTCCGGAAGCCCACAAGCTGGAGGGGGAGATCTTCGTCCTGCCGCCGGCGGTGCCTGCCGACCTATCGATCGCCCAACAGGGGACCGTGTTCTACGACATGTTGGTCCAATGGAGCGACATGAATGCCAAGAACCGGGTCGGACAGTACTTCGACTGGACCACGCCGACCATGGGAGACGAGCCCGCCGGCCAGGAGCTGCTTTCCGGGCGAATCAGTCCGGAGCAGTTCGTGGAGAAGATGCAGACGAACTACTACAGTTGGGTGAGCAGCAAGAAGTAGAGTCCGATTCGTGACGGAAGACGGGGGGGTGGCCGGCTGACGGCACCTCCCCAGTATGCTTGATGAACAACGGCTCCGGGACGAAGGATCACCGCCGCACATACTCCCCGCTGAACGACATCGGGGGTGCGCTCACCCCCTACCTATACGTGGCGCCGACCGTCCTGGTGATCCTCGTCTTTCTGATCTACCCGATGGCGAGCGTCTTCTGGTATAGCCTGACCCGGTGGAGCGGCCTCGGGCTGAAAGAGTTCATCGGTTTCGGGAACTACGCCACGATGCTGGCTGACCCGATCTTCTGGACATCCTTCAAGACCAACATCACCTACGTCCTGTTCTTCAGCCTGTTGCCGACCGTGGTCGGGCTGTTGCTTGCCTCCGTGGTCGGACGCAGCCGCATTCCCGGAGAGCGCTACTTCCGGGCCATCCTGTTGACGCCTCAGGTGATCGCCTCCGTGGCTATGGGGGTCATCTTCCGCTGGATCTTCTCCCCCGGATTCGGGGTGCTCGACGGGTTCTTTAACATCGTAGGGCTGGAGGGTTGGCAGAAGCCCTGGCTGGGAGACAGCACGCTCGCTCCCATCGCTGTCGGGACCATCGGCACGTGGCTGTGGCTTGGTTTCGTCGTCATCGTGTTCGTGGCCGGGATCCAGAAGATCGACCCGGCCCTCTACGACGCGGGCAATCTCGACGGGGCGAGCGGCTGGCAGGAGCTGGTTTTCATCACCCTGCCGCAGCTGCGGGCGGAGCTCGTGGTGGTGCTCGTCGTCACGCTCATCCGCGCCTTCGGTTCCGGCGTGTTCGGAATCGTCGCGGCCGTCACCGACGGACGGTACAACACCATGCCCCTCGCGCTGTACGCCTACCGGGTGGCCTTCGTCCACAACCGCATGGGCTACGGCTCGGCGGTGACGGTATTCCTCATAGTGCTCATCCTCCTGCTCTCGGGGCTCACTTTCCGTTTCGGTCAGCGAGGACGGCGGTGAACAGGCGGCAACAACGAATCGTGGAGGCGGCGGTGGCCCTCCTGCTGGGGATCGTCGCTGCGCTGACCCTGCTGCCGTTGGTGGTGATGTTCCTGGGGCCCTTTCGCGATCCGGTCGACATCATGAATCGCGGGGCGATCGCCCTGCCCACCGAGTGGAAAGCGGACACGCTGGTTCGGGTGCTCTCGCGGTTTCATTTCGGTCTGTACCTGGTGAATACGGTCATCGTCACGGCTCCCACCGTAGTGATTTCCCTGCTTTTCGCCATCATGTGCGCCTTTCCGCTGGCGGTGATGCAGTTCCCTCTCAAACGGTTCATCCTCATCGTGGTGACCGTTATCGCCATCATGATCTCCGAAGAGTTCATCATGATTCCCCTCTTTCAACTGACGAAGAGACTGCATCTGGTGAACACCTTCGCCGCCGCGATTCTGCCGCAGCTGGCCATGAGCGCCGCCTTCTCGGTTCTGATCATCTGGTCCTTCTTCCTGGGCCTGCCGCGGGAGATGGTCGACGCCGCCCTGCAGGACGGCGCCTCCAGCTGGCAGGTTCTCTGGCGCATCTACGTGCCGATCTCCACGCCAGCCATCCTCAGCGCCGCGACCCTTACCACCGTCTGGACCTGGAACGGCTACATCATCCCCCTGATCATGCTGCCCAGCACCCGCAAGGCCACCCTGCCTCTCGGTCTGGCCCTGTTCATGGGGGCTCACAACGTCGACATCCCCATGATCATGGCGGGAGCCCTGGTGACCGCCGCGCCGATGCTGATCCTCTTCGTGCTCTTCCAGCGGCACCTGGTCAGAGGCCTGACCCAGGGCGTGGTCAAGTAGGCGAGCGCGCCGGCTAGATATTGCCTGCGGTGTAGCAATCACCGCAAAATTATGAAAATAATTTCTGTGTAGTATTTGCAATTCTTTCACATTTGTGATACCCTGCAACAAGTATCAAGAAAGGAATTCGGAAATTGCTTGACAACGGCTCCGTCGGAGCCGGAGGCATTCGCCGGTCCGCGAGGACCCTAGGAGGAAAAGGATGAAAAGATGGGCAGGAGTCGTCCTTCTGCTGGCCTGCGCCGCCTTAGCGGCCTGGTCCGGCGGCCAGAAGGAGGCGGAGGAAATCACCCTCGAGTGGCAGCAGTGGATGTACGGTGACGATGCCAAGATCTACGCCACGGTGATCAGCGATTTCGAGCAGGCCAACCCGCGCACCAAGGTGAAGATCACCGAGCTCTCCTATCAGGACCACTACTCGAACATCGAGGTCAGGATGTCCGGTGGCAACGCCCCTGACATCTTCCGTAACGAGTACGGCTTCCTGGCGCGCTACGAGAAGAACAAGCAGGCCGTGGATCTGAAGCCGTACTTCCCGGCTAGCTACTGGAAGCGCTTCTGGCCGAAGTTGATGGAGTTCTGCGACATCAAGGGTGGCGTCTACGGCGTGCCGCAGATGACCGACACCACGGTGGTCTTCTACAACAAGGACCTGTTCAAGAAGGCCGGGGTCACGGCCCCGGAGAGCGCGAAGAACGCCTGGACCTGGGACGACTGGGAAGCGGTGGGGCGAAAGCTCAAACAGGCCGGCGTCAAGTACGGCATGGCCGGCGCCACCTACGGCGGCACCTGCTGGTACTACGTCTCCTGGGGAGGAGGATTCGTCTCGCAGGACGGCAGCAAGCCGTACATGAATGTTCCGGGGGTCCTCGACGGGCTGCAGCGTCAGAAGAAGTGGTTCGACGAGGGCCTAGAGCCCATCAGCACTCTGTGGTTCAACCCGGACAACTTCGAAAACCTCTTCTCCATGGGCCAGATAGGCATGATCTGGAGCGGCATCTGGATGACCACGTTCATGGACCAGAACGCGAAGAGCTTTGAGTGGGGCACGACCTACTGTCCGAAGGGCCCCGGCGGTTTCGGGCTGCATCTAGGCGGCTGCGTGAATTCCATCTCGCCGGATTCCAAGCATCCCAAGGAGGCCGCCAAGTTCCTGGAGATGCTCAACAACAAGAAGAACATGGACGCCTTCTGCCAGCAGGGCTACATCCCCGCCGACGTGGACTTGGCCAAGAGCATCGTCTATAAGAACCCCGCCGTGGCCAAGACCATGAAGGTGGCGATCGACGCCTACGGTGAGATCTCTCCGATGATCGTGACCCAGTACAAGGCCTCGAACCTCTACTCCATGTACCAGGCGGTACAGGAGGATCTCGGCCCATACTTCCTCGGCCAGGTCGGCGTGAACGACGCGGTGGCCAAGCTGGAGAACGACATTTCGCGCATCATGAAGCAGTGACGGCTGCCGCGGGGGCTTAGTACACCAGGGGAAGGGGCTCGAGCCCCTTCCCCTTTCTGAGAACTTGCAGCCGATCCCGGGGACGGTGGACTCAAGAGGCAGAGGAGCGGTACATGGTAGCCTGGAAGACGCGGCAGCGCCTGACCCCTTACTTCTTCCTGCTCCCGGCGTTTGTGCTCCTGGGCATCTTCACTTTCTACCCCCTGGTCTCCGCGGTGCGACTGAGCTTCTACGAGTGGCAGATCATCAGTGAGCCAGTGTTCACGGGCCTGCAGAACTACCGGGACACCTTCACCGATTTCAAGTTCTATCAATCGCTGCGGGTGACCTTCCAGTACGTGCTGGTGGCCGTGCCCGCAACGATCCTCCTGGCCCTGGCCACGGCCCTTCTGTTGAACACGCGCCTGCGCCTGCGCAACCTGTTCCGCGGGGTGATTTTCTTTCCGGCCTTCACCTCGCTGGTGGCAATCGGCATGATCTGGAAGTACATGTACTCCACCGAGTACGGCATCATCAACTACCTCCTAGGGCTTCTGGGAATTAAACCCGTGGGCTGGCTCTCCGACCCCTCCATCGCTCTGTGGTCTCTGATCCTGGTCACGATCTGGCACGGGTTGGGCTGGAACATGGTGATCTTTCTGGCGGGGCTGCAGAACATCCCCGAAGTCTACTACGAGGCGGCCCGCATCGACGGCGCGGGAACCTGGCAGCGCTTCCGGCACATTACCCTGCCGCTGCTCAAGCCGATCACTCTGTTCGTCGTGGTCATGGCGGTAATCTACACCTTCCGTTCCTTTGATTTCGTCTTCGTCACCACCAAGGGCGGACCGGGCGTCTCGACCTCCCTGCTCATGTGGTACTTCTTCCGCCAGGGCTTCATCATGTACCGCATGGGGCAGGCTACGGCGATCGCTCTGGTCATCTTCGTCGTGGTCCTGTTTTTCACCCTGCTGCAGCTGCGCCTGTTCCGGGGCGAGGTGCGCTACTAGAGGGGGGCAGAGATGAAAGCCCTTCGCTACCTGCTGGCCGCGCTGCTCGCTTTTTTCATCTTCACGCCTTTTCTGTGGATGTTCAGCACCTCGATCAAGCCTCTCGGTGAGGTCTACGGCATCCCCCCCACGCTGCTGCCGCAGGTGTTCTCCCCCGAGAACTACCTGATCGCCTTCCAGCGGTCCCAAGCCCTGCGGGCGTTCTTCGTCACCGTGGTGTACGCCGCCGGCTGCGTGGTGCTTTATCTGTTTATCGCTGCCCTGGCAGGCTATGCCTTCGCCCGCTACAACTTCGTAGGCAAGAACCTGCTGTTCATCCTGGTGCTGGCCACGCTGATGATTCCCATCGAGGTGAATCTGCTGCCCCTGTACAGGCTGCTTAAGGGCCTTGGCTGGCTGAACACCTTCCCGGGGCTGATTCTGCCGCGAGTGGTGGAGCCCTTCGGCGTTTTTCTGTTCAGGCAGCACTTCCAGACCATCCCCGACGAGTACACGGACAGCGCGCGCATCGACGGCTGCCGGGAGCTGGGCATCTTCTGGCGGATCATGCTGCCCCTTTCGGTGCCGCCGACCATCGTGGCCGGCCTGTTCATGTTCCTGTGGCGCTGGAACGAGCTGCTCTGGCCCCTGGTGATCAGCACGGGCAACCGCATGCGCACCATCCAGACCGTGATCTCGCTGTTCGTGCGGGAGCGTTACGTGGAATGGAACTTCCAAATGGCCCTCTGCGTGGCGGCGATCCTGCCGATCTTCGTGCTATTCATAAGCATCCAGAAGTACTTCGTCCAGGGCGTTGTGCTGTCCGGGATCAAAGCCTGAGAGGTCAACAGAGGTGCGTCGATGAAGGAGAAGGTTAAAGCGATCGCGGTGCAGATGCCGATTCCCGACGAGGCCGACCGCGACGGCAACCTGGCCACTGCCGTGCGCCTTCTGGAAGAGGCGGGGGGCCGCCGGCCGGACCTGGTCTGCCTGCCGGAGCTGTTCGCGGGACTGAAGGTGCACAGCCGCCTGGAGGGGCCGGAAACGCGGGCGGTGGGTCAGGTGGCCCGCAAGCACCGCATGTACGTCATAGCTCCGCTGTACATCGAGGAGGGCGGAGCAGTCTACAACTGCTCGGTGCTCATCGACCGGCAAGGCCAGGCAGCCGGATGCTACCACAAGGTGCACCTGTGGCCGTGGGAGGCGCCGGTGTTTGGCGTGAAGGCGGGTGACTCTTTCCCGGTCTTCCAGCCCGATTTCGGCCCACTGGGGTTGTGCATCTGCCACGATCATCAGTTTCCCGAAACCGCGCGCGCCCTGGCCCTCGGTGGTGCGGAGGTGGTGCACTGTGCCACGCGCATGCCCGACCCGTTCCAGCTCCCCTGGCTGGAGTTCTCGCTAGTACGCAGCCTGGAGAACCAACTCTATGTCATCTCCGTGGGCAACTCCGCCAACGAGAGCTCCACCCACATCGTGGCGCCGCGTTTCCGGGGAGCGGTGCTGGCCGCCTGCGGACCCGGGACGCACCTGGTCGAGGCGGAGCTGGACCTAGCTTGGCTGCGCCGGCAGCGTCAGGCCTCACCGCTGTACCGGTACCCGAAAGACGTGCCCAACCAGGAATGCGAGGATCGCCTGAAGGAAACCGAGTCGCATTGTTTCCTGCGCGAGAGGCGGCCCGAGACCTACGGGGCCCTAGGGAGGTAGGCAGAGGATGCTCGTCGCCGAGAACGTGCACCAGATCCGCTCCGGTTACCACGGCATCTACGCTGCCGCCTACCTCATCACGGGGAAGGATCTCACCCTTATTGACAGCGGGGAGAGCGAGACCTGGCGCGAGCAGATCCTGCCGTACATCCGAAAGCTAGGCCGAGACCCGCGAGAGCTTGCCCGGGTGATCCATACCCACGGCCACGACGACCACGTGCACAGCGACCTTGAGATCCGGGCCGAGACCGGGGCAGAAATTTGGATCTCCGAGAGCGGCGCTGGCTTTCTCGGAGAGCCGGGCAGCCGCGCCCGCTGGGAGGATTCGCTGTACGACGGCTGCCTCACGGCCGAGGAGCGAGAGGCTATCCGCCTGGGCACCGACTATCGCGGGCCGCCGCGCCGGGAAGAGCCCATCCCCGTTGATCGCCGCTACCGGGACGGGGAGGCTCTGGAGGCAGGGCCGCTTACGCTGCGCGCCCTCCACGCCCCCGGGCACACTGTGGACAGCTACTGCCTGCGCGCGGAGCGGGAAGGGCTGCTGTTCACAGGGGATGCGGTCAACGGCGAGGGCACCGACTTCGACGACCTGCCGGTGTTCCAGGACCTGGAGGCGATGTTCGCCACAATGACGAAGCTGCAGGGCCTTCCCGTACGGCTGGTCCTGGCGGCGCACCCGTATCTGCCGTTCCGGGAATCGGTCCTGGAGGGCGAGCGCGGGAGGGAGCTGATGCGCCGCACCGCCTCCTTCAGCCGCAGGATGACGGCGCGCATTGTTGAGCTACTGGCCGATGCCGGCAGACCCTTAAGCACCGCCGAGATCTCGGCTCGGATCTGCGCTGAGCTCGGGCCCAACCGCCCGGAGCCCCGGCCGCACGGGACCGTGCGCCTGCACCTGGTCGCCCTGGCCCGGCAGGGCAGGGTTGCGGCGCAGCCGGCAGCGGCTCGGGTCGTGTGGCGCTGGAGAGAAGAGGCGACCGGATGAGACAGGCGACACTGACCGCCCTGATCCGCGAGAAGCGCTTCGAGGCGGCCCTGGAGTTGCTGGAGGGTCAGATCCGGGCTGCCGAGTTGGTGGACCCCCGGCGGGACGACAGCTGGGGCATCGACGCGGACATCCTCGCCTACGCCCTGCTGCGCCACCGCGGCGTCGAAGCCTTCCGCTCGTACTGGCAAGAGCTGCTGCGCCTGTTCTCGCAGGAGCTGGAACCAGCGTGGGGGCACCTGCACAAGGGCCACATCTTCCTGCGTCTGGGTATCGCCTGCCTGGCCGGGGACCGAAAGCGGGCAGCCGCCTTCTTGGGGCAGGGTTTGGCCGACGATCGCCTGGTGGCCGAGGCCCGGAAGGCAAGTGATCCACAACTGGACGTCGAGGAGACCGTGCGGGACTCCCCCGCCTACATCACCCTGGTCACCGCTGCCCTCCTGGAGCACTGGCCCTTTGCCTCGGCTGCCCTGCGGGAGGAGTTCTTCCAGCGGCTGGTGGAGATCAAGTTCGACGTCATCTGGGGGCCCCAGGAAGTGGATCCCCGGCACAGCCGCCGGGCCCTGCTGCGCATTCTGCCGGCGGCCTCCGGGCAGTTGCTGGAGGATCGGCACGAGCTGGATCGGGTTTTCGACGCCCGGCTGCCTCTAGCCACGCTGAGTACCCTCGAAAGCTTCCTGGTCTCGCTGCTGTCCCGCACTTTGGAGGAGGCCGGCGGTCGAACCGGCGAGCCGCAGCCCCGGCTGGGTGGCCGGCAGATTCTCCCTGAGCTCGTCGCTGAAGCGGAGCAGCAGGGGCTGTTCCCCCAGCCGCTGGTTCCCACGGTGCTGCGCCTGACGGCGATCCTGACCCGCCTGCTGCCCGAGTCAGATCGACTGCAGTTGGAGGTGGAACTCACCAGCCGCGTGCGCCTGCAAATCGTGGTCATGCTCAAGATCCTGGTGGACCTGGCCCTGATTGCCTGGTCGGAGGCCCGGTGATGCTGCGTTTTCCCGCCGACTTCCTGTGGGGGGTTTCCACGGCCGCCTACTCGATCGAGGGGGCGTGGAACGAGGACGGCAAGGGAGAGAGTATTTGGGACCGCTTCACGCACACGCCGGGACACGTGGCCGACGGATCCACGGGGGACGTGACCTGCGACCACTACCATCGGGTGGCCGAAGACGTCGACCTGATGGCCGAGCTGGGTCTGAGCAGCTACCGCTTCTCGGTATCCTGGCCACGGATCTTTCCGGCAGGGACCGGCGCGTTGAATCGCAAGGGCCTGGACTTCTACTCCCGCCTGGTTGATGCCCTGCGCGAGCAGGGGATCGAGCCCTTCCTGGTGCTGTACCAGTGGGACCTGCCTCAGGCCCTCCAGGAGCAGGGCGGTTGGGAGAACCCGGACACGGCCCGACACTTCGCCGAGTACGCCCGGAGGCTGTACCGGGAACTCGGCGACCGGGTGCGCTGCTGGATCACCCACAACGAGCCGTTCGTACCCTCCATGGTCTCATACCTGGAAGGGGCTCATCCGCCGGCGCTCCGGGACCCGCAGCGGGCTCTCGACGTGTCGCGCCAGATCCTGCTGTCCCACGGTCTGGCGGTTCAGGCTTTCCGCCAGGAAGGCAGGGCGGGCAAGATCGGGCTGTCTACCATCCTGTTTCCGGTCCACCCGGCGGACGACAGCGAGACCAGCTTGCAGGCTGCCCGGCGTTACGACGGCTACTTCCACCGCTGGTTTCTCGATCCGCTGTTCCGCGGGCGCTTCCCCGAAGACCTGGTGGACTGGTACCGGGCCAAGGGGCTGAACGTGCCCGACCTTTCCCCGGAGGAGGCCCGCCTGGTGGCCCAGCCCATCGACTTCCTGGGGGTCTGCTACTTCAGCCGCTTCGTGGTGCGCCGGGCAGCGGAGCCGCTGCTGGAGGTCGAGGTTGTGGCCCCTCCGCCGGAGCGGTGCAACGACTTGGGCTGGGAGATCTATCCGGAAGGCATCCATGAGAGCCTCGCCCGCGT
>Ga0315289_10012166_pt1 | contig 12143 bp, 8 predicted proteins | sample YL17G11_40_MG_FD_203452 | JGI IMG/M metagenome (GOLD analysis project Ga0315289, IMG submission 203452) | Sediment microbial communities from Yellowstone Lake, YNP, Wyoming, USA - YL17G11_40 | ecosystem: Environmental > Aquatic > Freshwater > Lake > Sediment | place: USA: Wyoming | collected...
CCGTCTTCGACCGCGAGGGGAAGCCCGCCCTCGAGCTGGGCGGGGACGCGGTGCAGTTCGACCCGGGCTCCGCGGCGCTCTGGTTCCTGGACCCCGCCACCGGGCGGCGAAAGCCCGGGACCGCGGACCTGACCCACCTCGCCTGGGTGACCGAGGTGTGCACGCACATCGCCGGCCAGTCCACGGGTCTCGTTCCCGCCGATGTGCCCGAGGCCATGGGCGATCGCTGGCGGCTCTACGTGGCGCTGCTCGGCTCGCGCAAGCCCGTGATCACCGGCACGTTCCGGAAGGACGCGTTCGCGGTGATGAGGGCGATGTTGGCTGCGGTGCGGGGGGGCGAGGCGGCCCTCGCGGAGCGCCCCCTGGCGATCTTCGACTGCTGCCCGACCCCGCCGCTCAAGTGGAGCGACCTGACCTGTCAGGCGCTCATCGATTGCGCACGGTCCGGCATCCCGGCCGAGCTGGTCTCGATGCCGCTGGCCGGCGCCACCTCGCCGGTCACGCTGCGTGAGATGGTGGTGCAGCACTGCGCCGAGAGCCTCTCGGGCGTGCTGATCCACCAGCTCGCCCGCCCCGGCGCGCCGATCGTCTTCGGGGGCTCCCCTTCGGCGTTTGACATGCGGCACGGGACCACTCCGATGGGTGCGGTCGAGACGATGATGGTGGACGTCGGGTACGCCCAGGTGGGCAAGCACCTGGGCCTGCCCACCCATGCCTACATGGGTCTTGCCGACGCCAAAGGGGTGGACTACCAGTCGGGGCTGGAGTCCGGGCTGGGTGCGGTGCTCGCCGCGCTCGCCGGCATCAACGTGGTCTCGGGCCCGGGGATGCTCGACTTCGAGAGCTGCCAGAGCCTCGAGAAGCTGGTGCTCGACAACGAGGCGTGCGGGATGGCGCTGAGGCTGGTGCGCGGGGTATCCCACGGGTCGGCGAGCGTGGCCGTTGACCTGCTGCGGCAACTGGTTGAGGCCGGGAGCCTGCTGGGCCACCGCCACACGCGGGCGAACTTCCGCGCCGAGCTGCTGATCCCCGGACCGGCGATCGACCGCGCGTCGTACGGCGACTGGGAGAAGGCCGGCTCCAGGGACGCAAAGGCCGCGGCGGCGAGCGAGGTGCAGCGGATCCTCGCCGGGGGCAATCCGGCACCGGTCAGCGACGACCTGCGCCGGGAGCTCGACGGTCTGATCCGCACCGAGGCCACGCGCCTGGGGGTCGAGTCCTTGCCTGCGATCTGAAGAGCCGGGCACGAGGGCGGGTGGTATCATCCGGATCGCGTCCGAGGTGCTTCATGTCGGCCATCGCAAGGAGCGGGTGACAATGACAAACCGTTCGTGGATTCCGGTCGCATCGGCGGTGACGGTCGTGGCGGCGCTGGCAGCGGCACCGGCGCGCGCCCAGGAGAGCTACATCGGCGGCACGTACAGCTGGACGAACCTCGACGTGTCGGGCAGCACCACCAGCAACCCCACGGGGGCCGGCTACAAGCTTTTCATCGGCCGCGACTCCCAGCGGCTCATGGGCATCGAGGCCGGCTACACGGACTTCGGCGAGTACAAGAAGACCATCAGCGGCACGGGTGGCTCGACGACGGCGAAGTTCAAGAGCACGGGGTGGGACCTGGCCCTGACCGCCCGCATTCCCCTTGGCAGGATCTTCGGGATCTACGGGAAGATCGGCTACCTCTTCTGGACGAGCGACCTCAGCGAGGCGATCGGGGACATCGCGAGCGGGAAGGACTCGGGTAGCGACGTGTTCTACGCCGCCGGGTTGCGCGTCAATCTGACCTCGGGCATCGCGCTGCTCGCCGAGTGGGAGCGCGACACCCTCGGGAACAACTACACCGTGGACATGGTGAACGCCGGCCTGCGGATCACCCTGTAGCTGCCACGGCCGGCGGCGATGCCGGCTTCCCCGGCATCCGGAACAACTGGAGCACGCGGGAGGTACAGCGATGAGTGCCAGCACGGGTGGTGCGGGTTCGGTGGATCCGAGCGTCTTGGAGGCGGCGCGCAAGTCGTTCGCGTCGGCCGCCGCAGGTACGATCACGCTCGGGGCGATCGTTCACAACGGGGCGTGCTACCCCGAGCCGCTGGTGACGCTTCCGATCGCGATGACGAACCGCCATGGCCTGATCGCGGGCGCCACCGGCACCGGCAAGACCAAGACCCTGCAGCTCATCGCGGAGCAACTCTCGTCCGCGGGCGTCCCCGTGTTCATGGCCGACCTCAAGGGCGACCTCTCCGGGGTGGCGACCCCCGGGGAGGCGAACGACCGGATCACCCAGCGCGCGAAGGAGACCGGCTACGCCTGGGCCGGCAAGGGATTCCCGGTGGAGTTCCTCTCCCTCACGGGCGAGCGCGGGGCGCAGCTGCGGGCCACCGTGTCCTCGTTCGGGCCGCTCCTGCTCTCCAAGGTGTTGGGGCTCAACGAAACCCAGTCCAGCGTGCTGTCGCTGGTGTTCAAGTACTGCGACGACCGCCGGCTGCCGCTGCTCGACCTGCCCGACCTTCGGACGGTGCTTCAATACCTGACCGGCGACGGGGCTGCAGATCTCAAGGACTACGGCGGGATGTCCAAGGCCACCGTGGGCGTGCTGCTCCGCGACATGGTCGAGCTGGAGCAGCAGGGCGCGCTGGCGTTCTTCGGCGAACCCGAGTTCGACCTCGACGACATGATCCGCACGGTGAACGGGCAGGGGCTCGTCTCGATCCTCGAGCTCACCGACGTGCAGGACAAGCCGGCGCTGTTCTCCACGTTCATGATGTGGATGCTCGCCCGCCTCTACCACGACCTACCCGAGGTCGGGGACGTCGAGAAGCCGAAGCTCGTGTTCTTCTTCGACGAGGCTCACCTGCTCTTCGACAACGCCAGCAAGGAGCTAATCACCCAGATCGAGCAGGTCGTGCGCCTGATCCGCTCCAAGGGCGTCGGGGTCTTCTTCATCACCCAGAACCCCAAGGACGTGCCGCCCGACGTTCTGGGCCAACTCGGGCACAGGGTCCAGCACGCCCTGCGCGCCTTCACCCCCGACGACGACAAGGCGCTCAAGGCCGCCGCACGCACCTTCCCGAAGACCGAGTTCTACGACATCGGGGAAACGCTCACGACCCTCGGTATCGGCGAGGCGCTGATCACGGTGCTGGGGCCGAAGGGGGTCCCGACGCCCCCGTTCGCGACGCGGCTGATCCCTCCCGCCTCGCGCATGGGGCCGCTCACCGACCCCGAGATGACCGCCAAGCTCGCCGATTCCGAGCAGATCCGCAGGTACGCCCAGCCGATCGACCGCGACAGCGCGCGCGAGATGCTGGCGCGGCGCATGGCACCCGAGCCGGAGACCTCCCAGGCCCCACCGGCGGGCGGGTGGGACGGCCAGGCACCGCGGCGCACCGGAAAGGAACCACCGAGCACGATGGAACAGATCCTGAAGTCGTCGGTGACGCGTACCGTGGCCCGTGAGGTGACCCGCGGCCTGCTCGGTGCGCTGTTCGGCACTTCCTCGCGCCGGCGCCGCGGAGGGCTCTTCTAGTCCGTCGCACAAGGGGCAACGAACTGCTTGCCACCTCGAGGGGCCCTTGGTGTGCAGTCGGGGCCCGTTCTCTTGACTTGCATTTACTTTACGTAATAGGTAAAGTGGATGCGACAGGAGGGACTGGGTGGAGGTCCTGTTTAGGACGAAGAGATTGCAGAGGGTCTGCAACTCCGAGCAGGAGATCATGCGTAAGTTCGGTCAGGCATGTGGAAGAAAGCTCCGCAGGCGGCTCGCGGATCTCGCGGCTGCCACTTCGCTCGCCGAGCTGAGCACCGTTCTGCCGGCGCGGTGTCATCCGCTTAAGGGCAAGCGAGAAGGGCAATTCGCGGTGGATTTAGAGCATCCGTTTCGCCTGATCCTGCAGCCGGCTCATGACCCGGTGCCTTTGATGGAAGACGGAAGGATCAACCTCGAGCGGGTCACGCGGGTTTGGGTCGTTGAGGTTGTGGACTATCACTAAGGGGAGGCAACAATGGCGCAGCACACCGAGTTTCGCTACGAGCCGGATTACGCGGTTCCGCCAGGCGAGACTCTTCAGGAGACACTCGACGCGCTGGGCATGACCCAGGTCCAGCTTGCGGGGCGGACCGGCCTGACGCCGAAGACGATCAACCTGATTATCAAGGGCACGGCACCAATCACGCCGGCGACGGCCCTGCAGCTTGAGCGTGTACTGGGCACGCCTGCCAGCTTCTGGAACAACCGCGAGGTCCAGTACCGGGAGGCCCTCGCCCGCCATAACGAGACAGAGCGGTTGCACGAGCAAATCGCGTGGCTGAAGAAGATCCCGTATCGGGACATGGCGAAGCTCGAGTGGATCGACCTGGTGTCCGATCCAGCGCAGCAGCTAAGGGAGGTGCTGAGCTTTTTCGGCGTGGCAAGCGTGGAGCAGTGGGAAACAATCTGGGCAACTCCGGCCGCCGCGTACCGTTCTTCGGCCGCCTTCTCAAGTGATCCGGGAGCCGTTGCAGCGTGGCTGAGGAAGGGAGAACTCGTCGGTCAGGCTATCCAGACAAGGTCATACGATGCTTCGCTGTTTCGAGAGGCGCTCGACCGTGCCCGTTTACTGACGACTAAATCTCCCGACGTTTTCACACGCGACCTCGTGGCTGGTTGTGCCGAGGCCGGCGTTGCGGTCGCGTTCGTGCGAGAACTGCCACGCTTGCGGACCAGCGGCGCGACACGCTGGCTTTCGCCAACCAAGGCGTTGATTCAGCTCAGCCTGCGGTACAAGACCGACGATCAGCTCTGGTTCACGTTCTTCCATGAGGCCGCCCACATCCTGCTACACGGCAAACGTGACCTGTTCCTGGAAGGGGATGGCGAAAAGACGGCCAAGGAGGAGGAGGCCGACCGTTTCGCTGCGGACAAGCTCATCCCACCAGGGGCATACCGATCGTTCGTAGCGGGTCCGAAAGTGTCCAGCACGGCCGCGATCACGCGCTTTGCCGGCAAAATGGGAATAGCGCCGGGGATCGTGGTTGGCCGCCTGCAACATGACGGCCAGGTCCAGCACACCCATTTCAACGGCCTCAAACGCCGGTTGATGTGGGCCTGAGGAGCGCCGCATGCCGACGCTCGATTGGATCGGGAAAAGGGCGGTGGTCAACCACCATCGGCAGGTGCCGTTCCGGCTGCTACAGGAACGCCCGGACCTATCGGTCGGCGACCCGGCGGCGGGCAACTTGCTCGTGCAGGGTGACAACCTGCTCGCGCTCAAGGCGCTGGTGCCGTACTACGCCGGCAAGGTGAAATGCATCTATATCGATCCGCCGTACAACACCGGCAACGAGGGGTGGGTCTACAACGACGCGGTCAATTCGCCGGAGATCCTGCGCTGGCTCGGCCAAGTGGTTGGCCCGGAGGCGCAGGACCTCTCGCGGCACGACAAGTGGCTCTGCATGATGTACCCCAGGCTTGCGTTGCTCAGGGAGTTCCTCACTGAGGACGGCCTGATTTTCGTGAGTGTGGACGAAAACGAGTACCGGCATTTGGCATTGCTGATGGATGAGCTCTTCGGCGCCACAAACCGACTGGAGACCTTTATCTGGAAGAAAAGCTACGGAGGTGGTGCGAAGTCAAAGCACGTCGTCAACCTGCACGAGTACATCGAGTGCTTTGCGAAGCGAGTGGAGAAAATCCCGGAGCTTAGGCTGCCGCCAGACGAGGCTGTCCTCAAGTACTACAAATACCGGGACGACAAGTTCGACACCCGTGGACCCTACAGGCTGCAGCCACTTGCTACGACGAGCATGGATGAGCGACCCAATCTCCGGTACCCGATCCCCTGGCAGGTGGAAGAGATCTGGCCGGAGAAACAGTGGCAGTGGTCAAACGAGAGAACCTTGGCAGCGCTTGCGAACGACGAGCTTGTCATAACAAGGAGGCAAGGCAAGTGGGTCGTGTCATACAAGCAATACCTGAAGGACGAGGAGGGAGCAGAACGCGCGAGCAAGCCCTACTCGATCATCGAGCGTGTGTACACTCAACAAGGTACCAGCGAGATCAAGTTGCTCCTAGGTAGTGGGAAGGCTTTCGAATTCCCCAAACCGTCTGCGTTGGTGCGCCATCTGATGCAGTTCGCGACTGCGCCGGATTCGTTGGTCCTGGATTCGTTTGCGGGCAGCGGCACGACTGCCCACGCGGTCCTGGCGCTAAACAAAAGGGACGGAGGCCATCGGAGGTTCATTCTTGTCGAAATGGATGAGGCCATTGCGACTGCCGTTACGTCCGAGAGGCTTCGGCGTGTCATCGCCGGCCATGAGGATCAGGAGGTTCTTGGGGGTGGCTTTCGCTACTGTAAACTGGGGCAGCCCTTGTTCGATGAGGCGGGGAAAATCCGGGAGAGCGTGACGTTTGCTGAGCTGGCGGCGCACGTGTTCTTCACTGAAACGGGCGCGCCGGTGCCGCAGCCGGTGAATGCATCCTCGCCGCTGCTTGGGAGCCACCAAGGCAAGGCGGTGTACCTGTTGTTCAACGGCGTGCGCGGCGACCGCCGCCCAGCGGGAGGCAACATCCTGACTGGCGACGTGCTGCGCGAGCTGCCTGCGTTCGAGGGGATCCGTGTCGTGTACGGTGAGGGGTGCCGACTTGGCGCGGACAGGTTGCGCCAGGATCGTGTTGTCTTCCGGCAGATCCCTTACGAGGTCAAGGTGAGTTGACCATGCTGCGGCTCAAGGTCTACCAGGAGCGTTGCCTAGCGATCCTCGACAGTTACCTCCGGCGGGCAGTCGAGGTCGGCGCCAAGGCGGCCTTTGACGAACGTGAGGATGCCAGGGGCCAATACCGCCCGATCGCGATCCTCCCTGGTTTGCCTTATGTCTGCTTGCGCGTTCCGACCGGGGGCGGCAAGACGCTGATGGCTAGTCATGCTCTCGGTATCGCGGCGCGCAGCTACCTACACGCCGACCGCGCGCTGTGCCTATGGCTCGTACCGACCAACACGATTCGCGAGCAGACACTCGCGGCGCTTCGCAACCGCGAGCACCCATACCGCCAAGCGATTGACGCCGGGTTTGGCGGCCAGGTCCGGGTCATGGACCTCGCCGAGGCGCTGTACGTGCGGCGTGCTTCACTCGAAGGCGAGACGTGCATTGTTGTTTCGACGCTAGCGGCGCTTCGGGTTGAAGACACGGAAGGGCGCAAGATCTATGAGGCCAATGGTGCGCTCCAGGCTCACTTTACGGGGCTATCCGAGGAAGTTGCTGCGAGGGTGGAAAAGACCGAGGCGGGCCTGGTCATCCCTTCGCTGGCCAATGTGTTCCGTATGTGGCGTCCGATCATCATTATGGACGAGGCGCACAACGCGCGCACGCCGCTTTCGTTCGAGACGCTGTCCCGGATCAGGCCTTCGTGCATCCTCGAGTTCACGGCCACGCCGGAGACGCACCAGCGACCGGAGCAGGGGCGGTGGGCGAGCAACGTTCTGACCCATGTCTCGGCGGCCGAGCTGAAGCACGAGGAGATGATCAAGCTGCCGATAAAGCTGCAAACGGGCAGCGATTGGAAGCGGGTTGTGAGCGATGCGCTCGACGCGCAGCGCACCCTTGAAGGCATTGCTAGCGAGGAGGAGAAAAAGACTGGTGAGTACATCCGCCCCATCGTGCTGCTTCAGGCTCAGGCGCACCGCCAGGACCGCCCGACGGTGACCGTTGAGGTGCTCAAGGCCTCGTTGATTGACGACTTCAAGGTTCCGGAGCAGCAGATCGCGATCGCAACCGGCCAGACGCGGGAAATCAAGGATATTGACCTGTTCGAACGCGCCTGCCCGATCCGGTTCATCATCACGGTCGAGGCTCTCAAGGAGGGGTGGGACTGCTCGTTTGCGTACGTGCTGTGCTCCGTTGCTGAGGTGGTCTCGGCCCGTCGGGTCGAGCAAATCCTTGGTCGCGTGCTGCGCCTGCCGCGGGCACACAGGAAGCAGCGCCCCGACCTGAACTGCGCCTACGCCTTTGCGGTGTCGCCGCGGTTTATCGAGGCCGCGAGTGCCCTCAAGGACGCCCTCGTCGGGAACGGGTTCCAGCACTTCGAGGCGGCGGCGATGGTCGAGGAAGGGGAGCAGGGACCACTTTTCCGCTTCGGTGTTCTCCCGCCTGCGGTTGGAGAAGTTGCGAAAGCCCCCAATTTCTCGGGTCTTGGGCCCGAACTCCGCGGCAAAGTCTCGTTTGAAGTGGACACGAGAACCATCACGCTTACGGGGAGTCTCGATGACGTGGAGATCCGGGCGATCCAGAGATGCCTATCGACCGACGCCGAACGGCGCGAAGTGGAGCGAATCTACCGTGGCGAACCGACAAGGGCGCCGTTGCGGCCAATCCAGCCGCCTGGCAGGTTGGAAGTTCCGTTGCTCGCAGTCCGGGTGGGCGAAGAGCGGTATTTGTTTGATGAAAGCTGGTTTCTCGACCACGAGTGGAACCTCGCCGAGTGTGACCCCTCACTGCCGGGGGCTGAGCTCGCCATTACGACGCCTGATGTTGAGCGTGGCGAGGTCGACGTGGATGATGCCGGCAACGTTCAGTTCGTTCGAGATTTGCACGAGCAGCTCAATCTGCTCGGTATGGAGCCAGGGTGGACGGTACCGTCGCTGGCAATCTGGCTCGACCGGCACATCTGGCACCCTGATATCCCGCAAGCACAGTCAAGTCTCTTCATCCACCGTGCCTTAACCGGCATCATCGAATCCCGCAGCCTCATGGTTGGCCAACTCGCAAGGGTCAAGTACAGGCTGAAGAACGCAATCGAGCGCGCAATTGCCCACCATAGGGAGACGGCGGCAAACCAGGCGTTTCAGGCGTACTTGTTCGGACCCGAATCGACTAGCCTCGAGACCAGCGCCACTTTTGTTCTCACCATGACAGCTGACCAGTACTCGCCCAGGTGGGCTTACGAAGGCTCACTGCAGTTCAGAAACCACCTTTTCCCGATCGTCGGGGAGCTGAACGCTGCGGGTGAAGAGTTCGAGTGTGCTGAGTTTTTGGATCGCCTGCCGGAGGTGAACCACTGGGTCCGAAACATCGAGCGTGGCCACAACTCCTTCTGGCTTCAGACTTCCACGGACAAGTTCTATCCGGACTTCGTTGCCATCCTTGACGATGGGCGCATTCTTGTCGTCGAGTACAAGGGTGAGGACCGCTGGAGCAACGACGACTCGAAGGAAAAGCGGGCGGTCGGTGAGATGTGGGCCGAGCGGAGCAGCGGCAAGTGCCTGTTCGTGATGCCGAGAGGCCGCGACTGGGCAGCGATCAAGAGGGTGGTCACCGGCTGAAACATCAGCAGAAAGGACCCTCACCTATGCCGGCTTCTCAAAGGCCGTGGTCTTCGCTCGCATGAACGCCTTGAGGGTGTCGAAGAACAGCGCCGGCTGCTCAAGATACGCGACGTGGCCGCACTCCGGGATCGTCAGCCAGCGCGAGTGGGGGAAAACGTCGAGCATCTTCTTCTGGGCCCACAGCGGGATGGCTCGGTCCTGCTCGCCGGGCATGATCAGCGTTGGCGTGGTCACCGCGCGGTAGCCGGACATGCGGCTGTCGAGTTCACCGAAGTACTCCTCCTGCGCCTCGGTCAGGCGGATCAGGCAGTGGATGCTGTTCTTGTAACGGTCCTCGAAGCGCTGCCTCATCGGCTCCAGCGCGTCACGGCCGATCTTGCGCACGAACGGCTCACCGAAGATCTTCTCGTACAGGTAGTGGGTGTACAGGCCGAAACTGTCGGTACCGAGACGATAGAACCGCAGCGAGAGCGCCTCGTACATCTCGAACAGCTCCTCACGCGAGAGGATGATCCCGGAAAGCGTCAGGGTGTGCAGGCGGTGGTGGAACTGGCGGGCGTGCTCGATGGCCACGAACCCTCCGTACGAGATGCCCATCGAGTGGATCCGCTCGATGCGGAGTGCGTCCATGATCATCGTCAGATAGGCGGCGATGCGGCTGATGGAGTAAGGCTCGTCGGGTGCGGACGACTCGCCTTGGCCCAGGTAGTCGTAGAGCAGGACGTCGAACTCGGGCTGGAGAAGGGGCAGAAAGCCGTACCACGCCTTCGTGTGCATGGCGAGGCCGTTCAGCAGGCACACCGCCTCGCGGCCGCCGTCGCCGAAGTACTCCCAATGGATCCGGTAGCCGTCGGTCTCGATGAAGTCTTCACGTGTCGGAACGGGTTGGTCTGCCATGGTCGCCCCCGGGGAGGTTGCGACGACGCGGTCATCGCGAGGCCGCCGGACCGGCGCTAGCCGGTCCGGCAGCCGTGGCGATCTCGTCGTGCTCGAGCGACGTTCGCCGTTCTTCGGGATTGCTTCGGCACCCCGCCGCCAGCGGGATGCCTCGCAATGACAGGGCGATCATGGTCACGACGCCGGCTTGAGAACCGTGCACACGGAGGAGCAGATCGGGCCACCGATGTTGAACGTGGCGGCCACCCTCGGGTTCTTCACCTGGAGCTCGGCCGGCACCTTGCCCTGGAGCTGCCAGGCGGCCCAGCCCACCATTGCGACGCCGGTGGCGCCGATGGGATGGCCCTTGGCGATCAAGCCGCCCGAGGTGTTGATGGCGCACTCACCGCCTACTCCCGCCTTGCCGTCCGCCCAGTAGGCCGCCCCCTTGCCGTAGGGCGCCTTGCCGAGTACCTCGGCGGCGATGGCGCCCATGACCGTGAAGCAGTCGTGCACCTCGGCGACGTTCACGTCGGCGGGTTTCACGCCGGCCATCGCGTAGGCCTTGCCCATCGCGGCGTTGGCGCCACAAGGCCGCAGCACGTCGCGCCCCTCCTTCTTGAGGGGGTCGGTGGCCTGGGCGTAACCGGCGATTTCGACGGTGTCGGCCTTGCGGATCCCGAGCTTTGCGAGCCCCTGGTCGGTCGCGACGATCATCGAGGCGTAGCCGTCGGTGATTTGCGAGCAGTCGTAGGTCTTCAACGGCAGGCCATCCACCACGTAGCGGTTAATGCCCTCGATCTTCATCGCCTGCTCGAGGGTGATCTGCACCTTCTGCATCTGCGCGTAGGGGTTGTACTTTGCGTTGCCGTACTCAATCACGGCGATGCGCGCCAGGTCCTCCTCCTTGACGTGGTGCGCGGCCATGTAGTCGCGCATCACCTCGGCAAACAGGTGGGGGAAGACGAACGCCTTGCCCTCACGTTCGTCGGGGTGTGAGAAGTAGCCAAGCACCTCGCCGATGCGCTTGCCGTCCATCTTCCCCTCGTTGTCGCGCATCTTCTCGTAGCCGACCGCGATGCCGACCTCACCGTCGCCTATGAGCAGCTTGTGGATGACGGAGAGGATCGCCTGGCCACCGGAGGCGCAGGCGTTCTCCACCGACTCGATCGGCTTGGCCGCCAACCCCGGCACCGCGGCCATCAGGCCGGCGAGCAGCCCCTGGCTGTTCAAGGAGATGTTGCACACCGCGCCGATCGAACCCACGTCAATGGCGGAGGGCGGCGCCTTGATCTCGTTGCAGACGCCCTTCACGGCGTTGGTGACGATGTCCGGCACCGTCATGTCCATGAGCTTGCCGAACTTGGACTGGTGGTACGCAGCGATGTAGACGGGCTTTCTCATCTCCGACCTCCCGAAGCCCTGCCGTCATCTGGTAACCAGCGACGGGTGGCTTTGAACTCCCCTTGCGTCTCCGTGACCGGCACGTGGCTCTCCCACTGGACCACTCCCGGGCGGGTGCCGGCCGCTTCTCTGGTCCCCCCGGTTGCAGGCACCCGCCGAGGCACTGATGCTGCCAGGGTAGATCGGCAGGCCAGGATTTACCAGGCCTTTTGGCCGGTCGATCATGGCAGCACGGCCGCGTAGAGGTCGGCAGCGGCCTCCGCGAGACGGTGCGGGGTCCAGAGCGTGCGCGCCCGGGCCGCAGCAGCCTCCCCGGCGGCGCGTCGGCGGCCCGGTTCGCGGGCCCAGCCCGTCATGAGGACCGCCAGTGCCGCCGCGTCGGTCGCCGGGTAGAGGTCGCCCGTGACCCCGGGCTCCACGAGGTCGCGGACGCCGGGCAGGTCCGCAGCGACCATCGGTACGCCGCACGCGGAGGCCTCCGCGATAGCGCGGTGGGCCTGGTCGGAGCCCGCGGCCGGGAAGACGAAGAGGTCCATGGCCGCGTAGAGGTCCTCGAGCCCCTCCTCG
>Ga0315289_10012170_pt1 | contig 12142 bp, 6 predicted proteins | sample YL17G11_40_MG_FD_203452 | JGI IMG/M metagenome (GOLD analysis project Ga0315289, IMG submission 203452) | Sediment microbial communities from Yellowstone Lake, YNP, Wyoming, USA - YL17G11_40 | ecosystem: Environmental > Aquatic > Freshwater > Lake > Sediment | place: USA: Wyoming | collected...
CGGATCGATTTCAGAAACTTTCTCTTGACAGGAAAATTGTAGAAGAGATCTCTGACCTCCACCTCTGTGCCCACAGGGCACCCGATCTCGGATGTCTCTTTGATTGCACCCCCTTCGCAGAGGATCTGTGTCCCACTCAGCGCCTGGGCCACTCGACTCTTGATGATCATGCGGGAGACAGAAGCAATGCTCGGAAGGGCCTCTCCTCTAAAGCCCAAGGTATGAATATCGTACAGATCTTCAACTCGTCTGATCTTACTTGTCGCGAATCTTTGAAGGGCGAGCGGAATATCCTCTTGATCGATCCCTTCTCCATTGTCGATGACGCGAATGAGCTGGAGCCCGCCGGCTTTCAGTTCAACAACGATCTCTGAACTTCTTGCATCGATGGCATTCTCCATCAGCTCCTTGACCACGGATGCAGGCCTTTCAACAACCTCTCCCGCTGCAATCTTTTGGGCAATTCGTTCAGGCAGAACTTGGATTCTCTTCGCCATGGTGGGAATCCATTCTTATTTGAAGCTCCACGCCCTAAAGGGCGTCGCTTCCCGGGAAGGCACTTTCCTTTTATAGTGTGCCCCTTCCTGCCTGCCAGTAGGCAGGGACCCTGCCTTTAAGGGCAGGCCCTCAAGGGCGCGGCTTACGGGGCACTTGCCGGTAAGGTAAGGAGAAGCGGAGCGAAGCTCCCCGCCCATCGCGTTAAGACGGGACAGGCACGGCAGGGGCTTCCGGGAAATGTAGATATCATCACAGGGTCGGCTTTCCTCCCCGCCTACCGCAGGCAGGCAAGGCGGGGCATCCAGCCGACTTGCCCGTGAAGCTTTGGATTCTGTCCTAACGCAGGCCTTCCGATCCCTTTGCTCAAAGGGAGGAGCTTGCCTGTCGCCCTCGGCCTCGACGCTGCGATCCAGCGAACGGGGCGGCTGAATTCTCACGTCAACCGTTCCCATCCAGGCCCACCTCGACGAAGGACCCCATCTTTCTGAACTTCTCGTATCGTCGCCTTAGGAGCTCCTCCGTGGGAAGAGTCTCCAGCTCTTTGAGGTGGCGTTCCACCGCCTCCTTTAGGGTTCCAGCGATTTGTTGCGGATCGCGGTGTCCTCCTCCCAAGGGTTCCTTGACGACCTCATCGATCACTCCGAGCCTATACAGGTCCCGGGCTGTCAGTTTCAACGATTCTGCAGCAATCCTTCCTTTCGCCCCATCCTTCCAAAGAATCGCCGCACACCCTTCTGGAGAGATGACGGAGTAGATCGAGTACTCGAGCATGAGAATTCGGTCTCCAACGCCGATGGCCAATGCTCCCCCACTCCCGCCCTCTCCAATGACCGTGGTGACAATCGGAGTGCGAAGGGTGATCATACTCTTGAGGTTTCTCGCGATCGCCTCTGCCTGACCCCTCTCTTCTGCTCCTACGCCGGGATAGGCGCCTGGGGTATCGATCATCGTGAGAATGGGCTTTCCAAACAATTCGGCTAATTGCATCAGCCTTAAGGCTTTTCGATATCCTTCAGGGTGGGGCATTCCAAAATTCCGCTGGACCATTTCCCTCGCATCGGACCCCTTCTGATGCGCAATCACGACCACGGATCGTCCATTGAATTTGCAGAGTCCGCCGACGATGGCCGGGTCATCACCAAAACTTCGGTCGCCGTGAAGCTCGACAAAGCTGTCAAACATTCGCCGGAGATAGTGGGAAGCCTTTGGCCGATCAATGTGTCGCGCCAGCTGCGTGATCTGCCAAGCGGATAGGGTGGAATAAATCTCTTTCTGAAGACGCTGGAGTTTTTCTTCCAGACCTTTCAGCTTCTCGCTGAAGTGAATCTGTTTATCCCTCGAGAATCGTTTGAGATGCCCGATTTCGTCTTCCAGCTCAACAATGGGTTTCTCGAATTCGAGATAGTGTCTTACCATACTCTTGGCTCACGGGTAAGTCGGCTGGATGCCCCGCCTTCCCCGTCTTAACGGGAGGCGGGAAGGAAGCCGACCCTGTAATCGTGTTCACATCGCCCGGAAGCCCCGCCCTGTGCCTGCCCCGTGTTAACGGGAGGCGGGGAGCTTCATTCGATCGCAATGACGGAAGGTTGGAAAAGGCTCTTCACCCGATCTTGAAACAGTGGAGATGGATCCACAGCATATTGGTCCGACAGGGCAATGATCGTCTCCTGTTGTTTCCCGTTGATGAGATGCAGCAAAACTCTGGTGTGTCCCCGATGGTCGGTCAGGATCTCCTTCAACCCTTCAAGCTGAGACGGCATCAAGGAGGCGAGAGGGATCTTCAAACGAAGGTTTTTTTCGGAAGGCAGGGACATTTCCGGGAGGGTTTGGACCTCGGTGGCCTTGATCTTGACGTGATCTTCCGATGGATCAAGCGTCCCTCGCACAAGGATCGGGTCTCCCCCACTCAGGACGGGCAGCGCTGCCCGGAAGACTTCCGGAAAGAGGATGACTTCGACAAACCCTTTCATGTCCTCGAGGGTGAGAAAAGCCATCCGATCCCCTTTCTTGGTGACGATCTCCTTGAGCTCGCTCACAAGACCACAGATCTTGACCTCCCCTCCGTTCTTTCGACGAGCCAACGTAGAGGTATCTTCATGCGTGATTCTCTTGATGTCTTCTTGAAGTCTCGCCAAGGGGTGCCTCGAAATATAAAACCCCATCGTCTCTTTTTCCAGGGCGATCAGTTGTTTCTCCGGAAATTCCTCGATGTCGGGATAAGAATCCTCTTGACCCGTCTCGGCCGCAGACCACATGCTTAGCTGAGGTTCTCCCTTCTTCTTCTGATCCGACTGAGACTGTTCGAGCAGTTCATCCAAGATAGAGAGTATCTGGGAACGATAGGCCTTTGAGAAGTCGAAGGCGCCGCACTTGACTAGGCTTTCGATCACCCTCCGATTCACCTTCCGGAGGTCCACGCGACGACAGAAGTCGGAGAGGGATCCAAATTTTCCTTCCCCTTCTCTTTCCGCCAAGATGGCGTCGATCGCAGCATCCCCCACGTTCTTGACTGCGGCCAGTCCAAATCGAATCTGGTTCCCTACAACGGCAAAGCGCTTCTGACTCTCATTCAGGTCAGGGGGAAGGATCTCAATACCCATGTCTCGGCACTCGGCAATGTATTTGACAATCTTGTCTGGATTCTGGACTTCACTGGTCAGGGAGGCTGCCATGAACTCAATCGGATAATGCGCCTTGAGGTAGGCGGTCTCATAAGCGAGAAGTGCATAAGCCGCGCTATGCGATTTGTTAAATCCATATTCCGCGAATTTAGCCATGAGGTCAAAGATTTTTTCTGCTTTGCTTCGAGGAATCCGATTCTTCCGGGCGCCCTCCAAGAACTTCTCTTTCTGCATCTCCATCTCTCTTGGATCTTTTTTTGACATGGCCCGTCGAAGAATATCTGCATCCTCGAGACTGAAATTTGAAAGCGTACTCGCAATACGCATGACCTGTTCTTGGTAGACGATGACTCCATAGGTATCACTGAGGATATTCTCGAGCTCTTTCACCTCATACCGAATCGATTCCTTCCCGTGCTTTCGTTTGATGAACTCCTCGACCATCCCGCTGCCCAGAGGGCCAGGCCGATAGAGGGCAACCAACGCAATGATTTCCCTAAAACTCTCCGGCCTTAACTTGCTGAGCAAATCCCTCATCCCGGAACTCTCTAACTGAAAGATGCCAAGGGTTTCAGCGCCGCCCAAGAGAGCAAACGTCTCAGAATCGTCCAATGGAAGCTGGGAAAGATCGATCTTTACTCCGCGGTGCTTTTCGATGAGCTGAAGAGTGTTATTCACGACGGTCAACGTCTTGAGCCCCAAAAAATCGAATTTGACCAGGCCAATCTTCTCTACATCCTTCATGGGGTACTGGGTCATCACCTCTCCATCTTGTCCACGGCAGAGGGGGAGGTATTCCATGAGGGGTTTGTTCGCAATGACGACGCCAGCGGCATGAGTGGAGGCATGGCGCGCCAAACCCTCGAGAGATTTTGCGATCTTGAAGAGGGAGGCTATCCGGGGGTCTTTGTCCATGAGCTCCCTTAACCTCGGTTCCTGTTCCAAGGCTTGCTCCAGCGTGATGTTGAGGGTGGCGGGAATCAACTTAGCCACCCGATCGACCTCTGCATAGGGAATCCCCATGACCCGCCCCACATCGCGGATGACGGCCCGAGCCTGCATCTTTCCGAAGGTGATGATCTGGGCAACGTTCTCTTTTCCGTACTTATCCATGACGTAGTGGATGACGTCGTCCCTGCCCTCCATGCAGAAATCGACATCCACATCCGGCATGCTACTTTTTCGGCCAGGATTAAGAAATCGTTCAAAGATCAGGTCATATTCGATCGGATCGAGGTCGGTGATGTTCAAACTATAGGCTACCAAGCTCCCCGCCGCGGATCCCCGTCCGGGTCCGACCGGAATCCCCCGACTCTTCGCAAAATGGATGAAATCAGCCACAATAAGGAAATACCCGGCAAATCCCATAGATTTGATGACCGTCAGTTCCTCTTCCAGACGGGCCCGGTATTTCGGCTCTCTCCCGCCGAAATCCTTCTTCTCTCTCAGGGAGAGCAGCCGTTGTCCCAATCCCTCCCGTGCGAGCTTGTCCAGGGTACTATTGAGGGACTCTCCCTGAGGGACCGAAATGCGGGGGATATGTTTTTCATCGAATCTCAAATCCAGGTTGCAGCGATCCGCAATCTCCAGCGTGTGGGCCAGGGCGTCTGAATGGTCCTGGAACAGCTCTCGCATCTCCTGGGGGGACTTGAAATAAAACTCTTCCGAGGAGAATTTCATCCGGTCCGCTTCCTGGAGTGTTTTTCCCGTCTGAATACAGAGGAGAACTTCATGAGCGGGAGAATCTTCCCGATGAAGGTAGTGACAGTCGTTGGTCGCCACCAGCGGGAGAGAGCGTTCATGGGCAATCTCCAGCAACCGTTCATTTAGCAGCGCCTGGTTTTCCACGCCATTGTTTTGAATCTCAACGAAGTAACGCTGATGATCGAAAATCCTTTCATATTCTTCTGCGGATTGAAGGGCTCTTTTCATCTCCCCTTTGCTCGCATGGACTGCCACTTCTCCCTTCAAGCAGCCGCTCAAAGCGATCAGTCCCTCATGATAGTGGGACAGGAGGTCCTTATCGACCCTGGGTTTGTAATAAAACCCTTCGAGAAAAGCGAGGCTCACGAGTCTGAGAAGATTGAAATAACCCGTCCGGTTCATCGCGAGGAGAGTCAAATGATAGGCGCCTTCTCCCATTCCACTTTTTTTGTCGAGCCGGCTTCCCGGAGCCACATAGACCTCACAGCCCACGATGGGTTTCACGCCGTGCTGAATGGCTTTCTGATAGAATTCGACCACGCCAAACATGTTCCCGTGATCGGTCAGAGCCACGGCTCCCATCTGGTATTTCCTGGCCAATTCCAACATCTCGTCAAACCGGATGGCTCCATCCAGGAGGCTGTATTGGCTGTGGACATGAAGATGGATAAAATCAGAATGTTCCATCGTTTAAAAATCCTGAAAAAAAACATTAGGCTAGGGCAAAGGGCCGGAGCCTTGTCCCGCTGAAAGGTCATGCGGTTAGGGTTAAAAGCATTTTTCTGCTATGCGCTACCTGTCCTCCGTAGTCCCGCACAAGGGGACGGAGGACGGATGCCCTCCGCGCTATGCCGTTTTGGTATGCCGGCATCCTTACCTTAACCCCGGACCCAAGAGCTCATTCCCATTCGATGGTACTTGGAGGTTTCGAGCTCACATCATAAACAACCCGATTAACCCCCTTGACTTCGTTAATGATTCGGCTCGAGATCGTTCCAAGAATCTCGTGAGGGAGCTTGACCCAGTCTGCGGTCATCCCGTCCTGGCTCTCCACAACGCGCAACGCGATCACATTCTCATAGCTCCGCTCATCTCCCATGACCCCCACGGTCTTCACAGGCAGTAGGACAGCAAAGGACTGCCACACCTCGTCAAGAAATCCACTCTGGGCCATCTCCTCCAACACGATCTCATCGGCTGATCTTAAAATCTCCAGCCGCTCTTTGTTCACTTCTCCAAGGACACGAATGGCGAGCCCGGGTCCGGGAAAGGGTTGTCGTTTAACCATTTCATCAGGCAATCTCAGAACCTTTCCCAATTTTCTCACTTCATCTTTGAATAGTTCCCGAAGGGGTTCCACTAACTTCAATCTCATCTTCTCAGGCAATCCCCCAACGTTGTGATGGCTCTTGATGGTCGCCGAAGGCCCCTTGGCAGAAACGCTCTCAATCACGTCAGGGTACAGGGTCCCCTGAGCCAGATATTCCACTCCGCCGATTTTCTTGGCCTCTCTTTCAAAGATGTTAATAAATTCTCGACCAATGATCTTTCGTTTGGCTTCGGGGTCTGTAATTCCTTTCAACTTCTTCAGGAAGTGTTCTTCTGCATCGACAACCGTCAGCGATATTTTAAAATAATGGCGGAACAAATTCACCACCTGGGTCGCCTCATTCCTTCGCAGTACCCCGTTGTTCACAAAGATGCACTTCAGACGGTTGCCAATGACGCGATGGAGAAGCAGGGCCACCACAGAGGAGTCGACACCCCCACTGAGAGCACATAGGACTTTACCCGATCCGATCTGCTTCTTCAGATCGGACGCGGTCTGTTCGAGAAACGATCGCACCGTCCATGTCCGCTTGCACCCGCAAATGTTGAAAAGAAAATTTCTGAGGATCGTGAGCCCCTGAGGAGTGTGGACGACTTCAGGATGAAACTGGAGTCCATAGATTTTTCTGCTTTCGTCTTCGATCGCTGTGTAAGGGGTGTTCAGAGATTCGGCAAGGCCACAAAACCCGGGTGGCAACTTGCGCACGTGGTCTCCATGACTCATCCACACCTTCACTTGGCTTCCCTTTTGCCCGACCCCTTTGAATAGTTTTCCACTTCGAGTCAGAGTCAGGGTCGCCATCCCGTACTCCCGTCTCTTCCCTCGAATCACCTCTCCTCCGAGGAGGTGACCCATCAGCTGCATCCCGTAACAAATCCCTAAAATCGGAATTCCCAAGTTCAGGATCGCGGAATCACAATGGGGAGCTTTCCTCTGGTAAACGCTGGCGGGGCCTCCGGACAAGAGGATTCCCTTGGGGTTAAAAGCCTTCACCTCCTCCACGGTCATCGAGTAGGGATGAATCTCGCTGTAGATTTCACACTCCCTGACCCGTCTCGCAATCAACTGGGTATATTGGGAGCCGAAATCGAGGATGAGAATCTTGTGAAGCTCCCCGCCCTGCCTACCGCAGGCAGCGCGGGGCTTCCCGGCAATGATTTGTTCTTTGATAATGTGCCCCTTGGCCCCGCCCACAGTGCGGGGCTTGCGGGGCACGCTCCGGTCAAAAGATGTCTGCCTCGCCATAAAGGTCTCGCTTTCGATTGAGTTCTGGGGTTGAGAGTGAAGTAATTCAAAACTCTCTTTAGAGATCAGCGTTTGAGGATATATTTACCATCTTTACGCACGTATTGGAAGGAAATTCCTTTGCGGTAGAAGAGATCCTCTTTTCTCAGCAAGTTCGCCGAAACGAGCTCTTCAAGGTGGCCCGGGTACTGTCCTCTTTCAAGATAATAGATTTCGAGGGCATTTTTCAAGCGCTGGAGCTGTGTCCGGTGAGCTAAGTTTGTCGGAATCTCGATGTTGACCGATGCGATTCTCGAATCTCGAACTTGATGAAGAAATCCTGGTTTGAAATAAATGAACACCAAGATCAGAAAGAGAACGAGTCCGCCGTAGGAGACGTAACCCAGCATCTCTCGAGGGTTGATCTTGCTCGCCTTCTTCACTAGACCTGGAGTGTGGACTCCTAGGACCTCAATGAGCCCCATCTCCAATAGTCCGTTCAAGATTTCGCTCGTGTTGAACCGCCCGAGGAGGCTTCGATCGATGATCTCTTCGACGGTCCGCGTCCCATCGACTAGCTGGTAGACGAGGCCTTGTTCCGAGCCGAGCTTCTCCTTAAGGTAACTGGGAGAAGTGAGGGATTCGGCGGACTTTCTGTCTGGGTCGAGGGCTTTCTGAAATACCAGGTGCGGAGAATGGATCTTCTTCTCAATCTCCGATCCCTCATCGACCATCCGCAGGATGTTGAGAAGAACCTGCTCCGTGCTCAGGGCAAATGGAATTTTTTTGTAGCTCTCCACCAGCTTGAGATCAAAATTAAAGATCCCATCTTCCCACCAAAACAGGTCGTAGATCGTTTCATAGACCTGTGTGGTGATCACCTTCAACACATCCTCTTTGCTCAAGAGTTGGAGTTCCACCAGGATCTCCCCCACATATTTGAGGGTGCCTTTCTGAATCCTTAGGACGCGGTCCAATTGCTCATCGCTAATGAGCTTTGCCTTCACGAGAATTTCACCAATCAGGTCTTGCTTGCCCCGATAGTTAGAATAAACATGGACGATCATGCCGTCCACGAAGTAGATCTCAACGATCTTCTTGCCTCGTCGAATCCTCAGAACACCCGTCTTGAGCTGTTGTCCGATGAGCTGAATGATCTCAGTGATGCTGAAATCCTTTAAGGTTCCCTGTAAGGCCATCGATGGTCCCTTCTTCCCCTCACGGGCAAGTGAAGCTTCACGCCCTAAAGGGCGTGGCTTCCCGGTAAGGTGTTTTCTTTATATTGTGCCCCTTGCCCCCGCCCTTAGGGCCGGGCTCGCGGGGCACTTGCCGGTCGGCTGGATGCCCCGCCCTGTGCCTGTCCCGTCTTAACGGGAGGCGCGGAGCTTCACTCCCCTGCAGACTCTCTTCTCAGTTGCAATTTCATTCGAAACGTCTGCCGGAGCACCCACAAATAGAAAATGATAAAGCCCCCTCCCCAGAGGAGAAGACTCCAGATGCCTTGAGAGGTGGGTGTGCTCCGCAGAGGGAGGATACCGTTCCAGTAGATGAATCTCAAGACAAAAACAAAAAACACAAAGAGAAATAACAGACCTCGGAAGAAGGATTCTCTCCAGAGGTAAGCAAAACCCACAAAGAAGAAAGAGACGAAACGACTGATGCGATGGTTCTGCTTTTGAAATTCACGCACCTGGAGCGACTTCTTCTCTACAATTTTGGGGTGGAGCTTCTCTTTCTGCACGAAGATCCGGTAACAGTTGAAACAAATGAATTCATGATCGGACGCCCCCAGATAGAACCGGTGTGTCGGGCTTCCACACATGGGACATCGCGTTAAGAACCGTTTGGCCCGGCTGGTGCGCGACATTCCGATGAGAAACAGAAGGAAAAGGACGGGGGCAAGAAATGAGAGCCTAGAAGGAATCTTTTCGAACCATGCATGAAACAACCGAAACATCCACCCTTCCTTTCCGACGAAATGGGTCAGAAATCTTTCCCAGAGTCTCTCAGAACTCAGGGCCTCATCGATGACGAAACGGTTGATGTGGGGAGTTCCGTGGAAGGTGTCGATGGCCACGTAATAATCGATGAGTTGCGGATCTAACTGCCTTGCCCTCTGAAAAGCCTGGTCCTTTTTTCCCGATAAGAAGGCTTCTTCCGTATAGGCTCGGGAAAGATTGTAGTGGTAGGCCGCTTTCATCGGATCCAAATCGACAGCCTTCTGATAGGAGGTGAGCGCTGCATTCGTTTCTTTCCCCGCGAGGTAGACATTCCCAAGATTAGAGTAAGCTTCGCTAAATTGAGGACTCTGGGCAATGGCACGCTGATACCATTTTTCCGCTTGGGCAGAGTTCCCCCTTCTCTTCTCAATGAGACCCAAGGTAAAAAGGGTATCCGGATCTTCGGGCTGAGTGACCAGCCATGCCTGGAGCCTCTGCTCCAGGTCCCGATCCCAATCCTCGTGGTTTGCTCGGTGCATTTCAAGGATGATATCCGAAGAAGACCCGTTCAAGAAGGTCGCTGAGGAACGGAGAAAAAATGGTAGATAAATCAACACCACGAGAAAAAGAACAACCCACTGCCTTTCCTTGTTTGAAATGTACCCCCAGAGCAAAATAGACCAAAACAGCAAGGCCCATAACATGTCCAGACGGAGGAAGAATGGGATGAAAAGAAATAGGATTTTGAAACTGTTGATGAGCAGTTTCCCAATCTCCTGAGTCAAGCTTTTCTGAATGTCGTAAAAATAAAGTGGGAGATACTTGATGAGAACTACAATTCCAAAGACGATGAAAGTCATAAGCATGGCGTTGGAAACAAGGTAGAAGAGACCGTAAAAGAAATGGAGAGCGCTCGGATAGTAGCGAAAATAGGCAGAGATCCCCTTCAAGAAACCGGAGATCGCTTCGTAAGGCTTGAGAGGGTTCTGACTCCATCGGACTTTTGCAAGCTCGAAATAGGGTTGAGAAAGCTCGGGAGCAAACTTTACAGCGTAACTCGCAAACTCGACAGCCCGGTCAATCTTTCCTTTTTCCCTCGCTCGCTCTGCTTCACGGACGAGCACGGAGGAAAGGAGTGGGTAATTCCTGATTCCTCGATCCAACTGCAGTTCATAAATCTTATCAAGTTCCTGAGTGCTGAGTAGAAATTCATTCCCCTCACCATTCTTTCCACGCACTGGCCAAACGGTCTTCAGATCAAGGGGCTGGCCATCAGAAGGTGGAGTCTCTACGGAGAAGAAGTCCTTTGAGAACGGTAACGGGGGCCTTTGAGTGAGAAGACCCATAAAATAGACCATTGAGAAAAGGAGGAGGAGAAGGATAATAATCGGCTTCTTCATCTTGGTTGATCCAGGGATAGGGATTTAAGCACCTATCTCCTTGTTATTTCTGCAATTTTTGTGCCACAGCGTTGCTTTCATTCCAGTCGGTAGTTTGGAGCTTCCTTGGTGATGATTACATCATGGACATGGCTCTCCCGTAGCCCCGAACTTGTGATGCGAATAAACCTCGTCTTCTGCCTCAACTCCGCGATATCCCCTGCCCCAACATAGCCCATTCCAGCCTTCAAACCACCTATAAGTTGCTGAATACAATAGGAAAGTACTCCTCTGTACGGAACCCTTCCTTCAATCCCTTCGGGAACAAGTTTCGATTCACTCTCCACATCTTCCTGAAAATAACGGCTCCGGCTCCCCTCATTTTCTTTCATGGCTTCCAACGATCCCATACCTCTGTAGACTTTGTAGCTTCGTCCCTGATAGAGCACAATTTCACCAGGACTCTCATCCGTTCCGGCAAATAAATTACCAATCATCACTGAATGAGCCCCTGCACCAATAGCCTTTGTGATGTCTCCAGAAAACTTGATCCCACCGTCGGCAATGATCGGCACGTCATAGCGCTTGGAGACCTCGGAAGCCTGCATGATCGCAGAAAGCTGGGGAATGCCCACTCCAGCGATGACCCGTGTCGTACAGATGGAACCAGGCCCAACACCCACTTTGATCCCGTCCACTCCCGCCTCTACAAGACTCAAGGCTCCCTCCTGGGTCGCTACATTTCCTCCAATGACTTGAATGTTTGGAAAATTCTTCTTTGTGTCTCGGATCGCTTCCAGGACGTCTTGCGAGTGGCCATGGGCTGTGTCCACGACAAGAACGTCCGCCCCCGCCTGGACCAAAGCTTCCGTTCTCGCTTCCCGATCCTTTCCAGGACCAATCGCTGCTCCCACTCGCAGGCGACCAAAGGAATCTTTGCAGGAGTTGGGATATTTTCTCATTTTCTCAATATCTTTGATGGTAATCAGTCCCTTCAGGTTGTTGTGCTCATCGACCACGAGCAATTTTTCGATTCGATTCTTGTGGAGGATCTCCTTAGCCGCCTCCAGGGTGGTTCCGACAGGAACGGTGATGAGACGATCCTTGGTCATTACCACCGAGATCTTTTCATCCAATCTCCTCTCAAACCTGAGATCTCGGTTCGTCAGGATTCCCACCAACTTGCCTTCCTTTGTAATCGGGACCCCAGAGATTCGATATTTTTTCATCACCTCCATGGCCTCGTAGATCTTTTGGTCAGGATGCATGGTGATGGGATCGAGAATCATTCCACTCTCCGATTTCTTCACCTTATCGATCTCGAGGGTTTGACGCTCAACGGACAGATTGCGATGGACCACCCCAATTCCTCCCTCTTGAGCCATGCAGATGGCTGTCCTCGACTCGGTCACCGTATCCATTGCCGCGCTGACCAAAGGAATGTTT
>Ga0315289_10012171_pt1 | contig 12142 bp, 15 predicted proteins | sample YL17G11_40_MG_FD_203452 | JGI IMG/M metagenome (GOLD analysis project Ga0315289, IMG submission 203452) | Sediment microbial communities from Yellowstone Lake, YNP, Wyoming, USA - YL17G11_40 | ecosystem: Environmental > Aquatic > Freshwater > Lake > Sediment | place: USA: Wyoming | collected...
TTTAGCCGCATATACAAGGGAAGGTAGGCCGTACCTCATACCCAGGGCTACCCTTGGACCGTGCCCATTCATATACGATTTATCAAATTTTGGAGGACTCTTACTACTATAAGAGTCAAGTAGATATATTCTCCTAAAATAGCTGTCCATTAAAGGTAAATCTCCGAGAGGAAGATAAATCGCCTGCACATTCTCTTTTGGGAACTTTGTATAGACCCAATTAACTACACTATCAAAATCCCAAGATACGACTACTCTTTTAGGTAGACCTTTATAGGGCAATCCTTTTCTAGGGTCAAACTTAACCTCAACACAAAGGATATCCTTACCAAGATAAAAAAGGTCCATGTAGCTATGAGTGACTTCATATCCCAATTTCTTTAAGAGTTCCTTAGTTTCCTGTTTATCTAACATACACAAGCACTTTCTATTACACCGTCTATTTTAGATCTTCGTTCTTCTGAAATAGAGTATATCCCGGTCTGAGGATCACGATTAATCTCACCACAAACGCACAGGACATGGAGGGTTAACGTAACTGCTGCCTTTGGGCTTTCCCACCCTTCAGAATCATACCAATTATGTTCCTTATCTTCTTCCTCAAATTCTTTTCCTTCAGGCCAGCTTGCACGTATCCTGTCTAAGGCTTTTGAAACGACTTCTTCAGAGCATCCTGATATAGCCTTCAACCATTTAGGATCTTTGGTTAAAAACTTATAAGTGACTAGCAGAATAGCTACATCTATTGATTCTGAGTCAAAACCAACTTCAGGATCTTGTAGGCTCTCTTCTATTAGTGATACAATCGGAGTATGTAAGAGATTTCCTACCGTCTCATATCCCTTAATCCTATCTATTATTTTAGTCATAGTCCAATGATGGACATTTACGATCTTGCACAAAACAGAAGGTTTCTTTTTCAATTGCCTACGCTCAAAAATTCTTATAATGGCCAAGACCTGCGACGAGCTTAAATGTGTCTTTTGAAACACATTATTAGATATCACTGTAAAATCTTTATCGCAATCCTCACAATGATAACTATTCCAACCTTTCTCTGGGGTAGATACAACTGTTACGTGAACCCCATAACAAAAAGCACACCGAGTCCTTACAGGCCATCTTATCTTTTCTATTTTGTTACTGGCGGTCATATTTAATACCTTCGCCTTTTTAGAGTAGAGCTTTCTCCATCAACACTGATACCATTCATGATGCTGAATATGGCAAGGCCGATAGTAAACACCAGGGTCAAAATAAAAGCTATAAGCACAGCTCGGTCTGACGGCTCCACGGCTAAATAATCAAAATCCTTGAAATCTTTCTTAACAAATTTCTGTTTTACCTCACCTGTCATAAAATCAACTACTGCAGGCATACTGAGCGTATCCATCTCTTTTACCTTCCTGGCAACATAGACCTTTAATTCGTTTACGTCCGTCCAGGAGATAACTTTTGTCCAGGATATCCTTTTACCGGATAAACCTATACAGAGGATAAACTCATTCTTATTTCCGCCCTTCCAGTAAGCCTCCTGCATAACTCCGGCTTCATAAGGCTGATTTTTGAAAATCAAGATCAGCATGTGGACCCGTTTGTTATTCCCGAGGAGCCCGTTATACCTCTGGAGTTTCTTAGAGTCATTAGGGTCGCTCCAACCGTAGATAGGGTTATAGTTTATAAGATCCTCTGTTCCCTTGAACATCCCGTGTTTTGGGTAATCATATAACCCGTACTTTTTAACATCATCACTATGTATCTCCTGAAAATTAAATACGGATCTGGATGAACGAACTTTATTAACATATGTATGCTTAGTAGATAGAGGGATAAGCTTTTCAAAATCCCCTGTATAACTCAGTTTATACATGTTACCGTCTTGTCTATAATAATTTCTATTCAGATCTACAAAAACCTGATTACACCAAAGCCCCGTCAGATACTGGTAGTAGGACTGATTGATGCCGTATGTACGCCCTATGTTATCGGTCACCTTCCATTCTGCCGGATGATATACCCTATGAGAGCAATCGTAGGGAACCTGTGAAGTACAATTTTTACCGCAGCTGACAGTCCTATAGCATGTTTGATGGACCCATTCATCCCAAGGTTCATAGTACTTAGCTTCAGTTACATAACTGTTCCACTGTTCGCTGGTATTGGTTTGGGCGATCACAGACACATATTTGCATGTACCTATGGCTACAAGTGGTACCAGGAACACCAGGAGATATTCCCACCAGGCCATCTTTTTACGGAAAAAGATAGCAAGGACTGCTATAGCCAAAATAGGGATCAGTAGATTCAGCCAGATAAGCATAATTTACAACTCCACCGTTTTAAAGGTATCGTCACTTGTTATAAGTTCCCAGGTATGTCGACCATGCTGGAACCAATATACGCTATCAAGTACTTTGACCTGAAGTAGCTTCCCATAGGATCCCTTAATGTCATAGACCTTATCACGGATAGCACGCAGCAAAACAGACCGGAATATATGGACTCTTCCACCCAACTGCTGAAAACGCTGGGAGGTCTTGTAATACCTGGTACCGATCACAGGATGTACAGGCTTTTTTGGCTCACCCACCCAATCCCAGGATATCCCGGATTCGCTGGCACTGTATAACCACCAGGGAGGATAGTCCCCTTTAAATTCATGGGTTATTTTAGCATGTGCTTTTCCGACCTTCATAACAGCTTTGTAGGCCGGGAGACCATACTTCTGCCAATAGTCGTGATAGGCTTTTTGAACAACGTTATACCGGCGCTGAAGCTTCTTGATGTCGTTCAGGATAGGGAACCATGTCTTCACGGCCTCAATGTTTTTATACCATTTCCTGATAGGACTCCCGTTGATATAGATATACCCATCTTCACGGTAATCCCCTCCAGGTACAAAGCCGTTATGGGCCAACAGGGACAATGCGGACATATCCCCAGGAAGAGTAGCTGTCATACCACCTACATCAAGAGTTGATCCTGTCCTGCTGAATACTGTATCCATGGTTTCCTCTTATTTCTTGAAGAGATTGACATCATCGTCTTTGCCAGTACCGAAAGCTTTTTCAGTTTTAGTCGACGTAACGATTTTAATTTCCAGGGCAGGTCGACCGCCGACAACGATACTGGAAGGGAACTTCATCCGAATATTATCATGTTCCCTTTTAATATCAATAAGACGTTTCTGAACCATAAGGAATTCGGCCCGGTTTGATTCAACGGCATCTGCAACACGCTCATAGAGGGTAGTTGAAAACTGGGGGTTCTGTTCCTGGATCCACTTCATAAGAGGCGCACCTTTAGCATCACCTTGGTACCGCTCAGCCATGATATCGTGGTAAATCTCTTTGAACTTTGAAGCATACTCCATGGGGAGCTGTGCGATCTGAGAGATTGATTTCCATGTCTTGTCAAACACGGCCTCATTTGCCTTTTGCTGAGCAACGGCCTGGTTCCTGATATCAATCTCATGGTTACTGGTCCCGAACCACCAGAATGCAATCATAAGACCAACGAGGATAACGATTCCGCCAACAGCCAATCCAGCAATAGCAGGTCCTGACAATTTCATAGATACTCCTTTGTTTAATGGGTAATTTTAAAAAAGTACATAGATAATATACTAATCAAGGATTACAAGATATCAAAATTTTTTAAAATAGGATGCACAGAAGTCTGCGGGGACCTCTTCATCAACAGGTTGGTAATCTTCTTGGAGATCTTCTGAAGGAACTATACAGTCACTAATTTCAGTCATTACAGGCTTATCATATTTGAACCATATGATACTATCATCATCTTTACCCATCTCACTGGATATGAAAGTTTTAGCTATACAGATCCCGTCGAGGACTTCAATAACAATATAGCCGCCATTCATGTTAAGAAACCTGTAAGAAGGTTGACTTCTCTTTAATCCTATTTGATGTGGCAGTTGCATATTGAACATAAGAAGGTCTAAGCTGGTAGGGTCTGTATGAAATCGAAGCCTAAAGAATTGAGCGAAAAACTTATAGTAAGCGGGGTTTACTCTTTCTTCCCAGCGATCTAAACTATGGGATGTAAAAAATAAGTCATCATAGATGTATGTGCCAAATAGACGACCCTGCTCCGTTTTATATACCCGGTTTAAATTTGTAGCCCAGCCCCATTTTTTTTCATTCAAAATCTTTATATTAATCAGGTGCCCATACCGGACACGCATCTGCTTCAGAACTATATCGTGTATCCTATATTGCTTCTTAAGACCTATTTTATATCCCATGAAATTTTTACCGAGGATCTTCTCAGCTGCCATAGTTATCAAAGAATTCATGGTAGCTTCGGGATACTTTTCAACACTAAAAGTCCTGAAATTAGAATTAAGAAGTTTTAAAGTTGTCTCAGCATCCATGATTATGCCACCTTTTTTAAGCTTACCATTGAGACAACTTTGCTCAAACACCTTATTGTAAAGATTTCATTTTCTCTTAAAAGCTTATAAACCTGGGGCAGGGATACTCCGTGGGCATCCATCACCTTACCAACAACATACCTTCTCTCCAGCTCTTCTTTATCCTCTTGTTTAAATAAATTTATGATACTCTCTATAACGCTTTTACTGGTTTTTAACTTATTATAATTAACTATTTCTTCCGCATCGTGTATTAAAGAAAACAATACAGGATCCTGCGTTTTGTCCATTACCACTAATTTTGAAGTGTAAAGCCTTTGTCTGCACCCGAATTCAGACAAGCCTGTTATCTTAGATATTTCCCTGGCAGCGTCTGCACTGCTCATGGGCCTACCCTTAAGTGCCTCCTTTAAGGCTTCATTATACCTACCTATTGCTTGTTCCCTGACTCTCGGAGGAGACTTTACAAGCATCTTATTATAGATACCCTTCCAAGAGTTTAATACTATTTCTCCGTTATTAAGCTTTAAAAACTTTTTTCTGTTATAAACGTAAATTATCCTGGATACCTGAGGCTCTTTAATATCCGGACGAATAGTCTGGATATACTCATAAATTCTTGAAGGGCTGCAAGGTTTCTTATAGTATACCAGGGCTTTTTTAATCAACTCATAGATATAGTCTTTATTATCTGTAGATTTTCTCAAAGTCCATGTATGTGTTAAACCTATGTTATCAAATCGGTTGTCACCACATAGAGGTAAAAGACCTATACTCTTTCCCCTTAAAGTATTAACAGTAGATAAAAGTTCATTGTAATCAATAGGCTTATCAGCGGTTTTTAAAACTCTGTAGGCTACATCAGATGCGCACAACATAGAACTTTTTATTTGATATACATGCTTTTCAATTTCTTCAACATCAGGCATTATGTGGAGTATGGCAGACAGTTCGCTGCATGGTATTTCGTATTTAACAGATAAATCCAATAAGGGTATTGGAGAAGTATTCTTGTAAAGATATTTTTTTACCTTAGAATATGTCTTCCAAACTCTGTTAAAATTTATTATTTTTCTAGTACAGTATACACAAAAAAGAAGCTTATTAGAACACTCTATCCCAAGTACCTTAAAAAATAAATCCAGATGGTGTACCCTATCCCCTGAGGCTGATAAACCTTCAGAGATTAGTATATCCTGTACATCGCTATCTACAAAAAGAGGATACTTAAAAAATTTATCCCGTAAAAGATTTATCTGGCGGATAGCATCCGTATCACAGACAAGCCCTTCAATTACAAAACCTTTTAATAACTTTCGGATCCTACCTACATGTATCTCTCTAACCTGGCGAACTCTTTCCCTGGTTACATTATTATTCTCACCTATTTGATTAAGCGTGATGGCCGGACGCCCAATCCCAGAATAGGCCATTATAGAATCGTAATGTAAACCCTCTTCAAGAGTAACACAGTAATCTTTTACGATCTCTATGAAACTATCAAGAGGGTCGAGATACCCTACTTCCCTAAGAACCTTGGGGGTTACTATAGATCTTAAACCAAAGGTAGTGCCCTCAGGGGGGCACTCACTCTTCTTATAGCTCCAGGGAGATCCCTTTTCTATGACAGTAGGTTCCATATTATTTTACGTTAGATAAAAGTGTGCTTGCTAAAGCTACTATTCTTTTTTTACTCTTTGTAGATATTGTTATTTCCTGGCCAGTTTTTTCTTTTACAAGCTTAATAATCTGACTGGCTGACATAGATTCAAAGGTATTAGCTTCTGGAGCTGGATTAACCTTTTTTCTAACTTCTATAGCTATGAGGAATCCATCAAGAAGTTTCATAGCACGCTTTATAATGAGGCTTTTACTCTTCAGGGAGATGTTTATATCCTGCCCAGTTCTTTCTTTTACAAAGTTTATTATGTCCTTGGCCTTCATTGTGGTTATATCGAAGGATTCTTTTTTATTGGCTGGCTTAGGTTCAGGTTTAAGTTCTGGCTGCGGTGTTGGCTCAACAATAACTTCATCTACAGGTTCCGGTATTTCCTGTATCTCGGGGATATCCTCAATAATTTCTTCTATTAATGCTTCTTCTTCCTGTGTGGTCTCTACAACTTTTTCTTTTTTAATAACAGCTGGCTTCTTATCCGCAGTCTGCTTAATCTCTTCCGGTTTATTATAATGTGCGATATTAGACAACCTTTCCCGCATTTCAGCTAAAGCTTTACCAGAAGTGATATATTCTTCTCTCTGTTTATCCTCTTCTGAAAAATTAAAAATCTGAGGATTCTTAAACTGCATTTTTGTGCTGTAGCACATTCTGCAGTAGTGTATTACTTGGCGATCTCCACCTAACTCCATGAGAAGATTCTTCTTTACATCTTCTTCATTAAAAGGTCCAGCTAGACATCCGGAACAATAAAAGTTCCGAATAAGTTTATCTCTGTTTCTATCGAATGATGGATATTTCTCTACTTTCAAAATTCATCCTTCCATTAAAATAAAATCGAGCCCGGAGTGTTCCATCTCGTGTATAAGTGACAGTCGGGCCTGAGTACTAAATAGCGAACATCGTTAACTGGGTGAGTTACCATGCAATCCTGATCCAAGAGTGTTGAGATACCGTTGATGTCATACCTGGTAGCCCCGAAGGACACTGTTTCCAGCTTTGTCCCCTGAGAAGTAATATAAGAATCCAGTATGTCTTTGTCACGATATAAATTGTCTTTAATCCACTTATTTTGAGGTAAATCATCCTGGCCTGAGGTGTAGAGCATCCGGAAAGTAATTTGGTTTGCGCCAAGATCTTTTGCTCTCTTAAAAATAACTTCCGGGTGGACTCCGTCATAGCATTTCCACATATTTAATGAGAGCCGAAGATTGAATCCGTTCTCCTTGATTTTAGCGCACAGATCTTCTATGAAGAACCTCAAATTTTCAGGAGTCTGGTTGGTTTCAGCATTGATACCAGAATCAAACATGTTGGACAGACTCAAGCTGATAGTAGTCACCCCGAGGATATGACGCAGGAACTTCAGCTTTTCATCGTTTAAAGTTATCCCGGATGTCTGGATCTCTATCCAACGGAAGGGCTTACGAGTCACCTTATTCCAGTAGGCGACCTTATTCATAAAATTCATGTTCAGAAGTGGTTCGCCGGTACCGGTCAGGATGAGCGCCTCAAAATTACGCTCCAGGCAAAACTCAATCCTGTTCAGGTAATCACGTTCATGGATAATATCGTATGATTCAATAAGATTCGGGTAGACGTTCTCGTCCATGGAGGACACACAGAACTTGCAGGCGTTAAGACAACCTTTACCGTTTTGCCCACAACCTTTGGTAGGTACTGCGATCGACAATGATCTTAAATCCATATACACCCCTTTGAGTTAAGTACATCTCTAATATACTTTTTTATAAAGGGGCACCTTCAATTTTTTATTTCATACTCGCTCTTTTTAATATTTTGCCCATACCAAACTTCTATTGAACCGGTCTTATTATTTCCCTTCCAAATGATATAGCATAAATTGTACAGAAGCTTATTTACCCTTGTATCATACTCAGCTATCCGAGTTATACCCCTACCAGAGATAAGGATTGTCTGGGATACTTTATGCCAGATGATAGGTTTAATATTACCGCCATCTAATTCTAATGTAGCCTCTACTGCATCTGCTAGGTCCTGGCCTCGTTCATCCACAAGGGGTAAAAGCTCCCCATTATCCTTAAGATTCCCCGAAACATCTAAGTAATAAATAGCTGCTATACTATCTTCCTTTGGTTTATTTATAGATAGCATTAACTTAATACCTTTTTTCTCCTCCAAGACATACCCTACAGTATCATCAAATTCATATTTATGTTCTATCTTAAAGGATGTTTTATCCTTATTAAACTGTGCTTTTGTTCCTGGGTCTGACAGCGTGATCGTATGATTAGCCCTATTCATAGTTGCCCCGTTATATAAAAGAACTGATGCATCAGGAATATGCACCAGTTCTTCGGATATGTGATGTTATTTTATCTCGTTTATCTCAAGAAGAGCCATTTCAAGCTCTTTCAGAGCATCCTTCATCTCCTTCTGTACTTCAGCGAATACAGCTTTAATCTCTTTGGCCCGGAACTCCTTAGCTATGAAGGGTGGTGCCTTCTTACCTGTAAGAGCTTTAATAGCCTTGAGGACAGGGGTGATGTTCGTCTTTCCACAACCGGCGCTTGCACTGACAATACTGGCTCCATACATGAGCTCTTCTGCTTTTTTAATAATACTTTTCTTACTCTTTAAAGATAAAGTAATCCTCTTACCTGTATTTTTCCTAACAAGATCGACAATCTGCTTACTGGTAAAATCCCTGAAGTCACCTGTTACCATAGACCCTCCTTTAAAAAGTGAAAGCCCCAGCTTCTAAAAGCCGGGGCTTATGTCCCCCTGATTCCTTGATCACCCCTCAGTAGGGGTGGTCAGTGCTGCCTTCTTTGTTGCTTCACCCAAAAGCTTTGGAAGCTCCATACCCGCCTGTTGGAACAGATCATTGAGTGCAGGTACTGACTTCATCATCCCGCTAACAAAGTCGGCGGTAGAAGTCTTCCCGTTATCCCCGGACCCTTTATCCCAGACAGTGATCTTGTCGATCTTGATGTTCTTGATAGCGTCCACCTGGATACGTGTGAGCTCGACCAGTCTGTCGACTATCATCAGCTTGGCTGCATCGCTAGCACTGCCTCCTGCGGCCTCTACGACGTTTTTAAGACCCTTTGCCGTGTTATCAAGGATCGAGAAGATACCCCGGCCTTCAGCATCCATATCAAAGAACTTACCGTCAGCTGCTCCTTTAGCCTCACGACGTTTCTTTTCAGCTTCAGCTTCTGCCTCAATAACGACCTTATCCCTGGCTATTTCTGCAGCGACAACAATCTCAGCTGTCTGTCGTGCTTTTTCTTTCAAAGCACGGGCATCTTCTGAAATTTTTTCTGCAGCAAAAGCTTCTGTTAAAGCATTAGCAGCCTGGACCTTCTCAGCTGCTACGGCTTTCCTAGCGGCTTCAGCTTCTCTTTCACGACGGTTGGCTTCTGAGTTAGCGATATTGATCCTGGCCAAGTTTTCACCAGTTACCGCTTCAGCATTACGTTCAGCCACAGCAACACGCTGCTTCCTATCAGCTTCCTTTTCACCAGATACTGCATCAGCCATAGCACTGGCAACCCGTACACGCTGATCTTTTTCTGCATCAGCTTTACCTACGGCTCCGTCACGGTTCTTTTCTGCAACATCAACCTGGGCTCTGTTCACAGCCTCCGCTGCAGCCTTCTGTCCAAGTGCTTTTATGTATCCAGATTCGTCATTAATATCCTGGATGTTAACGTTAATCAGGCGAAGACCGATCTTAGTAAGTTCGCTCTCAACGCTATTGGCCACATGACCCATAAACTTTTCACGATCAGCGTTAATCTCTTCGATTGTCATGGTAGCTATAACAGCACGGAGCTGTCCATATATGATTTCATTGGTGATAGACTTAATCTCTTCTGGCCTTCTACCCAATAGGCTGTTGGCTGCATTCTCCATTACTCCACTCTCTGTCGAGATACTAACAGTGAACGTAGCAGGGATATCCACACGGATGTTCTGCTTTGAAAGAGCTTTTGTAAGGTTAACCTCTATAGACATAGGTGTGAGATCCAACATCCCGTATCCTTGGAACACCGGGATAACAAAAGCAGCTCCGCCATGGATACATCTGGAGGCATTACTCTTTTTGTCGACACTTTTTCCGACATTACCATAAACGACCATGATTTTGTCGGGGGGACATTTTTTGTACCTTGAGAGTACTGCCCAGATAGTGAGGAAGAAAACTACTGCTGCTACAGAAATTAGTATGGGTAACATATTGCTACGCCCTTTCTACGGTGAAGGTGTTGTTGTTATATGATATGGTTTTAACTATAGATCCTGGAGATATAGCTGTGCCCGAGGATACCGCCGCACGTTCCTCTAATTTACCGCCTATATTAAAATTAATTTTTCCGATCCCTTTGCCACTTTCAGGGATAGCTATATAGACGGTGGCTTGCTTACCTACGAACAAACTTTCATTAATATTTCCGCTTGTCTGTAAGCTGTACATGAACTTCATTAATGCTGCCATCAGAAACATAGAAAAACTACCAACAACTGTAGCTGTGATGCATGCCAAGATTTTTGGTGTATGATATTCTATCATTACCACACCAGTCCACCCAAACATACAAATAAAAGCTACCATAGTTCTCATAGTAATAAGCTTCATCCCGGCCATCGTTCCATGGTGATGACCACCATGGCCTGTATCCCCGTCATGGATATCTGCAGAAGCATCACTGCCAACATGCTCCAGCCCAAGGAACATGCCAATTACCTGCATGACCAAGAAGACTGACCCGAAAAGAGCAATACCCCAGAACACCTGAGAGAAAACTGTTAAAGTACTCCACCAGACCATAAAACCTCCTCTATTCTTTAAAGTTAAACTCGATCTTTGACATAGGTAACTTACTTGCTAAATAACCCACTATAAATGCCGCCCTCTGATCATTCTTTTCAAGCTTACGCTCATCACTCTTATTAAGGGCGTGGAGGATCACACCGTACATCACGAGCTCTATCAACGACATCTTATGCTCTTCCATAGGTTCACAGTGCTTAAAGAACTTTAGAAGAGTCTCTGTAGCTAATCGAGCAGAGATCTGTTCCGAGGTCTCAGGCTTATCCCCATTCCTGGAATCTGTCCAGGCATGCTTACTGGAATTTTCATTAAGAGCTTTCCGGAACTTTTCATTCTTTTCATTCTCAATGGAGCATATAGGACAATCGAAAGCCCCATTCCAAGCTATTATTTGATGCCCATTACAACAAGTATACTTGTAGTCCATTATTCCTCCACTACCGTAGCTAAAGACTTGGGTACAAAAATAGACTTATTTCTGTATTTGATATAATACCCTTTTACTCTCTTTACTTCAGACACCATTTCTACTTCTTTTACCTTACCGGCCAATCTACGATACAGATACATGGTTCCGTCTTTACGATACTTTGCTAAATCAGCTCCAATTTTTACTTTCATACTATTGTACCTTTCTTGGATCGCCAAGGCCGACATCCGTATTATAAAAGTAGACGATACCTGGGTTAACCAATTTTCTAACGGTTTCCATAGAGAGCTTGTAATAAACTCTGCGATAGTATGAAAAGTAGGACCCTTCATTTGTTTCCCAAAATCTCTTCAATTCTGACCCATTGAAACCCCCCTGGAATACAGCTTCTTTTCCTGTAAGCCTGAAAAGTAGGTAGGAGGCTCCTTCATCTACCAGAATTAAATTAATCTTTTTATCCTTATACTGGATACTTACGCCACCAACAACTCTAAGGATCCCATGCAGGTCTATAGCAATCTGTACTACAGGTTCAGTTTTATCAGTTATTCTGAAAATAGAGTCTCCCGTAGCTTTCAAATACTGCTGGATATTAGAAGCCACGTAGCTATGTATCGTCTGCTTTTTATCAGCAGCTTCTTTAGACACACTGTCCGGTAATCTTAAACTGATAGTAAGTTCCATGGTTCCAATCCTGCATAAGCTATAAATTTATTTCCAACCTGTACCTTTATACTGGCTCCAGTAAACATAGCCTGATACATTTCTTTTCCACCCTTAGTAACCCATTCATGGTTTATGAATAAGGGTAGAGCATGC
>Ga0315289_10012172_pt1 | contig 12141 bp, 10 predicted proteins | sample YL17G11_40_MG_FD_203452 | JGI IMG/M metagenome (GOLD analysis project Ga0315289, IMG submission 203452) | Sediment microbial communities from Yellowstone Lake, YNP, Wyoming, USA - YL17G11_40 | ecosystem: Environmental > Aquatic > Freshwater > Lake > Sediment | place: USA: Wyoming | collected...
TCAACAGTTGACTTTCAAATTTCATACAAAACTCCTTTACTGCTATTCAGTAATCATTTTATTTGGACTTAATAAGCTAATAACTTTTCATATATCTTACATTACCTATTATGCTATGCAAACTGTGTAATGTCAACTAAAAAATCCATAAATTTGAAAATTTTTTAGAAATTTCTATAAATCCTGCTGTGAGCTGGCTTTAATGTGAATGTTTAACAGTCGTTCGGTCTTGCCGGCTACTATATTTTGGCCGCCGGTAACTATGAAACTACTTTTCAACCATACCAATCTCCGACGCACGGAGCCGGAGCAGTATCATCATCAGGATTACAACCAGCAGAACTGGAATTAACAACTGTAGATATGCCCAAACAACGGCTATCTGTCCATACTCCTGGGCACTCATCATTCGTGCCGCAGTAGCAGAAAAGAACAACCGTGCAACATTAAGAACCACTATAGCAGCAATAAAACCCCCAAAAAGTATGATTCTTATAGTAAAGTTGTCGAGCCATCGACTCAACATCAGGATATTCCAGTTGTGTTTCCAGGCCAGGCAAAAAAGAAGAATCACCAGCCCCAGAATTACTATGTTTGAGAAAACGCCCACAAACCCCAGACCATAACCTCTTACGCCAGATATCCAAGGGGAAAACAAAGATAGTTTAGCGTTTCCTTCTCAACATCACCGCACCCAAGCCGAGCAGCAAAAGTGAGGAACGCTGTGGGTTTCTACAACGTCAATGTTGTCCGATAGAAACCACTTTCACCTGAATCATCAGACCATGTTACTTCCAAATCAAACGGCGGAAACGTATTCATAGAAAGAGCTAACACATACTGAATAAAAGACTTTGGCCCAACTTCCGTCACTTCAACAGTGTTTTGCAGAATTGCGGGATGTTCCAGTAAAGATTTACCAGCAAGCAACACTTTTATATTACGGGCTTGAGCGAGGCCTGTGTTATCAATACGCAGCAAATGACGGGTTGTTTGTCTATGACCATTGAGACTGAGAAATGGTTCACTCACAATCTTAGCAGTCAGATTAGCCTTTTGCTTCTCAGCTAAACGATCTTTTTCTCGCGCCTTTTCGATCTCCAGTTGTTTCTTTTCTATTTGTCGGCTTTTGAGCCAAGCGATGAAAGAAAAAACGATTGCCGCCAGAGATACCACAAAGGCCGAAAAGGCCGAATGTGCTGGGTCTCTAAACCACTCTATAATTTCATTCATAGTGAAAATAATCGTACGCTATTCAAACTGAAATCACGGAGAAAAAACGTCAATCCTCACATAAGTATTAGCATTTGCTTTTCACTAATACCGCAACAAAGACGAGCAGATAGTTTATAGAGTTCTACGCCTGCGCAGCCAGGTGACTAAACTTACGCCGATACCACTAAGCAGTAGAGCACCAGGGGCGGGGATAACCGCAGGGACAACCGGATTCGTCTGTTGCATTTCGGACAATGTTCCCATGAAACCATGCCAGTTCGTTCCATCATAATATTCCCCGACGATGTTGCTTCCGTCGATGCCAGCGATTATGGTGTGGGTCGCTCCGGGCAAAGTCAGGGTTGTGTAACTTGTGCCGTCGTAGAGGAAGCTGAAGACATCTACATCATGATATTGCCCGACAATATTACTGCCGGAGATGCCGTGAACATACATATCTGTCGAACCAGGGTAGTTTAATGCTGTGTAGTTTGTGCCGTCGTAAAGGAATCCATCCCCCTGAGATTGTCCGACGATGTTGCTGCCGTCGATGTCTCTGGCCTCCGTTTGAGTCGCATGGAAATTCAAGGTTGTGTAGGTCGTGCCGTCGTAAAGGAAGCCGTGCATGATACCGGTTCCATCATAATACCCTCCGACGATACTGTCCCCGGAGATACCGTCGGCCCATGTGTTAGTTGCATCAGGGTAGTTTAAGGTTGTGTAGCTCGTGCCGTCGTAAAGGAAGCCGTGCGTGATGCCAGTTGCATCACGATATCTCCCAACAATGTTGCTGCCTGAGATTCCGCGGGCCTGGAAAAGGGTCGCTCCGGGCAAAGTCAGGGTTGTGTAACTTGTGCCGTCGTAGAGGAAACCAAGATACTGAGTTCCATCGCTGTAATGTCCGACGACATTACTCCCAGATATATCGGAAGGATTCGTATAATACGCTCCAGGAGGTTCAATGGAGAAGATATCACCGAATGTTAGCTGCGTTAAGCCTCCGAACAACGGAAGAAGGCATAATAAATACATCCGAACATACTTTCTCTGGCTTTTTCGCCTTCTCATAATTTTCTTCCATCCTAAAATCGTTCTACTTCTGTTTGCCATTTTACCTCCTCCTCAAAAAATTGTTGATATTTTGCGGCGCACACTATGCGCACCGACACTGACAGAAAATCGGAAATGGTTTAATGAAAGGTAATTTCTCATCACCTGTTCCTTTTTATCCTTTTCCCCCCGACAAAGGTGATTATCATTATACTCCTTACAGCCAGACAGTCAAGAGAAAAACGGGCAGATTTTGTCTCTTTTATGCAAAAAAGGGGAAAAATTGAGAAATTCCATACCTGTCAAGCTCAACGTTTGGAGGCGCTTTTTCCGTGGAATCCGAATGGCCGCTTAGGTTCTAACGGCGGCGGGCAGGCGAGTCTTTATCCGCCGCTCCGTATGGCGGATTTAGTTTTGGGGCAGAAGCCGGACCAATCCGTGCCTTCTTTTTTGTTTTGAATTTCGTATTTCGGTTATTCGAATTTGTTTCGGATTTCGAGCTTCGTATTTCGGATTTACCCCGCTACCCATCTCCTCCCAAAGTCAAGAAGTGCAAAAAAAGTGTTCAAAAACGGTTAATTTCTTGCAATTTTTGCTCAAAACACGTTCATTTTTACAAAAAAATACAAAAAAATGCAAATTTTTGCTCATTTTTACCCCCATTTTTACCCCAAAAACAAATAAGTCCTATAAAATCACCGTTTTTGGTATTGCCAACCACCCTGTTTTTCAAAATTTCTCTCAAAAACCCATATTTCCCCCTATTTTTTGACTTTTTTTCTCTTCTTTCCTCCCCTTTTTGCTTCCGTCTTGCGTCTTCCAGCAGTTTGCTAAGCTTCTTCTATAACTTTGAATCCGAGCAGAGCAGAGATGTGCTCGACAGGACGTTTGAGGTCGCCGTAGAAAGTAACACGGTGCCAGCCCCACTGGTCCCAGTATTTAAGCAGCTTGTCGATACTGCCCTTTGGCTCGGCAGCTAACTTGGTTCGGCAGGCCTTGTCCTCATCAATGTTCGCCACAGTTTTTCCCTGATGGATTATCACCTTGCGTGAGTCGGGGTTGAATTCGAGCGTAGTGGTCATCTCACCCAACGGCATAAGCGACCGCACACAGGCGCCTTTGCGGTCTTCAGAGTGGCTGCGAATATGGTAGGGGTTAGCAGGACCATCAGGCCCGAAGACCTTGCTGGGCGCGACACAGTGTGCATAAATAATCTGGTTCTTCGAGGTATCAATAACAGGGTCAGAGATGTAACCCGGCCGCCCGACCAGATAACCCATCAGCAGCATCGTGATAGTCGATGTAAGGTCACCTTCGCAGGCGCCTACGAAACCATCGTTATTGAACTGGAAGAAGCCCAGGCACGGATAAGCCGTGATATGTCCGCCGTAAAAGCCACCCAGACAGTTGATGGTAATAGCACGGGCCTTGTTTTGATTCATCAGTTCACGCATAGCAAGGTACATCGCTGCTGATTTCTCGATTTCCTGATGTGATGGCTCCACAATTTTCTCCGCCTGCTTGGTCCAGCGTTCAGCACACTTGCGAGCTTCGTCTTTATCGGCTTTGTTGTAAAGCTCATTGAGCGGGTCATAATTTATCTCTACGACCTTTGTGCCGAACACATCCTGAACACCTTTGGCGGAGCAGCCGAAACCGCTTCCAACACGCAGGATTACCGAGGATTGAAGTTTCTTAATGCACTCGAAACACTTAGCTGCCTGGATTACATCGTCAAACTTTGCGGATGAGACGCCGGCCACCTTTAGGCCCTGCCTTTTGGCAGCCGAATAAGCAACCAAAAACTCACCCGACCCGCCATACAGGTCATCAACAAAAATGGTTGGTCGGCCGGAGGCAGCAATAATCTGCGGAGCGCCTGTCCAGATGCCTATCATATACACCAGATACCCATCGACCTCTTTGTCGGCTTTGAGGAGTTTTTTGGCCTCATCCTGATTCTGGACGGTGGCGGGAAGAAATTCAATGCCGGGGCAACCCTTGCTAAGCTTTTCTATCAGTTCCTTCTTGCGGCCCTCATAGTCGTAGCCGATGTTTGGCCAGGTTGGGGTCTGCGGCGGAATGTGCGTGAATACGAGCCGAACCTTAGTTTTTTCATTGCTGGCAGGTGGCTGGGCCAAAGCTGGTATAGCGCTCAAGGCAGATATGCCCGCAAGGCCGGCTGCGCAGGCAGCGCAGCCGCCGAGAAACTGCCGCCTCGACAACTCACAACCCACGCTGTCGGTGTTTAGTGCCTTTTTTGATTGTGCCTGCTGGTCTTTCGATTTCATAAAAACCTCCTTGTCCTTTTATCGTCTTTCCGTTATTTCTTTTAGAACATAGATACATACCACATATCTGGCCGCAATGCCACATCAAATCTTTTACAAATCTAATTAGCGGTCTGCTTATGCCGAAATTCCTTGCAAGAACCGCCATTTGGTTATAAAGTAACGTAAAGTTTGCTAATAAACCATCTTCTTTTGACCCGACTATATATAGTGGATTGCTTCAAATTCCGGAGCAGTGGCCGAGCGGCTGAAGGCGACGGTCTTGAAAACCGTTTTACCGAAAGGTAACGGGGGTTCGAATCCCTCCTGCTCCGTTGAGGTTGCTGCCCCGGAGAAAGGAGCGACACAACTGCTTGTGTCGCGTAGGGATTTGAAGGGTCTGGGAGAGAAGCTCCCCCAGGCCGTCGGGGTGACAGGACCCTGAGCGAAGTCGAAGGGGACGACAGAGGACGGAAGAAAAAGGGGACGAAAAAGGATAAAAAATCAAGAAAATAGGGGTTTTTGAGGGAAATTTTGAAAAATGGGGTGGTTGGCGGGGGTAAAAAGCGTGATTTTATAGGACTTATTTGTTTTTAGGCGAAAAATGAGGGTAAAAATGAGTGTTTTTTTGCACTTTTTTGCACTTTTTTATCAAAAATGCGCGCGTTTTGAGCAAAAATGTACCAAAATGTACACTTTTTGAACCATTTTTTTGCACTTCTTGACTTTGGGAGTAGATGAGTAACAGGCAAAAGACAAAATTGGCCACAAAGACGCGAAGACACAAAAATAACCACAGATTGCGCAGATTAACACGGATTTTGTTTTAGCCACAGAGGGCACAGAGAACACAGAGAAAAGATAAAAGAAATTGAACCACAGATTCATCCTTCGCAGTAGCAACGACACTGCTACGGAGAATGGATTGCACAGATTAACACAGATTTTATTAACCGCAAATAGCGCAAAGGTCAGCCGGGAAGGCGTACCCGTCACAGCCCTTTCTCGTCCCGGCGTGCAGGGACTGTGAAGGTCTGCTCCTTGTCCGCCGGCAAATGAATTGCCCCGCTCTTTCGAGCGTGCCGGCTGACGGAGCCGAAGGATTAACATAGACACTAACTGACACGGACTTTTTTGGAACTGACTGACACTGACTGGTTTGAAACGGATTGGTCCGCCTTCTGCCCCAAAACTCACTGCCTTTTTTAGACACTGATTTACACGGGATTAACACTGTTTTTTATTTTGGTTTGGCCGAAGGGGAATCCCTCTTGCTCCATTGATTCGTATCTCGTGAAGCGTACCTCGTGCTGCGGCATCAGCTACGTGCTGACCTCAAGAATACACGAGAGGGAATGTAAAGGACTATTTAATCACATCTGGTACATATTCAGGCTCAACTCATTTGGATCAGTACAATTCACACAGGAACCAGTTTTTCCAGCCAAACTCAACCCCCAAATGGGGCATCACGCGTTATTTCTATTCTTGAAAGCTCTGAAAAACAGGATAGACTAAAGACAAAAAATATCAGGTTAATCATGAGCATAATGGAACACAATTTTCATCTAAAAGAAATTAATCACCAAGAGCTGTTGATGGCTTTACTTTCCTTTTTTGGCCATTGTGAAGGGATTGGACCAAGAGGATATAGATATAAAAAAGACTCAGTAGATTTCTTTTTGGACGTACAATTAGATAAGGCAGGGAAAATTGCGAAGATTAATCCATCTAATGGATTCCCCTGTGGAGAGCTAAATAAGATTGAAAATAAAATAAAAGAGATCCTTATTGACAACCAAATCCTGAAAATCGGTGAAAAAGTTGGTTTTGCTCCGCAAAGGTTAGAGGGATGTTTTCGGTATAAAGATTTATTTCAAATAATCCCTGTACCTGATGCTGCTCCTAATCCGCCAAAAATGATGCTTGAAGGTCATCCTTTTTTACTCCAGTTTTCCTATACTTCCTGTCCAAATATGCTTATTAATCTTGCGCGTCAAAAAGAAAAATCGACCATTTATGTTATGCTTTTAAATCTATTTTCAAATGTAGGCATTACATTAGGTCCTAGATATGCACGGTTTTTTTGGACCGTATGCGAGAGAGAACCGAACAACGTTACTTCTGAGTGGAAATGTGAAGGATATAGCTACAAAAGTTTTCCCAGGAAAACAGACGAATATACCCCTATTGACAATTTCTCGCCAATAAGACGTGTTCCTTATGAGAACTACTATAAACCTCTCGCAAAAATCTCAAACCTTTTGGATTTTCCAGATAATCTCGAAAAATCTTTTGACTTAGCTTTTAGTCTTAATCCGGAGGATTGGAAAAAAATTTTCACGGCATGTAGTTGGTATTACCAAGCAACTGATATTTGGAAAGAATCTAACTCGTCTGCCTTTATAGCACTTGTTAGCGCAATCGAATGTTTAATAGACAAGCCAAAGAAAGAGGTGTGTAAATACTGTGGTCAGCAAAAATACGGCGTAACCAAAGGATTTAAAGAATTTCTTAAGAAGTACACACCATCTTTTGAGCGTCAATTTCCCAGAGAGAAGGAATTAATTTATAAAGTGAGGTCCAGCTTGTCACACGGTCTTGACATGCTAATGCGCGACATAGAACCTTGGTATTTCGCAACAAACGTACGAGCTGAAGAACAAGATACCTTACAGAGAAATCTATCTTTTATCGCTAGAACAGCTATTTACAACTGGTTGTGGAATCGGTCCTAGTACTACAACGCCATTCTAACTCAAGATTTCTCAGGCGGACTTTCTTGCTTTTTCGGGCTTTCTTTATAAGCTGTTTTGTAAAGTAGTTGTGCTATGTCTCATTCTTGTCTCGTGAAGCACAAAAAGCATTTTGTTTTTATGATATACGGCTTGTGAATATGCACATTGATTCATACCAATTCGGCGAAATTGTTATTGATGGGGTTAGCTACACCAGTGATTGTCTAATCCTTGGTGATTCCGTCCAGGCCAACTGGTGGAGAAAACAAGGGCACATACTATCTGCTGAGGACTTAGAATCCGTCATTACAGCCAGGCCATCTATTCTGGTGGTCGGCTGCGGGGCATCGGGATTTATGAAGGTGCCAGAGAATACCCGGCAGGTCTTACAGCAATACAATATCAAACTTGAAGCGATTGATACCTACAAAGCCGTTGAGCGGTTCAATGAATTAACCCAGACTGGCGTAAATGTCGCCGCCGCATTGCACCTGACGTGCTAACCCACATATTTCATAAATCTAATATTCTGTGGCAGTTTTTTATTCTGTGTTTTTTGTGCCTTTTCGTGGCTACTTTTTTCTCTGTGGCCTTGCTGCTTCGCCTGTCATCGGCACAAAGCGGACCGGCATAACATTTTTCCTGCGTATATTGCCTTTATCGTCCTTTGTGATTAAGACCAGATATTGAAAGCCGATGTCATCTTCATAAGGCAGAATCATTCGCCCGCCGGGCTTTAGCTGCTCAAGCAAGGGTGGCGGCACACGACCGGTCGCAGCCGTGCCGATTATCACATCAAAAGGTCCCTTTTCTTTCCAGCCGAAATATCCATCAGCGGCTTTAACAAATACGTTCTTATATCCAAGTTTCTTCAGGCACTTTTCGGCGGATTTGGCGAGTTCTTCGAGAATCTCGATTGTATAGACCTCACCAGCTATCTCTGCACAAACAGCGGCCTGGTAACCGGAGCCGGTGCCGATTTCCAGAACCTTAGAGTTGGGTTTGAGCTTCAGGGCCTCGGTCATAAATGCCACGATATAGGGCTGGCTGATGGTCTGGCCCAGACCAATCGGAAGCGGATGGTCGGCATACGCATATCGCTGCTCGCTGTCAGGAACGAAGGCGTGTCGGGGCACAATTCGCATCGCCTTTAGAACATTAGGGTCGTTGACATCTCGCGCCTGGATTTGTTCGGCGACCATTTCGATACGTTCTTTAACTCGCTCTTTGAAGGCCGGATGCTTATGGTCGGGACGCAGCGGCTTCCCATCGTTTGGGTCTGGCTGATTCGCATCTGCGACTTTATTCCCTACGGCAAAAGCCGGCTGGGACACTGTCGTTAAAATAACCATAAACGGCACAAGGAAAAATAATAAAGACGAAGGCGTATAGACCTGATTCTCGACTAACCCTCGATATTTTGTACCCATCTTAATAACCCCCTTCTTCAAAACCGTCATCCGTTTCAATTACAATCTCCACGTGTCAGCAGCCAATATTATAGCATATCCAAATGCCGATATAAGCGCCAAATTTTTACAAAAAATCACTTGCAGCCACTGATAACCGCCCATATAATATAACCACGACTAACAACTAACGACTAATTTATGCGGGTGTAGCTCAGGGGTAGAGCGCCACCTTGCCAAGGTGGACGTCGTGGGTTCGAATCCCATCACCCGCTGTCGTCAAGAGCACAAGAGCATAGGTGCACAAGCACAAACGACTTATGCTCTTGTGACTTATGACTTGTGTTCTTGTGACTTATGCACTACGATAGTATCGGTGAGGCACCGGCTAATGGGTAGTTTGGCGTTGGTCGCCGATATGCTTAAAAAAATGCTCAAACTTGGCTAAGGAAAGTTGTTTTCCCGACGCCTTTTTTGTTTATAATTTAAGCCGCTAAAGCAAAATTGTTTGGGAGCACCGAAATGAGTGAAGAAAAACCCCTCGGCGGTGAGACTTCGGCGAGCTCAGTCGAGCCGCTCAGTGCCGAACCGCAACCCACCGCACTAAAAAATACCGTTACAATCGAACCGGCGGGACCCTGCAAAAAAAAGGTCATCATCGAGGTTCCGGAACAGACAATAAAGAACGCTACGGACGAACAATACAAATCCTTGCAAAAAGATGCACTGGTGCCGGGCTTTAGAAAGGGCCGGGCGCCCCGCCGACTTCTGGAAAAAAGGTTCGGCAAAGAAACCACAGAGCAGGTCAAACTGAAACTGCTGGCTGATGCAAGCGACCTGGCCATCAAGGACAATAAGCTGGACATCATCGGCGACCCGGACATCGACTTTGAGAAAATAGAGCTGCCGGCACAAGGTCCTTTGAAGTTTGATTTCCAGGTCGAGGTGCGTCCGGACTTTGATTTGCCTCAGATTGAAGGTATTCCTGTAACGAGGACGAAGCTGGAGACAACCGACGACCAAATCAACAGGGAAATCGAGCAGTTGCGAAAATGGTCGGGTATATGGACGCCGCGGGAGGAGGGAGCTATCGAGCCGGGCGACCAGATAATCGGCGATGTAGTCCTCAAGGTCGAAGGAGCCGAAACGGAACTCGTCTCGGCGGAGCAAGCTGGAGCGGAACAGAAACTCGATAACGTCGAGATATATGTTAGACGAAATGGTTTCGTCGGAGCAATCCCGGTGGAGAAACTGGACGAACTATTAGTAGGCGCCGGGTCAGGAGAAACAAAACAGACCAGCGTCGAGGTCCCAAAAACGTATTTTAGAGAAGAATATCGCGGCAAAAAGGTGGATATTCAAATAACCATCAAAGATATCAAATGGCTTAAACCCGCCGAGCTGGACGAAATCTTTTTGAAAAGAATGGGCGCCGAAAATGAAAATGAACTGTGGGAAAAAACCCGCGATACCTTACAGAGCCGGTTAGAGCAGCAAACGAGAACAGAAATGACCCAGCAGATTTATCAATACCTGCTCAACAATACTAATTTTGACCTGCCGTTAGACCTCGTTGCCGAGCAGGCGGCCACGGTGTTAAAAAGACAGTATGTGAATCTGATGATTCGGGGACTGTCCCGTGAGCAGATAGACGAGCAGATGGAGCAGTTGCGGGCAAGCAGCGAAGAGCAGGCCAAAGAACAGCTCAAAACATTCTTTGTAATGGATAAAATCGCCGACAAGTTCGAGATTGATGTCAGCGAAGAGGAAATCAACGGTCATATTGCCGAGTTAGCGATTCACCAGGGCCAGCGTCCCGAAAGGATGAAAGAAGAGATGACCCGCAACGGCTCATTAGCTCAGTTCCGGCTGGAGATTCGTCAAAGTAAGTGCATTGCCAAACTGCTCGAGTCGGCAGAGATAACAGAGAAAGAGCCTGAAAAAAAGGATATTGGAGAAACTGCCAAAAAACCGGCGAAAAAACCGGCCAGGAAAGCAGCCGAGGACGAAAAAAAACAACCGAAGGCGCTCAAAACAACAGCAAAAAAGAAAACCCGCGAGTAAGAAAAACCGATTAAAAGAGTATATTTCGTATCGAGCATCAAGTATCAGTGCGAATTTTATAAAGGAAGTGTAAATGTCTATTGAACCCGCCAAAGGTGGGCTGCAAAATTCCGCCTTTGCCAAAAACCAGGGTGTGTATGACCAATACGGCCAATATCAGCGTTACCGCCAGATGAGCCTGGACGATATGCTGCTGGAGAACCGCATCGTGTTTCTGATAGGAGAAATAACATATCAAAGGGCCGCAGAAGTCATTATGAAGATGCTCTACCTCGACAACCTCAAGCGAAACTCCGAAATCAGTCTGTATATCAATTCGCCCGGCGGCAGTGTTGACGACACAATGGCTGTTTACGATACCATGCGATTTGTCAGCTCGCCGGTAGCGACCTATTGCATCGGCAGGGCTCAATCCGGAGCGGCGTTAATACTTGCAGCCGGCACAAAAGGAATTCGATTTGCCCTTTCGCACGCCAAAGTTATGCTCCATCAGCCCTGGGGCGGCGTTAGCGGCCAGGCAGCCGACATCAAAATACAGGCCGAAGAAATCCTCAAGGCCAAAATCATGATAAACGAAATCCTTGCGAAACACACCGGACAATCGGTTGAAAAAATCGCCGCTGAGACCGAAAGAGACAGATATATGACTGCCGATGAGGCACGCGAATACGGCCTTATCGATGAGGTGCTTCGCGAAGAAGATAAAGAAAAAAAGAAAGAGAAAAAGTAAAACATTAGTTTTGAGTTTTTAGTTATGAGTTCATAGTTTTTCGGTGAATCCCGACTTATCGGGAAACTACGAACTATGAACTACAAACAAGGAAAAAAGAGAATGACCCTTAATCAGAACTTGGTGCCGATAGTGATTGAGAAAAGCGGCCGGGGCGAACGCGCGTATGACATTTATTCGCGGCTGCTGAAAGATAGAATAGTTTTTCTTGGCGGACCGCTCGATGATGAAATCGCCAATTTAATTATTGCCCAGATGCTTTTTCTAAGTAACGAAGACACTAAAAGTGACATCCATTTCTACATCAATTCGCCTGGCGGCTCAATCACAGCCGGTCTTGCGGTCTATGATACGATGCAGTTTTTGCGCTGCGACGTCGCCACATACTGTATCGGGCAGGCGGCGAGTATGGCAGCACTATTGCTGGCCGGCGGCAAGTCCGGTAAGCGGTTCCTGCTGGCGAATAACAGAATTCTCCTCCATCAGCCGTTGATAACAGGGCACCTGATTGGCCCCGCAACCGACATAGACATCGAAGCGCAGGAAATACTGCGGCTTCGCGGTGTGCTTTATAATATACTTGCCAAACATACAGGCCAAAATATAGAGAAGGTCGAGAAAGATTGCGACCGTAATCTCTGGCTGGATGCAAAAGAAGCAATCGA
>Ga0315289_10012173_pt1 | contig 12141 bp, 8 predicted proteins | sample YL17G11_40_MG_FD_203452 | JGI IMG/M metagenome (GOLD analysis project Ga0315289, IMG submission 203452) | Sediment microbial communities from Yellowstone Lake, YNP, Wyoming, USA - YL17G11_40 | ecosystem: Environmental > Aquatic > Freshwater > Lake > Sediment | place: USA: Wyoming | collected...
TTGCACCGTCTTTCTGGGGCTCGAAGCCCCCTGCTGGAATGGGAAATGGGGTCGCCTGCACCCCCAACCCCAAGAATATCCCATAAAGACGGGCCTAAATGCGACTTTGAAATTCTCCTGCATCTATGTGGCCGCATCTTGATGGAGCTACGAAAAATCCGTAGGATGGGCCTTGGCCCATCATTTCCGGGGTCTTTTCTGAAGGGGATCGCGTGGAAATGGTGATGGGCCAAGGCCCATCCCGCGGTTGAGTGGGAAGGCTCATCCGCGCAAGGTCTTGTTGTAGCTCCATCAAGATGCGCCTCATCCATGTGGCGCACCCTCGGCAGGGCAAGCCGCTTACCTTTGAGTAACTTCCCGCGGGAGGGTGTTCGAATCCCGCAGCCCGGGAATGACGACCACGTTCCGGGAGTCGGGAGGCCCCAAAGAAGGGGAGCCTGCGCCCCCGGGAGCTTGATCGCTCCGGGACAGGCGCAGGCCCCATTCTTTTGAACAGTCAAACCAGAACCGGGTCTCCCCCCTCATTCCGGCGGGGGTCCTTAGAATCCTCTTCCGCAGTTGCCGGGGCCGAAGAGCACGATGTCTCCCCGGCTCGTGGTGCCGTTCGTGGCGTCATAGGGCAGGCCCCAGTCGCCCTCTTTGTCCGGCCCCAGGGTTCGGATCTGCCACCGAGCCGAGATATCCTTCAGTGTCGTGTCACCCGGGTCGCTGATCTCGCCCATGTTAATGCGATAGTCACGGACAAACCCGGGCCACGCGGCGACCGCCGGGTCCGAGCTCGAACCGCTGGGCTGGGCGCTGAAGAAGAAGTAATAGGGGGAATATGCGTGCCAGGGCTTGTTTGGCATGAAAGGATCCTGGGGAAGTGAGGTCATATAACTGACGGGGGTTGTCAACTGTCTTGTCCCGAAGGTTCCGAAGTCACCGTAGGGGTAGGCGTTGCTGTCAATGCGATATGCTTCCAGGGCTACGCTCATGGAACGCATGTCACTCTTCCCGCGCGAAACCTTGGAACGCACCTGCGCCTCGAGAAAGTTAGGCACGGCGATCGCGGCGAGGATGGCGATGATCGCCACCACGATCAACAACTCGATCAGAGTAAAACCGATTCTTCTTCTCATGCTACGATTCCTCCTCTCCGTCTTGAAATGTCTGGAACACCCCTGATGTATCCGCTTATGTGAACGGAGAGGGCTTCCGCGGCGCGGCGCGCCCGGTCCCGCACCGTTTGCACCTTATTGGGCGGGATGAAACCTCTCCCACACCGATTCCGCCATTGCCGACGACTCGCAGGTCTCTCCGTTCTTCTTGCGGCGGCTGCGCTTGAGATACCTGGGATCGAAAGCCTCCAGACCAGAGACATTCTTTCACGTCGCTAACCGTTTGTCAATGAGGTAGTCGCTACTACACGCCCCCGCGAGAACCACAGCCACCGGGTACGTTGGGTTATTATGAATCCCATGCGCACAGGCTTGGTCGGCCGGTTCGACAACAGCCCTGTGGCTCGGGACCAGATCTGAAACGCGGACGAAGGCCGTTCCTTTTTGTTCTGAAACGCCTATGAAGCACGTTCCTTTTCGTTCTGAAAACGCGGACGAAGCCCGTTCCTTTTCGTTCTGAGAACGCGGACCAAGACCGTTCCTTTTCGTACCGCACGATTTTCCTCCACTGTCGGCTCTTGTGTCACCGTGGAAATGCCGATCCCCTATAAAGGGAACATTGGTTGAAGAGAGGACATTCCATTGTACTGCATTGCGCTCCCCGGGCCTCTGGGGAATCTCTAAGGACCGAGAAGGTGGATTGTCAGCCGTTTCTCTCACGGTGGTTATTCTCACAGAATCGCACAACGGGAAAAACACAGGGTTGCGCGCGCAAAGGCATGATCCTTGCGCGTGGCAAGGCGTGATCCTTGCTCGTGGCAAGGCATGATCCTTGCGCATGGCAAGGCATGATACTCATGGCACGACATTCCGTTTACCTCGCAGGTGCTCTTCTTCTAGCACTGGCATCCGTTTTTCCGACGGGGTGCGCGTGGATTTCCGGCGCGACGTTGTACCGGCAAATCTCCCAGGCGGACCGCCAGTTCCAGGAGCAAAGGTACGGGCTGGCCGCCATCGGTTACCAGCGCGCGCTGGAGTGGCGCCGCGATTTCGCGGATCGGCAGAGAGTTTTGCTGCAAATGGGCCTGTGCTTCTACAACGAGCAGATCCACTCTCTGCACGATTCCCAGGCGGTGTACTCCTACTACCTGGCCCAGTATCCCCGGGGAACCTACTCCGAGGAGGCCCGGCTGAATCTCGAGCGCATTCGAGCCGTCATCTACAACCGGCAGTTGTCCATCAAGGCCCGCGAAACCGAGACGGTGAAGACCGTCGAAGGACTCCGTCTTCAGATCCAGCAGCGTCCCTATGACGCGGACCTTCACTTCGCACTGGGGAATGCGCTGTGGGAGATGAAGCGCTACGACGAAGCCTGCGGGGCGTACCTGAAGAGCATCGAGATCAACGCCTGGTTGCGTGAGCATGATCTCATCAAGGCGCGCCTTTCCACAAACGACAAGGGCGAGGTTGTGCCGGTCACCCCCGCCCTCCGGATGCAGATCGAGCGGGAGCGAAACCCCCTGGTCATCTCCGATCTCCACGATTTCCGTTCCCGCCCCATCCTTGAATACTACAGCGCCAGCGAAGCCTTTTACAACGTGACGGGCATGGTTCGGAACCAGAGCTCCCGTTATTTGCGCGGCGTGGTGGTGGAAGTCCGGTTCTATAACGCTTCCCGGTCCATACTCGGCGTGGAGCGAGCCCGGGTCGGCAACTGCCCGCCGGGGGCCATGCGCGGTTTCAGCGTCCGCGTTTCCAGCGTGGACAACATCTATAACATTTCCAGCTATGAGTGTCTCGCCTACGAGGACTAACATGTATTCCCCAGGTAACCCTCGAAGATTTCCCCCGGTTCCCCGGATCATGTTGGCTCTTTCCGCGCTCCTGCTGATTGCGTCCCTCGGCTTTGCCCGTCCGCCCCCGGAGGAACCCGCGGCGGTTATCGCTCTTCCGCACATTCCGCCGACGGGAAAACCTCCGGCTGGGGGCGCGGCTTTGTCCAGCCCTTCCTTGCCGACGAGGGGAAAACCTCCGGCTGGGGGCGCGGCTTTGTCCAGCCCTTCCTTGCCGACGAGGGGAAAACCTCCGGCTGGGGGCGCGGCTTTGTCCAGCCCTTCCTTGCCGAGCGCGCCACGGCAGGTTCTCATCACGGCGAGCATCCTGGAATGGACTCATGATACCACCCTCGATTTCGGCTTCACGGTTTCCTACGCGAAGCCCGCGGGGGATCCTCGGGATCTGGCCAGTGCTTTCGCCGCCCTGCCCCGGCAGTCCAAGGTCAACCAGGGAACCTCTCTCTTCCTCGACCGGATCCGGAGCGATTCAGGAAGCTACAAGGGCGTGATCCAGGCGCTGGACCAGATGGGAAAAGTCAAGATTCTGAGCGAGCCGCGCGTGGTGGTGATCTGCCAGGATGATTACAGCCGACAGAGCGCCGGGACGGCTCCGAAGGACAAGGGGCCCGCCCCCGCGCCCCTGGTCGCCAAGGTGTCTTCCTCGTCGAAGGTTCCCTATGAGACGGTCCAGCCCGCGGGTAATGTGCTCGCCCAGGTCACGCAGTTCAAAGACACTTCCGTTCAACTCACCGTGTCGGTGGAGAAGATCATCAACAACGAATACGTGCAGATGAACCTCAACTCCTCCGTGACGGACCTCAGCGGCTATGTCTCGGTGGCCCTGAACCAGAAAGGCGATCCGCTGCCCACGCCGCAGACTTTCGTGCGGAGCATCCGGAACACGGTGCTGGTTCAAGACAAGTCTCTTTTCATGAGCGGGATCCTGAAGACCACGGCTTCCCACACGCGAGAGCAGGGGCTGGTTTGGTTCAGCCGGATCCCTGTGCTCGGGTATTTGTTCAAGAATCACATGCAGAGTGACATGGACCAGGAACTGCTTTTCCTGGTTTGTCCCTGTATTATCCGGAACTGAGGCCGCCGGTTGAGCCGCCTCTGAAGAAACCTGAAGAAGCGTGAAAAAGCGTCATGGTTTCCACCGCCGCCCGCCACACACTTTGGATTTCCCTTCCGCTGCTGATCGTTCTGGCGGCGCTGTTCCCTGGATGCGCTCGGAATGCGGCCCAACCGCTTTCCCCGCCACCGCAAATCTCCGACGGGCCTTCGACCGAGGGCCTCCGCGTGACTCCTTCGCCCAATCCTCTGGCCGACGTGGACCCGGGCATGATCCAGATCGCGATTGAGGCCCTGATCGTGGAGGTAAATGAGAGCCGGAGCCGCGAAATCGGCGTGGACTACGCGCTGGACGTTAAGGAACTCGGCAAGATCGCGATCCGGAATATCACCGGCGCGCGGATCCCGGGGATAGGCGCGTCTTTCACCGACATATCGGTGGCAAACCTCGGAACCATCGCGGCGGACCTGCGCCTTCTGCTCGACTCGGGAGATGCCGCCGTGCGCACCCGGCCGGTGGCCGTGGCCCTCAACGGCACCGAAGTCGAGATCGCAACGGAGAATGAAGTCCCCTACCAAGACGTGGCGTTCGACCAAGGCAACGCCCTCCTGCGGGTGGCCTGGGAAAAGGTGGGCGTGCGCCTGAAGGTGCTGCCACGGCTCCTGGTTGATGATCCGGAACGGCGCATCGAACTGGACATTCAGGATCTCAAAGTGAGCAGCGTCTCCAATTTCGTCACCATCCGGGACGTGAGCCGCCCCGTGTTCGAGACCTCCAACGCCAGCACCAAGGTTCTGCTGCACGACGCCGAAACCCTGGTGATCGGCGGTCTGAAGTCAAAGCGGAAGATCACCCGCGAGAACCGGGTTCCCTACCTGGGCCGGATTCCTCTGCTGGGTTCCTTCTTCAAGTACCAGGAACAGAAGACCGAGAATACGGACATCGTGTTCTATATCACCCCGCACGTCCTCACGCCGGGGATGAACCCCATTCTTCCGTTCGATTTCAGCAACACGGATTTGGCCAAGGCGAGAACGACCGGATTCTTCCGGTAAGGCCGCGCAGGACGCCAACGGACCGAAAACGCACGTCCCTGCCCTAGTGCTCCATCACACTTGAATTGATGAACGCCCTCCCTAACCTGGTCAAGCCGGAACCAACGGTGTCGGGGTCGGTATCGCTATCGGGATCGAGCGGCTCAAGCGATACCGACGCCGATACCGATTCCGACGCCGATCCATCAAATCAGGTGTGACGAAGCACTAGAAATAGATGGGGCATTGTGCGTCGCTTGCCGACGCGTAATGCCCATTGGACTGAGCGCGGGTGGTCTTTTTTCGGGCGTTCGGAACGGGGAAGGGCGGCAGGGACGGCTGGATTGTGGGCGTGATGGCGGCGATGGGGAGCGTGAAGGGCGGTCCTTTGCGGTTTGGGGCAATAGTTGCCCCGCTTCGTCGGCCCCTCAAGGTTTCGGAGATTCCTCCCATGCCTCAAAAAAACCATTCCATTAACTCACCAAGTCGCCGAAAGGGAAAGTTCGATTCACGCTGAGCCAGTGCAAATCCACTCGGCCATGCCCCAGTGGGAAAAAAGGGGCAAGAAACAAAACTTGTGTTTGGCTGGCGATCCAAGCATAATAGATTGTGAGGTGCTAGTTTACGAGCCGGGGTTTTGTTGTGTCTTGAAAAGTCCAGTCCTCCAATATCGGCCGTAGGAGCGGAGTCCAAAGCGATGGGAACTTGCCATGACGAGTAATGGTATGCCCGCATTTCCTGCGCCTTCCTTCCTGTGGACGCTGTTCGGGGGAATGTTGGCGGCAACGATTCTGCTGACTCCCCTTGTGATGAGGCTAGCCTGGAAAAAGGGGGTTGTGGACCGCGGGGGCCATCGCAAGATCCACAACAAACCCATTCCCCTCCTGGGGGGACTGGCGATTGCGTCTCCCTTTCTCGTCCTGTGCGCGGTGGGCGCCGGGGCGGGCTATTTTGCGGTCCGATACTGGCAATGGTTGTTCCGATTCGACCCGCGGCTCTTTCAGTTCATGTTTTCCCTGGCCGAAATGCGTGAAACGCTCCTGCTCCTCGTGTTGGGTGGCGCCGGTATCGTTGCGCTGGGGATTGGGGATGACGCGCGAGGCATTCGGGCGCGTTACAAGTTGCTGGGGCAGGTTGTGTTGGCGACTGCTATCTGCGGCTTGGGCGGCTCCCTGGAACAGATCCGTATTCCTCTTGTGGGCACAGTTGAACTGGGAAAAACACTGGGTTTCCTGGTGTCCGTTCTATGGATCGTGGGGCTGGTAAACGCCGTCAACCTTATTGACGGCATGGATGGGCTTGCGACAGGAGTGGCGTTGATTGGCTGCGCGGCGCTTGCCATCCTTGGGCTTCTTTCCGGGAACAGTCTGGCGGCCATTGTCTGCACCGCTCTGGCGGGGGGGCTTGTGGGCTTTCTGTTCTTCAACTTCCATCCGGCCAAGGTTTTCCTGGGAGATACCGGCAGCATGTTTCTGGGTTTCGTGCTGGGCACCGTCACCCTGATGGGAAGCCACCGGTCCGATGTCGCCATGATCATCCTGGGGCCGATGCTGGCCCTGAGTTTTCCCGTTTTTGAGACGCTGATCTCCATGTTCAGGCGGTTCGTCCAGGGCGTGCCGGTTTTTGCCAGCGACAACGGCCACACGCACCATCGGCTAATGGCCAAGGGCTACTCGCAGCGCCAGGCGGTCCTGATCCTGTACATGGTGACATTTCTGCTGGCCGGCGCGGCGGTGGCCAGCCAACTCATACCCTCGGATTCTTCCTGGGTGTTTGTGCCGCTTGGGGTCGCCATCGCCACTCTGGTGTGGGTCATCTGGCTGGCGGACTACTTCGAGCCGATGCTGTTGGGGAGGATATTCCGGTATCGGGGCCGGAACCGGGTTCTGAACGCGCTGGCGGGGTACTCGAGCCTCGCGCTTGGCGCCCATACGGAGACATCCGAAAGAAACGAGATATTGAACCTTTGCCGGCAGGAAATGCGCCTGTGTTATCTTGCCGCATGGTTCGAGTCCGGCGAGACGCTGATCGCCTCGAGCGGCGCGGCGCGGGTTGCTCAAGCCAAGCCGAAAGGATTCGATCCCACGGAAAGACTGCGGGTCAAAACGAACCGGGGAAATGCTATCATAGTGGGATATCAGTTCCAGGACGAGAACCCGGCGGACTTCGACCGTCGAGCGGTTCCCGCCTGGCTGGCGCGGGTTTTCGAGAACGCGGATATCCGGCCGCCGCAGGGACCGAATGTGAACTGGGCGATGATGCCGACGCGGGGATCTGGTCAGAACAGGCTACCGCAATAGACACACTTGCGTGTTTCCCCCGCCACTCCGAGCAGGCTTGTTGCGTCCCGTGCTTCCATGCCACAAACGTCAGAAATCCTGTTTTGCTCATTCAGCGGGAATTGCGCGCCGTACGGAAGAACCACAGTTCACCCAGCGGGCGGCCGTATTGACCCTTTGCTTCCACTTGCCAGAGGTACACCGTGTTCGGCTCCAGGGACAGCCCCTCGGGAACCTTGCTTTGCTTGAGGCCGATCATCAGCGGTTTCTCGGGTTTCACCTCGCCCACTTTCCATAGATACAAGGCATAGGTTCTGGCCGCGTTGCAGTCGCTCCAGGCAAGCGAAACGGGGGACGCCACGTCCAGAGCTCGGGTGGGAGGCTGCGGGTTTTCGGGAACACCCACGCGGTTTTTCGCCGTTTCTTCCTGAACGGCTTTGGCTTCCGAGGGTTTCCCCTTGAGCGTCAGGACCTTGGCAAGAGTCGAGGCAAAGGAGGCGTAGGGATCATACCCGAATCTCTTCACACCATCGCGCAGGTATCTCTCCGTTTCATCGAGGGACCTCGCGGCTTCTTCGGGTTGCTTCTTCTCGGAAGCGGCCCGGGCGGAGTCAAGAGCAATCTGCGCCAGAGTTAAGATGCAGCTCCTGTCGTTGGGATGCAGGCCCAATGCAGTCTTCGCGAACCTGGATGCCGACTCATAGTCCTTAGCTTCCATGGCATAAGAGGCGAAGGTATGACTGTGGTAATGCCGCATGTTGGCGTCGAACTGGATTTTGGGGAGTGTTTCGAAAGCGAGTTGCTTGATTCCATTGCGCACGAGCATCTTCTGGGAATCACTCGCCTTGGGTCCGAGTTTCATGAGAGCGCCGATTTGACTTATGGTCCTGGCAAAGGCTCTGTCGCCCGCGATGGAGAAGCCGACCGCGATGGTGAAGCAGAACAGCCAAGCTGCGGCCATGAGGTTCAGGATAAGCGGAACAGCGGGTGAGATCCTGGGGGAAACGAGGGGGCGGGCCTGGGATTGGGAGTTGAGAATGGCGGCTACCCCCGTGGCCCAAGTGATTGAACAGAGCACTTCGGAGGTAAAGGTGAAGAACTGCATGACACTTAATGCGGTCATGGAGGCGCCGGCGGCCAGGAGGAGTCCCGCGCTTCCGCGTTGCCGCCAAGCGAGCCGCAAGAGGAGCACGAACGTGAGAGTGAAGAGGAGCAAGCCCGGAATACCCAAGTCCACGAACGCCTGCAAGTAGTCGTTGTGCACCTCCCAATTGAGAGTCTTGACGGACTGCCCGGAGGACCAGGGAGTAGCGACAATGGGGAAGCTGCCGAAACCGGCGCCCGTCAGACGGTTGATTGGGACGGAGAGGACCTCGGTCCACATGGCGGTTCTGCCGGTGGGGTCCGTGAAGTTCTTCAGAGTATGGAGGAAATCCGTTTTTGAGCCCATGGAATCAAGGGTTTTCTCGGCGGGCTTGAGGAAGATGGCGGCCAAGATGGCCGCCGCCACGCACCCGGCCAGAATCCGATTCTTGCCGGGGTGGGGCTTCAGGCGCTTGGGCAACCCCGCCAGAACGAGAAACAGGAGACCCATCAGGGTGCCCAGCCAAGCCGCGCGCATCCTCGTCAGGAACAAGAACAGAACGCCCATCCCCAGCGAAAGCAGGGGAAGAATGGACCGTCTTCCCGGGGAGCGGTAGTAGAACCAGGCAAGGAACGGTATTGTGATGGAGAAGTACATGCCGGCATAGTTGCGCTCGCCCATGGTGGCCCGAGGGATCGCCGTTCCGGGAAACCAGTCCACGAGGCTCTTAACGAAGGAGGGAACGTATCTCTCGGAGGCATACTGCAGGAATCCGATGAGGGCATTCACCCCCACCAGGATGCAGAAAGCCGTCCAGAACGCGGTGGAATTCCAGAAACGGGTGCGTTTTGCCAACAGATAAGCCAGAGTGGGCAACAGGAGGGCCAGCCAGCGCTCCAACCCCGCCCTAGTTCCCGGCGCCCAGGCTATCGACAGCAACGCCCAGGCCATGTAAACCATCCACGCCGCGCCCACAAGCGTTATTTCCAGCCGGCCCGTGTAGCGCGGAGGAAGGAAGAGCAGGCCGAGCGCGACGGCGCCGGCCGCCCAGAAAGTCTTGGGCAGATAGTTGCCCGAAGTCATGCCTGGCAAGGCGGCGTAGATGGTGAGCGAGACAAGCAGCCACGGCAGCCATCTCCACGCGGGCAGGTGATCGTGAGAGAGCGGCGACCGCTTCATCGGTTGCGTAGTGGGACGAGTAGCCCTCGCGCCACTATCAACCGCGCTCTTCCTTTTTCTCTTTCCCATGCGTACACCCTGGACCAGCGGGGAGCCGCCGCCCGACTATTCCTGACTTAAGATGATCTCCTTGGAGACTATCCAGAAAGCCAGAAGCACGAAGACGAGGAGGGCGCCGCCGAGGATAATCGCAACGCGCGGCGGCCCCACTTTGAGTGGATTGGCTTCGGCGTGAAAGAGAATGGTGGTGCCGCTGCGGGAAGCTTGCTTGGCAGAGATCGTCAGGAGGGCGACCTCCCCGGCTTTGGCCGACAAACGCCCGCGCACCTGCTTGGCGTCCTCCACCTTGCGCTTGAGCGCGTCAAGGATCTGCTCGTTGGTGAAAACCGTCTTTTCACGGGTTCGGATGTTGTCGTCCAGTCTGGCCAGTTCCTTTTCCTTGGAGTCCCTTCTCGCCCTGAGGAGGGTTAGGGTGGTCTCATTACTCTCAATGGAATTGCGTGTTTGCTGATACTGCCCGCGAATGTTGCTGACCAGGTCCCGGTTATCCTTCAGGGAGGTCTCAAGCACGGCCCTGCGGGCGCGCAACCCCTCCAGGCGCGACGCCAGATCCGCTATCTCGCCTTTCAAATCGTCGCGGGTCTTTTCGTAGTACTCCACCCGCTTCCTGGTGCCTTCGATTTCGCCCGCCATCCGAACCACCGCCATCTTGATGTCCTCGTAAACGGGGTTGCGCTCCTGGGTTTGCAGAACGGGGATCTTTACGCCGCTTTGCAACTCCCCCCTCAGCACGGCGCCGAACAACGCGTCGTCCGTGATTGCTTTGCTTAGGGAGACCCTGTCCTGCATCTTCGCCAACTCGCCTGAAAGGACCTCGTGCTGTTTCTCCAGTTTCGACAAGGAGTTCTGGGCGTCCATGATTCCCACCGAAACTTCCTTGAGCTGGCCCTCCCTGGTTTTGAGGTCCATTTCCAGGAACTGCAGTTGCGTCTCCTTCTCCAAATCGGACAGCAACTGTTCATCCCGAACCACGCTCTGGAGGGAGTGGGCGAGCCGCAGAGTGCTGGTGGAAAGATCGGGAGGGAGGTCCTGGCCGCTGCGGATAACGCCCCAGAGAATGCTGCCCGCCCACTCCCACTTGCCTTCGAATTCCATTAGCTTCCTGTTCGCCCGCATTGTCTTCAGCAGGGCCTCTTTCGATTCGCACTCTTCGTACAGCCTCAGGTATTGGGCGGTGTGGGCGGAATAGGCATCCAATTCCTGCTTCATGATGGACTTGCTCACCGCCAGGTTGGATTGCAACAGGGTGGAGGTATAGACGTCCTCCTCTTTGACGAGATCGGTGTCAGCGCTCTTGCTGAACCTGTCGATGAAGACGCCCAGCTCGCTCACCCCCTGCATGTAGAGATCCTTGCTCCTGCTCGTGACGATGTCGGCCCACATGTTGGCTATGTTCTTGGCGATTTCGGGGTCCTTCTTGGCCGTTGCCTTCAGGCGAATCATCGGCAGCATGGCGCCGCCCGGCCTCCTGTCCACCTGGGTGCTCAGGGTTCTCTGAAACGAGCGGAATGAGGAATCGGAGGGAATCAGCCGCTGAGCCGTCAAGAGGTCAAACAGGATTTTCTTGATTTCGATGGATTCCGTGAGGCCCTGCATGATCTCGATGGCCAGAGGCGCCGCTTCTCCCGTGATGGGAACCTGGGGATCGCGCACAACCAATGCGGCGGCAGACTCGTATTTGTTGGGCATCAGCACCATGATAGCGGTCAGCGCGACGCCTGCAAGGAAAGTGGTCCAAAAAAGAATCTTCTTCCGGCCCAGCAAGAGTCGGAGAACTTGTCCTGCGGACAAGAGGTCCGCTTCCTCAGATCTCTGTTTACTGGACACATCCATCGCCATTGGGAATCCCCCCTGCAAGTGCGCCGATTGGGTGTGGGGATCAGCCCTCCTCAACCGCCTAAGTCCAACATTTGCCGCTATGCGTCGCAATAAATCCCCCCCTGGGCGGGATGCCGCCACGCTTCGCGGATGTCCACAATGCCCTTGCCGCGCGTTGTTTGTCAAGAGGAGAATTCCCCGGACATTCCCCATCTTTCGCCGAAAAACGACTCTTCCACTTCGCAAGAAGCGCAAGTGAAACGCTCTCAGCGATCCCAATCAAGCCGACAAGAAATCTTGGGGAAGGTCCTGCAATGCGTCCAAGAGGAATTCGATTGACGCCGCTAGCTGATTCCTGCTTAGAATGCGCCGTGGGAGGCCGAGGACTGAGGACTGAGGACCGAGGACTGAGGGCTGGAGGCTTGAGGGTGAAGGGTTAGTGTCCTTTAGGTCCCTGATGTGCTTTAGGTCCCTGATGTCCTATAGGTCCCTGAAATAGATGGGCCAAGGCCCATCCTACGGGCCGAGTGGCCGACCGGCAAACGGAGCGAGGAATGCGTATCGCGGTGATAATCGGCACCCGGCCCGAGGCCATCAAGATGGCGCCGGTCTATCTGGCCCTGAAGAGGGACCCGCGAGTGGAAGCGGTGCTGATCGTGACGGCCCAGCATCGCGAGATG
>Ga0315289_10012174_pt1 | contig 12141 bp, 11 predicted proteins | sample YL17G11_40_MG_FD_203452 | JGI IMG/M metagenome (GOLD analysis project Ga0315289, IMG submission 203452) | Sediment microbial communities from Yellowstone Lake, YNP, Wyoming, USA - YL17G11_40 | ecosystem: Environmental > Aquatic > Freshwater > Lake > Sediment | place: USA: Wyoming | collected...
TCCAGCACTTTGAAAAATTGTTCGGCAGAACACCAATGATTTATTCAAGTCCGTCTATATTGAACGGATTGGCAAAGGTGGGTTGGGAACGCTATCCCTTATGGTTAGCGCATTACACCACAGAGGAAAGGATTTCCGTGCCAAAACCGTGGACAAAGTGGACTTTGTGGCAGTATTCAGACAAGGTAACTTACACACCCGCAGGCTCAACGCTTAAGAAGCCGATTGACCACAACTGGTTCAACGGCAGTCTGAACGACCTGAATAAGTTCATCATATCATCGGGCGGCACCGCACCTGCGCCCAACCCTGCACCAACTGCCAAACCCGACATCACCGATCTAAAGACCCGGGTTAACAAAGCCATAGACAACTGGGCCAAAACATTGTAAGAATATCCAACCAATCATGGCGGCATCCTAGCCGCCTTTTTTATTTAAAGTTCCGAGTTATTACATTTGTGTTTATCAGTTTTTCTATCTGTGTTCACCTGTGGTTAATCTTCCCAAACCCCCCTAATCCATTTATTTGGGTGTATATTATTATCATTATTCATTACCATTGGGAGAAGTAATTATTTTGAACAAGAAAATTATCCTGATTTCCATAAGTCTCTTGTTATTAGCATCCTGCGCGCCAAAAACGCAGGCTGCTCCCACGCCGGATATGGGCATGCTGGCCACCCAGATGTGGATCAAGCTATCTGTCGAGCAAACCTTGGCAGCTTTAATCCCGACTGCCACGCCCGAGCCCACACCCACACCCACGCTCATCCCCACACCAATCATGCGTTCCACTCCCATCCCCGCACCCGCAGACCCCGCTAATTACACCCCGGTTTACAACCCGGTAAATCTTATAGAGCTGGTATATATCCCTGCAGGAGACTTTCTCATGGGTTCCACTCAGAATGACTCCAACCGAGATATTAACGAAGAACCGCAGCACACCGTGTATCTGGACGCGTTCTGGATGTCAAAGACGCAAGTCACCAATGCCATGTACACAGCCTGTGTGAACGCCGGAGTATGTAAATATTCCGTGAAAGCCAGCACAAACCCCAACTACTTCGACCCAATTTTTGCCAGTCATCCTGTGGTTTATATTTCCTGGGATATGGCTCAGACCTACTGCGACTGGACCGGTGGACGCCTGCCCACAGAGGCGGAGTGGGAAAAAGCAGCGCGCGGACCGAACGGCGCCAAGTATCCCTGGGGTGAAAGCCAGCCGCGCGAAAAGTTTGTTAACGCGAACAATTTTATCGGCAATACCACCGCTGTGGGTCTCTTCCCCTACGGCAAGAGTTTTTTTGGTGCTCTGGATATGGGCGGAAATGTACGAGAATGGGTTTCAGATTGGTATGACCCCAATTACTATCAGAATTCCCCCTCCAGCAACCCGCAGGGGCCTGAAACTGGCGAGACCAAGGTGCTTAAGGGTGCCAGCTTTTCCGATCCTATTCGTTATACACGTCCCGCCAGCCGCCTTACTCACGAACCGGGTTCTCCCGGCGCGGTGCGCGGGTTCAGGTGTGTGTACCCATAATTTTTATTTTTAAAAACTGGTAGGTTCGCAGCATGCTGCGAACCTACCAGTCGAATTATAAAAGGGGAGCATAGCCTTGATTCTCATAAAATCCCTGGCATAAATGCTGGGTAAATCCCTTTTTTGATAAGCCTGCTGGATAATGCGAAGCATTATTATCCAGAGTGAAGTGTGAGATACTTCACATCTACCGCAAGAAATTCAAATTCCCGAGCGATCGCCGTGGCTTTCTGCTCCCAAGTCAATTTAACTAGATAGTGCATAAATTTTTGGTAATGGTTTCAAATTAAAAAAACCTTTTTCAATTAAAACTCATCATTCATATTAATTTGTGCTTGTCAACTTCCATCCCTAATAAATTGTGTTCATCTGTGGTTTTAACTAAAAATGGAGGGAAATTAGCAATCCTGCTTGCCGTCCGTCATCATCTTCCCACACCTGCGCACAGGCGAATGTGAACGAGCTTTCCCTCCAATATTCATTGTATAGCTTTTAATTGGTCATTTCAAGTGCCATAAGTAAAATTTATGTAAACGCCCTTTTTTTTTATAGCGTATAATCGCGGTGATTCAGGTTCAAGGGACAGTATGTTTAAGAAAATTTCTTCCCGCAAATACATTTTTCTGGATTATTTTTTCATCGCCGCGGGCGCCATTGTCCAGGCGCTGGCCATGCGCCTTTTCCTCATCCCCGGCTTGATGGTCAGCGGCGGCATCAGCGGCGCCTCACAGATCATCAATTACTTTACCAAATGGCCTATTGGGGTAATGGTTCTGGTTGGTAACCTTCCTTTGCTTATCCTCGGCTGGCGCTACCTGGGCGGTCGGCGGTTTGCTCTGCGCACCGCGACGGCAGTTTTTCTCTTCTCAGTATTCACAGATGGGTTGGCCTGGTTCCTGCCAATGGAAGGCATTACAACCGATAAAGTTCTGGTCGCTTTATATGGCGGCGTGACATTGGGTATCGGTTTGGGTCTGGTATACCGCGGGCGCGGCACCAGCGGTGGTTCGGATATCCTCGGGCGCATCCTCAACCACTATCGCGGGGTGGCCATCTCGCAGGCCTATCTCATTACCGACGGACTGGTAGTGCTGGCATCCGGTTTTGCCTTCGGGTGGGACAGGGCGCTTTACGCACTGGTTGTCATTTATATCAGCGGGTTGGCAGCCGAATTGGTCTCGGAAGGCAACAACCTCTATCGCATGGCATTTATTATTACCAGCGAGCACAAAGTAGTTTCCAGGCAGATACTCACATTATTGGAGCGTGGAGTAACCACCCTGCCCGGCACCGGCGGTTATTCCAGCCAATCCCGGCCTGTCCTTTACTGCGTTCTCACCCGCGCCGAAGTTAACCTGCTCAAAGCCATTGTCCATGAAGCCGACCCCGACGCCTTTATGGTCATCGGGCAAGCCAATGAAGCCCTGGGAGAAGGGTTCAGGCCGTTCAGAAAAAGCACAGATTTCAGGCGGAAAAGGTAAGCAGCACGCCGGCGATGATGGCCAGTTGGCCAAGCTGGTAAGTTACCCGTTTCCACAGCCGCGCGGTCGGCAGCGGCTGGATAAAACGGTCCACCGCCAGCAGCACATCCGAAAAAAGAAACAGTAGCGCCCCGCAGGAGACAAGGGTAGACGCTGCGGGAAGCCAATTTGTTCGGAAATTGGTCGCCAGCGCGGAAATTACCATCAGTAGGATAACCAGGTTGTAAATGATCAGCGGAATTTCCATTTTGAGGAAATCCGAGTTGGTTAGCGCACCCTTCCGAAGATTGGCATACAAAATCAACCACAAATAAAAGCAAACCAGCGTTAAGACAATAATCTTCGGGCTCATTACGGGAGGAGCTTGGTTGAATCCGATGATATACGCGGCGTGCGTCAGCATGAAAGCTGTCACCCCCAACAAAAAAGACCTCCCCGGTAATAGCAGCAAAGTGTCACCCACTAATGCGAACACCAGTCCGATACCAAACCAGAGCGCCGAAGAAGAAGCCCCGGCTTTTGTAAAATACCAGCCCAGCAGCGCCAAAATGATGGCGGGCTTGGAGATGTAATTCGCGATTTTCCAGTTGAACCAGATCGCCAGCCAATTCACCCCCATAAAAAATAAAGCCAGGATAAACCAGGAGTTCAGCAATTATTTATCCCCCAGGTCCTCATATCCCATCTGCCGCAGAAAATCGGGGTTGCTGCGCCAGTTCTTGTTGACCTTGACGCGCAGCTCAAGATACACCTTGCGGCCGCTCATGGCTTCAATCGCCTGGCGCGCACTGCTGCCGATGGCTTTCAGCATCCCGGCGCCTTTGCCGATGACAATGCCCTTTTGTGATTCTTTCTCGACGAAAATCGTCGCGGTGATGCGCGCCCCTGCCTCGCCGCGTTCAAGGTAATCATCCACGCGCACCGCTATGGCGTGCGGTACCTCATCGCGCAGGCGCTCCAGCGCGGCCTCGCGTATCAGGTCGGCGGCAATTTCGCGTTCATAATAATCGGTCACCTGGTCCGAGGGAAAGAGAGGTTCGCCTTCCGGCATCCGCCCCTGGATAATCTCTTTCAGTTCCTCCACGCCGGATCCTGTCTTGGCGCTGATCGTTAATTGTTCCACCTTGGGATATAACGCTTTGTATTCTTTTTTTCTTACCGCCAGCATATCGTTGTTGGCCAGGTCTGCCTTGTTCAATACCTGAATAACCAGCGACAGCTTGGGCAGCGCGGCAAGTTTTTGGGTGATCAGGCTGTCCTCCGCGTGTGGCGGGGCGCTGACATCCACCAGCCAGAGGATGATGTCGGCTTCTTTCAGGGCTTCCTGCGCCAGCGCGTTCATACCCGTCCCCAGCGCATGCCGTGGTAAATGGATGCCCGGGGTATCAATGAAAATGATCTGGAAATCATCCCCGGTCAGGATGCCCAATTGCTTCAGACGTGTGGTCTGGGGTTTACTTGAGACCGCCGCAATTTTTTGACCGAGCAGAGCGTTGATGAGGGTAGATTTGCCAACATTCGGGCGTCCTACCACAGCGGCGTATCCACAGCGGAATTGTGTTTCTTTTATTTCATCCATATACTATTTCAAACCTCATACAACGCGTTCATGCTCGATTATCACTCCCTCGTGGCGAAGGAGAGTCGCTTTTGTTTTAAGACCACCGGGAGAAGAAAAGCCATGCAGACCTTTATCACTACCCACGACTCTATGGCAGGGAATGATGAGCGCGATGGGATTATGCGCCATGGCGCCTCCTGCTGCGCGTGCGGCCTTGGGGTTGCCAGCTTTGGCTGCCAGCTCACCGTAGGTCAGCACTTTTCCAAACGGGATCTTGGCGCACGCGCTCAGCGCTTTGACCCTGAATGGCGGCTGCCCTTCCAGGTCCAGCAGGAGATCAAATTCCACGCGCTTTCCATCAAAATACTCTGTCACCTGGTGTAAGGCTTCTTTGACTATTTCATTGGGTTTTTCATCAACTGGAAGCTGATTGGCATTAATAAACGCATCATAGTCTTTCCTGCTGCAGAAAAAAAGCCGGGCTAATCCCGCTTCCGTCGCGGCTAACACCAAAGATCCGGCGGGTGTTTTTTCGATGAATGCTGCCGAGATAATTTTATGGGGATTAATATGCTTCATGGGAAATCCTTCATTTTCCTCTTTGAACATTGATTATAGAGGAAAAAGAATAATCCTTAATAATTCCAGGTAAATAATCATCAAAATTCACTAGAAAATGCGTTCGAAATCGTAGGGTAATCGTAGGTTTTACGTCATGTATAAAAAGAGACTATGGGGTATATTAATGGCAAGGGCAACTTCTCTTCTTCTTCTCCTCCTTATGAGAGGGCCGGAATCGGCGTATCCGGCTCTCGTTTTTATTTAAAGCAATTTTTTTATATTTTCGAAATCTCCTGTGATACACTTCCTATGTAAAATTTGAATATATACCCGGAGGGATGAAATGGCCAATCCATACAAAACATATCCGATCGAAATCGGCGGTGTGAAACGCGAATTGCGTCTTTTTGAAGTCAAGCCCGGTTTAAAGATTGCCATCCTGAATATCCTGGGTGATACGGAACTTGTGCAGGCTTGCGCAAAACTGCTTGCGAAAAAACTGGATGGCGCCGTCTACGACGTGCTGGTCACCGCTGAAGCCAAAAGCATCCCCCTGGCGCATGCGCTCTCGGTTGAAACCAAAAAGCCCTATATCGTCCTGCGTAAAAGCTACAAGGTCTATATGGGCGACGCCATCAAGGCCGAAACGGTTTCCATCACCACCGGCAAACCCCAGACGTTGCTCCTGGATGAGAAAGATATTCCCGTGTTGAAAGGCAAACGCGCGGTAATCGTGGATGATGTCATCAGCACCGGTTCAACGCTGGAAGGTATGCGCCAGATCATAAAGAAAGCCGGCGGGCAAGTGGCGCTTGAATCCGCAATCTTCACCGAAGGCGACTCCAGCGGCTGGAAGGGCGTTATCTCTCTTGGACATCTGCCCGTGTTTACTAATTAGTTGTTGTGTTATCACGAGCGAAAGCGAAGCGATATCGACCGAATTTTGTACCCCACACATACCGCTCACTGAGTTCGCGGTTGCGGGGGTGCACACGCTGCGCTCTGTGTTATAACCTAAACCCTCAGCTCCTGCAGAGGGTTTCGGAGATTGCTTCGTCCCGAGCCGCGGGACTCGCAGCCGCGGGACTCGCAATGACATGATTATGTGCAGCGCCGCCAGACGCTCAAACGTTTCCCTTTGAAAATCCCTCCGCCAGTGACCGCTTGCGCTTATGGCTCATGGCCTTTATTTGGATCTCGCGTTTCATGGCAGCCCGCCGGTCTTCAACTTCTTCATAATAAACCAGCGTCACTGGCGCTTTTATGCGCGTATAGCGGGCGCCCTTGCCCTTTTGGTGCATCGCCACCCGTTTTTCCAGGTCCTTGGCCCACCCGCAGTAATAACTTCCGTCAGCGCATTCAAGGAGATAGCAGTAGACAGGCATACCTGAAGCTATCTGCCCGGCGCCAGAACCGCCGTTAGGTCAAGCTGACCCAATCCGACAAAAGCCACATTGACGGTCATTAAAAACCTCCCAGTAATATCTGGGCTAAAGAAATAATCGCTGGTCGGAGAACTTTATCGATCAGGCTGAAACCGATCATCGGCCCCAAGATCAGCAAAACCAGCAGGATGTAAGGCCCATACGGCCGGACTGTATCCCATGATCGCTGCATGGCAGGCGGAAGGAAAAAACTCAGCACCTCATCGCCGTCCAGCGGTGGCAAGGGGATGAGATTGAAGAGCATCAGCCCGAGATTTGTAAAAAGAAAATATATGAGGAATTGATAGGGCGTGGGAAAGAAAGCGACAAGCGGCGCAGTGGAAACCACCCAGCCAAACCTCAGTGGTATGGACGCCAGAAAAGCCAGCACAAAATTAGCAGCAGGGCCTGAAAGTGCTACCAGCATTAAAGCCGCGCGCGAATGCTCCTGGATGCGGCGTGGATTGATTGGCACTGGTTTGGCCCAACCGAACCCGGTGAAGAGCAGCATCAGGCTGCCCATCGCATCCAGATGGCTGAGCGGGTTGAGCGTCAGGCGTCCGTAAAGGCGGGGGGTATCATCGCCGAAGCGCGTGGCCGTCCAGGCGTGCGCGAATTCATGGAAAGTGAATGCGACCAGCAGTGTGATGATCCCTGCGATGAGTTCTACAGGTGAATTGTTCAGCATGGGTTAACTATAATCGCAAATTTATTTTTCATTAGGGGGTTAACTTATCCCTACTTCAGTCCTCTGAAAGTACAACAAGATTCCAATATTGATTCTTCTGATTTAATAATTGATATGACATTTCCCATGAATATCTTTAATTATAAATACTTATCATGGTAAGTTTAATTAATAGAAGCTTAAGGTAAGTAAACATTTTAGCCGAACACTAATACCTAGAAAGAATAAATATTTAAATGAAGCAATTCCATTTGTCATTTTCTCACTTAAATGTTAAAATTTAATCTGGCGATGAGGCTCGCATTAATCGTCTGAAGACTAATAGCCTCTACTGAAGCAATTGCTCGGTAGAGGCTATTTTGGTCTATTGATAATGATTTTATTGGCATAAATACACAAATTTCACAAAGCTTATCGGCTGATTTAATGATTGAAAGAGACAAACAGAATGCCCTTTGAAAGCATACTTTTTAATATGACAAACGAGATAATAAACCAGGAGTATATAGATGCCCCTAAATTCTTTGTGGATTTGAATCTGGATCAAGTGATTGACCATATCACCGCAAGCAAGCAGGAATATAACCTAAAAACGTTTTACTTTTCCCCTTTGAATGATATTGATGCGATACATTATCGGCAAGAAATTTTTCGCGACCTTGAAAACCATTTGTTGCTGGAAAATATCAAGACCTTTGCAGAAAAGATGGTCCTTGTACATCGACATTTGAATATCTTAAGCAAACTTCATTATCGGTTCCATCAGGAAGGATGGTTTTTGGAAGCAGCAGTGGAATACTGTGATGCCGTTATATGCCTTGCAAGTAATTTGTCCTCAACAAACTTAAGCTCACATGGATTTAAAGAATTCTGTGAATATATAAATCAATACACGCAATCAATTCAATTTAAATCGCTGATGACGGAAACAAAAAGCCTGAATACTGATTTGTCATTGATTCAATATAGTGTAATCATCAAGAACCTTTGGGTTAGAGTTCGTAAATATGAAGATGAAATCGACTACAGTAAAAAGGTTGAGGAAACCTTTGAAAAATTTAAACAGGGCGGGGTAAAGAATTATAAAGTTGATCTTCGGCTTACTTCGGGGATGAATCACGTAGAAGCTCAAATCTTGGATTGTGTTGTCAAGTTATTCCCGGAGACGTTTAAAGAGCTCGATCAATTTTGCGTAAAATATGATGGTTTCCTGGATGAAAAAATCTGTGGCTTTGACAGAGAAATCCAATTCTATGTTGCTTATCTGGAATTTATTTCCAGCATCAAGAAATCGGGGGTTAAATTTTGCTATCCAAAGATAACAACCCAAAAAAAAGAAATCCATTCCTTTGAGGCATTTGATATTGCATTGGCTAATGAGATCGTTTCCGAAGATTCAACAATTATCTGTAATGATTTTTACCTGAAAGGAAAAGAACGCATTATAGTGGTCTCTGGGCCGAACCAGGGAGGAAAAACAACTTTTGCCCGTATGTTTGGACAGTTGCATTATTTAGCCAGTTTGGGATGTCCTGTTCCTGGAAGAGCAGCACGATTATTTTTATACGACCAAATGTTTACGCACTTTGAAAAAGAAGAAGACATACGGAGCCTGCGTGGCAAATTAAAAGACGACCTTGTGCGAATTCATAGTGTCCTTAATCAAGCAACCCCTAATAGCATCATTATTATCAATGAAATATTGACTTCCACAGCTTTGAAAGATGCGGTTTTTTTAAGCAAACAAATTATGGATAAGATTATTCATTTGGATTCACTATGCGTTTGCGTGTCATTTATTGATGAGTTGTCTACACTAAGCGAAAAAACGGTAAGCATGATGAGTACAATAGTTCCCGAAAACCCCGCTTTGCGCACCTTTAAAATCATTCGGAAACCAGCTGATGGGCTTTCATATGCGATCTGCATTGCCGAGAAGCATCATCTCACCTACAACTTGATAAAGGAGCGGATTGTAAAATGAAAGCTTACCTACTATATAAGAACCGGGATTTCAATCCCCAGCAACCATTACCACTGAATGAATATGATTTGATCCATGATTTGGAGTTGAACACGCTATTTAATGCCATGTCGATGGGTGATGATTTTTTGTTTGATGTTTCCAAGCAAGTTATCCTATCTGGTTCAAATGATTTAGAAGTAATACGGTATCGCCAGGATATTCTTAAGGATTGCCTTAAAAACCCCTCTGTTATCCGGGAAATTTACCAAATCCCTATGGAATCGATTGAAAAAAAACGAAAAGGCTGGTTAGGTATTTTTACCTATTCTCCAGATGGGGTATTGTACAGTGCTTTAGGAATGATGCAGATGTTTGTTGAACTGCTTAGAAAACTAAAGAAAATTGCGGATGATCATGGTGAAAAATTTGAATCTGAAGGTTTAACTGCATTTTTTAAAATGATACAAGAGGAACTCGATGATGATTATTTTGCCATTGTGGAATATCACTTAAAGCATCTAAAATTCCAAGACGGTGTCTTGATTAGTGCAAAGTTGGGGGCGGGCAATGAGGGCACTGGCTATATATTACGCTCACCTAATAGCAAAAAGGGAAACTGGTTTAAACGTGTCTTTTCAAGTAGATCACCTGTGTATTCATTTAATATTAATGGTCGCGATGAGGCGGGTATCCGCGCTCTTTCGGATTTGCGGGATAGAGGGATAAATCTGGTGGCCAATGCGCTTGCCCAATCCGCTGACCATATAGACAGTTTTCTGAATATGCTACGACCCGAACTCGCTTTTTATATTGGCTGTTTGAATCTGTATGACAAAATAAACCAGATGGGGAATCCGATAACATTCCCTTTTCCAGAAAAAGCAAAGGAACGCAGGCATTCTTTTCGTGGATTGTATGATGTATGTTTAGCGCTAACAATGAATCAGAATATCGTTGGCAACGATGTTAATGCTGACCATAAGAACCTTGTAATTATTACGGGCGCCAACCAGGGAGGAAAGTCGACGTTTTTACGTAGCATTGGGCTGGCGCAACTAATGATGCAGTCAGGTATGTATGTTCCGGCTGAAAAATTCCACGCAAATCTTTGTGAGGGTGTATTTACACATTACAAAAGGAAAGAAGATGTATCCATGAAAAGCGGTAAATTGGATGAAGAACTTGGCAGAATGAGCGCCATTGTGGAATTAATCTCCTCTAATTCTCTGATGCTGTTCAATGAATCTTTTACCGCAACTAATGAAAGAGAGGGATCGGAAATTGCCAGACAAATAACGAGCGCATTAATTGATAGGCATGTCAAAGTCTTTTTTGTTACTCATATGTATGAATTCGCTCATGCCTTTTTTGATAAACGGATGAAAGATGCTATTTTTTTGCAAGCGGAAAGAAAAGCGGGGGGTAGGCGCACTTTTAAGCTTATCGAAGGTGAACCATCACAAACCAGTTTTGGTGAGGATGTTTATAAGGAAGTATTTGTTAACTCCTAAGAAACCTGTTTTTTTTTATATTTTTTTTAATTTCGTAATTGTTTTCCAGCATTGACAATTACAAATAGAAAAGCGGGCATATAACTGAGCTATCGGTTCCTTATGTCAACGCCATGTGAAAATTTAACTGGGATTAATTAACCGAAAAAAAAGGGCGATACATTAAACCAAATCCAATGTCTCTAAATTCATCTTTGTTGTGTTATTTAAAAGTTTCCAGGCAAATTAATAATAAAAGAATCATAATAAAAATAAAATGAATGGAAACATGGTCACAATTATCAGGGATGGAAAACTCATCAATATACAAGAAGACAAATTATGTCTGGGAGATATTGTGGTTTTACAGGTTGGAGAAATTGTTCCCGCCGATATCCAACTTGTTGAAGCCAACGGTTTAGAAATCGATGAATTTGAAATAACAGGGGAAATATTACCGGTTCACAAAAAAGTTAAGGATAATCATGACTTTTTGTTTATGGGAACCAAGGTAACAAGAGGCACAGGGAAAGGCCTTGTTGTCGCCACCGGCGATAAAACAGAATACGGGGGAATATTAAAACAAGAATGGGAAAAAAACAGGCCGTTCGAATTCAAACTATTTCGGACGAGATATTTGTGGCTTCTTGGATTGCTCCTGCCTGCTTTGTTAATTGATCTATCGCGATCTAATAACCATATCATCGTGATTGCCTTTTACCTATTTTGTTCCGTCGTACTTGTCCTGCTTCAAAACACTCAGCTTTTATATCAATGGATTATCTCTCATTATTTGAAGGAGTATCAGAAATCGGGAATTAATGTCCGTGACCCGAGGGTATTTGATCAGTTCAATGAGATTGATATTTATTGTTTTGACAAAACTGGTGTTCTGACCTCACGGCAAATCGAAGTAAAAAACATTTTCCTTCCTTACGGAAAACTGTATATAGAGAATAAACATAATAAAGAATATCCTTTCTCGTTGGTAAAAATTGCGTGTGCGCTATGTAATGATATTAATTTTTTTGAAAAAATAGAAACAGCGAATCCGATAGATAAAGCATTAATTGCATTTGCTATGAAAAATGGAATTGATATCTCTGTTTTATTATCGCAATATAAACGCATCTATGACCAGCCTTTTGACTCTGAAAACCGGTATATGGTTTGCGGTTATAAATCTAAAAATAAGGAAGTATATTTTTTTACAAAAGGGGATCCGGAAGTCATTTTGCGAATGTGCGATCACTATGTATCAGCAGCAGGTATCCAAATAGAGATGAATTTTAATGTTAGGCGCACAGTTCTCTCGCAAATGAATACAATTTCTCAAAATGGTAATACCGCAATTGCATTAGCTTATGCCGTTGGCGCTATAAATCAAAAACCGTCGAAATTCACATTTCTGTGCCTGGCACAATT
>Ga0315289_10012176_pt1 | contig 12139 bp, 10 predicted proteins | sample YL17G11_40_MG_FD_203452 | JGI IMG/M metagenome (GOLD analysis project Ga0315289, IMG submission 203452) | Sediment microbial communities from Yellowstone Lake, YNP, Wyoming, USA - YL17G11_40 | ecosystem: Environmental > Aquatic > Freshwater > Lake > Sediment | place: USA: Wyoming | collected...
ATCGGTTGCCGCCGGATATTCCGCTCCCTCCTATCCAGACGCAACCAGAAGAGATCGTAACGAGGGTAGTAAATTTGATCCGTGAAGACAAACAAATCCCGGAAAAGGAACGAATCAAAACACCAGTCGCCCTTGTTTTTTCCAAAATTGATGCCTTACGATCGCTCTTTCCTCCGGATTCCATGTTACAACAGTCATCGCCCCACGAATCTGTTCTTGATATAAGTGACTGTGAAAGAGTAAGCAGTGAGATGCTGGCCTATCTCTACGACTGGATCGGACCGAATCTCAATAATATCATGCAGCATCACTTTGAACATTTTTCCTATTTTGGGGTATCGTCATTAGGAGAACCTCCTACCGGGGGTAAATTATCTGAGGCAGTCTCCTCGCACCGGATCGAAGATCCATTCTTATGGTTACTCTGGAAAAACAATTTAATCCAGGGAGTCAGGAAGAAAAGGTAGGGAGAGACCTCATGACAGTGTTACAGCATTATTACACTTCCTGTGCAGGAAAAGGATTCCAAACGAACGCGATGAGTAAAAGTCTTGATAAAGAGACGGCACGTGTTTTAGAGGAGAAAGGAGTATATATCCCGCCCGTCTCTTTTCCTTCCCAGCCCACTCTTGAGGAGATACAGAAATTCCCGGTCTCCTTATCATTTTTTTCACTGCCCGGTGATCGCTGGTCAGTGATGCAATCCGTTTATCTGGGGAAAGACTACTCCGGGAGGTACGGGAATTATTTCAGCCATTCTCTGGTTACTGAAAATTATGAGAGCGACTTCCCCCATTGTTTACCAATCCAACTCTGGAAATCACCCATCTGGGTTTCAAAAGAGTCCGCACAAACCGATCTGCCACCGTTTGAGGGAACAATACCAGATTTATCCATCACCTGGAATGATGTATTCAACTTTCTCGGTGCAGGAGATCGGCTTTCAAAGCTGGGTCAGATGATTACAACAGTACTTAACTTATCAAAAAACCGGCACCCGATAATCCTTGTTGATACCAATCAGAATATTGTACTGTGGATAGCAGCTATCACCTTTTGTTTACCCTATGAGATCGGGAAAAAAGTTACATTCTGCACGTATAATAAAAATCCCTATTCTTTGAACGTTATGATCTGCGGGACAACGACAGATTCAGATTTCCATTTCTCGCAGCAGGAATATAATTTCCAGTATACAATTTTCCAATTTGAAGAGAACACCTTCTCTCCTGAAAAACCAGTCCATCCTTATGCAATCATCGTCCTGAATTCCTTAAAGAACCGTGATTCGGGAGCATTTGAGAGATTTTCTGTCTTTTATAAAGAGGTTATCAGTAAGGTACCAGAAAGTGCAGAGGAACTTTATCATATTTATTTGCTTAATTCTGTCATTAAAGGTGCTGTCCTGTCAGAAAAAGAATGGACAGATCTCCTTTCATTTCTCCGTTCCTACAATTTTATCGATCGCAATCCCCAGGTTCTGAAGTTCGTAATTGACCAGATGTCAAAAACCAGCTTCAGAAGTAGCGATCTGGTTCTTCAGTCTTTGGATTTTTACCAGGCTGTTGTACGCAAGGGGATACAGACGGATGTTACCCAGATAGCAACAAAATCCGCTCTTCAGACAATCTTTGAATACTGGCCCCATGCAGGGGAAGCAGAAATCGCACGTATACGAAACGCGATACAAGGGATGGATTTTAATCCGTTGAAAGGGACATATGCACCAAAGGGAACTGGATTATTACACACTCTTTCCTCCTATGAAAGTCAGCGGTCTCTTCTCAGGTTTTTAACCGATATCAAGTTTATTCTTCCAGATTCTCCTGAAACAGGAGATATTATGGATACAGTTATACTGCCCCATATCATGGAAAAGGATACTCAGCAGTTTTTCCTTGATTTGTTAAAAACTGAGTTCCATGATCCCGCAATGAATTCCCTTGGCAGGTACGTTGCGAATCGCCAGGACGATGAATCAGTACTATCCGTTATCTCGGCATTAGTAGCGGATGATAAAATCTACACCGGGTTTACTACATTTGCCATAAAAAACAATCACCTCCGATTATACCGGCTCTTGTATAAATTAAGAATTACGCCGGGAAAAGAAGTGGATCAATTCCTGACATATTATTCAATTTTATCAAAATTTATTATTCCATCAAAAATATCTGAACTTAACCTTGTCTACACTATAACATGGAAGGATAAAGATCCGACATATCCGGAAGTTACAAGAATTATTGAAACTCTTACTGATGATGATCTTGAATTATGTGATTTTTCAGCAAAACTGGCAGGAATTCTGTTTAAAAATGTAAATTTAACGAATATTCCAGATACCATTCGTCCCGTTTTTGAAAAAATTCAAAAAATCGGAAAATTTACCAATGTCCAGGCGTCATTAATAAATCTTTTTTCAGAACTGCGTGATCTATCAGATGACAATGAATCTTCCTATCACAGAATATTCAAGGATATAATGGGTCCCTCTTTCAATACATATCCGGATAAGCAAGGCGAAATTCTTGAATATTTGTTCCGGAAGATAATTATCTCAACTACAAATCCATCGATACATGAACAGTTTGTCAAAATTCTGGTAGAAGTCTATGATAAAGATGCACCTGTTCACAGCGCATATCGTAAAGGTTTCACAAACGATTTGATGATGTCTGGGCATCAGGCAAAATTATTGGCCGACGGTTTCAGAATCTGGGATCAATATTACACTTCAGGAAAAATTATTCCTGGAGCAATTACCGATTTCCTTTTCACAATATATAAAGATGCCACGAATGATATGGACAGGAAAAAAATGAGAATGAGTGAAAAAGTGAGAGATCTTCTGGTTGATCCCAGGGTAAAACAACGATATGAATTATACCGGGAGAAAACTGAGGAGAAAGGTTTATCGTCAATCTTCCAGGGAATATTCAGGAAGAAATAATATTATTTCCATATCGTCACTCGTCGCAAAATATTTACATCACCATATGGAAAAAGGCAAACATCAGATAAAGATAACCTATTCCAAACAGGAAACCTGTCACGAATCTCAGGAGGTTATTGCTTTTTCGAAGGTGTATCATCTGCGTCACCCCATCGACGATTAATGGAAGGAGTAAAAGCACGGAAAGTAATATTGAGAACGATACAGCGAGAATTTCAAGAACCAGTCCCATATAGAATCCCATAAGGATACCCGTACATCGTGCACAGAGAGGCATCGTGTACCCCCAGACTGAGAAAGAACGATCTATCTTCCGGTGACAAAAACAGAGAGAGAGTGGTTTTCCATGAACCGAGATTGGAATGGGTAAATCCCATCTCCGGTCAGAATCCGCCTTCTGTGAACTATCATTAATTTCAGGACTCATAGCTCATAGTACTCACGAAATATTGTTTTTGACATACTGGAGCAATCCCACATAACCTTTTTCCTTTGCGAGCTGGCGAACCTTTTTAAATCCCTCTCCATAAACCGGATCATCTCGCTTTTCTATGTCTTCAGCTCCTCGTTTATCTCCGATTTTTTTGTATACCTGATACTGGATCCAGCAGGCAAATCCCTCCTTCATTAGAAGGGACTGATTTTGGGGGCAGTTGATTGTTTGCCAGGCATGGGTGTACTCATGTGCTGAAACGGCCTGGAATTCATTCTTTGTCAGTCCATTGAGAATATAAATGGTAAAGAATTCTTCATCTTTCCGACGTCCAAAAAGCCCCCGTAACATAGTGCCTGGTGGTGATCGGTTGCCAGGAATACTCTCTAATACTATTGTAGTAACAAATTTAAACTTTACCGGGATATCGATTACAACGCCGAACTCCGACAGCAAAAAGTTACGCATCTCGAAAAAATACCCGTTTGCGGTCTGGATATCAAAAACTCCTTTCTCATTACACTCTTTACATAGGAATCGCCCATCTCCAAGGGCCCAAGAATCTTCTTCAGGAATAGGTCGAGAACAGGAATCACAGCGTTTCGCTTGCTCCACGCAAGTTTTGCAGAATAATGCTCCTGGTATGGAATTTATTTCAAATTTTTCTCCAGGGAAGAGGAGCTCTTTACAACAATAACATCGATTCTCATGCTCGAAGCAGTAATTACAGACAATTTTCCCTTGAATTGTATGAAATTTTTCCTTTATTGTTATATTACAAATCCTGCAATGAGGACGAGTGTCATGACAATGAACACAAACACAGGTATTTCGTTCCTCATAGTATTTCCCAAAAAGAGGAGTGTGGCATATATCACATTTAGGAAGTTTTTCAAAGCAACTATTACAATATGTATGCTCATTCACCTTGTGATATTGTGTGGCTGGTTTCCCACAACATTCGCAATGAAGGAACTGGGAATGGCATTGCCTACAATAATGAGTCCCATCTGAATAACAGTAATGATCTTCCCTTAACAGATCGCGGTGACAGAGATAGCAATACATACAATATTTATTGGATTGTTCTTTCCTGAATGCATAAATAAAATTCTAATTCAATTTACAAATTTTATTATAAAGAGTGAGGTTTTTTATGGAAATTTCCATTGAATGTGAAATGAATAAAGAACTTACAAATTTGGTTCTATTCGGTTATTCCACAACTTATCTCGCATCTCTTCCTATCAAGTACGCGAGGAATGCATATACAAATAAATAATAGCCGGGTTATTTTATCAATTACACACATTTATATAAATTTCATATAAATTTACATTCCGGTGATGTTATGAAGAGGATTCTTTTTATTGGAATATTGGCCCTTCTGATAATTCCCATGAGTGCATTTGCACTTGTGACGTATGCAGGAGATCAGGTAAACATTGTCGAACCAGTCAATGATGATGTATTTGCTACAGGAAATATGATAACCGTGAATGCACCGGTTCAGAGCATTACTGCGATCGGGAGTACTATTACGGTCAACGCACCCGTCAAAGGAGATGTTACTGCTGCCGGCGGAACGGTTACCATAAATAACGACGTTGGAGGAAAGGTTGTCGCGATTGGTGGCAGTGTCGACATTGCCGGCAATGTCAGTAACGATGCCGAGCTCCATGGGGGTAGTGTGAACATACGAAAATCGGCAACAATTGGAAGAGATGCAACAATCAGTGCTGGATCAGTTCAGAATGATGGAGCGGTTTTAGGTACATTGTCGATTCAGAGCAGGTCAGGAGAAAACAGAATGCGTGCAGGAACGCATGAAGTAAAACCCGATCAGTCACCAATGAGGTTGTTTGTATGGCTTTTTGCCGTAGCTGCAATCCTGCTGGTCCTCGGCTGGTTTATTATCGGACTTCTCCTCATCAGGATCATGCCTGTCAGGTTCTTACAGGTTGAATCGGAGATTCGCACCAATGGAATCGTTAATTTGGTTGCCGGCTTTGCCGCAATTATCATTGCAGTCATAGGATTTGTCCTCCTTGCTATCACAATTGTACTCCTTCCCCTTGCACTGGTTCTCGGGGGCATGGTACTTATCGGTCTCCTGCTCGCCAATCTCGTTGTAGCTTTGAGTCTGGGAAGGGTAATCTGCGGATACTTCAATTGGACGGTGAAAGAATGGCAAATCTATACTATCGGATTTTTGGCATTTTGTGTTCTCTTGCTCATCCCAATCATCAATATCCTTGTATTTGGCATCAGTTCATGCCTTGGATTTGGGGCTATCCTGTATGCTATCCAGAAAAACTGGGGATCTATCACAGGGGCTTCCCCACCCTGATTTTTTTAGGAAAAGTCCCATTCCTCCCACGAACTTACGGATTCACTTTTATAAGAGTTAATAGCATTAAGCTGGTATACTCTGACTGAAATTTTTTTTTTTATTTTTTGACAATTTCAGCAGAAAAATGAGTGGTAGCAGTTATTAAACACAAATGTTATATTTCAAGGATTACCATTATTGTATAACTGTATAAGTTTGCGTATCTGTACAAGAACTGGCAGATATCACAGAAAATATTGAGAGTAGTAAGTAGAAGGAGATCGTCAGATCATGAGCGAGACAAAGGTGAATGATGGAGAAATTGCAAATAAGCGTGTGGCCCTCACCCCAAGTACCTGGGCTGACCTGTCCCTGTTGAAAGCTCCGGGGAGGTCCCTTGGCGAAACCGTCGCCGATCTCATTGCAGAACACAAACTGATGCAACTCGAACGGGATCTCGATGTAATCAGAAAGGACGGTCGCTACATTCCCTGGGAAGAAGCCAAGAAGGAACTTGGTCTTTAAAAGGAGCATCTCGTGAAGATAAAAATCGAAGAGAACGTAAAGGATTATATCAGGTCGTTGCCTGATAAAGACCGGCACGTTATCGGAGAATATATCAACCGGTTGACCGACCATCCCCAGGCAACTGGGGATATTAAGAAACTCAAAACTCGTTTTCCCCAATGGCGAATGCACATATCCTCCAAATTTACCCTTTTTTACCACGTTGACGGTGACACGGTCTGTGTCGACCAAATCATGACAATTGAACGGGCCCACAAAAAGTACGGGAAGATCTAACCCCCGATATTTTTTTCAGGCATTTCTCATTGGACAATCTTTTTTCAAAACGTTCTAAAAAATAATGAAGTGGAAAACTGTTGATTCTCTTCAAATTCAATTTGATTGATATCTGTTCCGATTCTGAAATTCTATATGTTATTAAAATTTCTCTATATAAACGGCCAAATTTTGCATTTTATCCAATAGAAACATTTATAAAAAGGCGTTACATCAAAAAATGAAATTTAACCGTATTTTCTAAAAATAAGCTTAATATGAGGAGATTAAAAAAGCGCATATGGACATGGATCCTCACGTCCCTACCGAGGCATCTGGTTAACCAAGTCCACGGGGATTCACGGTTCCATACTAATAACAGCGTTAAGGGTATTAAAGCTCTCGAACAGCGAAGAAGAAGGCAGGAATAAAAAGGATTGTCTTTTTTCTGAGATGATCGCAACGGAACAGCGTTTCATCGTCACGGACCGTTTGGCAAGAGTATCATTACGGGGATATTGCCGGGGAAGGATATTATTCCATTCGTGCTCTAATTCTATCTGGAGAGAATTCTCATGAAATCACCAAAGGATTATCCTCACAGCATAGAAGATTCGGACGAAAACGCTGGGAAGTGCATTTGTAAGATCTGTCCGACGTTCAAGAATAACCTGTTGGCAGAGTACGCCCCCAATGCACTATTCTGTGCACGGGGAAGGTCTGATATTCCTACGAAAATCAGGACGACAAATTGCTATTGCCTGGGATGTGATATATTTATCAGGCATGGGCTGGTTATTAGTCACCTCTGCGATAAGGGGTGAATGAGGACCCGGGTTTTCTCTTTGTTTTTCATTTAGTGCAGGGAAGTAGTTTTCACAAAAGAGCGAACATCTCAATCAGCTTTTTAATCAGTTTTAAGGAAACTATGTTAAAAAAAAGTTATTAAGGTGATTTAGATTTGATAGATACCAGCGTATCATTTATTTTAAATATGACAATTAAAAATTCACATAACATTCGCCAAAAAAGATTTCCAAAGATCAAATAGATTAACCCAAATAAAATAAGAAATCCACCAGAGAACGTATTCGAGCTGGAATAACTACCGTACTGTGGCATTACAATCCCTATTCCCATAAATACCAGTGAACCCAGTGTGATCAGAATTGCACCAATAATATAAACAATAGTAATTGCTTGAGGCGTAATTAACTCTTCAAATGTTATGAATTTGTTAAACTCCATATAATCACCAAACTCTGAAATCATCCATGACTGTTAAGCCATAAACGATTTAAATAATCTATGATTATTTCGCAGAATATAAATTTATCGCCAAAATTAACCCAAAATGGAAAAAAGAGCACATTTTAGTGCCTGAAGTACCGTATACCCGTAAAAACCATTGCCATGTGTAAACGGTTGGCAGTATCGATCACTTCTTTGTCCCGGATAGATCCTCCCGGCTGCACAAGTGCAGTCGCTCCTGCCTGAGCGGCAACTTCAAGGGTGTCCGGGAACGGCAGGAATGCATCTGAAGCCACCGCAGAACCTATGAGTGAGTCACAGGCTTTCATAATGGCAATCTTTGCCGAATCCACCCTGCTCATCTGCCCGGCGCCGATTCCCAGGGTGCGTTTCTGGTCAGCAAATATGATTGTATTGCTTTTCGTATGTTTGCACACCTTCCAGGCAAGCTGGATTGCACGCATCTCATCAGGAGTTGGATCGCGGTCGGTGATCACTTCCCAGTGTTCCTGATAGGGTGGCGTTCGCTGGACCAGCACACCGCCATCGATTGACCGGATCTCATCAGATTCAGATTTCGGCGGGATTGCAAGCACACGCATATTCTCTTTTTTTCCCATGATCACAAGAGCATCTTTTGAAAATGATGGAGCGACAAGGACTTCAACAAACGTCGCGGCAATTTCTTCGGCCATTTTTTTGTCAATTTCCCGGTTGAGGCAGACAACAGATCCATAGGCAGAAACAGGATCAACTTCACGGGCTGTGATGTATGCATCAAGCAGGTCTGCACCAATGGCAACCCCACAGGGATTATTGTGCTTGACGATAACGGCAGCGGTTTCTTCAAACTCGCGGAGAAGTGCGACACCAGCGTTTACATCAAGATAATTATTGTACGACATCTGCTTTCCCTGGATCGGCTCCGTTCCCGCAATACCGGCCTTACCATAGACTGCAGCCTGCTGGTGCGGATTTTCTCCATATCGAAGGGTCCTGCCATGATTGAACTGCACGGTGAATGTTGAGGGAAACGGGGCATCGAGAGAGTAGAGGTAATTGCTGATCGCTGCATCGTAGGCAGCAGTCCTGGCAAATGCCTTCTTTGCAAGCGTGAGACGTTGATCCAGGGAGATATCACCGTTTTGGATTGCTGTGATCACTGCCTGATAATCTGAAGGGTCAACAACGACAGCTACATTTTTGTAATTTTTTGCTCCCGCCCGGATCATGGCCGGTCCGCCGATATCGACAAATTCGATTAATGCTTCAAGACTCAACTGCTGCCCGGCCATCTTCTCGAACGGGTACAGGTTTACCACCAGCAGATCGATCCGGTTGATGCCGTGCTTTGCCATTACAGCATCATCGATTTGTCGTCTCCCCAGCAGTCCCCCGTGAACTTTCGGGTGCAGGGTCTTTACCCGTCCATCCATCATCTCGGGAAATCCCGTATAACTGGAAACCTCAGTAAACTTTACTCCTGCTTCGGCAAGTGCCTTTCCAGTTCCACCCGAACTCATGATGCTGTATTTATGTATCAGAAGCTCCTGTGCGATCTCGATGATTCCCGTCTTGTCCCAGACCGAGAGAAGTGCCCACTTCATGGTCTAGTGTATGCAGGACAGGAAAGAAAAATGTATGCAGATATATCACGATGATAAAATTACAACACCCTATTCTGGAATTAAAAAACATGTTCCTGTTCTCATCTTGTATACTGGTAACCGCTAATCGCTTTAAATAAATCTCATAAAATTGCCTGAATATCGAATTAAACGAATAATTGCGCCCAATTGTGGAAAGCAAGTAATATTCAACGTTTCTCTTGATGGGATGATATAAAACTATATATAGAACCACAATACAATAGATATTGGAACATCGAATGGGATGTACTATGCACGACGCAGAACACAGTACAGAACAAAACGAAGTGCAGGATTCTGGTACGGCAGAAAATCCCCTGCCGGAATCTCAACAGCTTGCGGCTGAGCTCGAAACGCAAAAGAAAGCTTTTGCCGAATTAAACGATCAGCTCCTCAGGCTTGCTGCAGACTTTGAAAATTTCAAAAAACGTACAGCCCGTGACAGAGAGAACTCAATTTCACTTGCAAATGAACGATTCGCCATTGACATCCTCGAAGTGGTGGATAACCTTGAACGGGCATTAAAAACGGATGATACCCACCTGCGCGAAGGTATCCTTCAGATCCGGCAGCTCCTTAACGCCCAATTGCTGCGCAATGGTATAACTCCCCTAGATGCACAAAAAAAACCATTCAATCCCGCAGAACATGAAGCCATCGCTCATGTCACGTCAGAAGAACCTGCGGGTACCGTGATCGATGAAGTCTCACGCGGGTATCGTATGCATGATAAAGTGATAAGATACGCAAAAGTTGCCGTATCAAAAGGAAATCAGAAAGATCAGGAGGTATAAAGAAATGGCAAAAGAGAAGGTTTTGGGAATAGATCTGGGAACAACCTTTTCCTGTATGTCTATCATGGAGGCAGGAAAGCCGATCGTCATCCCAAACGCTGAAGGCGGGCGGACAACCGCATCGATTGTTGCATTCACCAAAGAAGGAGAACGACTTGTCGGGAGTCTGGCTAAACGCCAGGCGGTTACCAATCCCCAGCGGACTATCCAGTCAATCAAGCGTAAGATGGGATCAACTGAAAAAATCAAGATCGATGATAAGAACTATTCCCCCCAGGAAATCTCGGCTATGATCCTGCAGAAGATGAAAGTCGATGCTGAGGCATACCTGGGTGAGAAGATTTCAAAAGCGGTTATCACGGTTCCGGCATATTTCAATGATGCACAGCGGCAGGCAACCAAGGATGCAGGAAAGATTGCTGGTCTTGATGTCATGCGCATCATCAACGAACCCACAGCAAGCGCACTGGCATATGGCATTGATAAAGAGCAGGATGCCACCATACTGGTGTATGACCTTGGTGGGGGTACATTTGATGTTTCGATTCTGACCCTTGGTGACGGTGTCTTTGAAGTGAAGTCAACTGCCGGTAATAACCTCCTTGGTGGAGATGACTTCGACAAACGGGTAACAGACTACCTTATTGAGGAGTTTAAGAAAAAAGAGGGAGTTGACCTGCGCAATGATCCTTATGCGATGCAGAGATTGCGTGATGCATCAGAGAATGCAAAGATCGAGCTCTCACAGCGCCAGTCCACCAACATCAACCTACCCTACATTACTACGGATACGAGTGGCCCCAAATTCCTCAACTTCGATCTTACCCGTTCAAAACTCGAACAGCTTATCGGGGATCTCGTCGAATCCACTGTCGGACCAGTGAAACAGGCACTGAGCGATGCAAAGCTTGAGCCAAAGGACATCGATCACGTCCTCCTCGTAGGAGGTTCCACCCGTGTCCCCCTTGTTCAGGATACCGTAAAAAAGATTCTTGGGAAAGAGCCCGACAAGGGCATCAACCCCGATGAGTGCGTTGCTCTCGGTGCAGGAATCCAGGGTGCTGTGCTGACCGGTGAGACAAAAGATATTGTCCTGCTCGATGTCACCCCGCTCACGCTGGGCATAGAGACCCTTGGCGGTATCGCAACCAAGCTGATCGAACGCAATACCACCATCCCCACACGGAAGAGCCAGATATTCTCGACAGCAGCTGATGGGCAGACCAGTGTCGAGATCCACGTGGAACAGGGTGAGCGGGCGCTTGCAAAAGATAACTTCACCCTTGGGAGGTTCCAGCTGACCGGCATCCCGCCGGCCCCCCGTGGCATACCCCAGATCGAAGTCACTTTTGATATTGACTCAAACGGCATTATTCATGTATCGGCAAAGGATCTGGGGTCAGGCAACCAGCAGGCAATCTCGATCAAGGGAGATAAGAAACTCTCTGATGAAGACATCAAGAAGATGATGAATGCAGCCAAACAGTTCGAAGCTGAGGATAAGAAAAAGCGCGATGAGATTGAGCTGCACAACCAGGCGGATACTGCTGTATTCACTGCTGAAAAGATGTTAAAAGAGAGCGGGGACAAGCTTGAAACAGCTGACAAGCTAAAAGTTGAGGAAGGCATTGCTGCAGTAAAGAAAGCGCTGGAAGAAGACAACCTTGATGGGATAAAGAAGACCATGGAAGCGCTGACTGAAAGTGTCTATGCGGCAACAACCAAACTCTATCAGAAGATACAGGCAGAGCAGGCATCACAACAACAGGCAGGAGCCGGTGCTGCACCGCAACCTGATAAAAATACTGATGACAATGTTGTCAATGCAGATTATAATGTAAAAGAAGAGTGAGCTAAAAAATGAGTGCGGATGACTACTACGATATCCTCGGCATACCCCGTAGTGCTGATGATAAGGAGATCAAGAAGGCATACCGCAAC